>Ga0207650_10000352_pt1 | contig 44284 bp, 39 predicted proteins | sample KBSS63metaG_FD_184325 | JGI IMG/M metagenome (GOLD analysis project Ga0207650, IMG submission 184325) | Switchgrass rhizosphere microbial communities from Kellogg Biological Station, Michigan, USA - KBS S6-3 metaG (SPAdes) (version 2) | ecosystem: Host-associated > Plants > Roots > Rhizosphere...
CGGACTGCTGTCTGTAAGTTGCAGCCTGGGCCTGTTTCAACTGGACCGAATACGTTCCGCCGGTCGAAGATGAGACATCCCATTCCGGGTGAGATTCATTGATGATCCTCCGGAAATCTGCGCTCTTCGATGGATCCACGCCGGCTGCGGTGAATTGATCATCCTGCGTTCGCGTAATTTCGCCAAAGGTGATGTTTTCCTTTTGAAGCTGAGTTTTCAGGCTTTCAATGGTCTGGTCCGTCTCGGCCCGTAATGCATCGCTCGTTTTCACCCGCAGGACCAGCTGGATTCCGCCCTGGAGATCCAATCCCAAATTGATCCTCTTCTTCATGTTCTCAACACTCGGTGGAAAACCTGAAAACAGATAAACGCAAAGAAGCGTGAGGGCCACTATCACAATCAGCCGCGTACGAATTCGTTTGCTCATAAATCTTTACTCTTCTTCCGGATTCTGGAGGGCCGTCACTGCATTTTTCGACATCTCGACTTTAACGTTTTCCGCAATCCGGACCTGGATACGATCATTTTTCAAACCCATGACTGTACCGTAAATACCGCTTGCAGTAACGATTTTGTCGCCGACCTTGAGGTTGTCGATCATTTGCTGAAGCTTCTTCTGACGGGTGGTTCCGGGCCGGATCAGGACGAAATAGAAGATGATGAAAATAAATACAAATGGGACGATCTGTGCGATCTGCTGTGAAGACAATTTTGCAACCTCATTCTTCCATTGCAGACGAGGGCCGACGCCGAATATCAGCCAGCAACTCGTCATAACGGTGAAACTCGATAAACTGCCTTATTCGACGCATGGTGTCAAGGTAGAAGTAGATGTTGTGCATCGTATTCAGAACCGATGCGAGGATCTCATTTGCCATGAAAAGATGTCGCAGGTACGCGCGGGAGTAGGTCTTGCATACCGGGCACAGGCAGGTTTCGTCGATCGGGCCGGGGTCTTCCTTATAGCGGGCATTTTTGATCACGATATGCCCTTCTTTGGTGAACAAGGACCCGTTCCGCGCGTGCCGTGTCGGCATGACACAGTCAAACATGTCGATTCCCAATGCCACGCACTCAATCAAATTGGCCGGAGTTCCCACTCCCATCAGATAACGCGGACGGTCTTCAGGCAGCCATGGTTCCAGACGTTCGATTACCTCATACATCACCGGATTTGGCTCACCGACCGCGAGTCCCCCAATGGCATAACCCGGAAAACCGCAACGTACCAGATGTTCAGCGCTTTGTTGACGCAGGTCGGCATAGATGCCGCCCTGTACGATCCCAAAGAGGGATTGCGTTTCCGTCGCCACTTTCTGGAAATGCGCGTGACATCGGTCCGCCCAGACCATGGACCGTTTCATGGATGCTAAAGCGGCGGAGTGTTCTGCCGGATATGCCAGACAATCGTCGAGGGCCATCATGATGTCAGATCCCAGGGCTCGCTGAATATCCACGGCCCCTTCGGGACCCAGAAAGTGGGTGGATCCGTCCAGATGACATCGAAAACTCACGCCGTCTTCACTAATGTCACGCAGGGCGCTCAGGCTGAATACCTGATATCCACCGCTATCGGTGAGTATAGGACGGTCCCATCCCATGAATCGATGCAGGCCACCGAGTCGACTTACAGATTCATGCCCCGGTCGCAACATGAGGTGATAGGAGTTGCAGAGCAGAATTTCCACTGAAAGAGATCGGAGCTGATCCGGCGTCATGGACTTCACGGTCGCCTGGGTTCCTACCGGCATGAAGACAGGCGTCTCAACGACACCATGCGCGAGGTGGAGCCGCCCCCGCCTCGCCCGGGTTCGGGGGTCTTTTGTCAGCAGTTCAAACTTCATCAGATTTCACTGGGCCAGATGACACGCAACCTGACGTTCGTCTTCCAGTGGGCGAAGCAAAGGTTCCTCCGTTTTGCAGCGTTCCACGGCTATCGGACAGCGGGGATGAAAGCGGCATCCGGATGGCGGGTTTATAGGAGTCGGAACATCGCCTTTCAAGACGATACGATGCTTCCTGGCGGCGGGATCGGGCACCGGCACTGCGCTCAATAACGCCTGTGTATAGGGGTGTTTTGGATTCACGCAGATTTGCTGGCTTGTTCCAACCTCAACCAGCTTGCCCACATACATCACACCGATTCGTGTGGATATGTGTTCGATCACGGGAATCGCATGAGAAATAAAAAGATATGTGAGACCGAACTGAACCTGAAGGTCTGCCAGAAGGTTGATGATCTGCGATTGGATCGAGACATCCAAAGCCGATACCGGCTCATCTGCGACAATCAATTTTGGCCGCAACGCGAGAGCGCGCGCAATACCGATGCGTTGCCGCTGTCCTCCGCTGAACTCGTGAGGATATCGGCTCATCACGGATGGCTCCAGACCGACCGTCTTCAGCAGCTCCGCGACGCGGTTGTCTCGGTCCGATCCCTTTGCGATGTCGTGAATGGCAAACGGCTCCCCGACAATCGTTCTTATGGTCATCCTGGGATTAAGCGAAGCATAGGGATCCTGGAAGATGATCTGCATGTCGCGCCGAAGAACCCGCAGCGCGGCAGATCCCAGCTGAAGCATGTCGGCGCCTTCAAAACGGATTTCGCCGGAATCCGGTTCGATCAACCTCAATACTGCCCGGCCTGTTGTTGTTTTTCCACAGCCCGACTCTCCGACCAGACCAAAAGTTTCGCCTTTCCGGATCGCGAAACTGACGTCATCGACAGCTTTCACATAGGAAACAACGCGCGACAGTACTCCACGCCGAACGGGGAAGTATTTTTTCAGATTGTGGATTTCCAGAAGTGCCTGGTCTGGTTCAGGCATGAATACAGCGAACCTCCTGTTTTGCGGTCACCGGCTCCAGAGGAATTCCCGAAAGAGAACATTCCGGCGTTCGTCTTTCGCAGCGGGGAGCGAAAGCGCAGCCGTCGGGCAGGTGAAGCAGATTCGGAACCATGCCTTCAATCACGTCCAAACGGGCCTTCCTTGCGATGCTCGATCCGAGTTTCGGAATCGAATGAAGCAGGCCTTGGGTATAAGGATGCTTCGCGTTGTGAAAGACGTCCATCACCGGGCCGATCTCGACAATCTTTCCGGCGTACATCACCGCGACATTTTCGGCGACCTCTGCAATCACACCCAAATCGTGCGATATGAGAATCATGGAGAGATTATGTTGATGCCGAAGACTGTCCAATAACTCCAGGATCTGCGCCTGAATGGTAACGTCCAGCGCGGTTGTCGGTTCATCGGCAATCAACAGTGTGGGACGGCAAACCAAAGCCATCGCGATCATGACGCGTTGTCGCATCCCGCCGGAGAGATGGTGCGGGTAGTCCTTCGCGCGCTTTTCCGGGTCCGGAATGGAAACCGCGCGCATGGATTCCACGGCGCGATCCCAGGCTTGTTTCCGAGAGACTTTCTCGTGAGCAACAACAGCCTCTGCAATCTGGAAGCCGACTTCGAGTACGGGATTTAGCGCAGTCATCGGTTCCTGAAACACCATGGAAATCTGCGACCCGCGAATACGTCGCATTTCGGGCTCACTCAATCCAAGAAGATCCAGTCCGTTGAACAGAATCTGGCCGCCAACCACACGGCCCGGAGGGCTGATCAAACGAGTAAGGGACATTGCGGTGACGCTCTTGCCGCAGCCGCTTTCGCCGACGAGGCCCAGCGTTTCACCCTTTGCCAGACTGAAGGACACGTCGTCAACGGCCTTGACGGTGCCCCGGGCCGTGAAAAAACTGGTTTTCAGATTTCGAACTTCAAGAACCTTATTCAAATGGTGACGGCCTCCCGAAATTCTCCATGCACTTTGCGGAATACATCTGAAATTTCTCCGACGGAGGCATAAGCCTCAACTGCCCGTAGAATGCAAGGCATCAGGTTTTCGTCGCTCCTGCTCGCGATCTCCAGTTCTTCCAGGGCGCGGGATACCGCCCCGGCATCTCGCTTTTCTCTAACAGACTGAAGCCGGACAATCTGTTCGCGTTCCCGTCGGGGATCGACTATGTGAAGCGGCACGACGGTTGTATCTTCCATTTGATATTCATTTAGACCCACGACAACTCGTTTCCTGGATTCAATCGATCGCTGGTAGTGATACGCAGCTTCCTGAATCTGACTTTGCACCCAGCCGCTTTCAATGGCAGGCAACATTCCACCCAAGTCATCGATTTTCTGGAGGTATGCGAACGTCCGTTCTTCGATCTCTCCGGTGAGCGCTTCGATGGCATAGGACCCGCCGACAGGGTCGACCGTATTGATTACTCCTGTTTCCGCAGCAATGATCTGCTGGGTTCGAAGAGCCAGGCGGGCCGCATCTGCGGTTGGCAGTCCCAGCGCTTCGTCGCGGGAATTTGTATGGAGTGATTGTGCGCCTCCCAACACCGCCGCAAATGCCTGCAGTGCGACTCGAACCACATTGTTGTCCGGTTGTTGAGCAGTCAGCGAAGAGCCTGCAGTCTGCGCATGAAACCTCAGCATCATGGATTTTGGATTTTTCGCACCGAAGCGCTCCTTCGCGATTCGAGCCCAAATGCGCCGCGCCGCTCGAAATTTAGAGATCTCTTCGAGAAAATCGTTATGGGTGTTAAAGAAAAACGACAGCCGCGGAGCAAATGAATCGAAATCGAGTCCGCGATCGATGGCCCCCTGCACATACGTAATGGCGTTTCCAAAAGTGAATGCCAGTTCCTGAACCGCAGTGGCACCCGCTTCGCGAATGTGGTATCCACTGATGGATATCGTATTCCAGTTTGGAAGGGCGGATCGGCAATACGCGAAAATGTCTGTGACCAGCCGAAGTGAAAACTTCGGAGGGTAAATGTAAGTGCCGCGAGCAATGTACTCCTTGAGCATATCGTTCTGCACGGTTCCATTGATCTTTTCGGCCGGGACTCCCTGCTTCTTTCCGACGGAAACGACCATCGCAAGCAGAATTGCAGCTGTCGAGTTGATCGTCATCGAAGTGGACACACGATCAAGCGGAATGCCGTTCAGCATCGTTTCCATATCTTCCAGTGTATCGATGGCAACGCCCACTTTCCCGACTTCCCCCTGAGCGAGTACATGATCTGAATCCATTCCGATCTGCGTCGGCAGGTCGAAGGCTACCGACAGTCCGGTTTGCCCATTGTTCATCAGGTATTTGAAGCGGTTGTTCGTTTCAGCGGCAGACCCGAAGCCAGCGTATTGACGGATCGTCCAAAGCTTGCTGCGGTACATCGCCTCCTGGATCCCGCGAGTAAATGGATACTCGCCCGGCAGGCCAGGGTCTGTCCTGACATTCTCCGGACGGTAGCATTGAGCAAGTTCAATATTGGAATCGGTCGTGAACCGGCCGTTGGAATGGATGGCCATGAGAAATTAGGTTAGCACACGGAGGACAGGCTCAAGACTTACCGAGCAGAATAAACGGTGCCCAGTAATAGGGGTGTGGGAAGTCGTCCTTCGTTTCCAGAATGGCATTACGCAAAGCGTGGGATTTCGATAGCCCATCTCGCAAGCCTTCATAAAAGCGGCGCATCAGCTGAGCTGTGGATCGATCGTTGACCGTCCAGAGGCTGACGACGAGAGATGGAGTACCTGCATAAAGAAAGCCTCGGGCGAGTCCGAGCAATTCATCGCCCTCCCATACTGCGCTCATTCCCGTTTCACATGCGCTGAGAGTTGTCAGTTCCGCGCCAAGTTGAAGATTGAAAATATCAAACAGATTCAGCCAGCTGTCGCCAAGCTTGAGCGAAGAGAACATCGGATTATCCGCTCGAAAAATGCCATGGGCTGCAATATGTATCTTTCCTGCAGCTGGCGCATATTGGCGGAGCTTGTCTTCACCTGCTTCGGGTCCCACGAATACTTTCGCATTTGGAAGCAATTCGCGAAGCGCCATCACCTCCTCGTTGATGAACGGAGTTAACTGGTCTGCGACTGCCAGAATCAGATCGTATTCCGGAGACTTCGCTGGTTTTCGTTCACGGCAGATCTTGAGTACAGACGCACTGGCTCCATACGTGAGCTCGTGATCATCGATAAGATAATGCTCGCCGTCATACAACGCATGGAATGGAACATAGTGAAGGACCTGATGCGGTACGACGATCAAGCGCTGTCCGCTCGAAATCATCGGTCGGATCGGGGCGATCAGCTGCTGATGAAGGTCCTGCAGGTGGTGTCTGGTTGCAGCCAGGAGTGCTGCTGCATGCTGTGTGATGTATGCCGGTTGAAGCTGAAACTTCGACAGCTGGAAACTCAATCCTTTCAGCGCCGCTCGAATCGCGCCGATAGTCGTGAGGTTTCGGACGACGTGATATTGGTTTCGTCCAATGATGAAAGCCTGGAATCGATCGCCGATGGCGTAGTACTCCAAAAGAAGTTCGTCCGGATCCAGCATTTTCTGGACGTCCCCGACGTGAGGCAACTCCATCGTCTGCAGTGCGGCCCAGCCCGATTTTTCCGAGGCTACTTCGCGAAGCAATTCCATGAGTTCATGTTCTCGGGAAGCGATTTCCCTTCGCGAGTTCTTGTTAGATGCTGTGGATCGGGCTGCTGCTCCTTCGCCATTTAATCGGTTGTATAGGATGTTCAGCTCTTCCCGACACTTTCGAATTTTTTGAATTCCTGGAGATCCCTCTGCTCCAGCATCCCAGACAGTTTCCAGATTCCGTTCCAGAAGATCGATCAGCGTTCGCGACTTGGATCTTTCAACGTAGTCGAAGGCAGAAATACTGTCGTCTCGATTCAACTGAAGGTTCACGATGTTTTCGTAGACTTGATACTTGTCCTTTCCAAACGACATGCGCAGCTCATCGAGGCGAATGCTTCCCCTTAAAGATTCCAGGTCATCAACCGCTCGAAGGTAGAAGCTCTCCGCTTCCTGAGTTGCTCCGGCCAACTCCTTGAGTCGTCCCAGGGTATTGAAGGCCTGATAGGAGACCCATGGTGCGTGAAACCCTTCAAGACCTGCGAGTGCCTGCTGTGCATGTGCGATCGCGTTTATCGGCTGATCGAGTTCCTGCAGACTTTGGGCGGACAATACCAGCGCATTTGCGGAACGAACGGGCACGTGCTGTCTATCGAAAGCTTCGGCGGAACGTTCGGCGAGTTCCTGAGCGGCTGCAAATTGTTGCTGTCGTATTAACAGCTGTGCCCGCCACAGATCCACTGTCGCGCACCAGATCTCATTGCCGGCAAGGCTGAAGATTTCGCTGGCTTGAAGTAAGGCCTGATCGGCTTTAGAGTCGCGCAATAATTTGAATTCTGCAATTCCAAGAAACATAAGAGACATTGCCGCTTCGTGCCGATTGCCGAGCTTTTCAAACGTTTCATGAGCTCGGGTTGCAAGCGTCGAAGCATCTTCGAAGAGATTCAGTTGAAGATAGATTTCAGCACGGTCCAGATCGCAATAGGCCACTCGCCTCGTGTCGTTCGCAGATGCATGCCTGCGCCGCACTTCCTCGATCATTCGCAGAGCTATCGAATAGTTGCCTCTAAGGAAGTGCATTCGGGACACGCCGCGGTCCGCAATATCCCCCCAAAGTGCCAATCCATGCTGGTCACAGTGATCCTTGATGCTCTTGAACGCTTGAATTGCTTCATCGAAACGATTCATGTCGGTGAGAACGTGTGCCCTCCCCATGCCTGCAGCTGCTGTCGAAACCGGGTTATCACTGCTCACCAGAGCGGACTGGTAGTGAATAAGGGATTTTTCATACCGGTTTAGCCGGTAATAAAGATTGCCGAGTGCGATTTCAAGCGTTGTGAGGTAACGCTGATCCTGGGCTTGTTCCAGCGCTGCGCGAGCCCTCTCCTCGAGGTGTGTCGCTTCTTCAAATCGGCTGAGGAAGGAAAGGTTGTCCATTTCCCCGACCATGGTGCGGCCCGCTTCTCCATTCAGTTGAGTCTGTGAGAAGAGGTCCACAGCCAGCTCGAAAAAAGGTTGTGCCTCAAGGCAACGGCGCATTGTGTATAGAACGTGAGCCCGCGATCGGTAAGCATAAGCCCAGCCTGCGGGTGTGTCGACGAGGGAAGCAAGATAGAGATTTGTCTCGGCGAAGGCCTCAGCCAGCAACGGGTCTTTGGGACAGAGATCACGAATCCTGAAAGAAAGAGTTTCAATGAGTTCGAGGCTGGGCGCGACACCGCTGTTCGAGATGTAGGCCTGCTGCAGGGCTGCATCCCGAATCTGCGCCAGCGACGCCAGATACTGCTCGGGACTTAGTCGACTCACTTTGTTTGCGCTTAATGCGTAACCGCCACGACGTCCAGCGCAAGTCCCGGTTCAATACGGGACCGGAGTATCAGGAATTACCGCGATGGACGCAGAAAAGCGTGATTTGCCCTTCGGGCAGATCAACCGACAGATGATAAGTGTCTTTTGGCACCTCATCGAATGAAAATTCACCGACGAGGTTTGTCATTGTTCGATACCGAACAATTCCGTGAGACTCCAACTTCACAGGGGTATTGTCAAAGAACTTTGCCGTCGTCGATAGAACCTGGCCGACAAGTGTGATGCGGTCATTGGCTTCCATAGACTCGATTTTGACGTCGACGTCGACATCCCCGGCCCGAAACAAGAGCTGCCGTGGAGGGGCGCCTACACGCCGGACACCGCCCAGCAAGGGCTGATCGAAAGTGTCGAAGACGAGCGAAGCTATCAGCTTCCGAAGCTTTCCGCCGGTAGAAGGTTGTAACAATGGCTGGAACAGGCTCACGCCCCATTGTACGAGCTCAGCCGGAGGTTCAAATGTTGTATCTTCTTGAAGACGAAGGACTAACAGCTCAAGTTCACTTTTCAGCTCCACGCAATCCTTGCATCTGGAGAGATGATCTTCCACTTCTAGCGTTTTTTCAGCAGAAACCCGACCATCCATGTAATCCACTAAATCTTCCGTGTTTATGTGTTGCATCCCTTTGCTCCTATGGGTTCCGTCACAGTCTATATGAGGAGGAGGATCGGCAGAAAATACCAGGAACTTCAATCTTCAATGTATACCTTGTCGGCGAAGGACGGTTCGCAACTTTTCCAGACATCGTGCCCTTGTCGGTCCTACGCTGGCGACAGGCATATGCATCGTTTGAGCAATCACTTCATAGCTGGGGTTCCGATGGTCGAAATACAACATTTCCACGAGCTGTTTACATCGGTCCGACAACTGATCCACGGCTTCGCGCACACGCTGTTGCTCCTGGGACTGAATCCGAATCTCTTCTACGCTGTGACCTGGGTCGGCTGGCTCATCGAATTCGTCATCTGTGCTGTTTTCGCGATGTTTTTGGGTCCGGACGTGGATGCATTGTCTTGTAGTTGTCGTAATTAACCATGAACTTACTTTGGTGTCATCCTTAAGTTCACCGAGGTGCTCAATCAGGCGCAGACAAACCGCCTGGAAAACGTCGGAACAGTCCGCAGCCGAAAAACTGAACCGTACAGGAATGGAGTAAATAAGCCGGCGATAACGCAGGATCAACGTTTCCCAGGCTTGAGGATCGCCCTTCAAACAAAGCGATATTAGCTCTGGGTCACCAAAACTCTTGTATTTGGTCGCGCTCACTTAGCGAAGGTTCCTGGATTTCCAAAACGAGTGAATTCCGAAACCCAAGGTAGTTGCGGATAGCGCCGCCGAAGCCAAAAGTTGCCAGAATGGCCTTTCGCCCTCTGCTGTCTGAGTTCGATAGGATTGAAAGACATGAAACGCCAGCACCAGTCCGATTATCACAAGGAAAGTGCCTGTCACTTCGAGCCAGAGCTGATGAAGAGACCGGACGACGCCCCCGAACAACTTTTGGAATTTACCAGCCATGAGCGATAAGAAAACATCTTACTAGAACTATCTAATTTGCGAATTGACCAAATTCCAGCGATGTGCGTACGATGACAAGACGCCTTGACTGCAAAAAAAGGGGGCCAATTGCAGCTCGATGACAATCTGAAACACCTGATCAAGGAACTCGGCGCGGCCATTAACGACGCGCTTTCGGAGTCCCAGGGAATAAATGACGCGATTCAAAACGTGAAGGACGCCGGATACGATGTCTTTCTCGTATTGGAGGCGACTATCGGATTCAACAAGAAGCCGGCCCAGGATTCTACTGAAGACGCTGCAAGTGTTACCGAGACGGATAGCGCGCAACTGAAAGTCACCGGCCAGGATTTGAAATTCCTGCGGTCCCTCAAAATCAGTATCGAAGATCTGGACGTTCCTTAGTCCTCAGTTTCTCGACGTTATCAATTACCTCCCTTACTGTTATTCGTTCAATCGGATTTGCCAGTAAATATCTGTCATTGGGACCTGTCGGTCTGAAATGCTGTGGTAGTCCAATGCTGAACAGTCCCAATGTTGGGATTCCCAGAATCGGACCAAGATGCATCGGCCCGGTGTCGTTGCTGATCCATATATCTGCTGCGTGCACGACAGCCGCTAATTGCGAAATCGTCAGATTTGAAAACGCCCGGAGATGATCCATAGAACTGGATGCTTCCTGAATCCGGGTCAGAAGCTGCGAACCATCGGTTCCGGCTATTAGCACAACCTCCAGTCCGCAGTGGATTGTCAGATAGTCGGCCACAGACGCAAAGTACTCCGGCGGCCAGATACGCTTCGTCGTTGGAGCATCCACGTATAACGCTGCATAGGGGCGAGAACCCAGCGTGGCCCTGACCCATTGCCGAGACGATTCCGGAACCACCAACGCTGGAACTGCTGGTGATTTTCGGAACCCGAAACGCTCCGCGACTTGCATAAATACTTCCGAGGCATGAATACTTTTGTCCTCAAGGACTGGCGGCATATTGAAGCAGAAATTCAGAAACGATTGATCAAACCTCTTCAGGCCCAGACGTTTTGGCGATCCCGATAGCCACGTAAGAAGATTCGTTTCCCGAAATCCGTGAAAATCAATAGCAACGTCAAATCGTCGATGTCGGACTTCTCTTATCAAGTCGAACATGCTCTTAAGTGGGGCCAAACTAGAGGAGCTGTCCCGCATCGCTATTCGGTCTACTGCAATGATGTCGTCAATTGCCGGACACATTTCCGCAAGAGACGACAATCGATGGTCCGTCAAAAACGTAAGGTGGCTCTCGGGAGCATTGAGTTTAAGGGCCGTCAGAGCTGGCAGCAGCAGTACGACATCGCCGAATCGTGCCAGGCGAATCGCGAGAATTTTCACGGAGCTATAAGGTTTCCGGCAAGTACAGTCTGTTTGGCCATGTCGGTAAGTAGATCCAGATACTGTCGGCTGCGCGGCCGTGAGTTCGAATTCACGGTCGCAACGTATGTGAGAAAAGTCAAAACGTCGATGACGTCAGAAAGCTTCAACGATTGTTCCAGGCTCTGAGGCTGAGGTTGCATGAAACCATCAAACAAACGCTTCAATCGATGAAAGAGAGAAACTTGCACCCCGCTCGCTGGCAATGATTCGTAGTAAATTCCCGATGATAATGTCTTCATTGTTCTCGTGAGGTCTTTAAGGACCTCAATGACGTCCGTATCCAGAAGCCAGGGAGTTTCCGCTCTCTCCTCGCAAATTGCCAGGCAAACCGCGTTCAAAACAGGGGTGTGGCGATAGGTGAAGGTTTTATCAAACTTCTGGACAGCAGATTCCAATTGAGGATCCGGAGTTCTTCTGTCGCTCTCGTAGACACGCCCAGCCATAAGGTGATGACACGAGCCCGGGCAGTCAATGTCGACTTCCCGCCGGGACCCGCAACATTTGGAGCAAATGCGGGTTTCCTTGGCGGGACAGAACCGTTTGGCGGGACGCTCCGAACACAGGGGACAGCGCGCCATAGGCCGCGAAGTATAACACACGGTTTGACATTGCTTTGGAGGCTCATGAATAATATCGGTCGGTTTTCGAGGGATTGGAGGTGTGCTTAGTTGGCCGAAGTCCGCATACAGGACGGTGAATCGATCGAGAATGCGCTTAGACGTTTTAAGCGAAAGGTTCAACAGGAAGACATCATCAAAGAAGTGAAAAAACATTCCTTCTATTTGAAACCTGGTGAGAAGAAACGAATCAAGCAGGCGCTGGCCCGGAAGCATAGTTGTAAAAAAGTCCGAAAAATCATACCAGAAGAATAGGTCGCGAAAGGGAGTCCGCATCACCGGATTCCCATTTCGCGGTTGCGGGTATTTCTTCCTCCAACACCGAGTATCCCTCTTCGACTTCGACGGCCGGTATTGAACTTCCATCTGCTAAGTGGTTGATTTAACGTCCATGCTCTCCCGTTGCAGGACTTTGGCAGCTTCCTTGCAATACCAACAATGAAACTTTGATCCATGTTCTGGAGGTGGCTGCCGTGAAGAGACCGCAGCGATACGCTGGAATTCTGATGGCTGTGATCATTTCTATGCCTGCTGCGAATCACCGGCTGATCGGAGCGCAGAAGGAGAAAGTTGTTACGGAAAAAATCATGGATGGCCAGCTCCTCAATGTGGACAGGAATGCCAGGCTCATTTCCGTCATAGGTCCGGATCAGAAGGAAGCGATGTTCAACTACAACGATGACATTCGGGTGATCGGTACGGCCAGGACGATGCAGGGTCTTGTCGAAAAGCCTGGAGCCCAAGTCCGTATTCGTTATCGAGAGGATCGGGGTGTCCGGTTGGCCATCACCATCGAGCTGGTCGAGACGCGCTAATATCCAAAGCTCTTTTAGAAACTAAACTATCCGGGTTTGTCTCTCCGGTGCACGCGGCGCGGCAAACTCCGCCTTTGTGGAGCAGATTTGGGGAAAAAAACCTGACAAAAGCGGATCACTCCATAACTATCGGGATTTCCATTGATCCTGATTTCGAACCGCTAACGAACCGTGAAGACCTTGGCCCCTTTCAGCTGAAGTAGAGATAGAGCACATGCCATTGCCGCACCTATGGAAAGAAACTTTTTCTGACGTTCGGCGCTGGGCCGATAACGTGCGGATGCACTCGCTGCTGTTGGATATTGACGGAGCCCTAACTCCATTCGGGCCAGATCCGGATTCTGTCTTTCTCGACGCGACAGTCCGCCGGGTGCTTCAGGAAATGCAAGACACCGGACGAATTGCAATTGGAATCATCAGCGGACGTTCCCTGGATGAGATCCGTGGCCGTGTCGGCATATGCGGACTGATCTATGCCGGCAACTATGGAATGGAAATCAGGGGGCCAGCAGTCCGTTACGTCGATCGCGCAGCACTTGCTGCTAGAGATGAGATTCAACTCTTGGCGTTGAGATTCAAATATGGCTTGCAGCGTTTTCAAAACCTTGAGATCAGAAACAAAGGGTTGTCGATCACCATTCACTGGAGTACCCCCCAGCTACCGGAATTTCGAAAGGAAATTCGGAGCGTGGTGATTGACGCCGTCGCTGGCGGAAGCAGACGCTTTACCGTCCGCGACGCGATAAACAGCATCGAAATCCTTCCCCCGACTGCGTGGAACAAAGGATTGGCAGCAAATTGGATCAATCGACATCTCAACGTCGATACTCGAAATTCCATGTATGTTGGCGATGATGGAAGCAAAGACGGCGTGTTTGCTTCCCTGCAGGAAGCGATTACCGTAAAGGTGGGACGTGCGGATAATACACGCGCTCACTATGTGCTGAAAGATTCCGCGGAAGTTCTCACCTTATTGAAACTACTGCTGATCTTATTGCGAGGGGTTTGACGGGGAACATCCTACTGAACCGACGCGATGCGAATAGGGAATCTACAGTCCGGAACCTAACTTTGAATCGAACTCTGGAGTGCCGTTATGGCCGATACATCGATGATATCTTCCACCGAACAACCCCGGGAAAGATCATTTGCTGGTTTTCTCAATCCTTGCAGTATGGGTCCCACGGCGCGCGCGCCCGCCAATCGTTCCACCAGTTTGTATCCGATATTTCCGGACTGGAGATCCGGAAATATCAGCGTATTCGCACGGCCCTGCAAGACGCTACCGGGAGCTTTCGATCGCGCGATATCCGGTACCAGTGCGGCGTCCACCTGCAGTTCGCCGTCAACCGAAAGCTGAGGAGACCGCGCTTTCACCGTAGCAACAGCTTCTCGTATTCGATCAACTGACGGATGACTCGCGCTTCCTTTGGTCGAAAACGAAAGAAACGCCACTCGGGGCTCCGCACTGAGAAAGACTCGCGCATTCCGCGCGGCGTCCAGCGCTATTTCCGCCAGCTGCGTTACTGTCGGCGTGGGTATGACCGCACAATCTGCGAATACGAGAGTCTCGGTAGAAAGAACAATTAGGAAGAAACTCGAAACAGTGGTAGCTCCTTCGCGTAGTCCAATACACTGAATAGCTGAACGGACTGTATCCGCAGTAGTCGTCGCCACACCGCCAACGAATCCGTCTGCGTCTTCCGCACGAACCATCGCTCCTGCAAAATAGATAGGATTTTGAAGTCTCGCTCGAGCTTCCACTTCCGTTACGCCCTTCGCCCGCCATTCTGGCAAAAGCATAGCGGCGTACCGATCGACAGCGTGGGAATCATTGCTGACAATTTCAATTCCAGACAGAGTTACGCTCTCGGCCTTTGCGACTTCAGCTACGGCGTCCGGCAAGCCAACCAGAACTGGGACCGCCATTCTCGAATCCGCTATCCTGCGCGCCGCGAGCAGGACCCGAGGATCGAGCGCTTCGGGATATACGATTCGCTTTGGGGCGCGTGCCGCCTGTTCCCGAAGGTGTTCCAAAATTTCCAGTTTCATTGATGGCTATTTTACGGAAGTCATACCGGAAGGTCGCTCACGTTTCTTCTTGATCTCAATTCCGTGGCGTTTGATCTTCTGATTCAGGGTGGACAAGGGGATCTTGAAACTGTCCGAAGCGTCGGTCTGACTCCAATTGCACCGTTCGAGCATTTCGATGATTACGCGGCGTTCGATGACATCCATGATGTCAAACAGGGAGCTTTCCTTAGTAAACGCAAATGACGAAAGTCCCGCAAATTTCGATGGAGGCGCGAGTACCGAATCCGGCAGCAAATTCTGGTCAATTACACCCGTTTGCGACAGTACAACTGCACGCTCGATTGCGTTTTCCAGTTCGCGGACGTTACCCGGCCAGTGGTAATCCATTAATGACTTGAGAGCTTCGGGGCTGATTCCTGATATTGCTTTGTTGTTTTCCTCCCGATACTTCTTCGCAAAAAATTCCGCAAGCAACGGAATGTCTTCCTTTCGCTCACGAAGTGGCGGCAGATGGATGTTGATCACATTCAGCCGGTAGTAGAGATCTTCCCGGAATCGTCCTTCCTGAACCGCCAGGCTCAAATCCACATTGGTCGCGGCGATGACGCGTACGTCCACCTTGATGATATCGATTCCGCCAACGCGCATGAATTCTCGCTCCTGGAGCACGCGCAACAGTTTGGCCTGCGTCTCCAGGCTCACCGTCCCTATTTCATCAAAGAAAATCGTTCCCTGATCGGCGACCTCAAAAAGTCCTTTTTTTGCCGCGATCGCGCTCGTGAATGCTCCCCGAACGTGTCCGAACAGTGTGCTTTCCAGCAGATCCACCGGCATACTTCCGCTGTTGACTGGAACGAAGGAACGGTCGCACCTGGCGCTCTTAAGATGGATGGCTTTTGCGATCAACTCCTTTCCCGTTCCGCTTTCGCCCTGGATCAGAACCGTGCTTCGGCTTGGCGCAACCTGCGAAACCATGTCCAGAACCTTGATGATGGGCTCGCTTTTCCCGACGATATTGCTGAACTCGAACCGCTCCTTCAGGGCGCGTCGAAGGTGGGAATTTTCGCTCATGAGTTGCCGCTGTTTCACGGCGTTATTCACGATGACCATGAGTTTTTCGTTATCCCATGGCTTTGTGACGTAATCGAAACAGCCTTCCTTGATTGCGGCCACTGCCGATTCGATGCCAGCCATCGCGGTGATGATGACAACGGGTAGGGAAGGATCCATTCGCTTGATGTCTTTATGCACGTCCATCCCTGATTTTCCCGGCAGCATCAAATCAAGTAGGACCAGATCAAAGAGATCTTCTTCAAGCCTGACGAGACCCTCCTCGCCATCTTTTGCAGTCACCGTGGATATGCCCTCCGAGTTGAGAAGCAATTCGATGCTTTCTCGAATCTCTTCCTCGTCATCGATGATCAGGGCCTTACCCTTGCTCTTAGACATTCACGGCCTTTCTGACCAGTGGAAACTCCAGCTTGAAGGAGGTGCCGCTGCCCAACTTGCTTTCAACTGAAATGGTTCCACTGTGCTCCTTTACGATGCCATAACTGACTGAAAGACCCAGCCCGGTGCCTTTTCCTGCAACTTTCGTTGTAAAGAACGGATCATAGATTTTCTTGACGTTGTCCTGGCTGATTCCAGTTCCGGTGTCCGACACGATAATTTCCAGTTTGGAATCGACGGTAACCGCACGCACCCGCAGTTGCCCCCCATCGGCCATTGCGTCCTTTGCATTCAAAAAGAGATTCAAAAATACCTGCTGCAGTTTTCCCGGATTCCCCAGCATAACCGGATTGTCGGTTGGGTGTTGATAGTCGACATGAATTCCCGCGGTTCTGAGCTGGTGTTCCATCAGGGACAAGGTGTCGCTGATAACCTGGTCGATCGCTACATCGGAAAACTCCGTTGCGTTCGTTCGAGAAAAACTCAGCAGACTATTTACAATTTCCGAAGCGCGGAATGTCTGCTTTGTGATCTTCTCCAGCAGCTTGTGAGCAGAGTCTTCGGGGCTTATTTGCTTTCGAAGCATTTGAGAATAGCTGGAAATTACCGCTAGAGGTGTGTTCACTTCGTGGGCCACTCCGGCTGCAAGCAGGCCAATGGAAGTCAGCTTCTCGTTTTGAATCAGCTGGTCTTCCAACCGGACGCGTTCCGTAATATTGTCGACGATGATTAGTCTTCCCCGAGTCGCACCGGATTTATCCACGAGCGATGTCATCGAGAAATTCACGGTCAATCCATTCCAGTGTTGCTTATACAGGAATCGATACTCCGACAGCCTCTGAAGAAAGTGATATGGAATTACGCTTTCCGTCCGCTTTCCAAGTGTTTCATTCCGGCTGTGTCCGGTGAGATTTTCCAGAGCGTAATTCCAGCCAACGATGCGTCCATCCACGTTTTCCACGACGACACCTACATTGATGGATTCGATAATATTTTCGCTGAAGTCCTTAAGGTCGTGATATTCCGCAGCCTTCTGTCCAAGCGACTTGTAAAGAAGAGCATTTTCCAGAGCGATACCAATGTAATCCCCCATCGACTCAAGAAGCTCGAGATCCTCGCTGGTAAGAAAATCTCCCTTTTGAGTTTGCCCAAGCCCGATGTAAGCAATGACCCTGTCCTTCACTCGGCAGGGGATGAAGTAGTTCAACCCGAAAATAGCGTCGTTGAAAAACAAATAGGGGCGGTCTGTCCTTCCTTTGAGAAAAGCGAGATCCGCATCCGGGGGTATCGTGAAACCGGAAATGAATGCAGCGGTGAAGGAATCGGCTTTCTGCGGATCTTCCAGGAAGAGGGCAGTTCGATCTACTGAAAGCGCGCGGCTCAGCCTGTCTACGATAAGTTCCAGCATGTTTTCCGATCGGACTTCTGAACCCAATGTCCGGCCAAAATCAATTAGTGTGTGGCGCAGACCATAACGATCCCTGTAAAAGAACTTGTCGAGCCAGATCTGGAACTGATCTTTGATTGGGGCGAAGAGGAGCGCGGCCATTATCGTTGCAGCAACACGGACCACGGTTCCTGCCGGCTCAATGCCAGATCCCAGAAGCTCTCCAACAATCACAACGAGCGTGGCATACAATCCAATAACGGAAGCCGTCGCAAGCGTATACGTAACTCCGCGCTTGAAGAAAACATCGACATCCACCAACCGATAGGTTTGAATCACATAACCAAATGAAGTGGGTATAAAGATCAACGGGAAAATGGATGCGTCGACCCAAAGTTCCGGAACAATTCCAACGATGCGAGGAATCGTCTGGAGCAGAAAGTAGGGAAGTACGGCAATGGCCGTACCTCGAGTTACCCATTTCATCTGCTGCCGAAGCTCAGGCTGCCGGACTCTTCGATACGTTCTAAACAGCACGCCGGCGCTCAAAACGAAATAAGCGCCAAAATGAACATCATTCACAGTTTCCAGAAAGTTTCTCAGTATCAGAGGAGACGGGATGAATTCGAGAATCCCGTAAACGAACAGAAACCACGTTAGAAGTATCAGGACTCCCGGGGCATAGAGCAGTGGGACCAGGATCTTGTTTTGACGCAGCCAGGTTTTCCGCCGCGGAAATTCAAGACAGAAATGTAGAAATAATGGCGGCAACAGTGCCGATGCTGCCTGATCCAGCCAGAATATAGTCCAATCGAAGACGTTGAGTGCGCCAGTGAAACTGTAGACAAACAGAACGAAAGAAGTCAGACAGACAAAATAAAAGTGAATGGCGAGGGGCGCTCGAAATCTGCGGATCAGAACAAAAACTCCAGCCAATAGGTAGAAAAGTCCGATGATTTCGAGGAAAAGATGCTGCCGCTTTAATCGAGGCGGAGTTCCGGTAATATTCAGCGTCTTCTGAATGACAGTATTGGCTCGACTAAGCGTGTAAATGGCCTGCGACTGGCCAAACCGATAGAGTATCCGGGTTACATCGCTATCGCTTTTAACCCCGACGCCATTGATTTCCAGCAGGATATCGCCTGCCTGAATTCCGGCGAGCTCCGCGGGACCGTCGCGCACCACCACCTGAGCTTGCACAGCTCCCTGGCTGGTCTGGATCCATGAACAGCCATCGTCCGGGGCATTCCATTTCCGTTTCTGCGCTACATTGAACCCACCTAGGACCAGCAGTCCAATGCTGAACAGCGTTACGAAAACAAGTCTGAAGGAAATGAATTTCCGGTTATCAGAAACGGATATTGATGCCGCCTTTTACAAAACGGGGCGAGTTTGAAATATGGATACCGTGATTAGGATTTGACGGCTCGAGCAAATTGCGCGCGTCCAGAATTGCCTGAACCTTGCCGGGAAACGTTCCCCAGGTTGGCAACGTTTGTGCCACAGTGATACTCAGTGTCGGGTCCAGATATTCCGCATTGGTCTGGTAAGGGTCGATCGTCACCGCGGCCAGCGGAGATACCCAATGATAGACGGCCGTTAGTTCCGTGTTCGTAATATCGACGTCCGTCTTGACCCTGGCAGTGACCACATGAAACTGCCGCTGAGTCATCTGGTTCATGAGCTCATCGAGGTGATAAGCGGGTTTGGACAAGCCAAAGCCAGATGCAACGGTGTATCCCAATCCTGCGTTGAATCCCTTAAACTCGCGATCCACAAAAAAACGGGCCCCCTGAGATCGCAGGTTGCTTCCATTCAGAATCAGAAAGGTTCTTGTTCCATCCTGCAAACTTACGAACAATGTCTGGCTGGCCGCGCGATCCTTGAATACGCCGCCCGATAATTTTGTTGAACCATCAACGAGGCGTGTGACGTTGACCTCCGCATGCCGATAATCCTGGTGTACCGACGGAAGATAAGTTTTCTGCTCAAAGTAATCCTTGCCTCGGATTGGATCATCTGCCTGTGCTGGTCCTTCCGCTGAGGCGACCACTCCAATAGTCGTCATCGCGTTAGGTACAAAAGAAACGCCCAACATGGGTCGAATATACTGATCGCTTTTCATTCCGTCGGTTCTTCCGGTTTCGGCACCGTAATTGAAAACGAAATGATTCAGCAGTTCGATTTTCTCGTCGTACTTTAACTGGATTTCCTTAAGGTCTTCTTCCGGAAAACTTCCGTTAAGCACGGTTCCCTGCCTCACGTTCACGCTCACGCGGGACTGTCGGTTTTCTACTGGAGCGAATTCGTAGGTTGCTGCCAAACCGCTCGGCTGGTCGGGGGATTCGTTGTATTGGCCGTCCACAATCACCTTTGCACGACTCTGCAATGGCAGGGTCAGCGAAAAGCGCGAGCCCAGTCCGTCGCTCACTCCCCGGTTTGATTCAAAGGAATTCGAATAGATCTGCAAATATCCAGAGTAGTCTGCACTGGAAAGATCGTCTTCCGCCGCTGCGCCTAGCAGCCGCAGTACAGGCTGGGTAGCACGCGAGCTACGCAGGATCCAGACCATATCCTGATCATTCTTAGCATCGCGTGTGTTCACCCGCCGAAAGACATCCATCGCAGTCTGAAGATTCAGGCTGAGTATCGCCGTAGTGCCGCCGGATAATTGGATTGCTGCCGATTGGGTTGGCAGATATGGGGACATCGTCACTTTGACGGAGTACTGCCCTACAAGAAGGTTGGGAATGGAGAACGCGCCAAGGCTGTCGGTGAAAGCCATGCGCTCGCCTGGCGATGACTTGGCGGCTACGACAATGACCAGAGCGCCAACGACCGGCGCCCCGCTGTGATCACGAACTTTGCCTTGAATCGTTCCAAGATTCTCGGCGGCCATGCCCGTAACCGGAAGCATCAAAGATACGATTATCCCGAGAGCTACAGCGATTTTCATGGCTCTTCCTCTGGCTGTGTTGCCTTAGCGGCTTATTTAGCCGGAGCTGCGGCAACTGTGAATTTGCCGGGTGTCACAAACGATTCCTTGGTTAGATTGTCTGTGACCTTGATTTGTATTTCATACTGGCCAGGCGCAAAATCAGCCAGTGGCACGCTGTTCGAGTATTTCATTTGCAGACCAGAGCCGGTCAGCTCCGTGGAATCGCTCACCAACTTCTTGATTTCCTGCTTGTTTTGAGAAATGACCATCTCAAACGAAGCGGACGGTTTATGTGTCGTCTCATCCACCGTCAATCCATAAATTTCCTGCCAGACGTTCAGGTTTTCATTGCGTTTAAATACACCAGTTACATTGGGTTTCACTCTTTTTTCACCCAGAGCAAACATATCTGTGCCCAGCATCCGAGGAGGCAGGTCCGTCACGCTGTATGCCAGAATCATGGAACTCGCTTGCAGCGATTGATCTGGAATGCGAGGTACGTTCAGTGCGTAATCCTGCACGCCGATGCTTTGAGAGTTCATATCTTCCACGGTGATATGGACCTTATATTTTCCGGGCGTAAGGTAGCGGGAATCCTGGTACAGGGTTGGCTGGTCCAAATTTGCAGCGAAGGTATTGGAGGGGAATTCCAGCGCCACGTCCTGTGAGAATCCGGGGAGTCTGCGATTGTCGATTCGATAGATAACTCCCTGAATATGGGCTTTCGCTTTTTTCCCTCCGCCCTCATCCTGGAACGCCAGGTCACGATTCATGAACTGAATCGTGATCAACGTGCGAACCTGGTCACTTGTGACGCGCACGTAATTCGCCTGGACCTTGAAGGGAAGAACATTGTTGGAGAGCCGAGTTGCCGCGGGAACAAACACGTCGTTGTATTTGACTTCCTTCGGTTTGTACGCCTCATTGTATTTTGCGAGCATGTCGAACATGTTGTTCGTGCCGTAATTTGCCGGAAGGGCGGCGGACGATCCGGCTTGAAGAGTGTTCGACTTGTTGAACCGATCGGACTTGTCGAGACCCAGAGCGACTTCCTGGTCGGTCAGACCGACTCCCGGAACGTGCCGCAGCGCGTCTTTTTCACCGGGATCATATTCGAGTGAGTACTCGCCACTCATGCTTTTGTCGACGAACTCGTAAATGACGTTTTCGGTTTGGGACCGGTTATCCAAATGTCGATAACGCCATGTTTCGAAGGGGAATGTTGTGGTGACACCTCCGCCTTCTTCTGGGGGCCGATAATACGTTCCTCCTGAGGGGTGGCTTACGATTTCGTCCGGCGGTCCATTGAGGATGTACATCTTGCCGCGATCAGTCCGCATGCCAGCAATGCCCGACGTGAAGTGGTCGTTGGCGTAATCCACGCGTTCATAGTACTGATCGCGAAACTCATTTTCCGGGGTATCCGGAGTGGGATCACGGACAAGCCAGAAATTCTCGCTAAAATTCTCCCGCTCCTCATCTTTTGTCAGTTTCTTGAAGGCTTTTCGCTCTTCGTCTGTGATGATAATAGAGACATCGTCAGCCCATCCCTTCAGTACGTTGCCGGAAGCTTCCACCTTCTTTGATTTTTCCTTCTCTTTGGCTTTCGTATCGGTTGTGACGGGAGCGACTTTGTTCTTTTGTGCTCTGATGGGAAGAACTGATGAAAGCAGAAACAGGGAGACGATCAGAGTAGTTACTCTACGACTCATAGACGCACCTCAGTGAAGGGTAAATCGTGTTCTTTAAACGCAAAAGTATCATAGCATCAGGGGATTGAGTGTCAAGACGCTTGGACCGTCATCCCCTTTGTCCTACAATTCAACCGAATGCTTGATATTGCATATATACGTGAAAATCTTGAACTGGCGCGTGTGCGTTTGTCGCACCGGGGGTATACGCTCGACGTTGAGACGTTTAGCCGTCTCGATGGTGAGCGAAAATCTTTGATTCAGGAAGTGGAGTTACTCCGGCAACAATTGAAGGCCGGATCTGCAGAAATTGGCAAACTCAAACGCGAGAAGACAGACACTTCTGCCCTGCAAAATAAGATGACGGAGGTATCCGAACAGATCAAGACGATCGAAGCTCCCTTGAAGGCAGTCGAGGACAGACTTTCGGAAATGGCTGCTGTCATGCCCAACCTCCCGGATCCTTCCGTTCCTCTCGGTTTTACGGAAGCGGAAAACGTGGAGGTGCGCCGCGTCGGAGAAATTCCAAACTTTGATTTCGTGCCCAAAGCACATTGGGATATCGGCCCAGCTCTCGGGATTCTGGATTCTGAGCGCGGGTCAAAGGTCACAGGATCGCGCTTTTACTATCTGGCAGGCCGGGGTGCTCGGCTGGAGCGTGCGCTGATTCAGTTCATGCTGGATATTCAAACGAAAGAGAACGGATACCTCGAAATCAATCCACCCTTAATGGTGAATCGTCAGTCGCTATATGGCACATCGCAGCTGCCGAAGTTCGAGGAGGACCTCTTCTGGGTGACGAACACCGACTACGGCCTGATACCCACTGCTGAAGTTCCTCTCACAAATATTTATCGCGATGAAATCATCGATGGTGATCGGCTTCCACTGAAGTTCGTTGCATACACTCCCTGTTTTCGAAGTGAAGCCGGATCCTACGGTAAGGATGTTCGTGGCATATTTCGCGTGCATCAATTCAACAAGGTTGAAATCGTTAAGTTTTCCAAAATGGAGGATTCCAACGGCGACCTTGAAAGTCTGACCGGCGACGCCGAAAAAATCCTTCGACGGCTCGAACTCCCCTATCGTGTTGTTATTCACTGTGCCGGAGACATGGGCTTTGGCGCCACAAAGGGCTACGATTTGGAAGTATGGCTGCCTGGGCAGAACACGTATCGTGAAATCTCTTCGTGCAGCAATTTCGGAGATTTTCAAGCACGTCGCGCCAATATCCGCTACCGACCGAATGGCGGCGGCAAACCTCGGTTTGCACATACCCTCAATGGCTCTGGCTTGGCGGTCGGTCGGACCTGGATCGCGATACTTGAGAACTTTCAGCAATCCGACGGAACAGTTCGAATTCCAAAAGCCCTGCAGCCTTACTTTGACGATCAGGATACGATTCGACCTGAAACGACTCTGTGAGGTGATGCGCCCATGAACCAACAATGCAGGGAATGTGGTGCACTCTTGCCCGAAGGTGCAAGGACTTGCATGCAGTGCGGAACATCGGTTAATGCGTCCATAAAATCCTCAGGCGGCACACAGCCAAATCTGGAATTTATTCAGCCTGCCATCGCGGGTGGGTTGCTACTGGGACTACTTTCATCACTTCCGATCATAAACCTCGCCAACCTCATTTTCGGTGCGTGGATCCTTGCTGGCGGCGCATTGACGACCCATCTTGTATTAAAACAGCGTCCCTCCGGCATCAGCTATGGCGATGGTGCTTTCGGAGGGGTGCTCAGCGGATTCTTTGGTGCTGTCGTCTCAACACTCTTGCTGATTCCGAGCAAACTGTTTTTTACTGCAGACTGGGAAAGCGTACGTCAGCAAGCCGAATCGCAACTGGCGAAATCACCGGAAACGGCAGGCCCCATGCGGGATCTGCTTTTACGCGCCATGTCCGCGGAGGTGTCCTTCACCACTGAAATGTTCTGGTTTTTCTTTTACGGGTTTTCCTTCTCACTGTTCGCGATGATTGGCGGGATGTTGATGGTGTGGATTTCAAACCGGCAAAGGAAAAAAGGAGTCAAGGCCTAAAGCGGGCGGTCGTCGTGGCCAAACGGCCGCCCGCTGATATCAGCAGCTTTATTCGAAATCGCCTCCGTAGCCACCAGGGTCGCCATGGCCATGACCACCACCTGCCGCCATGGGTTTCGCCTTCTCGATTACATCCGATATGCAAGCCTCTGTTGTCAGCAGCAAACCTGAAATCGAAGCGGCATTCTGAATAGCAACACGGACGACCTTCGTCGGGTCGATGACACCAGCATCCACCAGATCCTGGATTACCTCTTCGTCGGCATTGAAGCCGATACTGACTTCCGACTGGTTTCGAACCTTATCCACAATAACCGCACCGTCGAGTCCGGCATTGACCGCAATCATTCGAACGGGTTCTTCAAGTGTACGACGAATGATTCCCGCCCCCGACCGAATATCTCCTTCGAGAGTCTTCATCAGTTTATCGACGGCTTTCTGTGTTCGGAGCAGTGCCGTGCCACCTCCGGGAACAATGCCTTCTTCGACCGCAGCCTTTGTCGCATGAAGCGCATCTTCAACGCGTGCCTTCAGCTCTTTCATCTCAATCTCGGTTGCTGCGCCAACGCGAATAACAGCAACACCACCGGCTATTTTGGCAAGTCGCTCCTGCAATTTTTCCCGATCATAATCCGAACTGGTTTCATCGATCTGAGTTCGGATTTGCTTAATTCGTGCCTCAACTGCGGATCGTTTGCCGGCGCCTTCGATGATGGTGGTGTTGTCCTTGTCGATCGTCACTTTTTTTGCGTTGCCAAGGTCTTCCAGTTTCACATTCTCGAGCTTGATTCCCAGATCTTCGGAAATGTAGCGTCCGCCCGTGAGCACGGCAATATCTTCCATGATCGCTTTGCGGCGGTCTCCAAATCCGGGCGACTTGACGGCCGCGACTTTCAGGGTACCGCGGAGCTTATTGACGACGAGGGTGGCAAGCGCTTCACCTTCGATGTCCTCCGCAATGATCAGCAGCTGCCGTCCATCGCGGGCCACTTGTTCCAGCATGGGAATAAGATCTCGCATGACCGAGAGCTTCTTTTCGAAAAGAAGAATGACGGGATTCTCGAGTACGACATCCATCCGTTCCGGATTGGTGACAAAGTACGGGGAAAGATAACCGCGATCGAACTGCATACCTTCAACAAATTGCAGATCTGTCATCATGGATTTGGCTTCTTCAACCGTGACCACTCCGTCCTTGCCGACTTTTTCCATAGCCTCGGCGATCAGCGATCCGATTCTTTTGTCGCTGTTGGCCGAAATGCTGGCGATCTGCTCCTGCTCTTTCTTGGTCTTGATCGGCTTGGACATTTTTTGAAGTTCCGCAACAACCAGGGTGACCGCCGCGTCGATACCCTGCTTCAATTCCATCGGATTGGCACCAGCCTCGACATTCTTGACGCCTTCGCGAAAAATCGCCTGGGCCAGAACAGTCGCCGTTGTTGTTCCGTCGCCTGCAAGATCGCTTGTCTTGCTTGCAACTTCCTTCACCATCTGTGCTCCCATATTTTCCCAGCGGTCGGCGAGTTCGACTTCCTTGGCGACCGTGACACCGTCTTTAGTAACGAGGGGCGATCCAAATTTCCGCTGCAACACCACGTTGCGGCCCTTCGGTCCGAGCGTCACCTTAACGGTATTCGCTAGAGCATTGACTCCCCGCAACATGGCGGAGCGAGCGTGTTCGCGGTATACAAGATCCTTGGCAGCCATAGTTCGAAATCCTCCTGAGGTATTCTGAAGTTATAAGAGCAGTAGCACTCTCTTTCGTCGAGTGCCAAATGATAGCGGATTAGGACCGGATTGGAAAGGCCCGCCTGCCGGTGTATCGTGGATTTGCCCTTTGGGTTTCATGCCGGAGCTATCGATAATCGAGCACATTCGGGAGCTCTTCCGACTCCTTATCCCTCCACAAGTGAAAGGAATCAAAGGGGACATTCTCGCGTTGGAGGCCAGTTCGACGGCGAATTCGAAACGGTCCGAATCAAGATCGAAGGCGTTGATTCCAAAGTTGAGAGTTATCGCCGATTTTGTACGCCTTGAAGAGAAGGTTTGACCTTCGCATGGGAAGCATGAACGAGAAGCTGGGACTTCACAGCCGAGAGCTTCTTGCTGAAATCAATGCCGCGCTGAAGTAACGGACTGGAATCCGACTGGCTCAGGCAGAAGGATCGCTACAGTGGACGTGTGGGATTGATGATCGTCCGCCACATATAGGAAGACGGACTATCGTCCCAGCCCAGTCCTTCTGCTGGCTGTTTGAAGTTCCGGCCGATGATATCGATGAACGGTTCGATATTCAGAGTGACGCTCGTATCGAAGCTGTATTCATCGTTGAGCGTTATCAGTCTCGCCTTCATGTACCAGGGATGCCTCGTTGCGTAGTCCGCGTCCCTGCGTATGTATGCTTCGGGCGAAAAGTCTTTGCCAAATAAATCGTAGTACATCGTGGGGTACTCGTAGCCCACGGCAGGATCTGGTAAGAATCGGAGCGCCTGGTGATAGCGGATTGCCCAGGAAACTTCTTCACGGACGTAGGGCTCATACATGGCCGCCGCCACGTATCCATGATCGGCCATCTGAATTGCCATTCCCGTATCGTGAAGCAGACAGGCAAAGACCGTCTCTTCGGAAACGCCATTCTTCATCGCACGGGCCGCACTCTGGAACACATGCTGGGCTTGTTCCTGAAACCGCAGATTAAAAAAATCAATGAGAGTCGGTTTTGCCGGCATTGGCAGCAGATTGTTCGTGTTCATTTTGCACCGCCCTTTGCTCGAGGCACTTTCATCTATTTGGTGAAATGAGCGGAACGTCAACGCCTTGTGTTCTTCCTTCTTCTATATGGACGGATTGCCCGCGGCTTTCGTTGCGAACAAAATCCGGGTCAAGCCAGGCGTCCTTGTCCAGGCCTTCCCAGGCAAAGACCTTGTAGTCGCCTGGAGGAAGGCCTTTGATCTGAAATTTTCCAGACCTGTCCGTTGATGAAACTCGAAACATGTCTGTGCGTGTGATTCGTGCGGCTGATGATTCGGCAAACAACACGACAGCTGCACTGGGAATGGCCTGTTGCTGGTCATTCAAGACCTGGCCTTCAAGGATGCCCGGATTAGTACCGATCACCACATCCAACAACTGGTCGGGCTTCGGTTCATAGTGGAGTCCGCCATTTAATACGTCGGCATCATCCAGACGAATCGACTTCACATAGGCGCCCTGCCAGTTTGCCGGTGGATTGACTGGATCCGTGCCAGTAATTGGAGTCAGCAGCGGCGTAACGTAAATGCGATAGTTTCCCGGGGAGAGGTTGGGAATCGGCGCTGAACCGCGCGCCGAAGCATTCATGGCCGGGGCGTTAATCAGTGTCGGATCCCGATAGAGCATGATCTGCAGTGACGAGACATCCGGTAGATTTTTCGGTTGTTCTCCTTCGAGGCTGATCTTGACCGGAAGACTCACTCCCGTTACGAGCGGCATCGTAAGACCGTCGATATCCCCGTTGCGTATCTCGACCGGCATGCGTGTCGTCGTTCCATCAATGAACGTATAGAGCGTGTACCCTCCTGTTACGACTTTCGGGAAATCAAATTCGCCGGTGGTTGCATTTGCAGATGCATTGTAGACACTGCCAAACCAATTGTTAGGAGTCAGCCGGACCTGGATATTTCCTGCGGCACCTCCCGCACCGCCGCGACCCCCAAATCCTCCTCCCGCCGGAGGAAGAGACGGGGCTCCGGCGCCGCCTTGTGGGGCCGCGGCCGGAGAGGGCAAATTCGTAAGTCTGCCTCGCACATGGAACGTGCGCACCGGCGCCACAGTAATGTCCACGTTGCGGAATTCCATGCCAGGTTGCAGGTCGATTGGTGCTCCCTCCTCGCCGTCAATCGATCGGGGAAAGTAAATTGGGATATAGATTTCGTCATCCGCCGCCCCGGTGCCGAGAGGTTTTGTCGTTTCAGGCCTTGAGACGCTGCGCGATGTACTGAGTCCGGCATTTGACGTGTCCCCAACCGGTGCGCTCGGATTGTTGACCACCTGGCTATTCACCTGCCACGGCTGGACGATGGCGCTCACGTAGTACCGGCCGGGAGCCATCCAGAACAAACGATATTCACCGAGTTCGTTGGTGATGGCTTCCTGAAATACCCTCAGTGTCCGCCGATTTTCCTGAATGGATGTCTTCATCGCTCGGACACGTGCTCCAGTTACAGGATTTCCATTGAGATCAGAAATCCTGCCAGAGATCACGGCGGTGAGTGCTAATCCGATCTGGACATTGGTGACTGGCTGACCAGCCGTGAGAGTGATCAGCTGCCCGGGTCCACCGGTCCATCGCTGGCCGTATTCCGCAAGGGCATACCCTTCTCGGCGGGCATAGAGGTGATACTGGCCAGGCTGAACATTCGGAAAATAAAATTTACCGTCTTCTTCCGTTGTTGTTGAAAGCCACGTCGTACCACGGAGATCAATGTAAACCTTTGACAGAGGCTGATTGTTGGACTGCAGCATGGCAGTGCCTTCAAGCGATGCCGGTTGTGCAGGAACTGTCGGAGTCTGCAGCGGCTGTGATGACACGGCGGCCTGTGCAAGCATAGCCAATAGTGCGATACCTAGCCGAGGTTTCATGGCTACTTCACCGCCGGGATGACAATCAAATCTGCGTCCGCCTGAATACCTTCAGTTGCCTGAACTGTCGTTCCTCGCCCTTCGATCAATGTGAGGAACTCTGGATCCTGCCAGGCATCGCGTTCGACATTTTCCCATGCGAACGCCCTATAGCTACCTGGCGGGATTCCCTGCATATTGTATCGGCCGCCGTGATCGCTGGTTGTCGTTCTATATAGATCGAGCCGTGCGCGGGTGGATGTTGGAACCAGAGCAATAGTCGCGTTGACGACGGACTCCCGCTTCTCGTTGATCACTGTGCCGCTGAGTTTCGCACCAGTACCGATGACCACTTCAAGCGGCTCCTGGGGTGCGACGTTAAGACGAAGACCGTCGGTGAGTACGTCGACGCCACCAAGCCGAATCGATTTGATGTAGGCGTTTTGAAGGAGTGGAGACAGCGAGGAAGTTCCCCATTGAAATGTATTCAGCAACGGTGGAACGTACACGCGATAGTCGCCCTGCGCCACATTTGCCAGACAAAACGTTCCATTCGTCTGTACTGCGCCTTGAGGTGCGCCCGGCAATCCGACAAGATCCGGATCATGAGTGAGTGTGATACGCATTCCGCGCGGACCGGATCCATCCGTTGTGGCGGGTGGATTTTCCATGGCCACTTTCCCCATGAGCGTATATCCAGGCGTCAGTGTGAGCGACACATTCTCGACATTTGAATTTCCGATATCGAGCGGAACTCTCGCAGCCACTGGAAGAATTGGAGACGGTCCCGCAGCTGCCGCGGCAGGCGGAGCACCTGCAGGCGGGGGCGGTGCGCAAGGATTTGAAGCGGCTGGCGGGTTTGCTCCGGGAGTAGGCGGGCTTCCTCGCGGTCCTGCCGGTGTTGCGGGCGCGACTGGAGTACCCGGCGGCGCCATTCCAGCCTGATTCGCATACAGGATGTAGGATCCGGGCAGCACCCCTTTGAGATCAAATCGTCCCTCTGCATCTGCTTGCACATTCGGCATGATGACAGTGGCCGTCCAAATACGTGGCATCAATCGAAGCTGTGCTCCCGCTGCCGGCATTCCCGTTGCTCCATTTACTGCGGTCCCGCGGATATGCCAGGATCGAACCCTGGCATTGCGGAGTGAAATATTCATTCCCGTAACGCTGGTGCCGGGACGAAGATCAATGGGTGTCGAACGCTGTGCTTCGGTGACATCTCCGTAATACATCGGCAGGTATGTTTCTTCGATTACCTCTCCGGATTGCGCAATTCGACGCATCACATTTGGAGAGAGTTGGTCTTCACGATGACCGCCCTCGCCGGGAGGCGGAATTGAGAACGCGACATTTTGCCGCAGGATGTCATCGGGTATGGCCGCGATAAAGTACCGCCCCGGAGGCAACCAATAAAAGCGATACTCGCCGAGATCGTTTGTTTGAACGACCTGGAGGATATACAGCCTTCGTTCGCCGTTTTCATAGTACAGCTCCATTGCCTGGACGCGCGCATGCCCAACCGGTTCGCCGTCTCGATCGGTAATGTGGCCTGAAATCGCGCTTGTAGGCGCCATGGTCAGTGTAACGCCCGGCATCTTCTCGCCGTCCGCCAGCGGAATAGTGACGCCGCGCCCCTTGTATCCCCGCTGCAGGTATTCGGCCGGCGTGAATTTGCCGCCCGCCGCGGTTGCCACAATGCACCAACCTCCCGCGTGGAGATTCGGAAAATTAAATTTGCCATCCGGGCCCGTCTTGACGTTGAAAACTTCCGGTGGGTTCGAAAAGTTATTGCAGTCGATACGTCTTAGCTCCACGGAAGCGCCAGGTATGGGGACATTTGATCCCATTTCGACAACTGTTCCGGAAATGGAGGCTGTCCCCTGCGATTGCTGTTGCAGTTGCGGAGCACCAGGCAGTCGTTCCCCCAGGGGCTGGGGTGCATTTTGCAGCGGGTTCTGGGCCAGGAGAACAATTCCCGTGAGCGCTACGATGCTCAAGACGGTCGAAATCGAAAATTTCAACATGGCTGCAGCATCTCCGTCCAACTCTGAACGATTTAGATGGGACGCATGATACCGACTTTCCGGATTTATTTGGACAGATTCCTCAGGACGTCGACTTGAGTTCCTTAACCAATGCTGTGGTCTTTTGCGCCCATGGCCGCTCCAGTCTCTTGAGGTACCGAGGCATGGTTCGTTGCTTGCTTAGGATCTTCTCCGCCCATTCCTTTGCCTCCGCATCACGCCCCTGCTTCTTGAGTAAAGACGCATAGTTGTACAAGGTTTCTGATTTTGTCGAAAATTGCGTCACTTCCAGAAACCATGCTTCGGCTAAGTCTGTTTGTCCAGCATTCGCATAGGCATGCGCCAGGAGGGCGGCCGCCCGGTAGGTGTCATATTTTCGTTCCGAACCCACGACATATTCGAGATCAGTGACTGCGCTGGAGTAGTCGTTGAGTAACAATGAACACTGCGCTCTTCGATAAAACGCATGCACGGAATCGCTTCGAACCTGAATTGACTTGTTGTACGCCGCAAGAGACTCGGCATATTTCCCGTCGTCAAATAGCAGGTCTCCAAGCTCCTCATAGTTTGCGGCGGAAGGGTTGTCTAGAATTGTCGTTTCCACGGTACGAATTCGCGATTTCCTTCCGAGTCCGACGAACGCGTCGCGCGCCAGGCCTGCGTCGGGAAGCACTTCGATCAGGATGTATGCAACCGCTCCCAGCATCCCACCCATCAGAATGATCAGGTACCAGTAATACTCCGGACGCCGCCGCACCGCGTGCACGAGCGCCAGAATTTGTAAAATGTAGCCCCACGGGTAGAAGAAATAATTGAATCCAAACATGCTGGTTGCTCCGGCCGCGAAGGAGTATACAGCGACCCGAATCCCATGAGATTGATTACATGTGAGCCTGGGTGTAGGATTCCACCTGTTTCGGTTTGCGTAGCCCAAAGGAGGACGAGATCATGCGAATCCGTAAATTTAGAGGGTATTTTCCCCGAGTTTTCACGACGGTTTGTTTCACCTTAATCCTCCTGGCTATTACTGGCACAGTTTGGGCTCAGGCCCAGAACTGGTGGGTACTTCCATCGAATGGCGCCGTAGAGCGAGGAAAGCTGGAAGAAATCAAGCTCAAGAAGAAGGTCTTCCTCAACGTTACGTTTGAGACCTCCGGCCCAGGCCAGATCACAAGCACGTCAGAGCAGGCAGACATTCGGAAAAGTGTTTCCGACGCCTTTAAGAGTCACAAGGACCTCACCGTTGTACTAAATCCCGCAACTGCTGATTTTGCGGTGATCGTGAAAGCCTCTGCGTCCGCAGCTGGAACTGAGACTGAACATCCGGCCAATTTTTCCGTGTCTTCGGACTCGGACTCGGAGATCTCGGTGGATGTTATCGTCCTTGTGCCCGGGGCAAAACTGTCAGATGGAACTTTCAAATCGCGATCAGTGTGGCAGGTCTCCAGCCCTAATGTTCAGATGGAAGCCGGAGCTGGTGCGCGATTTGTCGTCAGTGGATTCCTCTGGGAGTTGAACAAACTTCGCACGGGCAAATAACCCGGAAAGAAGGTTCCCGGTCCCGCCGGGAGCCTTCGCAAACTGCAAGGTCCTTACCGCATGCGATCCTTACGGCTAGTTTTGATTCTCCTTACTGTCTCCGCCTTTGCCGTAGCAGCAACGATTCAAACGCCGTTACGTAACGATGAGTACAGGCTAGAACTCAGCACCTCCCTTGTTACAGTGGAAGTCGGAGTCTACGATCGATTGGACAAGCCGGTGACCAACCTGGGTAAGGACGATTTCCAGGTTTACGAAGACGGGGTCCTGCAACCGATTCGGAGTTTTACTCCTGTTTCTGGTGGGTACCGCATTCTGCTTCTGATCGATCACAGTGGCAGCATGCAGAGCTACTGGCCATTCCTTCTGGATGGTCTCAATTTATTCATGAGAAGCCTCCGGCCTCAGGATCAGGTTGCCATTGCGACATTCGACAGTAACGTTCAAGTGGCGATGCCATGGCGAAGTGCCCGGGAGGGAAACGCGCTGAGAGTCGGCATATCCCCGGACGGAAGAGGCACGATTATCTGGGATTCTATCCGGTGGGCGGTACGGGAAGTAATCCGGTCCAGCGGACGCAAGGGTGTCATCGTATTTACCGACGGTGAAGACGATGGCCTCGACTTCGACAAGGTTCTGAAATATGCGGCCGAAAGCGAAGTCCCCTTTTATTTCGTCAGCGTGACGAGCGAAAACACGCAAGGCGGGCGGCGAATGAAGCAGTTCGCACAGGCGACCGGAGGAAAGGCGTATTTCCCGAAAAGTCCGAATGAATTGGGCCCGTTATACACGTCCATCGCGCAAGATCTTGGAACGTCCTATACGATCGCGTATGCTCCGCTGAAATCTCCCGGCGACAATAAACTTCGTCACATCGAGATCCGTCCAATCGATGTGCGGTTACGGGTGAACCAGTCGCGTACTGGTTATTATGCGAAGTAACTGTGCGGTGTTAGACTAGCCTGCATCCTCATGAGAGTTGTCCGGGCCCTACTTACTATTATTTGTTGTGCAGCATGGTTGCCAGCACAGGTCATTCCTGTCTATCAAGTGGTCGTTGATTCCGACCCGGTATCCGTCAACGTCGTTGTTTCCGATCCTGCCGGTCGGGCCGTAACCGGCCTGACTCGCGAAGATTTTTCAGTTCTGGAAGATGACGAGCCTCAGGCGGTCCGCGAAATTAAGCCCGTCGGTATTCCGTACAACATGCTCGTTCTTGTCGACCGAAGCGTTCGGGAAAAAAAAAGCCCCTGGCCCGATATCGTTCTGAAATCGGTCGATCGGTACCTCAAGAGTCTCCGCGGTCCAGACCGGCTTGCCGTCGGACTTTTTGATACGCGCGTATCCGTTGTCCTGGATTGGAGACCAACAAGGAATGGTGTTCGACAAAATGTGCTGATCCGCCCATCGGACCGAGGTACGGAATTTTTTGAAGCTGTAAATTGGGCTATCGATGAGCTTCGAAACGTAAAAGGTCGGAAGGGCGTCATCATGTATACCGATGGGCGCGACATATCGATGTATCCCAGGATGGTCATGATCGGAGGTCAACTGCAACCGGAGCCCAACTACGCCGTTTCCGCATCCGCTGATGCGCGATTCCGACAGGCTCTGGCGAGAGTAAGGGAAAGTCAGATCCCGTTCTATTTTGTCGCCATCGATACAGACATCCAGCTCACAAGCGCAAATGCCGCATTTAAATTTCCTGGCTGGGTCAGTTTCCTTGCGGCTGCTCGTTCGAGAATTGAAGAGCTTGCTGCGGCTTCAGGCGGAAGCGTGATCTTCCCGAAAAAAGTGGACGAAGTGGCGCCGTTCTACCGACAAATTCAAAGCGAACTAGGTAGCGCTTACGTGGTTTCATATAGGCCAACCAGACCTGGGGGAGACGGACATTTTCGACATATCGAAATCCGTGTTCAACCTCCCGCCGGACCCTGCATCATTGTGGATGGAAAGTGCACCATCGACGTAAACTCGCGCGATGAATCATTTCAGGTAACGCAGTCGCAAATAGGTTACTACGCAAGATAGTTGCCTCCGACTCATGAGGCCACAGCGGCTGCTGCCTTGAACGTGAATTCTCCCTGCTTGTTCACGTTGGCGATGACGTGCTCGCCCGGTTGGAGTTCTCCATCAAGCAGTTTCATCGCAAGCGGGTCCGCGAGCAGTTTTTGAATGGCGCGTTTCAGAGGACGTGCACCAAATGCGGGATCATAGCCTTCCTTGAAAACCGCATCTCGTGCAGCGGGAGCGAGCTCCAGCGTGATCCTTCGATCTGCCAGGAACTTCCTCAGCAGAGCAAGCTGTATATCGATGATTTTGCCCAGGTCATCCTTACCAAGGCTCTTAAACGTAATGATGTCATCGATGCGGTTCAGAAATTCCGGTTTGAAATGTGCGCGCAACATTTCACGTACGTTGTCTTCCCCAGTACCCGCAGCAACATTGGAAGTCATGATAATGACGGTATTCTTGAAATCGACTGTGCGGCCCTTTCCATCGGTCAGTCGGCCATCATCGAAAATCTGCAGCATTATGTTCCAGACGTCGGGATGTGCCTTTTCCACTTCGTCGAGCAGGATTACAGCATAAGGACGCCGCCGCACACTTTCAGTCAGGTATCCCCCTTCGTCGTAACCTACATATCCCGGAGGAGCTCCGATGAGTCGCGACACGGAATGTTTTTCCATGTATTCGGACATATCCACTCGCACCATGGCTCTTTCGTCGTCAAACAAAAATTCTGCCAGGGCGCGGGCCGTTTCCGTTTTGCCAACACCCGTGGGGCCAAGGAACATGAAGACACCAATTGGACGATTTCGATCCTGCAGTCCGGCTCTCGATCTGCGAATGGCATTGGAAACCGCTTTCAGTGCTGGCTCCTGACCGATGACGCGCATGGAGAGGAGTTCTTCCATCTTGATCAGCTTCTGCACTTCGCTTTCCAGCATCTTCGAAACCGGAACACCAGTCCACTTCGCGACGATTCTTGCGACATCCTCTTCGTCGACCTGTTCTTTTAGCATGCGGGCGCTCTGATCCATGCCTTCAATCTGAGTGTTGGCTTCTTTAAGTTGACGTTCCAGTTCCTGCCCCCGTCCATAACGGAGTTCAGCAACTTTTGCGTAGTTCCCTTCTCTCTCTGCTTTTTGCTCCTCGACGTGAAGTGCTTCGATCTGCTCTTTCACGCCACGTACGGATTGAATCAGCTCCTTCTCATGCTGCCAACGCAACTTCATTTGGGAGGACTTTTCACGGAGCTCGCTTAGCTCTTTCTCGATGAGATGCAAACGATCACGCGAACCTGGGTCTTCTTCCTTGCTTAAGGCCTGTCGTTCGATTTCCAGCTGGACGGTCTGACGTTCAATAACATCAATGTCCACAGGTAATGTATCCATTTCCATGCGGAGGCTCGCGGCGGCCTCATCAATAAGATCGATGGCTTTATCCGGCAGGAATCGATCGGTGATATAGCGGTGGGAAAGCATTGCAGCCGCCACGATTGCCGAATCCTTGATCTTCACACCGTGATGGATTTCGTACCGTTCCTTCAGTCCGCGAAGAATGGATATCGTATCTTCGACGGTTGGCTCGCCGACGTATGTTTTTTGAAATCTTCTTTCAAGGGCCTTATCCTTCTCGATGTATTTCTGATATTCGTTCAGTGTGGTTGCGCCGATGCAACGAAGATCGCCACGTGCCAGTGCGGGCTTCAACATATTCGAAGCATCCATCGAACCCTCGGACCCACCAGCTCCGACCAGCGTGTGCAGTTCGTCAATGAACAAAATGATGTCGCCGCCGGATTCTTCGATTTCCTTTAGTACCGCCTTCAAACGGTCTTCAAATTCTCCGCGATACTTGGTTCCAGCAATCATCGACCCAAGATCCAGCGCGACAATTCGCTTGTGCTTGAGGGATTCTGGTACATCGCCGGCGATAATTCGCTGTGCGAGGCCTTCGACAATTGCGGTCTTTCCTACCCCCGGTTCGCCAATCAACACGGGATTATTTTTCGTTCGTCTGGAGAGCACCTGCACGACGCGACGCACTTCTTCGTCGCGACCGATGACCGGATCAAGCTTGCCCTTTCGCGCAAGCTCCGTGAGATCCCGTGAATAGCGTTGGAGCGCCTGATATTTTTCCTCAGGGTTTGGATCTGTAATTTTCTGACTGCCGCGAATGGAGACAAGAACCTTGAGAATATTGTCTTTTGTGACGCCCTGGGCCTGCAACAGGCGCGAGACTTCTTCTCCCTTGGCGTTGCTTAAAGCAATTAGCAGATGTTCCGTACTGACATAGTCGTCCTTAAAACTGTCAGCTTCTTTTTGCGCGTCTTCGAGGATTCGATTCAGGGTAGCGCTCATGTACAACTCGCCCTGTCCCTGTACTTTGGGAAGTTTGGAGACGGCGGCGCTAAGATCGCGCGCCACCGCCTGAAGATCAGCACCAAGCTTTTGAAGGATTGGCAGAACCACTCCGTCCTTCTGCTGCACCAGCGCATAAAGAAGATGCTCGACCGTTACCTGAGGATTTCCGAGCTCCTGAGCATGAGCCTGAGCGGCTTGCAGAGCTTCCTGGCTTTTAAGAGTGAACTTGTCTGCTCGAATCATTATTCACCAATCTTTATCTGCTTGGCTTTTACCTGCTCCTTCTTGGGGAGCGCTATCTTGAGGATGCCGTCCCTGTAGTCCGCGCGAATTTTATCCTCATCGACAATCGTAGGAATTGTGAAAGCCCGACTGAATCCGCCATACGAGCGTTCGATGCGATGATAGTTCTCCTGATTGGTTTCCTTTTCGAATCGACGGTCTCCTTTAAGGGTTAGCACATTATTTTCCAACTGCAGGGCGATGTCCTTTCGGTCAATGCCCGGGAGTTCCGCCTGAACCATGATTTCGCTGTCCGTTTCATATATATCGACGGCGGGGCTCCAACTGGTCGTCGCCGAAGGTTCATCGTTTTTCCATCCCCGGACTGCTGCGTCTTCAAAAACTCGGTTCATACGTTCCTGCAAAATACCCAAGTCACGAAATGGATCCCATCTTGTGATAGCCATTTGAAAACCTCCTATATCTTAGTCGAGGACAAGCATAAGAAGTGAGTGTCTTACTGTCAAGTTCTGATTTCCAGAATGAAACACTTTAAATAGAGGGTTTCTGGAACGGTGAGGAGCACAGGATGATCCATTGCCTGTATGCGCCGCTCAATGACTCGTGGCCAGCATCCGGCATCCTGAGCCGCTTCGGCCAGCATTTCCGCGAAGATAGCCTCGGACACGTGGTGCGAGCAGGTGCACGTGATAAGGATGCCTCCATCCTTTAATATACGCATCGCGCGATTGTTGATTTCTTTGTATCCCCTTATGGAGTTATCGAGGCTGTCCTTGCTCTTGGCGAATGCGGGAGGATCCAGGACAATGGTGTCGTATTTTCTCCCTTCAGATGAGGCTTCCCGCAGGTAGTCAAAAATGTTTCCCTCACGACATTGAACATTCGTCGTCGCATTGCGACGAACATTTGCTTCGGTAATGCGGATGTTGGCCGCCGAAATATCGACTGCTTCAACACGCTCGCAAACGTCAGCCATATGGAGGGCGAACCCGCCCCCATACGTGCAACCATCCAGAGCACGACCATGAGCATATTTCCGGGCGGCTCGATGGTTCTCCCGCTGATCGAGAAACATTCCCGTTTTCTGACCGGTGAGCAAAGCCACTTCAATTTGCTTCCCGTCTTCTTCGACGACGACGGAATCAGGCACCGGATCGCCGACATGATGCTGTTCGAGGGGGAGTCCTTCCAGTTCACGAACCCGAGCATCATTCCGAAACAAGATTGATCGAGGTTTGTATTGTTCTTGAAGCAGGGAAGTGATGAGCGGCTCCAGCCTATCGGTGGTCTGACATAGATTCTGAACAACCAGCGTATCGCCGTAGCGATCGACAATGAGGCCTGGAAGAAGGTCTCCTTCGGAATAAATTCGACGACTCAATTTCGCATCGACACCAAGACGATTCCGATACCGGTCAGCGGCGTCGATTCGATACCGAATGAATTCTTCGTTGATGGGCACACTGGCGGCGCTACCTCGAGTGAGGAATCGCAGGGCAATCTGAGATGTCGAACTGTAAAACGCCTTTCCGATCTGTGTACCTCGCTCATCCCGGACCGATACGACCGCCCCGGCGGGTAATTGTTTGCCGGAATCCACAACATCGCTTCGATATACCCATAGATGTCCGCCGCGAATGCGATCTGCGCCATGCCTGCGGATCCGTACCTCTGCGGTTTCCAGTGATTCAGACAAGTGTAGCCTCCAAACATATTCTACAGACCCTAACGTTGGCGCGTGCGATCATCCAGATTGACGCAATGTGGATATCTGAATTCGACTATGATCTTCCCGTCGAACTCATCGCAAGGGAACCTGCACAACCACGGGATGCTTCGCGAATGATGGTGTTGGACACCATCTCAGGACAAATTTCGAGTACGAAATTCAGCGCTCTTCCGGAATTTCTCAACCCCACAGATGTTCTCATTCTTAATGACACAAAGGTCATTCGCGCTCGAACCGTGGCTCGTCTGGAGCGCAGTTCGGGAACTTCACGCGAGATCGAAGTGTTTTTTGCCGAACCATTTCCGGATTCCAGTGGCAATACCTGGCAGGTCCTGTGCAAGCCGGGGCGGCGAATTCGGCCCCGGGACCGCGCGATATTTGGCGGCGGGGAACTGATCGGTGTATTTCAGGAAAATCTGGGAGGAGATCTGCATGTTCTTGAAATGCAATCATCGGAACCGATTCCGGAAATTCTGGAGCGATTAGGCCGGATCCCCTTGCCTCCCTACATCGACAGGGCGGAGACAACTGCAGATGAAAAGGATTATCAAACAGTGTTTGCTGCCCGAGCTGGGGCCGTTGCGGCACCAACGGCAGGACTTCATTTTACGGAAGAGAGTATCGCCGCAATTCGTACGCGTGGAGTAACCATTGCACCTATAACATTGCATGTCGGTATCGGAACCTTTCTTCCGATAAGGACAGAGCGAGCGGAAGAGCATTTCTTACGTCCGGAACGCTTCGATATTTCCACCTCGACCGCCAAATTATTGAATTCGGCATTGCTGGACAAGCGTCGAGTCGTTGCCGTGGGAACCACAACAACACGAACTCTCGAATACATGATGCGGGAATATGGAGAAATTCGTTCGGGCGCGGGGAAAACCGATCTTTATATTCTTCCTGGTTTCCAATTCAGAATTACGGGTGCGCTTCTGACAAACTTCCATCTTCCTAAGTCGACGTTGCTGATGCTCGTTTCCGCTTTTGCCGGACGCGATGCCATCCGCACTGCGTACAAGAGGGCGATAGAAGAGCGTTATCGGTTTTACAGCTATGGAGATTGCATGCTTATCCTGAAGTGATCGAGCTATTTGTGAAGGCTGCGAACGTAGTTCACCAAATTCCAGATGTCCTCGTCGACGATGCCGGGCCTCCCGTTCAGACCTTTCATTGCGAGATTGGACCCACTGCCGTCTCGAATCACTTCGAAAATCTCTCCGTCGGTTGACCCGAGGGTCCACGTATCGTCGGTGAGATTGCCCGGAGTGATTTTTCCGGATTTTTCGAGTATGGAGGCCATTTCGCTGACGCCGTCGCCAACCACTCCGTGACACTCCGCACAAAGCCGAACATAAAGCCGCCTGCCGGACTCCAGGGATTTGGGAGTCGAAGCGATGGGGTTCTTCAGCGATTTGAAGTCCGTACGCACCCCCGCGGCTTCTGTCGCAGAAGCAGACTGTTTGCTGGAGCAACCGCTGTCGATGAAGATAACAAACGCTACCAATGAGATTCCGAATAATGAATGTCGCATGAGGCGAAAGTCTAACAAGGAAAATCATCTCATGGAACGCGACATCAATTCATCTAACCTGTCCTGCCTTGACTTTTACGAGCCGCAACTGGCAAGTGTTTGCGAGATGGAACTTCGGTAAAAGCCGATGAATCCGAGGTCGTGCCTCATGTAGGAGCTCAATCCCTTACCTGACGGGCCTTCTCGCCCACGCCGAAGTTGACAGCCCTTCGCTTTTTTGTATAATGCCGATCGGTCCCAGATACAGTTTCACGCAAAGGAGCGGAAGTAATGAGCGAAGAACTAGGCAAAGTGAAATGGTTCAACAACAAGAAGGGATTTGGATTCATTGAAAGAGTTTCGGGTGGAGATGTCTTCGTTCATTACTCTGCGATACTCAGCGAAGGTTACAAAACGCTGAAGGAAGGCGACAGTGTGAAATTTACGATTACTGAAGGACCAAAAGGGTTTCAGGCGGAAAACGTCGAAAGAGCATAACGCTGAAAGGCCCTGCGAATTGTTGATTTTTTCGCAGGGTCTTTTTGTATTCAAGACATGATGATTCAATGAGTCATGAGCCAGTCCGGCAGGTCCAACTTCGACGGGATCTCGAACATTCCCATCAGGTTCAGCAGGGCAAATCCTACCTCGTTGTCAAAGACCCGGTTACCCGGCGATATTTTCGATTCACCGAAGCGCAGTCGAGTATCATTGACATCCTCAAGGGCGAACCAAAAGACTGTGAGTCCGTCGCCGCCCTTGTGTCCGAGAAGCTCACTTCCCGGGTCAGCTCCGCAACGATCGAAGCATTTTGTAAGTCGCTCGAAGCGAAATTCCTGCTGGAAACCGCGGAAGTTCGAGAGAAGCTCGGAGCAATCCGGGTTCAGCAACTGGAAGCTCGAAACTTTCTCTACTGGAAAATCGCATCTGTGGATCCCGCGCGTATATTTGCCTGGCTGCTTCCCCGTACGCAATGGGCGTTCACGTCTTCGTTCCAGATCTTTGCACTGCTGACAATATTCACCGGATTCACGATAACCTGGCTCAACTGGCGCAGCTTGTCCGGTGCTGCACCGGCACTCTTCAGTGTCTACGGCCTGTTGTTGATATGGCCTGTCGCATTTGTAGTAACCACCATCCACGAGTTTTCACACGGATTGACCTGCTGCCACTACGGAGGCAAGGTGCACGAAGTCGGATTCATGCTTATCTATTTCTCTCCCGCGTTCTACTGCGATGTCAGCGATTCTTATATGTTTCCGAAGCGGACCAACCGGATGGCCGTCGCTCTTGCCGGCGGATTTGCCCAGCTGACAGTGTGGGGACTCTGCACAATGGTATGGAGGATTACCGATACGAACGCCAACATCAATAAACTCGCGTTGATCGTGGTCGTGTTTTCGGGTCTTCAGACTCTGGTGAACTTCAATCCGCTGATCAAGCTAGACGGCTATTACATGCTCAGCGATTTTCTGGAAGTTCCGAATCTCCGCGGGAAAGCCCTTCGTTCATTGTGGGATTGGATTGCCGGAAATGGAAAGTCCTCATGGTCCATCCGAGAGATGCGCGCACAGCTTGTTTATGGTGCAGCATCGGCCGTGTTTTCGATATCTCTGTTAGTGTACGTCTACTCCACTCTGTATACTTGGGCCACTTCGAAGTATGCGCTGGCAGGGCTTGTTGTGTTTGGAATATTTGCAAATTTCACACTGCGGAAAGCGTTGGTTGAACCCATGGAAGGCGTGAAAGCCGTTGCGGCCCGCGTTTCAGTGAAGCGATATCGGAACATCGCCATTGTTGCTACGGCATTGATACTAACAATAGTCGTTCCATGGGAGCTGAAGGTTTCCGCACCGTTCAAAATTCTACCGCGTAACGAATCCATAGTGACTGCGGAGACCCAGGGAGTCGTTACTGATATTACGGTCAAGGAAGGCGACACCGTCCACAAAGGCCAGCTCCTGGCGCGCGTGAGCGACTTCGAGAGAAACGATCTGGCCCAAAACTACTTTGGGCAGCTCCAGACGGAAAAGGAACAGCTGAAGGTTATGCGTAATGGAACGCGTCCGGAGGACATAGCCGTGCAGGAAGCGCTTATCAAGAGCAAGAATGTGGAACTCGACAATGTACATAGGAATCATTCGCAGCGAGAGCAGTTGCAGGCAAGTCTGGACGAACGGAAAATAGGACTCAGCCACGCGCAAGATGAATTTGACCGCAATAAGAGTCTGCTTGAAAAGGGCTTAATTGCTCGCGAGTTGTTTGAGAAGTTTGATAACACTACGAAAATGGCGAAGGAAGCAGTTCGAGCAGCCCAGGAGGCACTTAACGCGTTCGACGAAAGGGCCGACAATGATGCAAACCGGATCACGCAGGAAATAGCGCAGGAGGAAAAGAAACTGGTGATGATGAAGGCCGGGAGCCGGCTGGACGAAATCGAAAAGCAGGAAGCGAATGTCGCGAAGATGGAACGCGTATACGACAACATAGCTGGTGATCTGAAGCATTCCGACATCGTTGCAAAAATCGATGGCACTGTCATGACAGAGTACGTGGAGCGAAAGGTCGGAACACATCTGGATGCCGGCGAACAGTTGATGCGCCTGGCGGACACGTCGACGGTAATCGCCGTGATGAATGTACCGGAAAAGGAAATGGGAGACGTTCATAAGGGGCTTCCCGTCCGCGTTCAGCTTTCGAGTTTCCCAACGCGGTACTTCGATGGGAGGGTGGATTTTATAGCGCAGTCTGCGCATGCCGAAGACGGACAGCAGGTGATGACCGTGCGTTCCTATCTTTCAAATCCAGACGGAGTCCTGAAGCCCGAACTGACGGGGTTCGCAAAAATCTACTGTGGTCCGCGCCGCATCATCGAAGTTATGACTCGCCGTATTGGTCTGTGGATCCGCACGGAAATCTGGGCGCTGCGGCCCTGAAATATTTCTCGGCTACCACGAGGTCATTTTATTGCCAAATCTTTTTGTATTTTCGCTAAATTCCTGTACTCTGCTGCAGTGACAGGACGGCCGAAACCCCTTCCCAGGGGGTGCGATTTCGCTAGAGGGCGTAAATCGCAAAGTTTGGGCAACCAGACCGGTGAACCTGCCGCAGGCGAGGAAACAAAGGATTCGCTTCCCCACCAAAGTTCCTGATGCAAAAGGCAAATCCGTCGAAAGCCGGAGACGCAAAGCTTCGAGACTAAAGTCGCGAATTTTTCTTTAAAGGAAGAAAGAATGACTAAGTCCGTCGAGCCGCCGGGATGTAGTTGTCTCGATCTGCCGTGGCCTTTTCAGAAGAGCCACTGTGTATGAAGGGAGATCTCGATGAATCAACTTTTCGCCGTGATCTGGATATAAGGACGCACAAAAAAGCGTTCACAACCTAAACGACTGACAAGAAACCAATTGACTCTCTACCGTCCCAGGAGGAGAAAGTATATGACTGAGAATACCGGAATACTGAATGTTGAATTGCTTCAAATTGAAGAGCTCGAACAGAAGATCGCGCCGGACTACAGCGGCATGCTGGATACGCTGGACTAACGCCGCTGAATCTACTCGTCAAATTCGGCTGGCCTCGGAACTACTGAGGCCAGCCGCTAAGGTTCTCTACTAATGAAGTGGAGGGACACACCATTCCGATCAAAGCTGTATCTTGGCGGAATTTGCCTCTTAGCAATTCCTGTTGCGGTTGCATCGTTTACTTCTACGCCTGCATCATATCTGCTTCCTTGGAAACTTCTCACCCTAGCATCTTTCGCAGTCGCATTTATCAATCTTAGCCTTCCACAAATCCCGTCAATAATTATTTCGATGGGTGATGTGTTCACTCTCATAGTTTTGGTTAATTATGGCCCGGGACCGGCATTGCTAACCTATTGGGCCAATGTTGTCGGAACGTCGATAGCGAGGCACTTTAAACGAGATGGTATTCGGTTTTTGAGAGGCTTGAGTATTCATCGATTGCTATTTAATTTAGCGTGCTGTGCAATTTCGATTTTTTCCATGTATTTCGTTTTTAATAAGTTCCAAGGCCCTAGTTGGAAAGGGCAGCCCTCGGCCATCCTCT
>Ga0207650_10000353_pt1 | contig 44269 bp, 38 predicted proteins | sample KBSS63metaG_FD_184325 | JGI IMG/M metagenome (GOLD analysis project Ga0207650, IMG submission 184325) | Switchgrass rhizosphere microbial communities from Kellogg Biological Station, Michigan, USA - KBS S6-3 metaG (SPAdes) (version 2) | ecosystem: Host-associated > Plants > Roots > Rhizosphere...
CGAGCGGCTTGGCCTCGACAATGTCCGCGACCGGCGCGGGGGTCATGCCCATCCCCTCGAAATAGGGCGGATTGGCGACATAGGTCGAACCGGCGCGCCACGCATAGGTGTCCGAGCCCGTGACGTCGATCGCCTGCCACTTCTCGTCGCCGGTGAAGACGGCGGCGTAGCGGCTCTGGAACATGTCGCGGCTGACCGCGCCGTCCATGACCGAGCGGATTTCCTCGTTCGAGGGCCAGATGTCCTTCAGATAGACGTCCTGCCCATCGCTTCCCTGACCGATGGGCGTCTGGACGAAGTCGGTGACGACCGTGCCCTTCAGCGCATAGGCGACGACCAGCGGCGGCGAGGCGAGGAAGTTCGCGCGCACGTCCGGGCTGACGCGGCCCTCGAAATTGCGGTTGCCCGACAGCACCGAGGCGGCGACGATGTTGTTGCCGTTGATCGCGGCGCTGATCGGCTCGGCGAGCGGCCCCGAATTGCCGATGCAGGTGGTGCAGCCATAACCGACGAGGTTGAAGCCGACCTGGTCCAGATAGGTCTGGAGACCGGCCTTGTTGAGATAGTCGGTGACGACCTGCGATCCGGGCGCGAGGCTGGTCTTGACCCAGGGCTTGGGCTTCAGGCCCTTTTCGACCGCCTTCTTGGCAACCAGGCCGGCCGCGACGAGGACGCTGGGGTTGGAGGTGTTGGTGCAGCTGGTGATCGCGGCGATCACCACATCGCCGTCGCCAATGTCATGGTCGCGGCCCTCGACGGCGACGCGGGCGGACGCCTTCTTGTAGACCTTCTCAAGGTCGGAATTGAACACGTCGTCGACCTTGTCCAGCGCGACCTTGTCCTGCGGGCGCTTGGGACCGGCGAGCGAGGGCACGACGGAGCTCATGTCGAGCTCCAGCATGTCGGTGAAGATGGGATCGGCGGCGGCGGGATCGATCCACAGGCCCTGCGCCTTGGCATAGGCTTCGACCAGCGCGATATTCTCCTCGCTGCGGCCGGTGAGGCGCAGATATTCGAGCGTCTTGTCGTCAATGCCGAAGAAGCCGCAGGTCGCGCCATATTCGGGCGCCATGTTGGCGAGCGTCGCGCGGTCGGCGAGGCTGAGCGTGCCAAGGCCGGGGCCGAAATATTCGACGAAGCGGCCGACAACGCCCTTGGCACGCAGCATCTGGGTGGCGGTCAGCACGAGGTCGGTCGCGGTGATGCCCTCGGCGAGCGTGCCGGTCAGCTTGAAGCCAACCACTTCGGGGATGAGCATCGAGACCGGCTGGCCCAGCATCGCGGCTTCCGCCTCGATGCCGCCCACGCCCCAGCCCAGCACGCCAAGGCCGTTGATCATGGTGGTGTGGCTGTCGGTGCCGACGCAGGTGTCGGGATAGGCGATGGTGGTGCCGTCGGGCGCGGTGCTGGTCCAGACCGCCTGCGCGATATGCTCCAGGTTCACCTGATGGCAGATGCCGGTGCCGGGCGGCACCACCTTGAAGTTGTCGAGCGCCTTCGAGCCCCATTTCAGAAACTCATAGCGCTCCGAATTGCGCTGATATTCCAGCTCCACATTGTCGCCGAACGCCTTGGGCGTGCCGAACTCGTCGACCATGACCGAATGGTCGATGACAAGATGGACCGGGACCAGCGGGTTGATCTTGGTGGCATCGGCGCCCAGCGCGTTCATCGCATCGCGCATGGCCGCCAGGTCGACGACGCAGGGCACGCCGGTGAAATCCTGCATCAGGACGCGCGCCGGGCGATACTGGATCTCGCTGTCGGAGGCGACCGGGTTCTTCTGCCAGTCGACCAGCGCCTGGATGTCGTCGGTGGTGACGGTGACGCCGTCCTCGAAGCGGAGCAGGTTTTCAAGGAGGACCTTCATCGAGAAGGGCAGGCGGGAGACATCGCCCAGCTTGGCAGACGCCTTGGCCAGCGAATAATAGCCATAGGCCTTGCCGCCCACATTGAGCGTTTCGCGAGTCCCCAGCGTGTCCTGTCCGATGGCTGTCATGCCCGAATTCCTTCCCTGTTGGCGGCCTGGCCGGACCGGCGGGGAAAGCCAAGACGGCGACGGAATATGTCCGTCGCGAGACCATGGAGACCCTGCGACCATCCCAAAGGATAGCATGAGGGCGCCGGTCCTGTCAGCTTAACCAGCGGCCAAGGCGGTTTGTCCGATGTCGCAGCGCAATAACGGTTGGAGGCGGGGAGTCAACGGCCTTGCCATCGGCATGGTCCATGTCCCTGCCACAGCTGTCACACAGCGCGTCCCGGCATGGATGGACCGAATTCCGCCCCGAAACGGATATGTTCACCCGCCCAAATTCTCGCCTGCGGACATATCTGTCCAGAATGGAACAAAACGGGTTCAAAACGGTCTCCAAATCGACCATAAGCGGTCGAACAAATCAAGTACAGGTGGCCAATCATGTTCAGGGACAGTTCTTTACCTACGCACCGGTGCGGCGACGATGCGGCCGACTCGGCGGAATATCGGCCGGGCATGCGGGCCGTCGGCCGTGTCGACGACAGGCCCAGCCTGCTGCTGATCGGCGGGGAGGACCAGCGCGCCGAGCTCGCCGCGATCGCCCGTGGCATGGATTTCCGGCTGATGGGCGGCGTCTCGCTGGCGGAGGCGGGGTCGCGCCTTGGCCAGACGGTGGCGCTCGACGCGCTTGTGCTGGATGCAAGGGGTGTGGGCGCGTGCGACCTGCATTTCGACCGGGCGATCCACGCCGTGCTGGCATGGCCGGGATCAAGCGATGGACAACTGGTCGTGCTGGCCGACCTGGCCACGCTCGATTCGGTGGTCGCTGCGATCGGCATCGCCAATGCCACCATATTGTGCGAGCCCGCGCCGGCCGATCTGGTCACGGCGCTGTGGGTAATCGCGCGCGACCGGCGCGATATCGCCCACCTGCACGACGTCAGCCGGGACCCGGAGAGTGCGCGCCTCGAACAGCTCAGCGAGGAGGTCCGCCGCCTCGCCCAGACGATCGACCGGCTGGCGCAAGGTGGCGGGCAGGAGGACGGGAGCCGCCTGCGCGATGCCCAGCTCGCCTTTGCAGCGCCGCCGGAGTCCATCGGCGCCGGTTTGGCGCGCAGGCCGGCTGCGCGCGGCGGCACGGGGGGCGTGATCAGCCGTGACGAAGTGCGTGGGCTGCTGCAGGCGCGCCGGCTGCGCGACCGGTATCTGCCCCCCGACCTCTTTGCCGATCCGGCCTGGGACATGATCCTCGACCTCATGGCCGCGCGACTCGCCGGCAAGCGGGTGTCGGTGTCGAGCCTGTGCATCGCGGCGGCCGTGCCGCCGACCACGGCCTTGCGCTGGATCGGGCAGTTGACCGAGCGCGGCATCTTCGTGCGCGCCAATGATCCCGCCGACGCGCGCCGGGTGTTCATCACCATTTCGGACGAAGCCGCCGAAAACGTCGCCGCCTGGTTCGCGGCGACCCGCCGGGCGGGCCTGCGCTTCGGGGGCTGAGCGCGGGTGCGGCCGCGCTGCGCTGCCGGGCATTGTCATGGGCCGGCATTCTGGTCTATCAGGCCGCCTGTCCGGGCATTGCCGTCACCCAGCTGATGGCCGCCTATGGGCACTGACCCTTTCAGGGGGCGATTAGCTCAGTTGGTAGAGCGCCTCGTTTACACCGAGGATGTCGGCAGTTCGAGCCTGTCATCGCCCACCATAAAACCCGCGGGAAAGCGCGGTTTTAGTCATATCGCGGGACGGGATCGAGAAGGGCCTCAGCTCCGTGTATCCGCCGTGTATCCCGCGAAGCGACTATTCGGCAGCCAGCGTATCCGGCGCCGCGACCGCGACCGCGACCGCCGGTGTGGAGAAGCCGGATTAATTCCTCAGAAGCGCCCGGTAAGCTTGATGGTGCCCTGATGAGCCGAGTAACCCTTGCCCGTTCCGAAATAGTCGTATCCGGCCTGGAGCGACCATGCTCGCCTCGCCCCAGCGGCCGAGAGAAGCGTGATTCCGGCGCCGACATTGTAGGTATCGTCCGCGTTGCGAAATCCCGGGGTTGTAAAGGACGGCGAGCCAGGGACTATGAACGATGCAGTCTGCGCAAGCTTCGGGTTGGAGAGTTCGTGCAGCCAGCGCGCGCGCAACTCGGGTACGAACGACCCGCCGGCATGGCTGAAGTAGCGTGCTACCTTGACGCCAAGGCCGGACTCCACGAAATCATATTTGCGCGCCTGCACCCGCAGGCTGATGTCGCCGGCCCCGGTTTCGGTATAGCCACCGATATCCACGCGCATGGCCTCGATCGAGGCGAGCGGCGTGATGCTTATGTCTCCGGCGTACAGGTGCAGGCCAGTGCTCGCGAATCCGGAGTAGGAACGGCCCGTGAAATCCGCGCGGGCCTCCCGGTCAACACCGGTAAAGACGATCCGGCGAGATCCCGAATATTCATTATAGGCATAAGACAAAGCCCCGTTGACGAACCATATGCCCGGCTCGTGACCGAGATAGGCCGTTACCTGGTAACTGTCTAAATCGGTGCGGCCTTCCGAGCTCCTGGCGCGTACATCGGTTCGTGCATAGCCCAGGCCGAAGCCCATATGCGTGTCGGGACCAATGGGGGCATCGTAACCGGCCATGCCGCCGCCGGTCTTCGCCTTGTAGCCCGCGAAGGCTTGCTGGCTATCCTGCTGGGCGAAATAGCCAAAACCGTTCATCCACCAGCCGATACGCTGATCGCTATGCGAACAATCGTCGGTCTCGGCATTGCGCTGGGGATCGCCCCGTTCGTCGCGCCGCCCGAGTGCACCGCAATCCAGGCGAGCCATCCAGAGATTCTGGAACTGGCGGTTGCCGTGGAAGGTGACAAGCGGCGCTGCCAAGTCCGATGGAGAAGGCGCAAGCTGCGTCACAGCATTGACGACCGCCGCCGGATCGGAGAGGGCGTTGATCGGCGCAAGGACACTGATGATGTCGGGGGTCGGGGTCACGGCGAGAAGGATCGGCACGACCACCGCAGCAATCGGCTGTGACGGCGGCAAAATCACGCCGGCGGGCGGAGCGATCGGCACGATCAAGGGGATGCCGGTGGTCTCGATGGTGACGAGGCCGGCGATGGTGCCAGCGGCCGGCACAGCGCGGAATGTGTACAGCGGGTTGGTCGGATCCTGGATCGTCACCGCCAGCACAGTTCCATCGGTGCCGCTTTGAACGGTTCCGGAGCGCGTTTGGACGATATTGAATTGCGTTCCAACGGGGATGTAGGAGGTCGCAGGGACAGTTACATTGATCAGGAGCGCCGGCCCAAGGTTGGTCGCCCCCACGGGTCGGATGTTGCCGTAAAGCGATGGGCTGGCCAACGTGGTATGGATGACGCCGCTTGGTCCGCCATTGGCGATCGTGAGCGCACCGCCGACGTTCAGCGTGTTTGTCCCCAGCGCGAATGAGAAGGCGTTGGCAGCGCCGGTGATCGTCGATGTGACTCCTGCGAGATTGCTGCCGCCTACCACGTTGATCGCCCTGAGCCCGATGGCACCGCCAACCGCGCCATCAAGCACGCTCGCACCGCCAAGCTGGAGTGTGCCTGTGTTCGCGCCGGCTGTTGTGGTGAGCGCGCCGATCACGGTCGTGTTCGGAGCGAGGCTGATCCGGCCATCGCCGGCAAAATTGGTCGCGGTGATGTTGGTCGACCCGCTGTTGAAGTTCAGCGCGCCTGTTCCGCTAACCTCGGTCGTGGTGGCGAATACCGGACCCATGAAGTTTACCGTCGTACCGGCATTGCCGCCGGAGAGCGCGAGCAGAAACGGCCCGGCCGGCTGCGTCTGGCCGATCGCGCCATATACTGTCGAGCTGCTGTTGAAAATGATGTTGCCCTGGCTGCTGGCCGCCGTGGACACGGCAATGCGGCCAGCGACCGGTGGATTGTTGAGCGTGAAAATATCCATTGCAGGACCGCCGGGAACCCCGACGCTGAGCGTGCCTGTCGTTGCAGAGCCCGACATGTCCACTCCGTTGAGCACACCATTCGCATCAAGAGGAATAGTGCCGGGACCAACTGCCGTCTGTCTTTGTGAAAAAGCTGGTGAACACCAGGCACTCATAGCCGCAAATGACAACAACGAAACACGTAGCGCTTTCACGGAGACAGATTTCATGGAAAATATTCCTTAAGGGTATTATTGATGCGGACCGCGCCTTGGACCATTATTTATTATTGCGTATATCGCATATCGAACGATTTGGTTTTCTATGAAACCGTCAGGACTAATATTTATTCACAGCTGGGTATATTTATCACGCCAAGAGTTTAGCCCGGCAGACATGACGACTGCCGGCCCTGGGTGGTGGGAGCGGGCGATCTTGCCGGCTCCGATCAGGAGATGACCCATGACCAAGCCCATGAAGCTCAACGACCTCCAGCTGGTGCTGCTGTCGGCCGCCGCACAGCGCTCGCCGATTTCGTGACCGAAATCGCGGGTTCCCAAACGCGCGACACGATGATCAGGCCGATGCACTCGCACCTTCGCCATGGCGACGTTCGTCAGTCACGACTCGGAGAGGCCCAGTTCTGAGCTGAACTTAAAACACCCTGAGCCCTGCCCCTTGCATTCGGGTGCATTTTGTGATGCCGGAACTGCCCAACGCTTGGAACGTTCTCTCGGTGAAACGGCACCCAAAACTGCCTGCGTCAGGAGAACGACAAATGCTCGGGACCATTTTGCTGATCGTGTTGATTCTTCTTCTCGTCGGAGCGCTCCCGACCTGGGGACACAGCCGCAGCTGGGGTTATGGTCCTTCCAGTACCTTGGGGGTCATTCTTATCATCATCATCATCTTGGTACTCCTTGGCCGCATCTAAGGCTTGTTCAGCAGTGGTTTTGGCGATGCGCGCGTTGCTTCGCTCACCAGCGCGGCCGTCACGGGACGGCCCACATCGCAGTCCAGCGGGCCCGGCGAACCTGGTCCTTGCAGCATTTGAACACCGCAATACGCCCTTGACCATCGCGTCGGCACCCTCTTGTTGCCAGTGTGTCCGGGCTGGTCTGGTCGATACGAAGGCGGCCATAACTCGCACCCCGAGGAGAGCTTGTGATTTCGGTGATCGGTTCCGGATGCAAGTAAGTTCTACGGCCGCGTAAGCAACGGAAATGGATTGATCGTCGCCGCCGCTTCCCACCATTTGCGCTCCGGGCTGGTGGACATGATGGCAAAATGCAGGTGCGGCGCCGCCGGACTGGCATTGCCCGAATAACCGACTGTTCCTATCGGAGCACCTTGTTGCAAGACGCTGCCTTCCACCAATGTCGGCGCGTAGCGATCGAGATGGGCGTAGTAATAGATCGTATATCCGTCGGGTGATCGCTGGTAGACGGTATTGCCGCCGGCTTTCGAAACGAACAGCTTCTCCACGCGGCCCGGCGCCGCTGCGATCACCGTCGTGCCCAATGGCGCCATGATGTCGATCGCGTCGTGCCGGTGTCCGTTGGCGCGCGCTTCGCTGAAGGTGTCGGTCAGCTGCTGCGGGCGGATTCCCTGCACCGGTACGATCAGGCGCTGCAACGACGATGGTGCCGCACCGGCGCGCAAAGGAGCGTCCGCTCGCTTTTCCGTTATGTGCGCCTGCTGCTCCAACGGGACCGGGCCCGATTCTAACAGTCCGGATCGCTGGTCATACGGCTCAAACCTGACAACGAGCCACGCAACAGAGGTCAGCGTCGCGGTCAAGGCCACTGTGGCAAAAAAGCCCCGCCAACCCAGCTGCATCTCAGGGCTCGAACACGGCGCGCGTTTTCGCCGACACCATCTGTGCGAGGCGGGCAATATCCCAGTTGGTCAGCCTGACGCAACCATGGCTCTGGGCGCGACCGATGGTCTGGGGCTCGGGCGTCCCGTGAATACCGTAATGCTTCTTGCTCAGGGCGATCCAGGCGACGCCGACGGGGCCGTTGGGGCCGGGCGGGAGCAACTGCTTTTCGCGGCTGTCGGGGACATCCCAGAGCAATTTCGGATTATAGTGAAACGGCGGGTTGTGGTCGACGCCGGTGATCTTCCACTCACCGAGTGGCAGCGGATCGTGCCTCGAACCCATTGTCGCCGTGTACAGGCCGATCAGCTTGTCCGCCGCATCATAGACCTTGAGTGTACCCTTCGACTTGCTGACAACGATCTTCGCCGCCTGGGGTTGAGCGGCGCGGACCCCCAACATGACGAGCGTCTGCCGCCAGGCGGGATCCTTCACCGCACCCTCGCCGATCGCATCGGCTCCGATATTGGGGACGCGAATCTGCTGCCCGGCGCTAAAGGCGGACTGATCGGCTCGCCCCGGGGACGGTTGCGGGGCAGAAGCTGGTGGCGCGGGCGTCGCGCTTCTTGCGCCAGCGGACAAAGTCGCGCCGGGAGCCGCATCGGGGTTCAACTCACGCAGTGTTTCGACCGTCGTATGGAAGCGCTCGGCTAGTTTTTCGTCGAGCGATTCATAGCCGAGCGCCGGCAGTCTGGCTTGTTCGGCGGCATCATCGGGCAATCTGGTAAATGGCCCGGCCGCGAAATCGGCTGGTATGGTGACGACACGGGTCGCCGGAATATTGTTCCATGGCGTGAGGGCTTGCTTGGTCGCCTCGTCGAGTTTCCCGGTGATCGGCAAGCCATAGGCTTCCTGAAAGCCGCTGATCGCGTTCGCAGTGGACAGCCCCGCCTTGCCATCGACCACCCCAGGGGTGAAGCCCAGGCGGTCAAGTACAACCTGCGCCTGCATGACCGGACGCGGCTGATCGTCGGCCAGTCCTGCAGCCAGCGGCTCGCCCATTTTCAGGTCATGTGAGGCAAGGGGATCGGTGGTAATGATGGCCGCGGCGGCCTGGGAAGGTGTCGATCCAGCTTCATGTTGCTTCTTGCCACCTTCCGACACCTTCACATCGCACGCGGACACCATGAGGGCGAAGGAAAGCGCAACTATCGCTGAACGCATGCGTCGGCACTCCCACAGTCTTGCGAACAAGCGATCGCCTGTCGGCATAGAAACGAATGAAGCCTCGAATTGCTCCTGCGAATTACACATGCCTTGCTGCGAGTTTGTCCGGATTGGCCTGGGGCCTCAGTGCTTGCCTTGGTGAGGATCTTTTCCTGAGCGTATCCGACCTATACCAAACCCGTCCTCACGGCTGCGGCGGCCCTCGCCGCACGCAGGCGACGTGGCGACTGAGGCTGTTATCGGCGTGGTGGCCGAAACGGCGGCGGATATCCTGGTGACAAGTGGGCGAGCAAGATGGCGCGGATAATGTTGACGGACCGCTTCGGAGAACTCTGACCGTGCCCCGTTGCGTCCGATATTGACGCGAGAGCTGCCGTTCGATGGCAAGAGCACCAAAGGGCTCTGGCGCCGCGTTTCCAGCGGATCAGCGCCTCAATCTTTCTTCTGGATGCTGTCGCTCCTTCACTTGAGCCCTGGGGACTACCGCAGGCGCGCGCCGGTTGCGCCTGCGCGCCTTCTCATCCGCCAGTTCGACCCACACCGGGGCATGGTCGCTCGCCTTATCCCAACCCCGCACATGGCGATCGACCTGGGCATCGACCATACGGTCGGCAAGCTTGGGCCCGAGCAGTAGGTGGTCGATGCGGAGCCCTGCGTTACGGGCAAAGGCATTCCGGAAATATTTCCAGAAGGTGTAGATCGGCTCGCTGGGGTGGAGCGTGCGCAGCGCATCGGTCCAGCCTTGCTCCAGCAGCCGGAAATAGGCGGCCTTGGCTTCCGGTGCGAAAAGCGCGTCGTCCAGCCAACGCTCGGGCTCGTACACGTCGAGGTCGGTCGGCATGACGTTGAAGTCGCCGGCGAGCACTACCGGAAGTCCTGAACCGAGCAGTTCAGCGGCATGGTCGATCAGCCGATCGAACCAACGGAGTTTATACTCGAACTTTGGCCCCGGCTTGGGATTTCCATTAGGCAGATAGAGCCCGCCGATGAGGATGCCGTTCACCGCTGCCTCGATGTAACGGCTATGGCTATCGTCCGGATCACCCGGCAGGCCGCGGCGGATTTCATGAATCGCGCCGACCCGGCTGAGGATTGCGACCCCGTTCCAGCTCTTCTGACCCTGCCAAATGACGTCATAGCCAAGGTCGCGAACAGGCCTTTCCGGAAACTTCTCCTCGGGCGCCTTCAATTCCTGCAAGCAGACGATGTCGGGCGCGCTCTGCGCGAGCCAGCGCAGCAAGACCGGCAGCCGCCCGTTCACGCCATTCACATTGTAGGTTGCTATCTTCATGGGGCTAAAGTCCGGCGGCGTCTGATCGGCTTGGGTCCAGCCGGCCAACGCCCGTTTCAGGGTTTTAATGCATCACCGACATGCAACTGCGACGGCCAGGAATGGTTTCCACGAACGGCGATCAGCGTGGGTCCCGCTCAGATGGTAGCTCACAAGAGTGCCGGTTTCCCCCAAGAGCTGGAGAACCCATAATTGACCGAAACCGGGCGAGAGCAGAGCTACGGGAGTGCACTTGCTCGTTCGGGAGGGATTTTGGCCTGTACCCGTTGGGAAGCCTGCCGGGTCGCCCATTCTCTTGGATGCCGGCCGGACAGGCATAGACGTCAGCCTGAGTGTCGCTGGGACCGCCAGGTCAGCGCCAAGGCCAAGCTCGGCGAGGCGATCCGCTACGCGCTCACCCGCTGGGATGGCCTGGCCCGCTTCCTCGATGACGGCCGCATCGACCTCGACAGCAACGCCGTCGAACGCAGCATCAAGCCCTTGGCCCTGAATCGAAAAAATGCGTTGTTCGCTGGCTCAGATGAAGGCGGCGACAACTGGGCGGTGATCGCCACGCTTATCGAAAACTGCAAACTCAGCGGCATCAATCCGCACAGCTGGTTGACCGAAACACTCACCACGCTTGCTAATGGTCATCACGCCAACCGCGTCGGCGAACTCATGCCCCGGACCGCCGTGGGCTGAGAACACCGCTTACGCTAGTTTTGCCGCCTATAGACAGAAAAGGCCGCCGCCGAGTGATCGGCAGCGGCCCATTCCTGACCCGCTGATTGGGCTCAGATGCCCCAGAGTTTCGCCGCGTTACCACCGACGATCTTCTTGAAGCGCTCCTCGCCTGCCTTGTCGTAGATCTGCTTGGCGATCTTCATCGACTCACCGAACACCCCTTCGGGGTGCGGATAGTCGATCGACCACATCATCTTGTCCTCGCCGATCCAGTCGATGAGGTCGAGCGCGACCGGATCGTCCATGAACGTGGTCCAGCAGTTCTTGTGCCAGTAATAGCTGGGCTTGTGCTCGATCCGCGGACGAAGCGCAGAGATATAGTCGCGGTAGATCTTGTCTGCGCCCGTGATGCTGGGAGCAACCCAGCTCGCCCCGCCTTCGGTGAACACGATCTTGAGGTCCGGGAAGCGATCGAAGAGGCCGGAGAATACCAGCTGTCCGAACAGGGCGTTGAAAGGCTGCAGATTGCGGTTGATGTTCGCCGCCAGCGCCCCCGTACCGGTATATTCGAGCGCGACACCGATGTGGATCGAGAGCGGCAGGCCAGCCTCTGCAATCGCTTCCCACATGGGGAGCATTTCCGAACCGTTGTAGCGGACGCCACGCGGCGCCGAGGGAATCTCGACGGCCTTGAAGCCGAGATCCTTGATCTTCTGCATGTAGTCGCGCGTCATTTCGGGCTTGTAGAAGGTCGGCAGGTAGGCGACCGGGAAAAGGCGATCGGGAGCCGCCATTTTCCACTCGGCCATCCACTCGTTAAAGACGTCGATGCACTTGAACCACAGGTCCTTGTCTTTCATGCGGATCAGTGCGGCAGCGCGGGAATGGAAGGTGATCGACGCGTCGATACCCTCGGCATCCATGTCTTCGATACGCTTTTGCGTGTCCCAGAAGCCCGGGCGACCTTCCGGGAAAGAGAGGTCGAAACCGGGGGTGTTATAGGACTCGCCGTCCACCACCAGGTGGAAGATGCCCTGCTCGTCCTGCCAGAACTTCGGCGCGCGGTCCTTGTCAGGTCCTTTCAGGCGATCTTCCCAAAGATTTTCAGCTTCCATCAAATGGTCGTCGGACGAGATGAAGCGTGTGCCGGCCGGTGGCGTCCAATCACCCTTTGAAAGGACCCGGTTCTTTGGCCAGAATGCAGTCAGATCGTTCATGTCATTTTCCTCTTCAGAGTGTCATGCCTTCTTCGACAGGCGCTCGATCATCGCCGCAATAAGGCCCTTATGCTCATCGCCCAGGAACAGGATACTGTTCGAAAGGCGTTCCACATTTCGAGCCTGCTGTCGATCCAGGTCCGCGGTTAACTCGATCGTGAGCTTGGATAAAGCAACGGCCTCCGGCGGAAGTGTCGCCAGTTTAGCACAGAATCTCATCACCCGTTCGTTGAATTCGTCGTCTGAATAAACATCATGGAGCAGCCCCATTCGCAGGGCCTCGTCGGCAGTGGCGGTCTCCCCCGCCAGTACGAACCAGCGTGCCCAGTGGGGGCCGATTAATCGCGTCAGGCGGCTTGTTCCTCCCGATCCGGGCAGGCAGCCGATGTCGATCTCGGGCATCCGATAGGTCGCAGAGGCCGCCCCGAGCCTGAAGTCGCAAGACAGCGACATTTCCAATGCACCACCAAAGCACGGACCTTGATGCGCGACGACGATGGGCTTCTCGATGGCCTCCATCTCGTCGAACATCGGGTGAAAACTGCCGTGACCCTGGCGATACCAGCTGCGTTCTGCTGAGGAGCTTCCTTGGGCGTCCGGCCGAGAAATGTCGGTCAGATCCGCTCCCGCAGAGAAATACTTGCCATTGGCGCGAATGAGCAGCACGCGCAGATCTCGCCGATCGCGGAATTCCGACACCGCGTCCTTGATCCCGCCGGCGATGGCTAGGTTGATCGCGTTATACTTCTTTGGACGGTTGAGCACGATCTCCAGGATCGATCCATGCTCCACACGCAACAAATCGGGTTCGGTCACCATGCGCTCCTAGCTGCGGGTCCGGGGAAGCTTGAGGGCCGCTTCGGCAACGATGCTGCGTTGGACCTCGCTCGTTCCGCCGTAGATGGTGGCCTGGATCGCCTTGCGGCTCTCAAGCTCGACAACGCCCAAGTCACCATGATTCTGAAGGAGCGACCAAGGCGCGGCAAGATCGACAAGATCGGTCGAGCACGACACCAGAGCTTCCGACGCGAAAAGCTTCGCCATGGGACCGAAGTACTTGCCGGGCGTGTTGGTGACGAATGCCCACTGGCATCGCTTGTCGAGGACGTCAGCGACCAGAAGCCGCACGTAAGAGGAGGCAATCCGCGCGCGGACAGTTGCGCTGTCGATAGGCTTGGCGCCGTCCGGGCCTGCGGTATGGGCCCACTGTTCGGCATGCCGCAGCATGATGCGCAGTGCACTGACGAAAAACTCGCCGCCACCTTGTTCCAGCTTCAGTGCCGTGCCCAGCACCTTCGTCCCGCCATTGACCTCACCGATTCGGTAGCGATCGGGAACGCGCATATTCTCGTAGTAGGTGACGTTCGTGCGCTCGCCGGCCAGGGTCTTGATCTCGTGAACCTCGTAGCCCGGTATCGATGTCGGAATGAGGAACAGTGTCAGGCCGGCATGCTTGGGCAGATCCGGATCGGTCCTGGCTATGAGCAGGACATAATCGGCCAAGTGGCCCTGGCTGGTGAACATCTTCTGGCCGTTGATCAGCCAATCGTCACCATCGCGAACCGCACGGGTGGCGGCCGCGAAGATATCGGATCCGCATGACGGCTCCGAGTATCCCAGGGCGGCATAGGATTTGCCCGAGGCCAGTTTGGGAAGAACCTCCTGTTGCACCTCTTCATCGGCGAAGTGCATCAGGATCTTGCCGACCATATGGGAAACGGTCCCGGGAATTTTCGGCCAGGAAAACTCCGTGTAAACGCCGTTCAGTGCTCCCATCTCGTAGGGACTGCGACCGCCACCGCCGTACGCCTCGGGCCAATCAGCATAGAGGTAGCCCGCAGCGGCCAGTTCGGCGTTGAAGGGGTGGTTGCCGTCATCCGTGTCGTGCACGAACGCCCGCATCTCTGGCGTCATGCGAGCTGCGAAAAACTCGCGAGTCTCTCGGCCGAATGCCTCTGCGGCTTCGCCAAAGCCGAACGTGATCTCGCTTTCCCCGGTAGCAGGCGAGGGGTCCGAGCGACCCGTCCACAACCTTTGCCCCAGAACGTCGAGTTCCGCAGCCGGGTCGCCCCGCAAAAGCGACCAAGCCCGACCGCGCCGAAAATAGAGCTGCGCGTCATACTCCATCGACATGCCGTAGCCGCCGTATGTCCGCATCGCCCGGATCGTCGCGGTAGCAACCGATTGCGCCGACCACCACGATGCTGCGGCAATGCAGGCCGAGCGTTCGGCATCGTCCTGCTCGGTCGCCGCGCGCCAGCAGAGTAACGCTGCGCCTTCGATGTCGGTGATCGAATCCGCCAACGGGTGGGCGAGGCCTTGGTAGCTGCCGATCAGCTGGCCGAAGGCTTTCCGCTCGTTGGCGTAGACGGATGCGTCTTCCAGAGCCTGGCGTCCGATGGCTGCGGTGCATGCTGCCACCAGCAGCTTCCACTCGTCCAGACACGCCGACCAGAGCGCCAGGGCCTCGGGCCCCTGGCCAAGCACCACTGCGGTCGAAATGTCCAGTTCGAGCGAGGCGATCGGCAAGGTTCCCAAATTCGTCGGCGCGGCAGGCTTGTTGCTCACCTCAACAAGGTAGACCGCCTTGTCGTCCGCACAGATGACCCAGTCTGCGATGGCGCCGGCCGGCACCAGTTGTGCAATGCCTGTCTCGACGGGTTGGAGGGCGAGCGTCGCAATCTTCTCGCCTTCGGCGACGGCGGAAAGATATGGTTCGGCGGTGCTTCCGCCTATGCGTGCCAGCATCTGAGCGGCCACGATGCTCTCCATCAGCGGGGCTGATGCGAGGTAGGTGCCGGATGATTCTGCAACCAGCACAGCATCCAAGAGGCTCAATCCGGCGCCACCGTCATCTTCGGGAACACGGAGCAGCGGAAGGCCAAGCGCGGTCAGTTCGCTCCAAAGCGCAGCATCAAAGCCCAACGGCTCTGCCGCGCGGATACGAGCCGACGTCGAGTCTTTTTGCAGCAGGCGTTCCAGGCTGTCGCGCAGCATCTGCTGCTCTTGCGCCAATTCCAGATTCAACGTCTTCTCCTGAGATTACGCTGCTACGCCCCACTGGATTGCAATGCAGTTACAGTGTCCGGCCGTGCAATATAAAATAATGACTGACAATTCCGCCTTCAGGCAAACCTGACCGAAGGGGAGGGCCTTAGGAAATCAGGTCTCTGTTATTGCGAACTGCCTACACTTTCGAGATGAGTGGCGAGTACCGGAACGTCGGCCAAAGCGCGAAGGACATCGTTCAGATGGGTGCATCCCAGTGTACCTGGCAGAACCTCCAGAACAGCTTCGCGAAGATCCGCGACTTTGCATCCTACCAACCGCGCCGCCTTGACGGAGGCGCCCGGGCATTCAGCGAACGGCAGGATCAAAGGTAGTGCCTGGAGGGTCAGGAGAACGCCGGTTTGCGCGTCCACCTCCGCATATACCCGATACTCGTGAACCCCCCTGCGGCCACCCTTCGGAGAGGTGCCGCTATCCTGGAACGCGGCATCGATCATGATCAGGTCACCGTCACGCCACAGGTCGATGCGCCGCGCGCGCCGCATTGCAGGGCCAGTTTGCTCCGGCATCTCATGCCATCCGGCAGGATCGCCCGCGTCTTCCAAAGCACCGACATGCGTCGGATCCTGGAAAGCAGGCCCGATCGTGCCGCCACCCAATAGCGCCGAGGAGCCTTCGGCAAAGCCCGTGCAGATGTCGAGCATGTTGCCATTGCGGCCATGCGACTGCCTTTGGTCGGAGTTTTGAGTGAACGCCGCCCAATCCTCCAGCCACTGCGACCATATCCAGCCGGCGACCAGGCTGGCGCCGGCGAAATCGTCCAAGATCTGGTAAAACGGTGTGCCGATACGGTCGCTTACGGTAGCTGCGATCTGCCGACGGCTTTCGCCGCCCGCTCGCACGCCGACAAGTCCTGCCGTGCGCGGGTCCACCGGAGTTGTGGCGAGCTCCAGAATCTCGCGCCTTGGCGATACCCGCAGGCGGTAGCTCGCCTGATCAAGAATGACCGGCTCCCCTCCACTTTCAGGTGTCAGGATATCGCGCCCAACGGCGTTCATGATCCACGGTGCAGTGGGGCCATCCGGCCAGGTGGAGTCAATGGAGGTCGTGCGGCGAACGGATCCGGGGCGTCGTGCGGGGGCGACGCCGGCCGATTGACGAGCCAGCGGAAATTGGGGGGGCGCGTTCACAACGATGTCCCCCCTTCCACCAAGATGCGCTGAGCTCGAAGCCTCAGCCGCTCGGCGATCTCGGCCAATTGCGCTGGGTCACCGGGCACCTGGCCATGAAGGCCAAGCGGCTGACCGGCCCATCGGGGCACCAGATGTATGTGGAAGTGGAATACCGATTGTCCGCCGTCACCGCCGTTGAACTGAAGCAGCTGGACGCCGACGGGCTCGAGTTCGGCCACCAGCACGGCCATCAGGTTCTTGGCGCAACGGAAGAGTGGGGCGACTGCGGCCTCATCAAGCTCGAGCAGATTGCGAGCCTGGCCGCGTTTGGGAATGATCAGGGTATGTCCGGGAGCCTGCGGGAAAGCATCCAGGAACGCCAGAACGTCGTCGTCTTCGTAGATGCGATGACATGGCAACTCTCCGCGAAGAATCCGCGCAAAGACGTTGCCTGGATCGTACTCTCCATAAAGGCTCATGACCGTTCTCCTTCCCCGGCGGTTGTTAGCCGCCGGTGCGCCGGCTTATACAATTTCGTAGAGAGAAGCCGCGCCCATGCCGCCCGCAATGCACATGGTCACAACCACATACTTGGCGTTGCGCCGCTTGCCTTCAATCAGGACATGACCCAACTGCCGCGCTCCGGTCATTCCGAAGGGGTGACCGATCGAAACGGCTCCGCCGTTCACGTTAAGACGATCATCAGGCAGTCCCAGCCTGTCGCGGCAATACACGACTTGGCAGGCATAGGCTTCGTTCAGTTCCCAAAGATCGATATCTTCGATACCCAGACCATGCTGCTTCAGCAGCTTCGGGATGGCGTAGACTGGACCGATGCCCATTTCGTCAGGCGCGAGGCCAGCAATCGCGAACCCGCGATAAAGGCCCATGACCGGCAGTCCACGCTGCGCCGCGAGTGTTCCGTTCATCAGCACCGAAGCCGACGCTCCGTCGGCGAGCTGGCTGGCATTGCCGGCGGTGACAGTGCCATTCTCGCGGACCACGGGCTTGAGCTTCGCCAGGCTTTCCAAAGTCGTGTCCGGCCGATTGGCCTCGTCTCGCTCAAGCAGAGTATCCACCTCGCGTGTTTCGCCGGTTGCCTTGTCTGTCTCCACCTTGCGCGACGGCATGGGGACGATCTCATCGTCGAAGAAGCCGGCTTCCTGGGCGCGCGCCGTCCGCATCTGGCTGGAATAGGCGTAGGCGTCCTGAACCTCGCGGCTGATCGCGTAACGCTCCGCCACCACCTCTGCGGTTTCGTTCATGCTCAGCAGCATGCCGGGCTGATTCTCGCGAATCCATGGCGCCCGACCTGCCTTCGGTATGTGCGGGGTTCCCGAAACCATGCTGACCGACTCGACGCCGCCGGCGACGACCACCGGCACGCGATCGACGAGGATGCGCTGTGCGGCGAAGCTGGCCGCCTGGATTCCCGAACTGCACGCCCGCGCTATCGTCACCGCGCCGGCCGTCAGAGGAACGCCGCCCACCAAAGCCGAATGCCGAGCGATGTTGTTACCGCTGTCGCCTTCCGGCACCGCGCAGCCGAAAATCACGTCGTCGACTTCCGCAGGATCGATACCGGCGCGGGCCACGGCGTGCCGGATCGCATGGCCGCCCATTGTGCCGCTGTGCGTATTGTTGAAAGCACCGCGGAAGGCCTTCGCCAGGGGCGTACGAGCCGTTGAAACCACCACCGCGTCTGTCATTCGGCTGTCCTTCGATAGTCTGATTTTGAGTCCAAGAAGGACGTGCCTTTAGCTGGAGAACGCTTTTCGCTTTCAGTCAAGTGGTTGTTCGAACATCCGGCCGTAAGCCGGATCGCATGCTTGATTGATGCGATACGGGGCTGCGGCGGGTGCACGATACAAGCGCCGCGACGCCAGCTTTGGTGATCGGCGGGTGCAGATATGTCAGAGCCTTGGGCGCTTTTCACCCGGTCACCCGGCCCATCATTGATTCGATGAAAGCGGCCATGAGCGGTTCGCCGCCGGCGCCGGTCCGCCATTTTTCGAGTCCGGCCCTGGACATGTCGCATGTGGGGGATGGCCAGGCGGCAGAGTTCGACGACGCCAAAGGAGTTGACCTCGAAATATTCTCGCCATTCCGCCATCGGGATTTCCTCGACGGGGAGGTATTCGTATCGGATGCCGGCATTGTTGACGAGGATGCTGACATCCTGGGGCATCTGGTAGCCGGCGGCGTTCCGGACATCGAGTTGCTGGACCTCGACGCGGTCTTCAAGGCCGGCAGGCGCCTTGTCGAGCTCGGCCCGTTTGGTGGCGTCGCGAAGAAGCGCCACCACGTTGAAGCCGCGGCGGGCGAATTCCTGCGCCAGCCCCAGGCCGATGCCCCCGCCGGCACCGGTAAGGACGACCTTTCCTGCTTCCACGCTGTTCGCCATCGATCGTTAAGCCTCAGACCACCCGGAAGTTGGGCAAGACCCACCCGTCGCAGATGTCGGTCCATTCGACGACGACATCCATGCCGATCTCGATGTCCTCGGCGTTGCAGCCGGTCAGGTTGCCGACGAGCCGCACGCCGCCGGCCTCGTCAAGCTCCACCACCACCGGCACGTAGACGAAGTCCTCGCCGGTGACCGGGTTCTTGTTGCAGATGGCATAGCTGAACACCTTGCCGGTGCCGGGCAGGGTCGGCCAGTTGCGCTCCTTGCTGGAGCAGTTCGGGCAATAGGCCGTGGGCGGCATCCGGAACTGGCCGCACGATGCGCACTGGCAGGCGGTCAGCCGATGCTCCTTAGCCGCTTCCCAGAACGGTTCGGTATCGGGGTTCGTCGAGATGTGGATCTGCTCGCCGGGCAGGACACGCGCGGGGCCGTAAGCGATGGAGGTGGACATTACGCGCTCCTCAAAATCATGCCGGAGATCGGAAGCGGCGCCGGGCCACCTGTCACGAGCGCCAGCTCGCAGTCCGCCACCTGGTTGATGGCGGTGCCGCGCAGCTGCTCGATGGCTTCCAGGATATGGGTCATGCCGATGATGTAGGCTTCGCTGAGCTGCCCGCCGTGCGGGTTGACGGGGATGCCGCCATTGATGCCCTTGCCGGTCGCCGGATCGTAGCGCAGCTTTCCGGACAGGACGTAGTCGTTGCCTTCGCCTCTTTCGCAAAAGCCGTAGTCCTCGAGCTGGGCGAGCACCATCGAGCTGAAGTGATCGTAGATCAGCGCCACGTCCATGTCGGAGGCGTGCAGGCCCGATTGCGCCCAGAGCCTGTCTGCCACGAACTGGCTGCCGGAACTCGCGAACTCCGGATCGGGCATGCCCATCCAGCCAAAGGCACGGCCCCACTTGCGCGAGGCGCCATGCGCGCAGGCATGGATATAGGCCGGCTTCTGGCGGCAGTCCTTCGCGCGATCCGCCGTGGTGGTGATGAACGCCACCGCGCCATCTGTCTCCAGGCAGAAGTCCAGGCGGCGCAAGGGGTCCGCCAGCATGGCCGAATTGAGATAGTCCTCCTTGGTCAGCGGCGTGCGCCGGATCGCCTTGGGGCGATTGAGGGCATATTGCCGCGAGGACATGACGATCTCGGCCAGGGCATCCTCGGTCGAGCCGTAAAGATGCATGTGCCGACGCGCCAGCACGCTCATCAGATGGCCCGGGCCGATCAGCCCGGAGGGTTGCAGGAAGCTGTTCTCCGGATCGGGCTTCATCGCCTGGAAAATGGTGCCCAGCCGCGCGGTGGGGACCTGCTGCACCGCCATCACGGTCACCGCATAGCGGCAATCCTCGTTCATCAGGCCAGCCGTCGCCAGACCCGCCGCGCCGGCGACGCCGCCGCCGCCCGAGGTCAGGGCAGCGGTGAACGAGACATGGGGCATCCCCAGCGTCTCCATCAGGGATGCGCTGTCGAACTTGTCCACATAGCCCGCGCTCGCGCCTGCATAGTACGCGAAACCATCGATGTCCTTGACGCTAATGCCCGCATCCTCGCAGGCCTTCAGTATCGCCTCGCCAGCCAGGTCGTTGAGCGTCCGCGGCCAGCTCTTGCCACGCAAATAGTAGTCCGTCGCTCCGACACCCACTATCGCGCACTTGTCCTGATGACTCCAGCTCACATCGTTTCCCTGCAAAACATAACCGATGATCACCAACACCCCTCAACCCATCGAGTTCGACGAAGGGAGGGATGCTTGAACTCGCCGGTTCTGATCGACCTTTCTAACGGTCGATTGGTCAGTAACAAGGCTGATCGCGCAACGCAACAGAGAGTTCGCCGCAGGCAAGGAGACGTCTTCGTGGTACCTTGATAGAGCTTTAGAACAGGTGCCTGACGATCGTCGTCAGAGGCTCTGCAAGTAGCGTGGCCTCAGAGGTCAGGATAATGTTCAACTATGCAGGCCGTCGAAGAGAAGACGTGAGAAAATCGAGCCGATCTCATCCGTCGTTGAACGCTCTTTTTCGTACCATTCAGCAGTGAAAGTGAGGGCGCCAACAATCGCCATGGAGGCGACGGCATCCGGAAAATCGGTCCTGATTTCGCCTGTCCGCTTGCCTTCTATAATGAGATCCCGCCAGAACTGATTGTATGCCCGTCTGCGCTGGGACTGTTCGGAATATTCCGGCTCTTGCAGGAATGACAGGGTTTGGGCTGAAGCGACCGCCATGTCGCCCGCCTCAGTAATGATCCTGACTGTCACGGCAATTGCGACGTCAAATTTCTGCCGTGCGCTCGCGTCGGCGGGAAGGGCGTCGACGGCCCCTTTGACCGTTGCCAGGTGGGCGTCAATCTTGTCGTTCAGGATCGCCGCAAGCAGGGCCTCCTTGGAGTCATAATAGTAGTAAAGACTGCCAGACTTCATCGCCACTGCATTCGCGATATCCCGCATCGATGTAGCTTGATAGCCGTTGCGGCGGAATAAGTCCGAACTCACTTCTAAGACGCGCTGACGCGTAGCCGCGCTCTTCTTCGACGCCGCTTTGATGCGGACAGTCTTGCTATTCACCTGCTCGACCTGCTCGGTGAGGACAGACTTCATCATATTTACCCCGTCGACCACACACCATCATGTCGTAAAAAGAAAATCAGGTATGTGCGCCCCAAGAAGACTAAACCTGTACACTATCAACTCGTGCCTAAGCTTGGAACCCCCAACCCTTGGCCCATGCAGAATTCTGCCCCAAAGGCATGGATAAGGGGGCCAAATGGCCGGCCCCCGCTCGATTGCGAGCATGAACCTGCAGAAGCCTCCATGCTCATGCAGGCACGAAGGTGGCCGATCCCCACCTCAGCCAGGTCGCCTAGGAGACAGATCCGGTCTCGAACAGCGCGCGCACAGCGGCGCGATCGATCTTGTACGCGCTGTTCAACGGCATGTTGTCCACAACGCGCCACATAGCAGGAACGTGGGGCGAAGGCAGATGTTCGCGAACGAAGCCTTTAAGATCCTCCACGCTGGGCGCTTCAACGCCGGTTCGCATTTGAACGACGGCGACCGGAACTTGATGCAGCACCGGATCGCTGAGACCCACTACGGCGACAGACGCCACCGCCGGGTGCGTGCGGATGACTTGCTCCACCGATTCCGGAAGAACCTTGAAGCCGCCGCGCATGATTGCCCCGTCCGCGCGACCGATGCAGTACAAAAAGCCGTCTTCGTCGATCCTGACCAGATCGGAAGTCGCGATCCATTCCGGTCCCATCCGGGGCGAGACGACTTCCAGCAGGCCGACGCCGCCGCCCTCCAGGATCTCTCCAGTTTCTTGATCGCGCACGCGTAGCTGCGCGCCGGGGAGGGCCTGACCTGAACTGCCGAGCTTGGCATCGCCCCATTGTGCATCCAGGGCAGGGGTCATTCCCGCCACGGGACCGCCGAACTCGGTGGCGCCATAAATCAGCAGTACGCGAACATCGTAGGTGTCCTGGAAACGTTTTTGAACCGCAGTGTCGAGCGGAGCCGCTCCGGTCGTGATGTATTTCAGGGAAGCAAGATTCTCCTGCGGGATTTTGGCGTCGAGGATCATTGGAATGGCCGAGGAAGGAAGGCCGCTTGCGGTTGGCCGGTACGTGACCACGTAATCTCGCCAGGCCTCAAGCGAAAAGCGCTCAAGCAACATGATGCGCTGGCCTTGAAGGAACGAGCCCACCAGCATGGACAGCCCGGCGATATTCCCGAAAGGAAACGCCATCATGAAAGGAGGCGCGGTCGGATCCTCGAGAACCGGGCTACCCTGGTTCAGCATCATGTGGGCGAACACGTCGTGCCGGATCGGGAACTGTTTCGGCGGCCCCGTTGTGCCGCTCGTCAGAATATCGATCGTCGGATGCCCTTCAGTCGGTTCGGGCTCTCTGGGCGGTCCGGCTATGGCCGTGCTCGCGCCTTGGTCAGCGAGAATGATGGCGCGCATGCCACAGCGTTCCACGACCGCCACGATTTCTGGAGTCAGATCGCTCTCCATCAACAGAACGGCGGGAGAACCCAGCTTTTCGATGGAGGCTGCCATGGCCGCCGGGGACTGGAAGGCATAGATCATCCTGACCGTACGCTCCTGGCTCAGCAGTCCGACGAGCCCTGCCAATGCCGCGGCATGATTGCGCGCCACGAAGCTGACTGGCGCCCCACCGATGGCCTCCAACTCCCGATGGACCTGGCGTGCGATGCTTTGCACCCAGCCCCAGTTCCGCCACTTGCCTTCGAACTGGACGGCTTGGCCGGCAGGGTCGCGTTCGAGCAGTTTGCTGCAAAGTTCGGAGAGGCGTGGAGAGTTCATGAGTGAGCCGCCGCAGAAGATGGTGAGCATTCGAAAAAAAAGGAGAGCATGATCTGAATCGCAGCGCCATTCTCTTTTTGCGCTGTTTGCATGAGGCATCATGCGCTCTTTCATGAATTCGGGTTGTGATATTCTCGGCCATCGTCTTGCCAGAACCTCAAAGGCGTGTTGGCCTCGCTCTGGAGGGATACAACTGAAATGAATCTTGCCGAGCAGTTCAACGCCGCAGCAGCACCGCGGGAAGGGCAGATACCGCTAGGTCGTCTGCCTGCCTTCCATGCCCGCGCCGCGGAGCTTAGGCCGATGCTCACTTATGGTGAGCGAACCATTGGCTTCGCCGAATTCGACGCGGTTACAAACCGCCTCGCCCGTGCTCTGGCCGCTGCAGGGGTAGTCGCGGGGGACTTCGTCGCTTTGATGCTCCCGAACGGGGTGGCGATCTACCAGTTCGCCTTCGCATTATGGAAGATCGGCGCTTCGCCCACACCGCTTTCACACAAACTGCCTGAACCCGAGATGCAGGCGATATTGGCGCTGCTGCGGCCCAAATTGGTCATCGGCGCGAATGCGGCCGGATTACCCGGCGTCGAGATCACTGACGCGGGCGTGTTGGTGGACGATAAATTTCCCGATGAAGCGCTGCCCGATGTCGACTTGCGCTACTGGAAGGCCTCGACAAGCGGGGGAAGCACGGGTCAGCCGAAGATCATCGTGAGTCACATGCTGCGCAGTTGGGATCCGACGACGACGGTGTTCGGAGCGCCGCCAGGCAGTTGCGCCATAAATGTGGGGCCTGCGTACCACAACGCTCCGTTCAATCTCGCCGTATGTCATATGTTCTCGGGATCGCACGTCATTGAGGCAGGCGGCTTCGATCCCGAGCGAACGCTGGCGCTTATCGAGCGTCACGGGGTTCAATGGGTCAATCTTGTCCCAACGATGATGCACCGTATCTGGCATCTCGGCCCGGAGGTGCGCGGTCGCTACGATCTCTCCAGCCTGCGTCATGTATGGCACATGGCATCCGCGTGCCCGATCTGGCTGAAGGAACACTGGATCGAATGGTTGGGGCCGGAACGCATCTTCGAAGGCTACGGCGGGTCCGAGGGAAATGGCGGCACCACGATCACCGGCGTCGAGTGGTTGCGCCACAAAGGCTCGGTCGGTCGATGCAACCCGGGATACGAACTGCGCATCATGGACGAGAACGGCAAGTCCTGTAATCCGGGCGAGGCTGGCGAAATCTACATGGCCCCGGCGGGGGTCGACGATCCCGGCTTCCATTATATCGGCTCGGAAGCCAAGGCCCGCGACCGCCTCATCAGCCTCGGCGACATCGGCTATCTCGACGAGGATGGATACCTGTTCCTGCTCGACAGGCGCAAGGACATGATCGTCACCGGCGGTGCCAACGTCTATCCGGCCGAGGTCGAAGCTGCCCTTGATGAATTTGTCGGTGTTGCATCAAGCTTGGTGATTGGTTTGCCCGATGCGGAGTGGGGGCAGCGCGTGCATGCCCTTGTCCAGCCCGATACGGGTGTGTCCACGCTCAACGAAGACGCCCTTCGCAGCCACTTGAGAGAGCGCCTGTCTGCGTACAAAATCCCCAAGAGTTTTGAATTTGTCCAGGAGCGGCTTAGGGATGATGCGGGGAAGGCACGGCGCTCCGCGTACGCTCAAGAGCGCAGCTGACAGGCGCCATGCCGACAACTATGCCTTTGCTGCTGGCCGATTGTATGTGACGGTCGGCGTGGTGCTGCCGATGCGGTGAAGGGCGCTTTTCAGCCACTGTCCTTCCCAGGGCTCGAAGTGATCGAGCGCCGTTGCTTCGGCTTCCTTCCCGATCGCGAGGAGCTGCAGCATCAGTTTGCGCCCAGACGCGGTAAGCTGCAATTTGCCGTCGGTCGTCTCAGCATTCTCGATCAGAACTTTGTCCTTCAATCCTTGCACCATGGCTTGATCAAAGGATCGATCATAAAAGCGGCCAAGGTCGTTCACAGCTTCTGCGGTCATCCGATCCGCGCCGAGGGCGGCCAATGCGAAGTACTCGTCAAGATCAATCTGAAGTTTGGCTAGCTCGTCTCGCGTTGACTTGAAAACGGCATACTGCGCGCGCGCCAGAAGGAAGAAGAGGGAGGACCTTGCGATTGCCTCGTCGGTGGCGGCCGCCGCCAGGAGGGAATATTTACCGCGATGGAATAGAAGGGGTTTCTTGTCGAAGTGGTCGAACTCCAGCACCTCTCCGACAATGATGTCGTGATCACCTCCTTCGTACAGATAGGCGGTGCGACATTTGAAGCGAGCGGAGCAGCCCGCAAGCAGAGGAACGTTGCCGGGCCCCCGTTCGAGATCAAGCCCCGCGAACTTGTCTTCGCCACGCCGGGCGAACCGATTGGACAGTTCTTCCTGATCGCTTGCCAGGATGTGAACGGCAAAGTGGTCTGCTGCTGCGAACGCAGGCCGGCTCAGCGCGTTCTTGCCGATGCTCCACAAGACCATGGGCGGATCGAGGGAAACCGAATTGAAGCTGTTCGCCGTCATGCCGACGTCGGCCCCGTCGGGTGTGGTTGTGGTAACGATCGTCACGCCGGTTGCGAACGATCCCAAGGCGGTGCGGAAATCCCCCGAGTTCACGCCAGATCCGCTCATCTAATTCTCCATACAAACTAACTGGCGACCAACACCGTTTCAGTGTCCCGGCCCGAGCGCAGGACGCGCCCCGGCAGAGCCTGCGTGTGTTTGCCATGATCGACGATCTGTTGGCCATTCACAAATACGTGTTCAACTCCGATGGCGTCGCAAAACAGCCTGCCTGCTCCCGCCGGCAAGTCATTGCGGCTATGGATCGGACCGCATGCGATCGTCTGGGGATCAAAGACGACGATGTCTGCAAAGTAGCCCGGGGCAAGACGGCCGCGCTCACGCAACCCGAAGGTTCTCGCCGGCAAATCGGTCATGCGGTGTACGGCCTCCTCGAGTCCCAGCAAACCGCGCTCACGCACGCCAAGCGACAGGACTTGGGTGGAGAATGCGAAAGTGTCGATCATGTCGAGGTGAGCGCCCGCATCCGAAGCGCCGATGATCGCGCGATCATCTCGCCACGCCTGGCCACGCATCTGCCAACTCTCATGGTCGGTGCCGCTGCGCGGCGGCATGAGGCGCGTTTCCAGATCCTCGGCGATCACGAGGTCCAGCATCGTATCGAGCGGAGCCTTGTTGAGGCGCGATGCCAGAGCGCCGATCGTCAAACCTTCGAGCGCCTTGTTCTCCTCGTTGAAGGTCTCGACGATCGTCCATGCGCTCCAATCCGCCAGTTCGGCAATCGAGCCCTGGGACTCGCGGGCCGACTGGTTGAGCCTTGCGCGTACCGCGGGGTCTGACAATTGGCGGGCACGCTCCGGGATCGGTAGCGCCATCACTTCGGCCCAGCCGTTTATCGCGTCTATGACCATGCCGACCTTGAAGGTCAGCACCAGGCTGATTGGCTGTGGCGCTGCCAAAGCGATTACGCGCGCGCCGCGCTCTGCTGCATAATCGCTTGCGGCAAGCTGATTGTCGTAGATCTGGCGGTAACGAGAGTCTGGCGACAGCACGTTCCAGTTGAGCGTGCGGTTGGCGATGAGCGACATCTGCGTCATGCGCTCGACATTCTCCGGGCTGAACGAGGTTCCCGTATCCGAGACCATCTCCAGCCAGGTGCCTTCGTGTTCGCGTACGATCGCGGCCAAGGCGAACAGTTCCTGATCGGTCGCATAGCGCGATGGCACGGGCGCGCCCTCAGCGTCGTTATGGGTGCGTGACAGAGTGGTAGAAAAGCCCAGGCCGCCCGCACGCAGCGAGATCGCAAGCAGTTGGCACATCGCCGCGATCTCGTCTTCGTTGGCCTGGTTGCCAATGGCGCGATCGCCCATCACGGCGCGGCGGAGTGCGGAATGGCCGACGAGGAAGCCCGCGTTAATCCCAAGTTGGCCGTCAATCTTGCCAAGATAATCGTCAAAGCTGGTCCATGACCATGGCACTCCCGCTTCCAGGCTTTCCAGCGGCATGCCCTCCACACGGGAGAGCATGCGCATCAGGTACGCCGCGTCATCCGGGCGACCACTCAGGGGCGCGATGCTGAAACCACAGTTGCCGCCAAAGACGCTGGTGACGCCATGATTGCTCGATGGGGACAGATATGGGTCCCAGAATACCTGAGCGTCGTAGTGGGTGTGAACATCGATGAAGCCGGGCGCAACGGTCAGCCCGGATGCGTCGATCTCGCTTGCGGCGGGTGCGACTGCATCACCGATCTGGACGATGCGGCCATTCTTGACGCCGATGTCCGCGCGAATTGCGGGGGCACCCGTACCATCGATTACCATCGCGCCACGTATGGCAAGGTCGTTCGTGTCCATCAGATCGCATCCTTCTCGTACTCTATCTGGTTTCAAGCTTGCCGCTATTCGAAGGTCATCGGCACCACGACTGCGTTTGGCCCCTGGGCCGATTCAGCCCAGGCCGCCTGGACCGCGCTGCGCGCATCGTCGTCCGGCAGGAGAGTGCGGCAAGGGATGCCGAAGCCCTCGATGATGCTGCCGACCGAGGACCCGGCGCGGCGAAAATCGCTGCCGTTGTAGGCGGGCTGGGAAAAGGGAGCCTTGTTGCCGAGGCGGGACATGTATGCCCGCTCGTAAAACCGGGTAGAACCGTATCCGCCATTGTCGACGACCACGATCGTTATGGGCAGGTTACGTTCGCGGATGCTCCACAAGCCCAGAGCACCAAAGCGCAAGGAGCCGTCACCTATGACGAGCGTGACCGGCTCGCCGGAGGCGAGCGCGACGCCGGCGGCCGCGCCGGTACCCCAGCCAAGCGCTGCGCCGGTCGTGCCCACGTACCGGCGCCCATCGCGCGATGTCAGCCCCCGCATCAATGCCACGGCGCCCATCACGGATTCGTCGACCAGCCAGCCGCGATCAAGCGCATCGTGTAGCGCCGACACAGCTCCGGCGTAGGGAGCTATAAGCGCTGTTTGGCCGGCGGAGAGTTCGGGTGTCCGCACTTGCGCCATGTAGCTGCGCCTGGTTGCAAGACGTTCTGCCGAGGTGGGGCGGCTCGCCAGTTCTCGTTCGAGCGCGATCGCCGCCGCACCGGGATCGCAGGCGAAGCTGCGATTGGCGGTGACGGTTTCCTCCAGCTTTGCCGGGTCGTTGTTGATGTGCGCGACGAACCTGGCAGCAGGAAACCATGCGCCGCGAGGGTGCGCCTCGTTCAAGGCGCGCGCACCGATCAGCAGCACGACGTCGGCCTTTTGCTCGGCTGCTACGGCGTGGGCCCCGAGGTTGCCGATGGAATGGCTGTGGCCCGGAGCGATCCCCAGGCGATCGTTGAAGCCCGTTTCATAAGCGACCGGGATCTCGTAGGCCGTGGCAATCCGCTCGATCGCTTCGGATCCGCCGAAGCGACGGAGCTGGCCACCTACAACGATGAGCGGCCTGTCCGCGCGTGCCAGCGCCTCCGCGATGTCTGACATGTCGGGGTTGCCGGCCGATGTGCGATCCGACTGGCGAAGCACATTCGCCGGGACCTCGCGCTCCAGGACATCTTCGGGCATCGACAGAACGCTTGGGCCTGGCTGCGGACCGGTAGAGGCGCGTCTGGCGGCTTCCAGCCACTGTCTTACGGACATTCCGTAGGACAGCTCATGTGCAAGCCGCGTGTACGGCAGCACCAGGTTGACGACGTCGCCCTCGCCGATCGTCCAGCCGGGGGTGCGAAGGTGCGAGGCTTGCTGCGACGAAATGATCGTCACCGGGCTTTCATCGCGCCATGCGTTGTAGAGGTTGGCCAGACCGTTCGCGACGCCATGGACCATGTATAGCATCGCAAGAGCGGCGCCGGTCACACGCGAGTATCCGTCGGCCATCGCAACGGCCACGGACTCGTGGATTGCGGGAACGTAGGCGATGTCACTCCCCTGCAGTTCGTAAAGGATCGAGACCATCGAACTGCCGGGCAGGCCGAATACGTGCCGGTGGCCATGTGCTTCAAGAAACTGCACGACTTCAAGAGCGCCGCGCTCGCCGGTTTCCAGACTATCCATCCTCTACCCTCAGTTTGCTTGGTTCCGCGGGACCTTTACAGACCTCTGCCGAACTGGCTAGTCGGAAAAAGGCGTGGCCGTCCCAAGGACGCACCACGCCACTCACGTTACTCCCAGCTGTACTCCACCATTCCGTCGCCGAATGCGGCGTCCCGGCGCTTTACGGCTTCCTTGAGCCCAAGCTCCTCGATCGAGCGACGGAACTGCATACGGCCGGCGGACAAGTGACCACGCGCGTCGATCTCGTTCGAGAGGCGCTGCAAGGTCTTCATCCCCATGAGTTCCAGCCCGAGGTTCACGACGCGCTTGTTGCAGGCGAGCAGGTCCGGCGCCACTGCCGCGATCCGCTTTGCAAGGGCTTCCACATGCGCGTCCAGTTTCGCTGCCGGAACCGACTCCAAGGCCAGGCCGAGCCGTGCCGCATCCTTGCCGCGCAGCAGGTCGCCTGTCAGAAGCATGCGCTTCGCCCATTGCGGCCCCATGTGATAAAGCCACATGTGTGAAGGCGGCGAGCCCTGGGCGCGAACGGGCGGATAACCGATCCTGGCATCGCTGGCGACGATCACCAGATCGGCGAGGAGGGCGATATCCGTGCCGTTCGCCAGGCAATTGCCCTGAATCTTGGCAATGACCGGCTTATGCATCTCGAACATGACCATGCGCAGCTCGTTCATGCGGCCGAGCTGCCAGATGTCATCATCAAGCGTGGCGGTGGCGCTGCGGTATTCCGACGCGGTGCCGCTCGCAGCCGCCTGCTGCTCCTTGACCGGGCTCGACTCCCCGCTGGTGAGGTCCCATCCCGAGCAGAAGTCGCGGCCATTCCCGCCCAGCACGATGCAATGCACGCTGGTCAAGTCGTCCGCCTCCAGCAGGGCATCGCGGATTTCCTGCAGCGCCTTCCAGCTGAGCGCGTTGCGCTTCTCAGGGTTGTTCAGCGTGATCCAGGCGATTTTGTCACGTACTTCAAAGGTGATTGTCTCTGTCGACTTCAGCCATTTAGCCATTTGCGATGCCTTCGATTAGCGGATGGGTGACCAGGCGGTCGGGGAAAGCAGCCGATTGCGCTGGTGCACCGGGGCAGGACACCTGGTGGCAAAGTCCAGCCACTCAGGATCCTTCCACAATGCAGCGCGTCGAGCCGCGCGATCGTTGAGATCGGAAAAGCCCCACCAGTGCACGACTTCGTTGAGGTCCTCGCCCACCTCGGTGCGAAAATAGCCGAGCAGGTTGCCCAGCAGGCGCGTGGCGATGAAGACGCCCTCCTTTTCATAGATTTCCAGGAAATGGGCCATGTCGGCGGGGGCGAAGGCATAATTGCGTTCTTCGACGATCATGATCAGATACCCTTGAAAACCGGCGCGCGCTTCTCCTTGAACGCCTGAATGGCCTCCTTGGAATCCTCGGTTTGGAAGCAGCGCATCATGTTGCGCGCTTCCTGGTCAAGGTAGGCGTCCATGTTGAAGCCTTCCGCCGCCACAAGGTTGTTCTTGATGTAGCGAAGGGCGATCGGCGGGCCATCCGCCAGTCGCCGGGCAAACGCCATCGTCTGAGCGTTCAGTTCCTCATCCGGGAACACCTTGCTGACCAGTCCAATGCGCAGCGCCTCGGCGGCATCCACCTTGTCGGAAAGCATCAGCAACTCGCGCGCCTTGGTCGGCCCGATGAGCTGTTGAAGATAGTAGGCGAAGCCCAGATCGCCCGAAGCGCCGATGCGGCTGAAGGCAGAGGTGAAGAACGCTGTTTGCGAAGCGAAGCGAAAATCACAAGCGATCGCCATCGACATGCCCGCGCCCGCCGCCGGACCGCGCACCATCGCGATCGTCGGCTTGCCCATGGTGTGGAGCAGGGTGGCCGTCTCGCCATTGCCCTTTATTCGCAGGCTGCGCTGTTCCATCCCGCTCATGATCGGATTGCCTGCCCACTTGGCCGAAACCTTGTCGTTCGGATCGAGGACGCCGAGCTTGCTGACATCGGCGCCGGCGCAGAAAGCATCACCGACGCCCGTCAGCACCACAACCCTCACGCCGGGATCATTGGCAGCGTCTCGCAATTCGCGCTGCAGCTCGGCCCCCATGGGCTGGCTCAGCGCGTTACGAACCTCCGGGTTATTCAGCTGAAGGGTAAGGATGCCATCCTCCAGGCTGGATAGGACAGGTGACGTCATCTTGTGTGCTAGCTCCACGATTGCGATATCGATTCACGCAAGCTTACACCGCTAGAACACAGATCGCACGGACACTGAAGCATATATCAGCCCGCTGGCATTCACGGCAGGCCGCAAGCCTGCCTGCCGCCGGTAAGCTTCTGCGTGGGAAGTGAAACTATCGTTAGCTAGACACGCGGAGGAGAGTCCGCCATCATCTCCCGCAAAGCACCGGCAAACTAGGTGCGTGCAGGATGGGAGCTAGAAATGGACGTACTGGGTGTGCCGCCTCCGGCCTTCATGCAGGACGAGGATGTCGTTCTGTTCGCCGATGTCGTCGACCGTTTCTATCGCAAGCACGCCGGTCCGGAACTTTGCGCAAAGTGGCGCGAGCAGGGACATGTCGATCGCGCGCTGTGGGAGCAGGCGGCCAAGGATGGTCTGCTGTGCGCCTCGATGCCGGCAGAATACGGTGGCGGGGGCGGCGATTACCGGCACGAAACCATTCTTTCCATGGTCGGGATCCGCCTTGGCGTGGATGGCTTTGCGTTGACGCTGCACAACGCCATCGTCGCGCCTTACATTCTTGCCTACGGGACAGAGGAGCAGAAACAACGATGGCTGCCCCGCATGGCGTCAGGCGAACTGATCGCCGCGATCGCCATGACCGAACCCGGTACAGGCTCTGATCTGGCGGCAGTTAAAACGACCGCCCGCAAGGACGGCAACGAGTACGTCATCAACGGCGCGAAAACGTTCATCTCCAATGGACAACTGGCCAATCTCATATGCGTCGTGGCGAAAACCGATCCCAGCGCCGGCGGCCGCGGTATTTCGCTCATCATGCTCGAGACGGACGATGCCGAAGGCTTCCGCCGCGGCCGCAACCTCGACAAGGTCGGGTGTGAAGCCCAGGATACTTCGGAGTTGTTCTTTGACGACGTGCGCGTACCGACGGCCAATCTGCTCGGGCTTGAGGAAGGCAAAGGCTTTCGCCAGTTGAGCGCCGAACTGGCGAAGGAGCGTCTGACCATCGCGCTACAGGCAGTGGCAGCGATGGAACGTGCCCTTGAAGAAACGATCCCCTACGTCAAAGAGCGGGAGGTCTTCGGTCAGAAGCTGATCGAATTTCAGAATACCCAGTTCAAGTTAGCCGAATGCAAGACCAAGGCCGTGATCGCGAAGGTTTTTTGCGATTACTGCATGGGTCTTCTTCTTGAAGGGAAGCTGGATGCCGACACTGCGGCCATGGCTAAATACTGGGCGACGGAAGCGCAAGGGCAGGTGATCGACGAGTGTGTGCAATTGTTCGGCGGCTATGGCTATATGAATGAGTATCCCATTGCACGGCTCTACCGCGATGCTCGCATCTCGCGTATCTTTGGTGGTACAAACGAAATCATGAAGATGATCATTGCGCGAAATATATGATGATAGAGTTTTCTAACTATATGGAGAGAGGATTTTTCTATGAGACCTAAGGTTATTATCACGGGCGCGGGCGGCGGAATGGGCCGGGCCTGTGCAAGAATTTACGGCAATGCCTACGATCTCGTCCTTGTCGATCTCGCTTCACCGTCGTTTGAAAGCTTCGTCGAAGAGCTTCGAAATGACGGCTGCGTCGTCGAGGCTTTTGCCGGCGATGTGACCAGCGAGGCTATCCTTTCGCAGATCGGAGACACCCTCGACGGGAGGACTCCTTTCAAGCTGATACACACTGCCGGTATCGGCCCCTCGCAAGGCGACCGGCAGACGATCATGGACATCAATTACTTCGCAGTGGAACGGCTGCTGCAGGTTATCGAGCCAAAGCTTGTCGCCGGATCCTCGGCTGTGTTGATCGCTTCCATGGCGGGTTACATGCTGCCGCCCATGCCTGAGATCGCGAAGGTTCTGGCGGATCGCCACGACGAAGGCCGCCTCGAAAAGCTCGAGCCCGTCATTGTCGAAATGGGGCGCGACATAGGACCTGCAGGCGACCAGGCCATGGCCTATGTCGTAAGCAAGTTCGGCGTCCATAGACTGGTGGAGTGGCGGGCGGCCGATTGGGGCGCAAAAGGGGCGCGGATTAATTCCATTTCGCCGGGCGTGATCATGACGCCGATGACGAGGCGGGAAATGGCCTCTTCCTTCAACGCCAAGGAACATGGAGATGCGGCCGCCCTGGGCAGGCTCGGCGCCGCCATGGATATCGCCTTGGCTGCTCAATTTCTAACGAGTGACGCGGCGGCTTATGTCACCGGCATCGACTTGCGGGTTGATGGCGGCTCGCTCGCGGTTGAGCGTACGCGCGCCATGTAAAGCCGATCCGCACTTAGGCCTGACGGCGATTTACGACCAGGAAGAGGGCAGCGCCTCGATTGAGGCGCTGCCCTTCGATCAATAGAACTTCTTGTTTTCCGCTGCCATCGTGCGGAGCATCTGACCGGGACGGAAACGCTCTCCGACGCGGTCCGCAAGGTCGTCGCATTGCTCGACGAAGCGGGCAATGCCGACGTGCTCGATCAAGGAGATCGGTCCGCCTGTCCATCCGGGGAAGCCAAAGCCCAGAACCGCGCCCACGTCCGCTTCCGGTACGGTATGCGCTTCTTCAGTTCGTCCTTTACCTTGTCGCTGAAAGCGTCGGTGAGAGTTGGCGTGGCGAGCTCGGACAGGTCCGGCCAAAGCGTCTTGCTCTTGCCGTCCTCGGAGTAGTCGAAAAAGCCCTTTCCGTTCCGGCGGCCGTGGCGCCCGTCGTGCCACGGTCTTGATCGCGAAGGATGGTTCTGTCCGTTGACCGCGCGGCCTGACGACTTGCAACCCGTTGCATATTTGCGACATCCGCTCCGGCAACCTTCAAACGGCCGCTGGACGTGGGAAATCACAAGAGTAATGACGCTGCGGGCTAGCGGCGATAATGCCGCCAGCTCGCAGCCCTGAGCTGAATCAAAGGAGACGGCTCCCTTGGAATTCAAGCCAGTTAATCGAACGTCACCAGCACCTTGGCGCTCGAGGGCTGCTTTGCCAGTGCAAACGCCTCGTCGAATTCAGCAAAGGGAAGACTACCTGTCACGTAGGCATCGAGTGCGGCGGGATCTACGCTCGGCAGTTCTGCCAAGGCGTCTTTCAATTCCTGCTCATAGGGGCCTGCCGTGGTGATCTCCATCTCACGCAGGATCAGCTCACGGAAATTGACAGGCACTGGTTCGAAGTAGATCGCGCCCACGACCAATTTAGAACGAAATTTCGCCATATTGACGATCTGGTCTATTATTCCCGGACCAGCGGCGAGATCGTAAAATACGTCCGTCGCGACCGTGGCTTTCTGCTTGATCGGCGCACCTTCACCATGAAGCTCGGTGAGGCGGGCCTGCAAGTCTTCCTTTCGCGGGTTCACGGTCGCATGGGCACCCATCCGCTTTGCATATTCCAGACGTTCGTCCGCGATGTCGACGGCCACGATGTGACGGACATTACGGCGCGCCAGCCAGAGCACCGCTGCAAGACCGATAGGCCCGCAGCCGAAGACAACCGCCTTCGTCGTCGAATCGGGATTACCGCGATTGACCGTATGGAGCCCGACAGCGAGGGGTTCGACCAAGGCCGCTCGGCGAAGATCGAGGTCGGCGGGCAGGGGGAGCAAGTTCTTGCCGAGGACCGCGTCGCGGATCACTATGTGGCTGGCAAATGCGCCATCGTGCATGCCCGCTCCGATGGTACTGCCGTCACTTGCAGTGGGGCTGATGAAAACGCGCATGCCTGGCGAAAGAGTGTCGACCTCGCTGCCCACCCTTTCCACGATGCCCGTAGCTTCGTGGCCGAGCGCCATAGGTTTGCCATCTTCGCGCAAAGTGCCCCATTTGACGAAGTGAAGGTCGCTACCGCAGATGCCGCAAGCCGATACCTTCACCAGCGCGTCACGGGGTCCGCAGGTAGGCATTGGAACTTCATCGATCGAATAGCTCCCAGGAGTGAGAACTCTAACAGCTTTCATGGCAAATCCTCTTGGCCCAGCGCGGCAGTTTGCACGGATGGTGCAGCGGTGACTTTCGGTCTATCGAACGGCTGAAATCTATGCGGAGATTGACGGTGAGGCAATACAGGATGATTCAATACGGCGCTGGCGCGACGGGCAAGTTCGCCTTGCGATCCATCCTGACCCACCCCCTCCTGCAACTCGTCGGCCTTGGAGTGCATAGCGCTCGCAACGAGGGTCGCGACGCCGGCTCGATCTGCCGCATGCCCGATACCGGCATCTTTGCCACGACGGATGTTCGCGCGCTGTTGGAGATGGAGGCCGATTGCGTATTGTTCATGCCATGGGATCCCTACGCGGGCGACGTCATGCTGTCGGATACACATTCCGGCAAGCTGTTCACGCTGCTGTGCAGCTTTCTGGAAAGCGGCAAGAACGTGATCGCGTCAGCGCCCAACTCCCTCGTGTATGTGCCGTACCTCGGGAAGGAAACCGTAGCGAAGCTGGAGGCGGCTTGTCTGAAAGGGCAGTCGAGCTTCCTCTACGGGGGTATTTCGCCCGGCTTCATTCCGGATCGCCTGGTTCTTGGGCTGACGCAGATTTCCGCCCGGATCGATACGATCGCCGTACGCGAGATCATGAACTACGCGAATTATGGCGATCGCGACACGATCATGGGCTTGTACGGGTTTGGCAGCGATCCGGACACGTTCGATTTTGCACGTCTGCTCGGAAGCTTCTCACGCGGATTGGGCGGCTCCGTGGCGATGGTGGCTGATGGGATCAAGGCGCCTGTCGACGACGTTCGAATGGATATCGAATATGCCGTGGCCGAGAGGGATTACGAAATCGCCACCGGAGTTGTCCGCAAAGGAACGATTGCCGCCGAGAGGCTGAGCGCGACCGGCTTCATCCAAGGGAAACCGCGTATTGTGGCGGAGCACATCACCCGGATTGCCGATGAAGCCGCACCCGATTGGCCTTACTTCGGGAAGGACGGCATCGAAGGGTATCAGATCGAGATCCACGGAGCCCCGGCGATGAAAGTGGAGCTGGAACTCGGAGCCTTCGGCCGCAATCCCATGGCCGATGCGGGATGGGCGGTAGGCGGCCACCTCACCAATTCCGTGGCCTCAGTTTGCGAAGCCGCTCCTGGGATTCGGACGTTCCTCGATCTGCCCTTGGCTCCGGGAGCCTATCGTCTTTCCGCGTGACTGCTAAAGGATGGTGGTAATGCCGCCACCATCCACTCGCAAAGCGGCCCCGGTCGTGGCCGACGCTTGAGGAGATGCGATGTAGACAACCATGTTAGCCACTTCCTCGGTTGTGGCCAACAACGGCAGAAGGTGGGTTGGGCGGTGGTTGGCGATCACTTGGCGCTGTGCATCTTCGAACGAGATATTCTCAGCTTGGGCGAGTTGTTCGATCATGCTTGCGATCTGCTCGGTCCAATCTGATCCTGGAGGATCGTTTGGTAGATGCGTGATTTCTGTAGGGCCTTCCACTCCGGCGCTTGACCCGCTTTCCGAGCTCTGACAGGCTTCGCGAAAGTGCTGGCACAACGATCGGCGCGCCAAACAGACGGCGCGCCGATCTTTTGATGATCGAGCGCATTCACGAAAGGAACGGCCATGGTGAAAAGCAATGTGGTGGATGGAGCCACGCAGCTGGAAATCTACAAACGCGTTGCGCTTTTGAAGGCCAATGACGAGCGTAGCCGCAAGGTCATCATGAATGGCCGCCTGGTCATGCCTTACTACAGTTATCGCGGGCAGGAGGTTATCCCGGCGGCGATGATGACCGCCCTGCGCGATGATGACTACCTCGTAACGATCTATCGCGGCATTCACGACATGCTGGCGAAGGGGATGCCCCTAAACGACCTGTGGGCCGAGATCGCGGGTCGAATCGACGGCACCTGCAAGGGGAAGGGCGGGCCGATGCACCTGACCTATCCCCAAAAGGGCATCATGGTCACCACCGGCATCGTGGGCTCATCCATGCCGATCGCCAATGGCATCGCCTGGGGCTCGCAGTTGTCCGGCAACGACCGCGTGACGGTCGCCACGTTTGGCGACGGCGCTTCCAATATCGGCGCTTTTCACGAGAGCCTGAATTTGGCTTCCGTGTGGAAGCTGCCGGTGATCTTCCTGTGCCAGAACAATCGGTATGGCGAACATACCTCGTACGAAAAGTCCACTTCGACAGCTCGTATCGCTGACCGTGCCGCCAGCTACGACATGCCGGGCATACATGTGAACGGCAACGATCCGGTCGAGATGTACACCGCCGCGCGCGAAGCGGTTGAACGCGCCCGAGCGGGTGAAGGCCCCACCCTTATCGAAGCCATGACGTTTCGCTTTTACGGGCACGTCTTCGGCGATGCCGACGGCTACATGGACAAGGCGCAGAAGAAGGCGGCCATGGAAGCCGACCCCGTTCCCGCTTTCAGGGCCCGCCTGATTGCCGAGAGTATCGCCAGCGAGGACGAACTCGCAGCGATCGAGGCCGAAATCGAGTCCCGCATCGATCGGGCAGTCGAGTTCGCGCTCGCTTCGCCTTTCCCCGAGCTCGATGAACTTACGAAGGATGTCTACGCCGAAGGAGCGCTGGCATGACCCAGGTCGAGACAATGACGAAGTCGGGCACGATCCTCCAGGCGATCAATGCGGCGATCGCCGATGCCATGGCCGAGGATGACAAAGTCATCGTGCTGGGCGAGGACGTCGCCGATCCGGAAGAGGGCGGCATTGTCGGCGTGACACGCGGACTTTCGTCACGCTTCGGCGATCACCGCGTCCGCTCCACGCCGATCGCGGAGCAGGCCATCGTGGGTGCGGCGATCGGGGCCAGCCTCGTCGGCTACAAGCCGATCGCCGAAATCATGCTGATGAACTTCACCACCGTGGCCATGGACATGATCGTCAACCATGCCGCCAAGCTGCGATACATGTCCGGCGGCCAGACCAATGTGCCGATCGTCGTGCGCACGATGACCGGCACCGGCTTCGCGTCCGGCGGCCAGCACAGCGACTACCTCGAAGCGTGGTTCGCGCACACCGCCGGGATGAAAGTGGTAGCACCGTCCAATCCTGCCGACGCCTACGGGCTGATGCGGGCAGCCATCAAGGATCCCGACCCGGTCCTCTTCATCGAGAATTTGCCCGCTTATTGGACGCCAGGCGAGCTGGCGCAGCCAGGCCATGTCGTGCCGCTCGGCAAGGCTCGCATGGTCAAGGAGGGTTCGGATGTCACCATCGTCAGCTACTCGCGCGTGCTCAACGAGGTGGTAGGCGCGGTCAAGGAGATGGAGGAAGCCGGTGTCTCGGCCGAGATCATCGACTTGCGCACCATTTCCCCGTGGGACAAGGAGGCGGTGTTCGCGTCGGTGGCCAAGACGGGACGCTGCCTGATCACGCATGAAGCGGTGACCCAGTTCGGTGTAGGCGCGGAAATCGCGGCGACGCTGCATTCGGAGTTTTTTGGCAAGCTCAAGGCGCCTGTTGGTCGCCTAGGCGCTCCTTACGCTCCGGTCCCATTTTCAAAGCCTCTTGAAAGCGCTTATGCTCCCAACGCCGCGACGATTGCGCGCGAGGCGATTGGCCTTGTGAAATAGGAACTGCAAATATGGCTATCGAAGTGTTGCTGCCCAAACTTGGTTTCTCGATGAACGAAGGCACGCTGGCGGAATGGAAAATTCAGGACGGGCAGGAGATCAAGGAAGGCGAGCCGCTTTTTGCGCTTGAAAGCGACAAGTCGACCAACGAGGTTGACAGTCCGGCGACAGGTACGCTGAAGATTATCGCCGAGGCCGGCAAGGTCTATGAAGTGGGAACAGTCCTGGCGATCATCGAATAACCGCTTCATCTTGAGGCCGCTTTCCATCGCAACGGTCCGTCGCGGTTGGAAGGGGCAGGGCGCCCAGCGGGACCATGGAAGCGTGCATGGCTGGCCGGCACGCGGGGGAACAAGGCAAGTGACGATCACGGCTTGGACGCGCGTGCTCCGTTTTGACGGGATCAACAACTTCCGTGACTACGGAGGTTGGCGAGCACAAGATGGTGCACGGGTCGTCACTGGCAAGTTGTACCGCTCGGCCCACCTTCAGCGCGCAAGCGAGGCGGATCTCGGCCGGATTGCAGAGCTTGGCATCGCCACGGTGACCGACCTTCGTCATCCTGCCGAGCAGGAGGAGCAGCCCAGCGCGTGGATCGGCGTGTTGCCGCTCCGCTTGATCATGGAAGACGACCCTACGCCGTTCGATGTGGTCATGGGCGATCGAAAGGCTCCTCACGTAGCCGCTTTCATGGCCAGCAACTTCAGTTTCGAGGCCATGCGGGATTTCCTGGCGGGGCATTATGGCCTCATGCCGTACGATATTCGCCACGTTGCCATGTTCCGTCGCTACTTTGATGCTCTGGCACAGGATGACGGCGCGATGCTGATCCATTGCGCCGCCGGGAAGGACAGGACCGGCATCCTGGCGGCGCTTACGCACCAGGTTCTGGGTGTGCACCCCGACGATGCCCTTGAGGACTATCTGCTCAGCAATACCGCGGGAAACGTGGGTGAGCGGCTTCCGGCACTCAAGAAACGCATGGAACTGAACTATGGCCGGGAGATCAGCGACGAGGCCATGTATGCCCTCCTGACCGTTGAGCCGCTCTACCTCGAGCGGTGCCGGGAGGCGCTGCAGGAGAAATCGGGATCGGTTGACCGCTACCTTGCCGATGTACTCAAAGTCGACGCGGCAAAGCGCCGCACGATACAGGACAAGCTGCTTTCGTAAGCCCCGCCGCACCGCGATCCCGGCTTTCACGTGCAATATCAGCCGGTTGTCGTCGCCGCGCACGCCTTCCCACAGCAGTGTGAATCTATACCTTCTGGCGTCGATATGCCCCGGGGCTGTAGACGGGCCACGCACTTTGGCGGCGGGAAGCTGTTCCTATCGATGAAGGTGGCTATGAATATGTCGCTCGATGTGTTTAAGGCTGCGGCGCACCACACTTAATCTTAACGGGCCGATGTCGAAGCCAGACCTGAAGATTCGGGGTACGTCTGGCGGGAAGCAGCAGCCTGCCACATCCTTCGTGGCATTCGCGCGAGTGGGTGGGGACGCTTGGGAACAAGCTTGCACCTTCGCACGCGCAAGAGGAGTCCGATCATGTCGATAGCGATGCCAAAGCCCGACGCACAGACGCTTGCCAAGCGCGACCGCATCATCGCCGCATTGCGTGAGATCGTGCCCGGCGAAGGGGTGATCGATGATCTGGACGGCTTGCGTCCGTGGGAATCGGATGGTCTCACCGCGTATCGGCAGCCACCGATGGTCGTCGTCCTTCCGGAGACGGTAGAGCAGGTGCAACAGGTGCTTCGCTGGTGTCACAAGGAGGACGTGAAGGTCGTGCCGCGGGGTTCCGGCACGTCGCTTTCGGGCGGCGCCCTGCCGCTTGCAGACGCGGTGTTGCTGGCCATGGGCAAATTCAAGCGCATCCTGGACATCGACTACGAGGATCGTGTCGTTGTCGTCCAACCCGGCGTGACCAACCTGGCAATAACGAACGTGGTCGAAGGGCGTGGCTTTTACTATGCGCCCGATCCTTCCAGCCAGATCGCATGCTCGATCGGCGGCAACGTCGCCGAGAATTCGGGTGGCGTTCATTGCCTGAAGTACGGCCTGACCACGAACAACGTCTTGGGCGTTGAACTCGTGCTGATGAATGGCGACGTCGTGCGCCTCGGCGGCCGCCATCTGGACCCCGGCGGATTGGATCTCCTGGGCGTGATCGTGGGCTCCGAAGGCCTGTTGGGCGTCGTGACGGAAGTGACCGTGCGCATCCTGCCAAAGCCGGAAACGGCGCGTGCGGTTCTCGTCGGATTTTCCGATCCCGAAAGCGCCGGAGCCTGTGTCGCTCAAGTGATTGCCGAGGGCATCATCCCCGCCGGTATGGAGATGATGGATCGGCCTGCGATCCACGCCGCCGAAGCCTTCGTGAAGGTCGGCTATCCGCTCGACGTTGGGGCACTGCTGATCGTCGAAGTGGACGGGCCGGCAGCGGAGTGCGATCATCTGATCGAGGAGATCGCCCGGATTGCCGGCGCCAACGGAGCCGTGACATCGCGCGTTTCCCAGGACGAGGCCGAGCGGGTGGCCTTTTGGGCGGGTCGCAAGGCGGCATTCCCGGCGGTCGGGCGGATCTCGCCGGATTATTACTGCATGGACGGGACTATCCCGCGTCGGCGGCTACCGGAAGTCTTGAGCCGGATGGAGGAATTGTCGCAAAAATATCAGCTTGGCGTGGCGAATGTCTTCCACGCCGGGGATGGCAATCTTCACCCGCTTATCCTGTATGACGCCAATGTGCCCGGCGAGCTGGCCCGTGCCGAAGAGTTCGGCAACGACATCCTTCGCCTTTGCGTGGAGGTGGGCGGCGTGCTGACCGGCGAACATGGCGTTGGAATCGAAAAGCGTGATCTCATGCCCGAGATGTTCGGCGAAGAGGATCTGAAGCAGCAGCAGAGCGTCAAATGCGCCTTCGACCCCGGGCTACTGCTTAACCCTGGCAAGGTCTTCCCGACTCTGCATCGTTGCGCTGAACTGGGCCGCATGCACGTTCACCATGGCGAAGTGCCGCACCCTGAATTGCCGAGGTTCTGATGCTGGCCCCGAGAGATACCAAGGATCTTGTCGAGATCGTCGCCAGGGCCACAGCCGAGCGGACCAAGCTGGAACTGGCCGGCGGCGGCACCAAGGCAGGCTTCGGCGCGCCGCGCGGTTGCGAAGTGGTCTCCATGCAAAACATCGCCGGTGTGGTGGACTACGACCCGGCAGAGCTCGTGCTCACGGTTCGTCCCGGGACAAGTCTTGCGGACGTTCAGGACCTTGTCGCCGCCGAGAACCAGATGCTGGCCTTCGAACCCTGGGGCGAGCTAGGCGCGACCATTGGCGGCACCATCGCTGCAGGCGTTGCCGGTTCGCGCCGCGTAACGGCAGGCAGCGCGCGTGACCATCTACTGGGCTTCACGGCCGTTTCCGGTCGCGGTGAGACCTTCGTGGCCGGAGCGAAAGTCGTGAAGAACGTGACCGGCTTCGATCTGCCGAAGCTGATGACCGGCTCATGGGGCCGCATCGGCGCCATGACCGAACTCACCGTCAAGGTGCTTCCGAAGCCGCGGCAGACGGTGACCATGGTCGCACGGAACATGCCGCTTAACGCCGCCTATGCAATCATGGCGTCGGCGCTGGGCAGCAACGCGGAAGTTTCGGCCGCTGCCTACTTACGCACCGGAGAAGTCCTGCTGCGCGTGGCGGGTTTTGCCCCCTCGGTCGAGGCGCGCTGCGCGGCATTGCCGCGCCTGCTCGCAGAGCACTGCCCGCTGGATCGCATGGCTGATGATGAAGCTGAGCCGCTATGGCGTAATGCCATGTCGGGCCATGCCCTGCAGGGCGCGGTTCTATGGGACGTCCACGTACCGCCTCGCCATGCGACGGATCTCGTCGCCACACTGGAGCCGCTCGGCATCGACTGGGCGATCGATTGGGGCGGCGCGCGCGTTTGGATCGCGACGGACCGGACCGACAGTGAGGTGCGGGAGCAGGCGCTAAACTTCAATGGCGAAGCGCGACTGATCCGGGCAGGCGACGAGATGCGTGCTCGCGTTCCAGCTTTTCACCCCAGGCGGCCCGGCGTTGCCATGCTCGAGCAGCGCGTCCGCAGGGCATTCGATCCCGCCGACGTCTTTGTGACCGGCCGATTCAAGGAGGATGCGGATGCAGACCAGCTTTTCGCCTGAGGCACTCGCCGATCCGGCCATGAAGTCCTCTGAGCAGGTAATCCGCAAGTGCGTGCATTGCGGCTTCTGCACGGCGACTTGCCCCACTTACGTGTTGCTGGGGGACGAACTCGATTCCCCTCGTGGGCGCATCTATTTGATGAAGGACATGCTGGAGAACCAGCGTGTTCCCAGTCCCGAAGTGGTCAAGCATGTCGATCGCTGCCTCTCCTGCCTTTCGTGCATGACCACTTGCCCGTCCGGTGTGAACTACATGCATCTGGCCGACCACGCCCGGGCCTACATCAACGACAACTACAAGCGACCCATGAGCGAGCGTTTCGTCCGGCGATTGCTGGCGAGCGTGCTGCCTTATTCCGGCCGCTTCCGGTGGTCCTTGAAGCTGGCCCGGCTCGCCAAGCCGATCAAGCCGATGCTCGGCAGGATCGATGCCTTGAAGCCGCTGGCGGCGATGTTGGACCTGGCACCATCACGCGTGCCAGCGCCCGCCAATGCTTTGTCCAAAAGCCTGCCGGGTGCCAAGGGCCGGGTCGCCCTTCTGCAAGGCTGCGCAGAGCCGGTGCTGCGCCCTGAGTTTCGCGAGGCCGCCGTCCGGCTTCTCAATCGCTGCGGCCACGAGGTGATCTTCGCGCGGGGCGAGGGCTGCTGCGGCGCGCTCGTCCACCATATGGGCCAGGAGCACGATGCGCTTGTCGCCGCGCGGCGCAACGTCGATGCCTGGATCGCGGAGATCGATGGCAAGGGGCTGGACGGCATCATCGTCACAGCATCGGGTTGCGGCACCATGATCAAGGATTACGGTTTTCTTCTGCGCAACGATCCGCGCTACGCCGACAAGGCAGCTCGCGTCGCTGGGCTTGCGATGGACGTGTCCGAGTATCTTGCCCGCCTTGATCTGCCGCCGGGTACGGACAGGGGCGTCACCGTCGCCTATCATGCCGCCTGCTCCTTGCAGCACGGGCAGAAGGTCACCGAGGCGCCCAAGCGTCTGCTGGCCATGGCCGGCTACCAGGTGAGAACTCCCGGGGAAGCGCATCTGTGCTGCGGTTCGGCCGGGACATACAATATCCTGCAGGCCGAGATCGCCGACAAGCTGGGGCAGCGCAAGGCCGGCAACATCGACAAGCTCGAAGCGGACGTGATCGCCACAGGCAATGTCGGTTGCGCCACGCAGATCGCTCGTTTTTCCGGCACCCCCGTCGTCCATACTGTCGAACTGCTGGACTGGGCAACCGGCGGTTCGAAGCCTGCGGCGCTGAAGCATCTTTCTCAGGAGTAGAAC
>Ga0207650_10000355_pt1 | contig 44087 bp, 36 predicted proteins | sample KBSS63metaG_FD_184325 | JGI IMG/M metagenome (GOLD analysis project Ga0207650, IMG submission 184325) | Switchgrass rhizosphere microbial communities from Kellogg Biological Station, Michigan, USA - KBS S6-3 metaG (SPAdes) (version 2) | ecosystem: Host-associated > Plants > Roots > Rhizosphere...
CGCCAACTGCCCTTTTGCAACGAGCGGCGATACGATGCTGACCGCAATGAGACCGAGTTCCGGGTGGCACACGGTCGTCACCTGCACCATCTCGCCGTCGAACTTGAAGCGGCTTGTGATCGTGCCGGACCAAAGATCCAATTCCTGGCGGATGTCGGTGATATCCGTCAGCTTCGCGCTAGCGCCATTGGCGTCCTTCAGCACCATGCCTACGCGCCCGAGATTGAGCCGTCCCGGCGTGGAGTAAAGATAGTTGGCGGCGGCCTCCAGTTCCGGCGGCGAGACGCCGCGTTCATAAACGAGGTAGGGCACCTCGCGACCGTCCACGAGCGATGGGGTGTAGGGAAATTCCTCCAGCTTGAAGCCCTCGGGACTGGGTTCGGTGTGGAAGCCCCACTGGGAGAGGGTCGAGATTGGCGTTCCGCGCTTGTAATCGTTGGGGAATGTCTGAAGACCGGTCACATCGGCCGTGAAAGCGAACTCGCCATTGCCGACCGAAAGCGGCACATTGACGTCCGCCGCCGTCAGTACGACCTTGTGGCGGGCAACCAGTTCGCGTCGTCTGTCAAGCCGCCCCGCGGTCGCGGCGTCCGCGGACGTGCCCTCCAGCATCAGCGAGCCTGCGGTAGCGGCGCCTAGCTGGAAAAACCGCCGGCGACTTAAACCCTCTGAATCGTCTATGTCGGTCATAACATCCTGCCTGAAGTCGGAGATTGTGAATAAGGGATCGGAGCGGCTGCACCGCCGACCGACCTAGTGCTTGACCAACAGGAGCCGAGCGGCTCGGTCGGAACCGCCGTTGGCTCCATCACCCAGTGAGCCGCCACCCAGGCCGCCACCGTTCCAGGGCTTCGGGGGGAGCTTGAGCTCTCCAGGTCGACCCACATGTCGACCTGGACATACGGGTTCGTGTAGGTCTTCTTGGCCCGCATAACGCCGTACTTCTTCTTGTTTGCCGCTTCCTCCCGCGCGATCGCGCCGCGCGACGGCAGCATCTCATTCCAGAACTGCGAGTTCGTACTCGTCGAGGCGAGGCAGGGTGAACTCCACTATGTCCCCAGAGCGCGTACCGCGCAGGACCGTACCGCTGGTCGCCAGCTTCACGGACGTTCCCCGCCCGGGCGCTTTGACCCTCACCTTCAGAGGCCCCACAGGGTAGGCCCGCTCGGCGATTTGCTCGCCATTGTCGACGCCGGACCCGTTCAGCAAGTGAACCAGGGACGCGCCGTTCTTCCGATACAAATAGGCGCCCACATAGCCGGGTCCGTCGAGTTCGACCGGCAAAGGTACCTCGCCGGCGCACCAACGCAACAGGTTGCCGATCAGCAGCGCCTGGTCCGGATACGGATCATCCAGATATCTGCGGTCCAGGTCGTTCGGCATGAAGGCCACACGCCCACGGCCGAAGGTCCCGACGATAAGGCAGGGACGCTCGCCATCCCCGGTCGGGGCGCCATCGTTCTTAGCAACGGCGAAAGTGGCGAGGACCTGCCGGTCCGGCGCCACCCGCAGCGCAATGGCGCTCCCGCCGTACGGAATGACCTGGGTCTCCTCGAGGCCAGCCAGAACCGGATGGCGCACGCTGCCGCCCGATGGAAGGGCGAAATAGCTGTCCTCCATGGCTTTAGAAAAGAATGTGCGCGTGGGCGCTGCCGCCACAAGGTTAACGCCGAGGACATCGGCCAGTCCGAAGTCGCGACGCGGTTCTCCGTCGCCGTCGTAGAGGCTGGTCATGCCGGTGACGACGATCGAGCCGCCAGCGCGGACGTATTCGCGGACCGCCGCGCACTCGGCGTCCGTCATCCCCCCGATGTTCGGGAACACCAGGACGGGCAGATCCTTGCCGTGTCGGGCGAGGTCGGCGATGTGCAACGGATAGTAGGGGATCCGGCTCTCGAACAGCGCCTTGACCATCCCGCGATAGGGCACCTGCGTCACCCGGCTGATATATCCCGGTTGATAGATGACCGGCGCGTCATGGCCGAAGAAGACCGCGTTGTCGTCCGAGCGCACTACCCCCGCCGTTGCCACAGGCACTGCGCGGGTAAGTAGCGCCTCATGACGACGCTGCCACGCGAAGGTCGGCGCGGCGATCTCGAACGACCGACGGTCCTCTGAATAGGCAGTCGGGTGGTGCCACCACGAGTTGAAGCCGCCGGCGAATCCGGCCTGCATGTACATGCGCGTCTCAACCGCCGGGTCGGCGGTGAGCCGGAAGTACCCATGGCTGTGTTGGGTCATCGAGGTGCAGGGCGCCAGCGGCTTGTCCCAGCCGAGGATGGAGCGCATGTAGCGCCCCTCGTCTGCGTGCTCGCGAAAGCTGGCCGCGTCGTTGCGCGACTGGCAGTCCATCATCAGGAGATCGGCGCGGGTCGCGATCTCGCGGTTGAGGGTCGAGAACTTTCGGACGAGGCCTATATAGGCGCAGCCCGGCCCACCGACCTTTTTGGTGAAAGCGTTGGTCGCTTCCCAGTTCTCCATCGTGACGGCGGTGTTCCACCGACGCCAGCGGCGATAGATCGGATCATCCAGGCTGGGGCCGGCCGGCATCGGACCGCCCACCTCGCGCGCCCAGCGCGCCTTGCAGAAGTCGCAATAGCATAGGGGGCCGCCCGAGACCCCACCGTTGTCGGTGAAGGCGTCAACGCGGTAACGCTCGATCACCTCCCGATATACAGCGTAAACGTGGGTCTCTCGGAACGGGCTATTGATGCACATGGTCTTGCCGGGCCGGCCCTGCGCATCGCGCGTCAGCCACTGGGGATAGGCCGCGCTGATCTTCGGGGTGAGGACGAAGGAGTCCATCCGCGAAGCCACGTAGAGGCCGTCCGCTCGAGCCGCCTTGGTGATCTCCCCTAGCAGGTCGCGATCGGGCGCGAACTCGCTGGTCTCAAGCAGCGGGTTGCGACTCGGGAAGGTCGCAAAGCCTGCGACACCGTTGGGTATGATCGCCTGGATGCCTGTGCGTCGCCATTGACCTCGCCAGAATTCGACGTCGTAGTTGCGAACGTCCATAGCGCTCGTGTTGGTCTGTCCCCAGCGGGTGACCTTGTTGAACCAGAGCTCCTTGCCCGCCTGCGCCCGGGCCGTCGTCGCGCTGAGAGCGACCGCGCCCGTCGTGACGATGAATTCTCGGCGAGACAATGTCATGTGCGGTGCTCCAGCATAACAGCGGCAAGAAGGCGGACGGGCGTGAGCCCCACAATCTTCCGTTTCACGCCAGCACCACCATTTCGTGCTCGGCGACTTGATCCAGTTCGAACACGGCCTGGCGCTCGTCGATGCGCATAGGTGCGTGCCGCCCGGCCACCAGCAGCGTCGCGGCCGCTGGGTTTGTGCCGGGCGGCAGTGCGACACTCACCTGCAGTGGCCCGACCGGCGTCGTTTGTCGCACCGCGCCCGCCTGATTATCTGCCCCGGTAAGGTTGACGAGGTGAAGAACGAGACCGTCGCCGCGCTGCTCGAGCCTCGTGGCCAATTTCGCCGGCCCGACCACGCGCAGTGGGACTGCTGGGCCGGTGGCCCAGGCAAGGAGGTTTTCCAAGAGAATCCGGTGATCCGCGATGGGATCTATTCCGTATCGCCGGTCGAAATCTGCCGGCATGTACGCGACCCGGCCCCGGCCGAAGGTGCCGACCACCAAGCCGGGGACAGCCGTTCGTTCTACCCTGGGGTAGACCTCATCGATCGGAGCGCTGGGGAAGGGCGGCACATAAGTCATCAGTACGACGCGGTCGGCGGCGACGGCCTGCGGCCATAGGATGCCGCCGAACGGCAGCAGGTCCGTGGCGTCGAAGCCCTTCAATATCGGGTGGCGCGCTCCCGGCTCGGCGCGCTCGCCGGCTTTGTGAGGGCCGGGCGTCCGCGCCGCATATTCCGGCGTGAGCCGGACATAGTCGTGCCTGGCGGGCCCCGTCGGACGCGCGGGCGGCGCGCCCTGGATAGTGACGCCGAACACGTCCTGCAGCGCATAGTCGCGGCGGGCGCCCCCAGTCACATCGTAGAGGCTGGTGACGCCGGTCGAGATCAGAACGCCGCCGCCGCGCACGAACTCGCGCACAGCCGCAGCTTGCGCGTCGCTCATCACCGCCACCTCGGGCAGGATCAGGACATCGACGCCCCGCAGCCCTGCGCCGAGGCGGCTCTCGTCCCAAACCTCGTGGGGTAAGTTGGCGTCGCGCAAGACCTTCGCCATGCCGCGGAACGGCGCCTCGGAGAGTCTTTGGACCTGTTCGCGGCCGTAGAGCGTCGCTGACGTCGGCGACCAGACCAACGCGATCCTCGCCGGGGCCGGCCCGCCCCACCGCTCACCGTTCTGAGCCGCCCAGTTCATCACGGGCGTCGCGACGGACAGCGTCCGAACGTCCGCGGTCAGGTTCGCCGGCAGCTCGACAGCGGGGGCGAGGCCGCCCGTCAGGCCGGCTAGAATTGCGAGGCGCGCTTCGTCGGGCGCCGCGCTGGCCGCTGCGAATGTCCGAACACCTCGGTGATAGGTGGGAGTCAGGAGCACGATCGGCTTCCCGCGCGCCAGGCCCGCCAGATAGAGGCCGTCGTCCACCAGCTCGCCGAACCGCCCGACGCGCGCGGCGTCCGCGTTGTCGACGAACAGCATCGGCGCCTCGGCAGCCAGCGCCGCCACGTCCTGGAAGCGCGCGATCTGCGCGGTTCGCACCGTCGGGATGAGGCCGATCCACCGCGCGGAGCCGTTCGCCCGGCGCGCCGCCCTGTCGTTGGCTCGCCACATCTCGATACGGCGCGCCCGGTTCCAGGCAATCCACTGGTCGAAGACCGCGGCATCCCGCTCCTTGGGGAGGGGGAGATCGGCGCCGGCAGCCGTGCGGAAACCGCTCCGGCAGGCGGTGCAATAGCAGATATCGTCCCAGCCGAGGCCGCTCCAGCCGACGCCCAGAACGCCGTCCACAGGCGCTTGCGTCGCCACCTGTGTAATCCTGTCAGCCATCGCGGCGTCAAAGAAGCCGCCGTTCACGCAAGCAGCGTACCCAGTATCGACCGCGATCGGCTCGCCCTTGTCATCCCGTGCGACCCAGGCCGGGTTCGCGGCGACGTCTTCGCGCGTCAGCGGCTTTACGGTCACGCTGGCCAGCACCGCCAGGCCCGCGGCGCGCGCCGCTTGAGCCAGCGTCGTCAGCGGGCGAAGCCCTTCGGCCCCGTCACCCGCGGGGAGGACGACCCCCTGGACCGAGAATCCGCGCCATTGGGCGGTCCACCACGCGGCATCCGACGCGGCACGATCGGCGAGGTTGACGTAGCACCACGTCTTGGCCGCGCTCCAAGCCGCAGCCCCGTTCGAGGGAGAATCCTCCTGCATCATCGCTGCACGCGCTTTGCGCTCAGGCAGCACCGGGCCGACGCCGGCGTTAGGCAAATCTTGCGCCACTGGGTCATCCTTGTCCTCCAAAGGCATTTATTTATAGGGGTTCGAACCCTTGGCATTCATGCATTCTGCTTCGGTCTATAAGGGTGTCATCTCTGCAGATATGCGTAATCTTATCGGCGCTAAGGCATATGTACAACGAGAAGGTGGCGTAACGCATATAACTTTGCGTAGGAAGTCGCCTGCGACTATCCCGCCGAAACGGCGGGGCTCGCCGGCCTGATCACCGCGTCAGCCATTGCGGATAGGTCGCGTGGATCTTCGGATTGAGGACGCCCGAAGCCATCCGCGAAACCACGTAAAGGCCATCCGCTCGCGCCGCCTTGGTTATCTCTCCGAGCAGGTCGCGATCGGGCGCGAACTCGCTGGTCTCAAGCAGCGGATTCATCTACTTCCTGGCGAAATTCATTTCTACCGATGGATTGAGCGTTGCTTAAGGCGTCTCCACGATGACCGATATGTCGTTCCCCAAATATCAGGCCATGATGGCAGCAGGCGGGCGGTCTCCTGAAGGACAGCGTTCCAAGGGAGGCTATTGATGCGGCACGCATCGCCGCAGGCATCGGCTGTGGCGAGCGCTACAGGAGTGCAGACGGAACACGTCGCTCAAAGCAGAAGGCGAGGATGACGATGAAAAGGGGATTTCCAGCTCTGTTGGCCTTGGTAATCGGCTTGGCAGCCGCCAACCTCAGCGCGGCAAAGGAGGAAACAACTCCGATTGTTGCGCCGCTAGTCAAGATATCGACCGACCCATTTCTTGAACTGGAAACCTATCGGCTCTGGCCGGGACGTGCGCGAGATGCGTCGAGCGACGCGGAGGACGAAACACCAACAATGACGGTATTCCGCCCCCAGCGCGGCCAGGCGAACGGGACGGCGATCGTCGTCGCACCGGGCGGAGGATATATTGGCCTCGCTGCCAATCTGGAAGGCCGGCAGGTGGCCGACTGGTTTGCCGCGCATGGAGTGACGGCATTTCTACTCAAATACCGGGTCGGGCCGAAAGCGCGCTTACCCATTCCACTCTATGATGGAAGCCGCGCGGTTCGGTTCGCACGGGCCAATGCCGCAAGTTTCGGCATTGATCCCGGACGGATAGGTATGATCGGCTTTTCCGCTGGCGGCCACCTCAGCGCCATGACCGCAGCGGCTGTAGAACCCGGCAATCCGGCGGATCCCGATCCCGTTAACCGGGTGAGCAGCCGCCCTGACTTCCTGGTTCTGGGCTACCCATGGCTGGAAGCGACGGCGATCAACGCAAAGGGTGGCTCACAATATTGCATGTTCGCCCGGATCAATTGCCGCCCTCAGGACTATGAGAGCTACATGCCGCTGAAAATGGTAACGGCGGACATGCCGCCGACCTTCATCTACCATACGATAAGCGACCATTTGGTTCCAATGGAGGGCAGCCTTCGTTTCGCCATGGCGCTAAAGGCCAAGCGTGTTCCGGTCGAACTCCATGCATTTGCCAATGGGGAGCATGGCTCCGGACTAGGAAATTCGGATCCGTCACTTTCTGCCTGGCCGGAATTGCTTGAAAAATGGCTGCGGGGCCTTGGTTTTCTGCCTGGCAACGCGAAACAATAAAAATACAGATTCCAAAACTTACGGAACTTCATGAGTTTAGAGCCACCTGAATAGCTCGGCTGAGCTTGAATCGCGAACTTGCCAAGGGAGCAGGCCTCAAATCCCTGGGCGATAGCAAAGTGGTCACCAAGCCAACCGCGGGAACCGTGATGGGGACCCTCCGGAACGGCAGGTCTTCGGCGCAGTTTGCGGATAGCTGCCCCTCATTGCCGCCATTTAAGATGGCAGCTACGCCCCCCCAACCTAAGTCGTTGAAGCCAAAATGGGGCGCGCATATTTGCGCAAGAGATAGGAAGGCGTGCAACTCCATGCATGACAGAAGCTGTTCACATGGAAGTCGTTATACGGCGCGACGCGCGGGTTGTCCGGTGCGTAGGCTTCCCAGAACGTATCGGCTCCGGCCTTCAGCATGCCGCCCCAGTAGGCCCGCATCATCTTCAGGGCCTCTGAGTTGTGACCAGCAACGAACAGGGCCTCCGTGACATAGTGGGTGAGATAAGGTGTGCGGGATTGAACGACGTCGGGGTGGCGAAGCGCGTTGAGGAGCGCGGCAGACTGCATTTTGTGCGTGCCAACGCCTGCCAGCGTCATCCACGCCTGGGAGGCCATTGATATCTGTCGTTTGCTTCCGCTGATGAAAAGCTTCAGTTCTGGGGACCAGAAGGCTTTTATCGCGGCCGCCTCCGCACGGCCAATCTTATCGGGAAAATCGCTGACGTCCGCCGGACGACCGAGTTTCTCGGCCAACGCCATCACATGTTTCAAGGCATAGATGTAGATGGCGTAAAGCGCCGCGTCGCGGTTAAGCTGCGGATTCCAGTCGACGAAGGTCAAGATGCCCTTCGGGAGGCTTATCTCACCATCTTCGCCGATCATTTCACCAACAAGACGAACTTGCCTGAGCGCAGCGTTCCAGAGCTCAAGACCGAATGCGACATCGTTGGTGGCAGCAATATAATCGGCGAGGGTGACGGCGAAGAGGGCGCTGTAATCCATCATGAATTCCGGCGCCTGCATGGGACGCGGGTATTCGAAGACGTTGGCCGGCAGCAGGCCATCCTCGCGGGGGAACGCCGCGAGGAGATACAAGCATCGCTTTACAAGATCATTATTGGGCAAAGTCACATAGCTCGTCAGCGCCTGGAGCCGAAGATCGCCCGTCCACAACCGTTGATCCCGCCGCGGGCCATCCTCGAAGACAGTCTGCATGCAGTCGCGCAGGGTCGCGGCGGCCACGCGGTCCATCTCATGCAGGTCCGCCGGCAATCGCTTCGGGAGAGGGGGAACCGTCCCGGTCGCTGATGTCAACGCATGCGCCCGGATATTGCGGAACGCGATCTTGCGCCCGACCGGCAAACCGAGAAGTTCGATCTTCACGAAACGAAAGGCATAGCGCCTCGGCAGCCTGACAGACGAAGGGACAATGTCTATTGTCACGACCTCTTCCGGCAGCCAGCTTTCGGACAACCATCCTTTGTAGGGGTAGAAGGGCTCTGCTATATCGGGGACGACTTCACCAAAGGTGAAGCGGAGCCGGACAGGCGCGCCTATCGCTTCGCCGATATTCTCGATGTCGAAGGACAGGTGGCCAGCGCGATGCCCCCCAAAGTCGATGATGAGGGTGTCGCCTTTCTTCTTCAGCAATCGGGATGCGATAGCGTCGGCATCTCCGATTTTCTCAATCCGCCAGCCTAGCGCTTGTGCAGCATCCTTGACGGGACTTACCAAGGCGAGTGGCGTCTGAACAAACTCGTTAAGGCTTGGCTTTAATTGCTCGGCTTTTTCAAGGAAGGACTGACTAGCTGAGGAGGTCAACGACGGGATCGGCTGCGCTGACACCGAGACGGGGGCCAAAGCCATCGCCACCGCTCCATGGGGAACGGCCGACAACAAATTTCGCCGCGTTATTTCCGTCATAACCCTCAACTTTCATCGCTTTTATCAAACCAGATCACGCGAACCGGCAGTCAGGGACGGTGGCGTCAGAGCCGGATTTGAACTGAAGGGGTGGTTACCTGGCTTCAATCAGCTCGATCAGTGCAATGCCTTCGGGCGGCAGGTCGATCGAGAGCGTGCCGCCTTTCCCGAGCTGCCGTGTTTCGGGAGCGGCGATTTCGGCCGAAGCGCGTATCTGCTCCATCTGCGCGGGCGTCGGATATTGCGGCGAACCGAGCTTACGCCACATCGGGAAGGGAGAGCTCCGCTCCATGTCGACATAGCTGATCCGAGCGGTCGCCCCGGCGGCGGCACCACGGAGGGCGATGTCGAGCGACTTTGCCACGCCCGATACGGTGCGCGTGGTACTCATCCCCGGAATGCCTGCGGCCTGCTGCACATCGGCGAGGTTCCAGATCATGACGGAAGCGCCCTCCGCCGTGCGCGAAGCGAGCGCCGGGCCGGTCGATGCCAGACGGTGGGTGCCCAGGCGGTTCATCAGCTTATAGGTGTTGAACTGCGGCTTTGCGATCCCACCGCGTGCCAGCATGCCCCAGCCATTGTCGCCTTCCTTCAGGATGAAGTTCAGTACCCCGACTTCCTCGTACCAGTTGCTCATCGCCCAATGCGACATGGAATGGCAATAGGGCAGGCAATTGGCGATGACATGGGCTATCATCGCCGGGCTGTCGGACGACCATTCGGACAGCCACAGCTCCGTCCCCTTGAAGCGGGTCGCGTCGATCTGGCGGCGGACCATCTCCATCGCGGCGGGGATGACTTGATACTGTTTGAGCGCGCGATCCTGGCCGAAGACATGCTTCTGATCATCGCCGGCGTAAATATGCGTGCTGACGAAATCGACGGGGCAGTCATTGGCGGCGCAGAAGGCCAGGAAGGAGTCGATCCACTGGACCGCAGAAGTGGACGGGCCGCCGACCTTCAGCGCGGGATCGACCGCCTTCACGGCAGCGGCGGTCGCCTTGTAGAGTTGGAAATAGTCGGCCTGCGTGCCGGAGAAAAAGAAGACCAGATTCGGCTCGTTCCAAACCTCGAAATACCATTGGCGCACCTGTTCGCGGCCATAGCGGTCCACCAGATGCTGAACGAAGGTAGTGATGAAGGCGGACCAGTCGGCTAGCGAGGTGGGCGGCGTGATGTTCGCGCCGTAGAAACCGAACTTCTTCGACCCACTGGCCAGCTTGCGCGGCATGAAGCTGAGTTCCACGAAAGGCTGGACGCCGCGCGCGAGCAAGCCGTCATAGATAGCATCGACATATTGGAAATTGGGCTTCGCGCCTGCGCTCCACACGCCCAGCTCATCGGCGAAGATGCCGTGGAAGCGGACGCGCTCCAGCCCGGTTTCCTTGTGAAAGCGGTCCAGATCCTGACGCCAGCCCTCACGCAAAGTCATGGCGGCGCGGTCAGACCCGACGCAGCGCGACCAGACATGATCGAGCGGACCGATGTCGCGCCGCAGATCGACGGTTACCTTTTCGCTGCCCCTTTGAGCGAACGCCGGACGGCCCAGGGCGGTTGCAGTTGTCAGCACCGCGCCTGCTTTGACAAAGTCTCGCCGATTCCACATTCTCTCTCTCCCGATCCGCTACAATTTCGGTTCGTCCGATAACTATGGACGAACCTCGCGATGGCTCATGCCGACATGTGCGGTCTGCGCCGTGTCTCCAGCATCATGGGCAAGTTCGACTTCATATCGTCCTTCGCGGACGACCCATTTCTGCGACTTCTGGTCGAATTCCCCGATCAGCCGAGGATCTGCCGTGACGGTCACCAGCGTCGATTCTCCGGCTTTCAGATAGGGCTTGCCCCACCCGACCAAGCGCTTGGTGCGTCCAGGCGGCGACACATAGACCTGTGGAACGTCGGCGCCATCGCGACCGCCGATATTCGTCACGCGAAACGTCACTTTGAGTTGGCGTCCGCCCGTCGCTACCAATCTGTCATAGCGGAATGCCGAATAGCTGAGGCCGTAGCCAAAGGGATAAAGCGGCTTCGCGCCGGTTTTCTCGAACCAGCGATAGCCGATGTCGGAGCCTTCCGGATATTTGATGTCAAAGGGCATTCGGTCTGCCTGATAGCCGAACGCCCGGCGAACCTCGGCATTGGCGCGTGGCACATCAGAGCCGGGAAGGACGGGCAACGGTAGCTGCTCCAATCCGGCGGGCCAGGTCACAGGGAGATGGCCCGATGGGTTCACTCGCCCGGAGAGAACCGCAGCTATCGCTGCCCCGCCCCTCTGGCCGGGATACCATGCAGCTAGAATGGCGGGTACTTTCGAAGCCCAGGGCGTGAGAACGGGGTTTCCCGTTTCGAGGACGACGACGCTGCGGGGATTGGCGCCAGCCACCGCATCGATCAATGCATCCTGGTCAGCACCGAGCGATAAATCGGCATTGTCGTCAGACTCGTTCGACCATTTTTCAGCAAACAGGATCGCCACATCGGCCTTGCGCGCCAGGTCAGCGGCGGCAGCGACATCCCTGCCATCAGCATAGTCCACCTGAGCGGCCGGAAATGCGTGGCGTAAAGCTGCCAGTGGCGCGGTTCCGCCATAGCTCCGCTTGATTGGGCCTTTATGCGGGATTTCCAGAGCGAAGCCCCCGACCGGCACGACCTGCGAAGAGCCGCCGCCGGACAGGACGCCGATGTCGGCATGTCCACCGATGACGGCGATACGCTTTGCGGTGCTGGCGAGAGGCAGGAAATTTCCTTCATTCCGCAAGAGTACCATGCCACCTTCAGCCGCAGCCTGGGCGATGTCCGCGTGAGCATCATAGTTGATCGCGCCTTGAACCGGCGGAGCATCCACAAGCCCGCTGGCGAAAAGCGTGCGCAGTATCCGGCGCACCGCCGTGTCCACTGCCACATAGGGGATCGTTCCGTCCGCGAGTTTCGGTTCCAATTCCTTGCTGAAGAATAGCTTGGTGTCGATATTGCCGCCCGACTTCTTGTCCAGGCCGTTTACCAGCGCCTCGGTCGAATGGACCGCGCCCCAATCGGACATGACGAAACCCTTATACCCCCAGTCCCGCCTTAAAACGTCCACAAGCAGGAACTTGTTTTCACAGGCATAGACGCCGTTAACACGATTGTAGGAGCACATGACCGAACCGGGCTTTCCGATCTCGTTCGCGATTTGGAACGCGAGCAATTCGGTTTCCCGCATTGTCTGTTCGCTCATGTCGACCGAGTAGACGGCCCGGCCTGTTTCCTGGTTGTTGAGAGCGAAATGCTTCAGCGTCGAAATGATCTTGTTGCTCTGAATACCTGCAATCGATCGACCAGCGAGTACGCCGGTGAGAAGCGGGTCTTCGCTTATATATTCGAAGTTGCGACCAGCACGCGGGTCGCGGATCAGGTTTGCCCCCCCGCCCAGGAGGATGCCGAAGCCGCTGGCACGCGCTTCGGATCCAATGATCGCGCCGCCCCGGAAGGCGAGGTCGGGGTCCCACGACGAGCCTAAAAGCAGCGAAGCTGGCAAAGCCGTCGCGACGAATCCCTTTCGCATGTTCCCGATATTCGCGACACCAAGGCTCGCATCCGTTTCCTTGACTGCGGGAACGCCGAGGCGGGGCACGCCGAGCGGGTCGGCGTTCAAGATGGCAATCTTTTCCTGATGCGTCATGGCGGCCAGTGCCGCATCGGCTCGGACGTCCGGCGAAAGATCCCGATGCGACCATCGGCCACGTGTTACGGTTTTCGCCTCACCCGCCTTTCCCTGATCCTGCGCATACAGGATGTCTTGCGCTCTTAGAGAAGCTGGCAGGAGGAACAGCATCGTTACAAAGGCAATACTGCTCCTTGATGGCCAACGCGGGGGGCAGGACTTCCCGCCATCGTTCCGGCATCGGTTCTCCTGAAGGGTGCTCGCAGGCCAGTCAGTCTGTTGTTCGACGGCCAAGCTTCCCTCTCCTTCTTCGGTCATCGTGAAGGAAATTGCAGACCCGTGGCTGCACTATATGTGCTTAGCCGTACGCAATACCGCTATTCCCGCCCTTAAAATCGAACGATACCGTACAGATACAGAGAGCTATTGGTTAGTGTCAAGCCATGGCGAGGAATGCGCTAGCACGCGTAGGGGAGTGGATCGCGCGCTGCGAATACCCGCAATGTCGGCGGGTGCTGCTTGTGAGCAAATCAGGGTTCAACAACCTTGTCATGCTGCCCTTCCTGGCCAAAAGAGAGGCTCGCCCATCGGACCCCTTGGTGGATTCACTTTCGAGACGGGACTTATGCGGAACGGCTCGACGATGAACAGCCGTGCAGGACTGGCCGCTTGCACGACCGAAGGAAGACCATGACGACCGATACGAGCATGCTGTTGTCGCGCCGGAGGCTTCTGCAGGCATCGACCGTCGCCGGTGCGTTCGGTCTTGCTCTTCCGTCATTCGCCGCGCCGGCGCCTGCTGGTCGAAGGCAGCTTCAGGCCGATCTGCGCGACCAGCCGTTCGATGATGACTGGGCCTTTCGCAAGGGCGACGGGCAGGGCTGGGCTGCGCCGGGCCTAGACGATGGGGCCTGGCGACACCTCCATCTCCCGCACGACTGGAGCATCGAGGATCTGGCCGACAGCGAGCCGGCGCTGAACGGGGTGATCCGGGATGCCGATACCGCGCCCCTGTGGCAGAAGGTCACCCGGTCGCCCCGCCTGATCGGCCCGTTCGATGCGCGTCTGAACGACAACCAGGCCTATGCCCATAGCGCAAATGGTGCGCCGACGGCCTATACCGTGGGCGGGATCGGCTGGTATCGCAAACGCTTCACGCTGCCCCCGCTTGGAGCGGATGCGCATGTCGAGCTGGTGTTCGACGGCGTCTACATGAACGCCCAGATCTGGCTCAACGGCAAGCTGCTGGCCGAGCAGCCTTATGGCTATTCCCCCTTTGCCGTAGACCTGACCCCCGCGCTCAACCGAACGGGCGAGAACGTGGTGGCGGTGCGCGTTGCCAACATTGGCCGCAACAGCCGCTGGTATTCCGGCTCGGGTATCTATCGGCATGTGCGGCTGAACATCGTGCGCGCCGCCAGGTTCGAAGAATGGGGACTGACGGTCACCACGCCCGCGATCACGCCCGAGGCGGCGAGCGTGCAGGTGAGTGCCAGGACCGTGGGCGCCACGCCTCAGACCAGGCTGATAACGCGCATCCGCGACGCGGCTGGGAGGATCGTGGCTGAAGCCAGCGCCGCGGCGGCAGACCACGCCCGGCTGCAGATCGCGCGGCCGCGGCTCTGGTCTCCGGAGAGCCCGACGCTCTATCAAGTGGAGTGCCTGCTGGCGGACGGGGCCCAGATGCTCGATCGCATGACCGCCCCGCTGGGCATCCGCCAGATCGAGGTCGATGCGGTGCAGGGCTTTCGCATCAACGGCAAGTCCTACAAGCTGCGCGGCGGCTGCATCCACCATGACAACGGGCTGCTCGGCGCGGTCGCGCTCGATCGGGCCGAGGAACGCAAGATCGAATTGCTGAAGGCGCGGGGGTTCAACGCGGTGCGATCCTCGCACAATCCGTGCTCGCCCGCCTTGCTGCGAGCCTGCGACCGGCTTGGCATGATGGTCATGGCGGAGAGCTTCGACATGTGGCGCGTGTCCAAGAACCCCGACGACTACAGCCAGCATTTCGACGGCTGGTGGAAGCAGGACCTGACCGCGATGGTCCGCCAGGCGGCCAATCATCCGAGCGTCGTGATGTGGAGCATCGGCAACGAAATTCCCGAGCGCGGCGAGCGCGACGGGGTGGCTACTGCCAAGATGCTGGCGGAGGAGGTGCGGCGGCTCGATCCGACCCGGCCGGTTACCCAGGCCGTGCCCGGCTCGGCCGGCCCGGCGGTCACCCGGGCGGACGGGAAACCGGACGAAGCGGCGTTCCAGCACCTCGACGTTGCCGGGTACAATTATCGGCTCTCATCCTATCAGCGCGACCATGCCAGGTTCCCCGATCGGGTCATGGTGGGGACCGAAAGCTTCCCCAAGGACGTCGACAAGGTCTGGCGGCTGACCGACGCCTCTCCGTTCATGATCGGTGACTTTGTCTGGACGGCCATGGACTATCTGGGGGAAGCCTCGATCGGCCGGACCGGGCTGAGCGGCGATGCGCCAGGCGGCGAAGAATATCCGTGGTTCGGCGCGGGCTGCGGCGACATCGACCTGATCGGACAGCAGCGCCCGCAATCGCTCGCCCGCGATGTGGTCTGGGGAGTGAGCGCGCTCGAAATTGCGGTCCAGCGGCCCATACCGGAGGGCAAGAAGGAAGTGCCGTTCCTGTGGGGATGGCGCGACGAACTCCTGAGCTGGACCTGGCCGGGCGCCGAAGGGAAAATGCTGTCGCTATCGGTGTTCAGCAAGGCCGACCGGGTGACCGTCGCCCTGAACGGCAGCGTGATCGCGGATCAGGAAATAGACCCCGCAGCCGGCGCGATCGTGCAGATTCCGGTTCGCTACGAACCGGGCACGCTGGTGGTCACGGCATTCGCGCGGAACAAGCAGATCGGCCGCCGGTCGCTTGAAACCGCAGGACCTCCCGCCGCCCTGCGTCTCAGGACCGACCGCAAGCGAATCCACAACCGCCGCGACGACCTGGCCTATGTTACGGTGGAAGTGGTGGACAAGGCGGGACGGCTCGTCCCCGACGCGGTGCAGGTGCTCCGCGCGACCCTTGTCGGTCCGATCGAACTGGCCGCCTTCGGCAATGCCAATCCCCGAGGACTAGCCAGCTTCAACCAGCCGGTTGCAAAGACATGGCACGGCCGCGCCGTTGCGATCCTGCGGCCGACCGGCGATGCCGGCGCAGCCATGATCCAGATCGGAGCTGAAGGTCTGCCGAACGCACGTGCGCCGGTGACCGTCTTGGTCGCCTGAAGGTAAGAGTTGAATGGGGAGATCTCTAATTAGGTCGAAGCTCCGGTTCTTGCCCCCGGCGCTGCCCCTTTCCTGGGTGAGCGGAACAAGTGGATGCCCGCTCTTGCCCAAACCCGCCAAGCTACACCACCTCATGTGACACGATCTTCGCGGCGGTTTCCGTGTGCGTCAGCGCATCTGCTCTGGCACAGCTATCCGGTTACCAGCCGCCGTGGCCGACAAGGCAATCGTCGTCCCTATTCGGCTACGGGCATACACCGAAGCCGAGCCGCCAACGAAGATAGCCACGGTCAAAGGGGAAGAGCAGAGCGGGGAAGAGCAACCCACCACGGCGCCAACGATAAGCGGCGTATCCCGCGTCCCGCTGTTCCTCCGACTTGCTCTCACGCCGCCAGTTTTTGGCTGGTGTGGACGGTGGGTTGGATGCCGAAGAGTTTGGCGGCGTTGAGACCGACGGCATCGCGCCAGGTGGCATCGCTGACATTCAGGTCTTCGAACAGCTGGTCAACGACCTTCCGGCTGATAGGCCATGTTCCTTCCGCGTGCGGATAGTCCGAACCCCACATGATATTGCGCGAGCCGGGCAGCTTTCGGTCTGCTGTGACGAGGCAGGCCCGATCATGCTGGAAAGCCGCCCATACCTGATCGTCGAGGATCTGACTGGGCTTGCGCGACAGCTTGGGCCGAACGTAGAATGCATGCGCCTCGGCGACTTCGTCCATTCGCTCGCCCAGAGCGACGAGCCAGCTGGCGCCCGTTTCGATGAACGCGATTTTGGCACCCGGATTGCGGTCGAGTACCCCGCCGCTGACAAGGTACATCGCCGTGTTCATCGCATCCATCGCTTGGCCTGCGTAATTGACGATTGCACCGCCCGGACCCTTTTCGGAAATCACGCTCTCGAGCCCGGTGCCGCTGTGCAACACGAAAACCATCCCATGTTGGGCAGCCTTCGCGAAGATCGGATCCCACGCCTCGTTGTTATACTTCGGCAGGCCCGCAGGGCTCACCAGGGGCAGCATCGCCGCCTTGAAACCCTTGCCGGCGAGATAATCGAGCTCGGCCAGAGTGCAGGAAAAATCCAGTACCGGCAGCATGCCGCATTTCACCAGGCGGTCCTGGTGGCCTTCCAGAAACCGATCGCTCCAGTCGTTGAAGAGACGGGCAGATGCCGCTTCCGCTTCCGGATTGCCCACCGCATAGATCCATAGGCCGAGCTGCGGGAAACAGATTTCCGCATCGATCCCTTCGAGATCCATGTCCTCGAACCGGCCCGCCAGCTGCCGCGTGCCGCGTCGCTCCGCAAAAATCGGGATATCGCGGTGCTTCCCCAGGCGAAGGCGATGGATCTCCTTCTCATCTGTCCCGGCGATCAGATAGTCTCCGTCCTTGCGTACTTGCAGCGCGTGCCGCTTCAAGCTGGCTGGCAAACCATCCAGATAGAGCGCATCGGGTTCCTGGATATGGCTATCGGCGCTGAAAACAAACGGTTTCATCTATTTCTCTCCTCAACTAATGATCTGAATCCAGAATGGGCGCGACGGGAGCAGAAGGTCCTTTTCAACGGCCTCGGAAATCCGTCGCATTCGCTCTGCAAGAGCGCCGCTCATTCCCAAACAAGGTCCAGTCTCTCGATTTTGGCGATCGAGCCACGATGCCTGGGGGCGACGAACCCTGGGGCGAGCGAGGCGTTGGGCATCCGCGCCAACCATTCCTCCAGCAGGATCCGCAATTCCGTCCTGGCGAGAGGTGCACCAACGCAAGCGTGAGGGCCGGTATTGAATGCCAGATTCGGCGCACCCTTGCGATCAATGTCGACCTTTTCCGGATTATCGACAACGTGCGGATCATTGCTGCCGCCTGCCAAACTGCAATTGATCAGGTCGCCCTCTTTCATGAAGACGCCTTTGTACACAGTGTCCTTCGCGACCCGCCGATAGGTGACGACGAAGGAAAACCGGCGCAGCAGTTCCTCGACCGCCTTCGGAATATCTTCGGGATGCGCACGAAGCCGGTCCTGCAACGCGTGATCGGTCGCAAGATAATGCAAGCAAAAGGTCATCGCATTGGTGACCGTGTCGAGCCCCGCCAGGAACAGGAGATGAGTCATTTCCTCGACCCGGCGCGGGTCAAGCTGCTTCCCATCAACCTCGGAGGCGAGAAGCATACTGATCGGATCATTTCCCGGGTGTGCGATACGATCCTGAACGACTTTCGAAGCGAACTCGGCCATCCTGGCGAAAGCCGCGACACGGACTTCGGGAGACCGGCCGTCCGTGATATTGGGGACCCAGCTCACCATCTCGTGAAGCCTGGATGTGTCCCACTCCATGATTTTCATGAACACGGTAACGGGCAGAACAACCGCGACCTCCTTGCGGAACTCGCAACTGTTCCGCCCCTTCAGCTTCTCGATGAGGTCGATCGCGAGTTCCCTCACGAAGCCCTGCTGACGCTTCAGGTGCTTGGGCGAAAGAAACTTCAGGAGCAAAAGCCGGTATCGCAAATGTTCCGGCGGATCCATGGTTTCCGGAGGCAGCTGCAGTTCCCCATCCTCACGCCCAGCCGTCTGGCCCTTGCTCGAAAACGTGGCGGCGTCGGTGGCGATCGCACACACATCCTCGTACCGCGTCGCCATCCAGCGGCCGCCATCGCGGGGAGACCAGAAGATGTCCGGGGCATCGCGGTGCAGGCTCATATAACCCAGTTGGACATCGTCTTTGAGTCGAGGATCGTCGAACATATCGAAATCGAACACGAGATGATCGGGTACATGGTCCGGTTTCACTGCAATAGTCGTCGTTCTATTCGACACTTGGGTCATAATATTGACTCCTCACAGATTTACGCAAGAAACGTCTGGTTACGCCTCAGAAATTTCAGAAGCTGATTGGGATGTTGCTGCACGCAATCTCGACCGAGCGGGGTGCGCAAAGAGTGAAGCCAACCGCCACGGACGACATGAAACCCGCAGGAACGGCCAGGTCTTGTCATGCCGGCGACGCGCACCTGGGCATCGACCAGCCGCTCGCGGCCCATGCCGATCGAGACCAGGCGGCGCGTTAACGATGCGACCAGCCAGACTGGCGATCACCAGACCCTCCAGCATCATCCAAAATTCCTCTTCCAACTGGCCTTGTTTCTTGACGATTGCGTCAAAATGCTGGCGGCTTCTTTGATCTAGCGCAAATTTGCGAACAGACGGATCTGCGGAAGGTCGGCGTGGCAAGCAGCCCCCTCAGCCACCATGAGACTGTCGACGGCAGCGAAACAAGCTTAGCAGCCTGTTGCAGGCTACTGCCCTTGCGTTGGGACGCTTAATCTTACCGATAAGCCTGGGTGAAGGTGCATGTTCGCGCAGCTCTGTCGAGTTCGGCAGTGTTCAACAGCCATGCGGCGACCGCGTGGGGGCGGCCAACTTTCCTGCCGGCTAACTTAAGAGCGGGGTGGGGCTTTTTGGTCGCTCGGCACGCAGTTTGCAAATTTGCGCTAGATCAAAGCAAATGGTCGTTGATTTGACGAAACAGTCAAATGCGAAGGTTATTGGAAGGGGGCACGGGATGATGATGGAAGGTCTGGTGATCGCCAGCATCGACGCTCCCATCGGTGAAGCACCCGCCAGTTTGGTTCCGCATGCCCTCATCACGGGCAAACCGGGCCGACGGCCTGCCGGCGGCGCAACACACAGCAATGCCGGCGTTCAGCCGATCGACCTGATTTGCTCATCGGAAATTTGATCGAACAATTTGATATGAAGGAAACACGTCATGCGTACGGAAACGGCAGAAGGGTTTCATGGTGAGTTGCTCGATGCTGACGGACATGTCTATATGGAGCCGGATGCCTTGCGGGATTTCGCGCAGGAAATCGGCGGCGCGCTAGGCCAGGATTTCTACAAGCATCAGGTAGAAACACAGGAGTTTGCCGAGGCCACCGCCCGGAACCGCAGCGAGTTGTGGTCGACGAAGGGGCTGTGCGCGCTTGGCGCCTACGATCCGGCCGACCGTAAGGAAGCGCTCGAACGGATGGGCGTGAAGGCGCAGCTGGTTTTTCCGAACACGGGTTCGGGTGAATTGCGCATCGATTCGGATGCCGCGCGCCGGGCCTGCCGTGTTTACAACGACTTCGCCATCGACTGGACCAGGAAGGCTGGCGGCCGCGCGCGCGCCGTGGCGCAGATCAACATGTCCCATGCCGATTGGGCCATTGCCGAACTTGAGCGCGTGCTGAAGGCGGGCGCCAAGGGCGTGACGCTGCCTTGCCACCGCCCCCCGGCGGGAGTCTCCCCCGCGCACTCCATCTGGGACCCGTTTTGGGCGCGCCTGGAGGAGGCCAACGTGCCTGCCACCCTGCATCTTGGCGCTGCCGGACTACTGTCCTGCCGCAATCCCGGCGACGAAATGTTTCCGGAATTCGGCTGGGGCGATTCCGAGACCCTCAAGCGCAAGCCTGCCGAGCGAGGCGGCGGAGAGGAGGCGATCAGCCCCTATTTCATGCTCGTGGCGCACGTCGGGCCAGAGGTGTTCCTCCAGACGATGGTTATGGGCAAGGTGTTCGAGCGCTTCCCGCGCCTTCGTTTCGGCGTCATCGAGGCGAGCGCCGAATGGGTCGGTGCTGCGGCGGAACGCATGGACGCCTGGACTGACTTCATGGCGAAAGTCGGCGTCACCTACGAGATGAAGCCGAGCGAGTTCCTGAAGCGCAATGTGCGCGTCACCCCGTTCTGGCACGAAAACCTGCCGCGGATCATTGATCGGTACGGTCTTGAGGACGTCTGGGTGTTCAGCACCGACTATCCGCACCTTGAAGGCAGTCGCGATCCCATCGGCAAGTTCCGCAAGCACCTCGACAAGCTGCCAACCGGCTATGATCGGCAGTTCTTCATCGAAAACAACCGGCTACTTTTCCCGAATTTATGATTGATGGGCGCTGGATGACAATCGCTCTCCAATGTAGTTCGGGAACTTTGGAACGATATTTACCCATCTGGAGGTCGAAATTCCGCATTGCTCGTTCGTTAATAACGGCGAATGGGGGGTGTAAACAGAATTACTTGCCAAGTTCCGCTGCGCCCGCGCAACCGCATCGGCGCGCGGACCGTGCCGAGCCAAAAGGAAGGTGAAGAGATGGAAATTCTGCCTGGCGTCGCGCAGATTATTGGAGGGATCGATTTCGATCCCGAAGCGCTGCACGCCAAATATATCGAGGAGCGCGACAAACGGCTCGAGCATGGTGATCGCACTTACATCAGAATAAATGATGAATTTTCTCATTACTCCGACGATCCCTATAGCTCTCACGACTTCGCGCGCGATCCCGTGTTCGATGAAGTCAAGATTGCGCTGATCGGTGCGGGGTTCGGGTCTCTGGCCATGGCGGCACACTTGCGCAAGATGGGACTGGATGACTTTCGCATCGTCGATACGGCGAGCGATGTTGGGGGAACATGGTACTGGAACCGCTATCCCGGCGCGGCCTGCGACACGGAGAGTTACGTCTATGTGCCGATGATCGAAGAGACGGGCACGACGCTTCAAAGCAAATACGCGTTTCAGCCCGAGATTCTGGCGCAGGCCAACCGCATTGCCGGCAAGTACGACCTGCGCAGGAATGCGCTGTTCCAGACGGCGGTGACCGCTGTCGAGTGGGATGAGGCGATCGCCAAGTGGACGATTTCGACCGATCGGGGAGATCGGTTCAGGGCGCAATTCGTCATCATGGCGAATGGCCCGATCAACAAGCCGAAGCTTCCCGGGATTCAGGGAATCCATGATTACCGGGGACACACGTTTCATACCTGCCGCTGGGACTACGGCTACACCGGGGGCGATACCACCGGCGGACTGACGAAGTTGCGGGACAAGCGCGTGGGCATCATCGGCACGGGCGCCACGGCGGTGCAGTGCATCCCTCACCTCGGCGAATGGGCGAAAGAGCTTTACGTTTTCCAGCGCACACCCTGCTGCGTCGATCTGCGCATCAACACACCGACCGATCCCGAATGGTGGGCCTCGCTGGAACCCGGCTGGCAGTGGGAGCGCATGACCAACTTCAACTCGGTGCTTGAGGGCTACGAGGACGTAGAGGTCGATCTGGTCAACGATGGCTGGACCAAGCTCTACCGCAAGGCGATGGGGCCGGCGCTGAAGGCGGCTGCCCAGAAGCTTGGCCGGCCGCTTACCAGCAAGGAGCGCGGCCAGCTGCTCGAGCTTTACGACTACCAGAACATGAACCGCATCCGCGCCCAGGTTGCGGACATCGTCAAGGACGATAAAACGGCAGAGGCACTCAAGCCCTGGTACCGCCAGTTCTGCAAGCGTCCAACCTTCCACGAAAGCTATCTGCAAACATTCAACCGTCCCAATGTCCACCTCGTCGATACCAACGGCAATGGCGTCGATCGTCTGACCGAACTTGGTGTCGTGGCCAATGGTCGGGAGTACGAAATCGACTGCCTGATCTTTTCCACCGGGTTCGAATCCGAGACCTCCTATGTGGAACGCGCGGGCTATGAGGTCGTCGGGTGCGGCGGGCGCAAGCTCTCGGAATATTGGGCCGATGGGTTGCGGACCTTCCACGGCGTCGCCGTCGACGGTTTCCCGAACTGCTACTTGATCGGGCGGACCCAGTCGGGGGCTTCGCTGAACCTGATGTTCGGCATCACCCACCAGATCAAGCACATCAGCTACATTCTCGCGCAAGCCGAGGAGAAGGGCGCCGCGATGGTCGAGCCGACCGCCGAAGCGGTCGAGGCGTTCCTGGCCGACTTTCGTGCCAACGCCCGCAATGCCGAGCGGTTCTGGGCAGAATGCACCCCGGGTTTCTTCAATAACGAAGGCAATACCAAGAAGAAGAACGGGTTCTTCTCTGATTCTTACGGCGGCGGGGCGCGGAAATTTTGGGACATGCTCGAAGCGTGGCGTGCCGAAGGCAGCTCGGTCGGCCTCACATTCAGTTGAATAGCGCTGCGCTTCACAACATGCCGGGTGAATATAAGAGGAAAATATATCATGCAAACAGACGTTATAGTTGACGAACTAGCCAAGATTGCTGCCAAAAATTCGGCGCAATATAGTTTCAGCGAAGATGGATTTGCAGTCTCTCCTGGCCCCCTGCTGACCCCGGAAGAAGTGGCAAGCGTCCGCGAACATGCCGAGCGCGTGTTGGCCGGCGTCTATGAAACTGGCGTCGCCCCCCGGAACAATTCAGGCGGCCCTGACGTAAGCCAGCACCCCCCCTACATCGAAGCGCAAATGCCGCAGGATGCCGATAATGTTATTGCCGAGGTACTGCGCAACCCGCGGATCGCGCAATGGGCGGCCGAGCTATCTGGTGCCAGACGACTCAAGGTCTGGTCGGCAATGATCCTCAAAAAGTACCCCTCCTCGGACAGCTCTGCGTCCATCGTCGGCTGGCACCAGGACGGCCACTATCTCGAAAGAATATTGAAAGGGAAGGCACTGAACGTCTGGGTCGCACTTGACGACGTACATGAAGATATGGGGCCGATCAGGTACGTGTTGCGCTCCAATCGCTGGGGCCGCAAGTATGCCACCGGCTTCTTCGATCGGGATCATGAGCGCCAGCGAGGCGAAATCCAGATTCCGGAAGGCGAAAGCTGGGAAGAGGTTTCCGCTGTCATTCCCGGGGGATGGGCCGTTGCTCATCCCTCGGAAACGCTTCACGCGAGCGGCGGCAATGTCGGCTCCAAAAGCAGGCTCAGCCTCCTCATCAATATGGGTGTGGATGACTTCGAACTGCTGCCCGAAACCTATTTCGCCGGTCGGGCTGACGACCAGCGCGCCACGCCGGTCATATTCGACGGCGCAGCAAAAGACCTGTCGATGCCTAGTTGAACAGGCGGCTTCGGCTGCGGCACGATCACACAGGTCCTCGATCAAAAGGCGATCGTGCGGGGCCGGGTTGTGTAGTTCAACAGAGGTAACTCGAACCGGCTGGATGCCCACGCTGGGAGCGGTGCTGTCTCGAGCGACCCGGTGGGGCGAGGAAAATCAGTCCGGTTCATCCGCAGACTGAGGCTTGGTGGCAACGACGGGATCAAGCGTCCTTCCAACGGTCAGGCGGCAGGGATCGCTCGATCATCCCGTAGGTTTCCTCACCGTCCCACCGATAAAGTGCCCCTCCCTGGTGAAACGGCATGGGCAAGGGAGCGTCCAGACTCCAGTCGCCGTGCATGGGTCGGTCAGCCGGGAGAAAAAGTGAATCATGTGTCACGCCCTCGATGTTTACGATCTCGCCATCCTCAAGTTCGATCGAAAGATTGCACTCGCCGCCGTGCGGATCGAAATGCGTGAGCCACGGGGCTTCCCGAACCTTGCCGTATCGCTTTTTCGACCCATCGAATATGAATGCCTCGCTGAAGCTCGGCTCTTCGCCGAATATCCGCGGCGGGAAGGCCAGCATGCCGAAGGCCTTTCCGCTGCGAAACAGCGCGGACAACCAGCAATGTCCGACAAATTCCGATAGCGAACGCAGGCCCGTGCGGCGGATCCTCAGGCCGGTTCCTTCGAAATACTGGGTCGGCTCTCCTTCGATCGATAGCCTGCCGATGCATGTGAAGAGCTGTTCGTGGCGCTGTCCTCCGACGCCTCCCACCGCAAGCGCTGCGCCGCGATTGCCGGCTCGCTCGGCCCGCTCGCCCGGGTTCCATGGCGGTGCCGCCATGCGCGCATCGACCTCGATGACGACGCGGCGCGGTTCGCCGCCGTCCAAACCGCGCACCTGATCCGCAACATTCCGGTCATACATCGTGCCGTCAAAGTTCATGATCCAATGGCGAAGTGGCTCTTTGACCTCAAAGCGCAGGGGGCCACCGCCGAGTGACACGGAACGCCCGTCCATCTGCTTGACTTGTTGCGCGCCAAAACCACCCGCCCCGGACAGGACGCGGCCTGAGGGGAAAGTGACATTCGCCTCTATCCCACGATTTTCCCAGTCGGCCGCGACCGCCTCCACCGCCATCCGCGGAAAGCCAAAGCGCCCTTCTCGATCGGAAATCCACATAGACACGCTTTCGCGCATCTCGAGATTAGTTGGTCTCTCGAGCAGCAGATAGTCCGATTCCTCGGAATACCCACCCCTAACATCAATTGCCATAAACTCTCCTGCGAGGGCATTCAGCCAAGTGGAACGAGACCGGCATCATTTTCCGACGAAACCGGATCGCGGCGAACTGTCGACCGGTCGGAATATGTTGGGTGATTTACGCGAATAGTCGGTAGCCGCCGTCGACGCCGATCATCTGCCCGTTTATATATCCTGCCTCTTCGCTGGCCAGGAACACGAAGGTTGGCGCGCAATCTTCCGCCGGACTGCCAAACCGCTTCACCGGAATGGCATCCTCCAGCGCCTGTGCCGCCTGACGTCCCTGTTCAGTAAGATCGTACGCCGGAGTCCTCACAACCGGGAGAACGCAGTTTGTGTTGATCCCATAACCGGCCCACTCCTGCGATGCATTGCGGGTCAAGGCCTGTATCGCTCCTTTAGCCATTTCATATGGAGCAAAACCGGGACTGCCCATCAATGCCGAAATAGAGGCGACATTTATAATCCGGCCATAATGGCGTTCGCGCATCATCGGCAGGCACTTCTGCATAAATAGCATTGACTGAAGTGGACCGCCAATGAAGCTCTTCATCGCGGCTTGCGTCGTCGTTTGCTCAAGGTAGCAGTGGTCTGCCAGGCCGCCCTGGGCGATGTTGGCGAGGATGTCTATCTGGCCATATCGATCCATGGCTACCCGGATCACTTCGTCGATCTGGGTCTCGTCGGACACGTCGCAGCGCAGCACGGTAAGCTTTTCCTCACCAAGGCCTGCAGTCTCGGCCAACTGCTGCAGTCCCGCCTCGTTCACATCGGCTGCGATCACAACGGCGCCTTCGCGTATGTACCGCTCAGCGACGCCGCGACCGATACCGGACGCCGCACCGGTTACGATGGCGACGCGGCCAGACAGGACCGCGCTTTCATTGCGTAGTGTCACCAGCTCATTCACCGACCAACTCCTTGATCTTGGCGAACTCGGTCGGTTGGCCCTCGACTTCGAAAAACCCCGTCATGTTGCCCGCTTCGTCGACGTCGCCGAAAATCTCGGCCCAGTTATCCCGCACATCCTCGACGGAGAGATCGGGATTGAAGTAGCCCGGCGGGGAGGCGAAAGCGATCCGCGTGACGCGTCCCCCGGCTGCCGAAATGAACTGCCCTGTGACCGGGCAGCTTTGGTGCGCGAGAAAAGCAACGACCGCGGCAACCTTCTCAGGCTGAAGCTTCGCCGACATCCACCGGCCAATCGGTGTATGTCCGATGTTGCGCTCCACCAGCGGCGTCACCGACCAAGGCATGATCATGTTGACCTTGATGCCGTGGGGGGCGCCGGCGCCCGCCATCTGCCTGGTCGCTCCGAAAAGCGATGCCTTCGCCACACTGTAGCTGCCATCCCATCCTGCCGGACTTTCCCATCCCAGCGCCACCGACGAACCGGTCGTGATGATCCGCCCTGCGCCGGACTTCACCAGATGCGGAAATGCGGCGCGGGCCATGCGCAAGTGCCCATGCAGATGATTTTCGATCAATCTATCAGTGTCAGGGCCGGGAGCATCGAAGATAGGGGGCGTCATCGCGCCGATACCGGCATTGTTGATCAGAATGTCGAGGCGACCATAGGTTTCGACCGCCTGCTCAATTATGCGCCTGGCTACGCTGTCCTCTGAAATGCTGCCGTTCACACCGATTGCCTCGCCCCCTGCCGATCGGATCTCTTCGGCGACATCCATTTCCGGGCCGGCCCTTGATTCCCGGAAATTTCCGTTTACAACGACCTTTGCGCCACGTTCGGCCAAGAGCAGGCTATAAGCGCGCCCCAGCCCGACGCCTCCGCCAGTTACAATCGCGACTTTTCCATCAAATCGCAGATCCTTCGACATCAGCACTCTCCCATTGCACACTCGATTGATCTGGATGCCGGTGACCTCATCGTGCATCCAGCACGCATGGTTTTGCCAAACCCGGCTCCCCGGGGACTGCGTAAGGATGGAACATCCGACCGTCGGTTCCTGGCCTCAAGCAAAGTCGGTATTGCTCGACACAAAGTCCTCCTCTGGCTGGAGTTAGCTGCAGATATCGTTCGCGCGCCTCCGCAGCCCCGATTCCGGGGCGGGCGTTCACCCCATCGTGCCAATCCTTCCGCCATCGACGAAAATGGTGCTGCCGGTCGTGTAGGACGAGGCGGACGAAGCCAGCAGCAAGGCGGCACCGACGACCTCGTCCGCTTGGCCGAGACGCTGGATGGCATTACGGCGCGTGAGGTCCAGTTGCGAATAGGTCTTCATGGATTCGCTTTCACCGCCGTCGGGCGTGATCGCGCCGACCGAAATCATGTTGACCCGGGTCGCCGGCGCCATCGCCTTGGCCAGATATCGGGTCAGCATGGCCGTTCCCGCCTTGGCGACACTATAGGCAATCGAATTGCCGATGACCGAGAAACCGCCGCTGCTGCCGACGGTAATGATGCTGCCCTGTTCATGCTCCTCCATGTCGGGATGGACGAGTTCGGCGAGATGAAAAATCGCGGTGATGTTGGCGCCCAGCGCCCGATCCCATACTTCCGGGGTATTTCCCCAGATCCCGGCCTCGGGCGCGATGGCGCCGGCGGTGGCGTTGTTGAAAAGGATATGGATCGGGCCGAACGCTGCCCGCGCCTGGTTCACCAGCGAAACCCTGGCATCGGCGTCCAGGATATCGGCAGTGACGGCCAGGGCCTCTCCGCCCGAGGCGCGAATGGCTGCCGCAGTCTCAGTGATGACGGCGGTCGATCGCGCCGAGCACACGACCTTCGCCCCCGCCGCGGCCAAGGCGGCAGCGACATGTGCGCCGATGCCGGGTCCCACGCCGGTGACGATCGCGGTCCGGCCGCTCAGATCGAATTTTTCGGCAATCGACGCGCCGCGCTGCACTTCCGGCATCTCAATCCCTCCTCACCGTGCCGACTTGCCACTATCGCCCAGCGCTCGACTGCGCGCGCCCACCACTTCCGGCCGTATACGGATGTTCAATGCCCTGCGCTCGATCTCGACCTGCGTTTGACTGAGAAGAGGGCTGGCGTATTTCTCTTCGACCGTGGAAGCATGGGTGGCCGGCACAATCACCAGCTGGAGCGCGGCTCCGATGAGGGAAGGGGGCAAAGCGATCATCTTCAGCGCCTGACGGAAACGTCTGCCAAAAGTCGGCATGCCATGTCTCCCAATTCAGCCTTCATCTGCGTTCGACCCGCCAGGACGGGCTTGAGGCGGTTCACACCGCGGGCCCCGGCTCGGCGCAACACCGCACGCTCACAGCCGAGCGGCGGCGTCGCGGCATGGACCTGCGCCATGGTGCCGGTCGCGATGCAAACATAACCCCAGCGAACGCTCGACGCCGCCCACAGGAAACTGCCTGTTCCCATTGCCCTCTCCGAAGATCGAAGTTACTATTTTAAGGCTGTTTCAAAATAAAACTTGGCAATTTTTCGTCTTAATGCCTTGGATGATATCGTGTCGACATCAATAACATCCTTCGGCTTCCAGCCTATGTATAGTGAAGAACCGTAGATCTCTCCTGAAAGATTTCTGATTAGTGTCGACCATTCCGCTGGCGATAACGATATGTCAGGAAACAGATCCTTCACTTTCGCGTGAATGCGCGAAATCATATCATAGGTCGTCTGTCTGATGGCTATCCCGACGGGTGATCGACTATCGATGCCTTTGATCAGGGCGATCGAGGCCGCCTGCCACCTGCTGGCGGCGTTTTCTTCAAGGAATGAGATCAGGATCTCCACGCGCTCATCAAGCTGCAGCGATGCGGCCTCCGCCGGGATGCGCGGGAGTTCGGCGCTGAGTGCGAAATTGTAGAGTTGAACGAGAAGATCGTCCCGCGATGCGAAATGGTGCTGGAGGGCGCCGCGCGTGAAACCTGCGTGCTCGGCCAGCCGTGTGGTGGTCAGGGCGCCGAAGCCCCGGTCGACAAGGAGATCGATGGCTGCATTCAGCAGCGCCAACCGGGTTGAGGTCCTGTCATGGTCTCCGACCTGAGCTGCTGCTGCTGTCGCCACGTTCACTGCACCTCATGATGGTTTTCCGCGGCATCAGGTGCCGCCAGCGATCCCAACGTACTCGATCATCGTCCATTCTCGCCAGGGCCCCGGGGCGATGGCATGGCAAGATCCGCCATCATTTCCTAGCAGACGCTAGAGACTTGGCAATACCCATCGCTGAATTGAAATGACAAAACATTCCATCATGAATGGCTCTTTCCTCCGTAGGCACTGGAATGACGCCAACTACGGGGATTTATCAAGGACCTGTAATAACGCGACTTTAATGTAATCCTGCATAAATGGGACTGTCACACGGCTAGCTTGCCACAGTGATTCGTTCATAAATGAATCTTGCCATCATGATGTCTGTGTGTCATGCATTGTGTCGATCGCCAGGCATGCGGTTCGCCCGCGGAACAGATCTGGCGGAATTGACGGAGAGTGCCCGTGGACGTTCGCACCGAGGGCTTCAGCCCACCCGAAAGGGACGAACTTGCCTGGCTGGGCACGCGCCCATCCCGCCGAAGCCGTACCACGATCCGGATTGGCATGCCGACGAAATCGAGGCGATCTTCAAACGCTCGAGGATTCCCGGACTCGCCGCCGATGTCCAGGGGCTGGACGAGCCTGGGCACGCGATTACCCGTCCCGGCATGAAACTCCAGGTAACGCCGGCCGACCTGACGCCCGCCGCCTGACGCTGCCGCGGGATTTATTCAGGGGCGGCTAAAATAAATGGGAGAGCATCACCATGCAAAGAACATCGGTGATTGACGGAGCGGAATTTTTTCAACTTGGCTATGTCACCGGGAATCTCGACGCGGCAATGGCGATGTGGCGGTCGCGTTATGCCGTTCCGGGCTTTTTCGAGTTCAGCCCGCGTGATTTCCCCGCACCCGAGGGGATGGCTGTGCCGATGAGGGTTGCAATAGGTTACCAAGGTTCCGTCATGATTGAATTGATCGAGCCGGATCCGGCGGATGCGGGCCTTTACAAGGGGGCATTGCGGTCCGACGGTGGCACCATGCTCCATCACCTGGGCTACCTTGTCGACGAAGGAACCTTTGCAAATTATCCAAAGCAAATAGCGGAGCTGGGAATCCCGATGCCCTATGTCCATGACTCCGACGAACTTAAGGTCCTGTACGCCGACACGCGGGAAGATGGTGGCCTGTTCACCGAAATCGTGGGCCGTAGTGCTGCAGTATTGGGAATGTTTGCGAACATTCCAAGATTGTCTGTTGCGGCGTGACTCGAAGATTTTGGATTTCAAATCGCGCTCGCCCAGCCGAGTGCCCTGGAAGGCTGGTTGACGAAGTCAGAACAAGGGGAAGCCAGGCAAATACCGTTATAATATAGAGAAAAAGGTGAGAGGATATGGTCGTTGTTCAGAGGTTAGATGCGACCGCCTTGTATGCAGGGGCCGAGAAAACGACCGGTCTGACTGATTGGGGTGCGGACCTTACTTTCCGCGAGGGGTTGGACCGGCTGGTCAACGCCATCGAAGCGATGCCAGAGGCAGATTTGTTGAGAGCGCCGTTCGCGGCTGAGGCCACCTCGTTGCTCGCCACGCGGCTGCGGCTGCAGGACGACGCCAATCGGCATCCTGAGGTCCTGGAGGAGCAGATCGTCCGACCAATGATCGTGACGGGCGCTCCACGAAGTGGCACAACCTGGCTTTACGAACTTCTTGCCCTCGACCCGGCCACGCGCGCGCCTCGGGACTGGGAAGCGGCCAACCCTTGGCCTGCCCCCGAAATCGCGAGCTTCGACACCGATCCGCGTATTGCCGAAAGGCAGGCCGTGTTCGACGCCATGGTGAAGGCGGTTCCCGAACTGGCCACCATTCATCCCTGGAACACGCGGATGCCCCAGGAATGCAATTGCTTCACCAACCTGCACTTCGTCAGCTCGAACTTCTGGAGCAGCTATAGCGTTCCGGATTATGTGGGCTGGATAACCTTCGGCCGTCCGGAGGGGACGTTCCAAACGCACCGGCGCGTTCTCCAACAATTGCAGTGGAAAGGGCCGCGCGGAAGGTGGTTACTAAAAGCACCGCCTCATCTTTTCATGCTGGATGAGCTGATCGAAACCTATCCTGACGCCATGATCGTCCAGACCCATAGAGAACCCGCTGCGTTCGTCCCGTCCTTGGCCAGCTTCATCTGGGCGCTGCGGCGCGCGAGTTACGGTGCTGACTCACCGCTTTCCGATGGGCCGACGATCGGACGGGAGGTGTTGTTGCATTATGAGGAAGCTCTGGAGAGGGCCACGAAAAGCAGGCAGCGCCCTGAGGTGGACAGCCGGATCCTCGACGTCGCTTTCAGGGAAACCCGCACAGACCCGATCGGCACGGTAAGGCGCATCTACGAGAATTTCGGTTTGGAACTCACGCCGGAATACGAAGAAACCCTCAAGCGCCACATAGCGGCAGAGCGGCCGACGGGCGCAGACAAGCACAGGTATGATCCCGCGGATTTCGGGATCGCCAAACTGAATATTCCGGACCGTGCGCCCTCTTATAGGGCCAGATTCGGAGATTTCCTGACAAGTTGAAATTGTGCTATTTGCAGATCGTAAGAGCATTACCGCAGGCGAATTTGTCCGAATTGTCCTATCCGCCCATGCCCCAGGGCATAATGGAGCGTTTCGCCGCATTTCTGCGGAGATGGGGGTATTGATTGGGGCATTTTCCCGTCGTCGGAAAAGTTTTTGGGTAGTGTGCGGGGTTATCTGCAAAATCGCCGGAGGAGCGAGGCGGCCATGGCAGGCTGGTGATGTTCACGCACCGACGCCATGAGGAGCCCTGCCATGACCAGGACCGAAGATAAGCCTGGCGTTGCCGCTGTCCAAGAGCTTCTGACGCGGAGTCCGGATGGACTGCGCGAGATTGTCCGCAATCTGATGCAGGAGATGCTGGAGGCCGAGATGGCCGATGCGCTTGGAGCGGGCAAGGGCGAGCGGACGGCGGCGCGGCTGGGCGATCGCTCGGCTATTACAGCCGGACGCTGGTGACGCGGGTGGGCAAGCTCGAGCTACGGGTGTGCAGAGCTACACGGCCGAACGCGGCTTGGGCTCTATTCGGAAATTATGTAAGGAATCCGATTTATAATGAGACAGAGGATTCTACCGCGTTTCGATCATATCGAAGCGGAACGCTATTCCCCGATAGGGTCGCTGCCAATCGTCGTACTTGATTTGCATGAGCCCAGCGCGGCAGCGCGTGCGCGTGAACTCGCTGACCGAAGTCTGGCAATCGTGCTGGGGTATGACCGTCCCGGGACTTGCCCGCCAATCGACGCAACCGCATTTGACCTGTTGCTTACAACGGGCCCGGCTGCACAAAAGCCTTGGGTTTCTGTTCCGATCGCTAGGCTGGATGCCCGAATCGAGGGACTGCGCCATGCGGTCACCGCGTGCCCGGTATCGTCCGCCAGCCTCTGCCAGCTGCTGCGCGCGATTGATTTTCTTCCTTTTTCCCACGCCCTCACCACAGAGTCGATGGCCTATTCGATGCTGCTGGGAGGCTCGGAGTTCGCCCGCTGGCGTTCGGACAATCCGGCGCCTGCGCCTGTTGCGGTGGAAGGTCCGCTGGTCGATGTCTCGCGCCTGCTCGATCATGTGACCATTACCTTGTCGCAGCCAGGTCGCCGCAATGCATTCTGCGCTGCCATGCGAGACGCCTTGTTCGATGCCTTGGCTGCGCTGCTCGATGACCCCACACAGCCAACCGCCCTGCTTCGCGCGCACGGTTCCTGCTTCTCTACCGGCGGCGACCTCGCCGAATTTGGCAGCGCCCGCGATTTGGCCTCTGCCCATATTGTCCGAAGCTTGCGGTCGTGTGCCCTGTTGATCGACCGAATGGGAGAACGCATGGAGGTTGCTGTTCACGGCGCGTGCATAGGATCGGGACTTGAAATTCCCGCAGCCGCTCGAACTCTTCGCGTCATCGGCAGCGCGTTTTTTCAGCTTCCGGAGGTTCACATGGGCCTCATTCCGGGTGCAGGTGGCACAGCGACGATCAGCCGGCGCATTGGGCGCCATCGCACCTGTTTCATGGGCTTGAGTGGGCTCCGGATCACTGCTGCCACAGCACTGGAGTGGGGACTGGTCGATGCGATCGAGCCGGTGCCATGATCATGGCGTCTGCCCTGGAACGCCACCTGGCGACATGCGCCAAGGAGTACAACGATCTCTGTGCGGCTCGGGGCCGCCGCGTTGACATCGATTTTCCTGCTTTGTTCGACCGGAGTTACGCGCTCAATCTGCAGCAGCCGGGCCTTCATTCGGCCAATGGCAGCTGCCGGATGATACGGGCATCGGACGCCTGGATCGCGGTAAACCTGCCCCGCGCCAGCGACATCTGGACCGTACCGGCGTGGGTTGGCTGCGAGCTGGATGCCGATCCGTGGTTCGCTGTCGCGGAGGCTGCGCGTGCGCGCGCCGCGGCTGATCTGGTTGAGCGGGCACAGGTCCTCGGCATTCCGGTTGCCAGGGTCGGAGAAATCGTCGCGGAAACAGCCGATGCCGCCTTGTCACGCCGCGGAGAGGCGCGGACAGCCCGGAAGGCCCTGGGCAAGGTCATCGACTTCACCAGCATGTGGGCCGGCCCCCTTTGCGGCGCGTTACTGGCAAGTGCTGGCGCGGAGGTCATCAAGGTCGAATCGCGCGACCGCCCGGACGCCGCGCGTGATGCATCACTGCCGTTCTACACCGCGCTGAACGGGCAGAAGAAGCATGTCACGATCGACCTGGCTGCGGGGGCCGATGTTGCCTGGCTTGGCGAACAGGTCGCCACGGCTGACATTTTCCTGACAAGCGCTCGGCCGCGCGCGTTTGCCCACCTTGGCTTGGACTCGAACCGGCTTTTCGCGGCGAATTCAGGCCTCACTTGGGTCGCGATTTCCGGATATGGCTGGCTGTCAGACCTATCGAACCGCGTTGCTTTTGGCGACGATGCCGCAGCGGCGGGAGGTTTGGTGAACTGGAACGCCGTCCACGAACCCCATTTTTTCGGCGATGCCAGCGCAGATCCGCTTACTGGAATTGCCGCGGCATTGGGCGCGCTCCGCGCGATCCAACTGGGTGGAGGCTTTCTGGTCGATGCCGCGATGGCCCGCGTGGCGGCGGGCGTGGCTGCACTGGCCGCAGGATAACGAGCTCCGACAAAGCGACTTCGCCTTGTGGAAGTCACCTCAGCCACGGCTTCGGCGTCGGGAACGATTTCGGTTCAGGGCGAGGAAAGAGCTATGCTGTTGCATAGTGATCGGACACCAAAGATCGCTGCCTCGCTGCGCCGGCACAACATCGGCCCACCGCGAAGCGATCAGCGGCGCGGTCCGGCAGGGAGGTGCGGCGCGCGGCATGGCGCTGGTGCCACTGCAAGCGAAGGAAGCGTCCACCGGCCCGCTCCGCCAATGCCGCGCATCCAAACTCACCAGATCAGGCACCAAACCCATAACCGAAATTGCGACGCCGCAACCCGAAAGCGGGGATCAATCCGAAGCCGGCAGTGCCTTGGCTTCGCGCAGACCCATCGGCCGGCCACCGACCGCAAGTGAGCTCGTGCCCGGCTTAACCGCCAACAGCTCCAAGCCACTCTCTTCATCGAAGTAGCGCTTGCCTGTCTGAACAACGCCGGCATGGGCAGGGTCCGCGGCCAAACCCTCGGGCTTGGCGGCGTCGGCAGGGACCAGAGGATGCCCGCCACACGAAACCTTCTCATCGCGACTGGCCGGTCGCACCACGACGAATTCGGCACTGCACGCTGCGCTTTTCCAGCGGGAGCCGGGCTTCAATTGCATCTTGTTCTCCGAATGAAATACGCTACGATCTTGCATCTTACTGACACATCAGTCAAGTCAATGCCATGCGCATGCTGCTGCGGATCCCTCGTCGCGTTCCAACTCGCGGCTAACTCGTTCCGGCGTGCGTCTGGCAAATCCGCGCCGCCGTTTGCAACGCAGTGCTGCGTCGCCCCGCGTCGATATTTAGGCATGTACCCGTTTTCACACCAAGCGAGGCAAACCCGATCGCCAAACATCCACTCTCCTGGCCCGGAACTCACGATCGCCGGCGTTGTGGGCAAGCGCGAATTTACACGGGGCTGATTCCTGCTTAATCATTATCATTGGGAAGCGGCCGCCCTCGTTTGTTCAGGCGGCGGGCGGTCAAGATGAAACGCTATGGGGAAGTGTTAGTGGTTATGGGAAACGCATCGAACGTGGACGAATCATCGGATGGGACAAAGGCTGAGTCTCGCCGTGCGCGCTCAACCCCCTTGCACCGCTCGGCGCACGTTCCCTTGCAGAAACGGGCTTTGCGCACGAAAGAGCATATCATCGATACAGCAAAATCGTTGTTCCTTAAGCAAGGTTATATGGCAACAACGATCGACGATATTGCAGTTGCTGCGAACGTCTCGCGCGCATCTTTTTATACCTATTTCTCGTCGCGTCGCGAGATATTGATCCTTGCGGGTCACGAGGCCCGTCATGATAGCTTGGAATTGATGGAGCAAGTGCGGCACCTTAAGTTGGACGATCTGCCCAAGGAGTTCGAAGGGTGGATTAGTCGCTATTTCACTTTCTTATCAAAGCATGGCGGCTATCTGCTGACCTGGCAGCAAGCGGCGTTACAGGATAGCGAGTTCCGCGTTCTTGGAATGCGTGGTTCGAAGCGGGCGACCAACATTCTTGCAGAATCGTTTCGGTTGCTGGGATCAAGGCATTCCCATGCGGACTTGGTTATCCGCAGCCTTGCCATAAGAGCCATGCTCGATCGTTTTTGGTATCACTGGCGGATAACCAAGACGCCGCTCAAGCAGAAGGCTGTTCTAGAGAATTTTGCTCATATGATCGTCAATATGATCCTCGGTGACGATGTTGTCGCTGCACCAGCCACATCAGCCAGGCGGAAAAAAATATCGACTGAGTGATGTGTTCACCTGTTGGTTGCCGCGCAGGACGGTCATTGAAGGTCAGCCGGCAAGGCAAATGCCACTAGCGTCGTTCCCAGCTTGACCTGAAGGGCCGCTGATCCCCCGGCAGAGATCACGACATATTGCCGGCCGCCGACCGAGTACACGATTGGCGTGGATTGTCCGCTACCCGGCAAGGCACTTCGCCACAATTGCTCGCCCGTCCGGACGTCGAACGCCCGGATATATCCATCCTTCGACGCACCGATGAAAAGAATTCCCGATCGGGTTACGACCGAGCCGCCGTGATTCAGCGCGCCCATCGGAAGGGGCAATGGCTGCGGCAAGCCGAGCGGCGCGCTCCCCTTTGCCGTTCCGAATGGATGGCTCCAAAGCAACCTGCCGGTCGTGAGATCTATTGCGCTCAAAAGCCCGTACGGGGGCGCGTTGCAGGGCGCGGCAAGTGGCGAAAGCCAGAATTTCACCGCCGCTCCATAAGGTGTGCCAAGTTGCGGGACGCCGCCGCCAACCTCCATCGCCGAGCCCCAGTTGCCTTGTGGCTTCAATCCCTTTGCATTCGATTCGGTGCGAGACATCAGGCGCACGTAAGTCGCGAGGCGATTGGAGTTGACAAACATGACGCCGTGGACCGGATCGACGGTGGCACCACCCCAGTTGATCGCTCCGAACGAGCTTGGGTATAAGATTGAGGGTGTAAGGCCGGGCTGCGTATAGTCGCTGTCGTATCGTGCCTTGCGGTACTCTATCCGGCAATAGAGTTGATCAAGCGGGGTAACCCCCCACATGTCGACCTCTCTTAGGCGAGGTCCTCGGAACGAAGGCAGCGCGTTGGAGAGCGGCTGGGTTGGGGAGGGGCGCTCTTCGGGCACACCACCGCGGCTGGGCATCGGCGTTTCCGTGACGGGAAAGATCGGCCTGCCGGTAATCCGGTCGAGAACAAAAATCTCCCCGCCTTTCGTCGGCTGCACCAATGCCTGGCGGACTATTCCGCCAACCGGCAGATCCACGAGCGTGGGTTGGGCCGGGACGTCCCTGTCCCACAGATCGTGATGCAGCGTCTGGAAAGACCACCGGACCCCTCCGGTTTCGGCATCGAGCGCGACGACGGAACTAGAGAATTTGTCATCGAATTGTCGTCGCTGAGCGCCGAAATAGTCCGGCGTGGCGTTTCCGGTGGGTACGTAAACCAGTCCGAGCGCATCGTCCGCACTCATCGGCGCCCAAGAGTTCGGCGTGCCTGGGGTATAGGTCTGGCCCGGCGGCGGTGCGCCGGTACGATCGGGCTGACCCATGTCCCATGCCCAGGCCAGGCGCCCGCTGACCGCGTCAAACGCGCGCACCACGCCCGAGGGCTCACCCCAATATTGCCCATCGCTGATCCAGCCCCCCACGACGATCCTGCCGCGCGCGATCGTTGGTGCCGACGTGACGCGATAATATCCTAACGGAGCGCGCGACAGCCCTTCGCGAAGATCAACCACTCCGGCTTTGCCAAAGCCCGCACAGAGCTGGCCCGTACGCGCGTCGACCGCAATCAGCTGCGAATTGGCATTGGCCGTGAAAATGCGTTCGGCGCATGGTTTGCCGGCTGGGGCTGTTCGGTAATAGGTGACCCCACGACAGCCGAGGCCATAGCGGCCGCCCGATGCGTCGAAGCTCCACCGCGCTTGGCCAGTGCCGGCGTCGATCGCGGCCAGCTCATTGCTGTCGTTACAGGTGTAAACTGTATCGCCGACCTTGATGGGCGTGCCAATCATCCCTGGCCGGGTGCCGACTTGCGCGGTCCACGCTATCGTGAGCCGGCTTACGTTGGCCGGGGTGATCTGATCCAGCGGCGAATAGCGCGAGCCGCCCGCGTCACGCCCCCAATAGGGCCAATCGGCGGCGTTGGCGGCTTCCGCCCGGCTGGCGAGCGAGGCCTCCGGAAACGAACCTTTCCCCGCCTGGAAGCGGGGATCGGCAAGGCTGGCTGGGCCATAGGTGCTATGCAGGAGGAACCCAGCCAAAGAGGCGACGATCACCCCCGTGATGATTGTCAGGGCAGATGCGCGGCCGCCAATTCTTCCGCGCAATGGTGCCTGGTTCCAAGGCAGCAACAGCCACATGCCTAGCAGCATCAAGACCAGCAACCGAGGCAGCAACAGCCACAAATTGAAGCCAACTTCCCAAACGGCCCAAACGATGCTCCCGCCGATCACCGTCCAGTAGAGCAAGACGCCAGAATGGTGGCGCATCACGATCAGGACAGCCGACACGACGATGCCCGCCCCGGCAATGAGGTAGTATAGCGATCCCCCCAGGCGGGCCAGCGCGATCCCTCCGGCCAGCATCGCCAGTCCAAGCATGGCCAGCATCGCCGCAGTCAGATACAAGAGCACCGCTGCCCAGACCGGCGTCGAATCGGTCTGAGCCGGATAGGTCTGTGCCATTTTCAATACTTTCTCCGTGGAAGAGCCGGGTCGCCGGGCCCTGAGCAATCACGTCGGAAACGGGACGGTCCGAGAGTCAAGATATCCGTATCACCAGCTGGCCTTATCGTCCGCGCGTGCAGCGAAATGCTAAGCGATCAACCCCAGCGATTGCCGGGCGAAGGTTTTCACGATCTCGAAAAAAAACGCGGTTTCCTGCCGCTGCGGTTCCATGACAGGCCAATCGTGCAGCAAATCCGGAAGCATCACCGACGTGACCGGGATGCCGATGAGGCCAAGCTGTCGCGCAAGGTTCAGCGCGTCATCCGCCAAGACTTCCGTGCTTGATGCGAACAAGCACACCGGGGGCAGTCCTTCGAGCTCACCGAGCAATGGTGAAACCAGTGGGTCATCGGCCGACCAGCCCTGGAGATAGTCTGCCGCCGAGGCTTGTGCCGATGCGCTGGAGAAGAGCGGATCTGTTTTTGCGCAGCGTTCGTAGCTCTCGGCGACGATCCGCAAGTCCAGCCACGGCGAAATCAAGATCAACCCAGCCAACGCTGAAGGAGGGCTTAGGGCTCCTGCGATCGCGAGCGCCAATCCCCCGCCGGCGGAATCGCCAGAAAGAATGATCGGACCCGCTTCCGTTCGGCTCGACAACTCCGTCAGGATCCCGATTACGTCGTGTACCGCGTTGGGAAACGGACGTTCCGGCGCCAGCGAGTAATCCGGCAAAATCACCTGAGCGACCGCCGCTGCCGCCAGCCGGCTGCCAAATCCGACCCAATCTATCGCCGATCCCATGCGATACCCGCCGCCATGAAGATGAACGATCGTTGCCCCCCCTGGGGCAGTCTCGCCGATAAGCCGGCACGCCACGCCAGCAATGACCTCCTCGTGCGATCCGGTTTCGCTGTTCGGTGGAGCAGCTGAGCGGCGCGCCAGCAGCGCCTCATCTGCAGCATGGCCGTCTCGCCGAGGCGGCAACGGACGCCGCAGGCTCACTGTTTTGCCAATCATCTTGTGTCTCCGCCGCGTCGCCCGGCGTAAAAATGCGCCATGACCATCAAGGGGTGATTAGGGCATGATCATCCCGCCATTCGGCCGAATAACTTGGCCGGTCACAAAACTGGACGCATCGGACGCAAGATAAAGCATGGTCATGGCGATATCGATTGGCTGGCCTACTCTGGCGAGAGGGATCATGGCGGACACTTCGGAAAATCTGCGCTCTTTAGCGACAGGATCGACTTCGCCAGTGGGGGTGCGAAAGCGGTACTCGACCATGGGCGTGTCAATGAAACCGGGGGCGACGGCATTCACGCGAACGCCGGCAGGACCGGCTTCGACTGCCAACGTGCGCGTCAGCATATTCACCGCTGCTTTTGACATCGTATAGGCTGAGAGCCCGTTTGTGGGCATATCTGCGCCGCACGACGAGATATTGATAATCGACCCACGCCGTTGCGTCAGCATCTTGCGCACCGCTGCAGCGCAACACCAGAACACGCCCTTCAAGTTGATATCGAGAATGCGGTCGAGTTCCGTTTGATCGGTCTCGGCGACTGTCATGAGCGAAATCACGCCCGCCGCGTTTGCCCATACGTCGATCGGGCCGCCGTCCGCGACAAAGTCTGCGAACGCGTTGATTTCTTCCGGCTTTCGAACGTCCAGTCGCTTCGCTTCGACGTGTCCGCCACAATCTCGCACGAGATCCGCCGTGCGCTCTAGCTCTGTCGTGTTGACGTCCGCAATAAATACGGAGGCGCCAGCCTGTGCGAAGGTGATCGCTGCCTGGCGGCCGATGCCCGTCGCCGCACCCACCAACGCGGCGCGGCGCCCAGCCAGTGAAAATGCCTTTGTGGGATCTTCCATTATCAGTTTCCACTCCTAATTTGTGCAAGAAGGTCGCCTCGCTGCCTATTGGCTCACACCAGGTGGTCACTGACGGGTGGCGGGCGGGGGGAGAGTAAAAGCCACGGTCGCTATATTGAAGAACTACCTACATTGATGAGAACGTACGTCTTTAATTGGGCATTTTCGTTCGTTCCGTAGCATGTTTATAGCTTACCGACCATTCTGCGCTCTCGCTAACGGCGGCTTTGACCTGGTCCTAGGCGCGGGCCGTGCTCACCTTATCCAACCAGCGCTGGAGTCTGATTTTCGCGCATGACGAGATGGAGTCAATACGCTTTTGTTGACGAAGGTGTAAAGGATGCGGCAGATGGCTCTGCTTGCGTGCATCGCACGACCTTGCGGGGCGTGGATGACCTATCCAGGGCTAAGATCTTGGTAAACAACTCTCGGCCCACCATGATGTGGCACGCAACAGGTGCGGGGGCGCGCAGCTTTGCGCAGGCAGAACGAACAACCGAGGAGATGCGGGATGGTGCGAGACCAAACAGCAACATGGTATAGCTTGGTGGAGCGTCTCCAAAAGCTTGAGGATATCAACGCCATCACCCAGTTGATCGCGTCCTATGGCCCGATTGCCGACACGTGCGACCGCGCGGGTCTGGACAGGATCTGGCACCCTCAATCCACTTACGAGATTGGCGGCATCGGCGTTTTCCACGGGCCCCAAGGGATCGCCGAGGCATTTGCCGGAGATTTTCACAGCTCGATCGTCAAAAACGGCTCAGCGCACATCTCGTCTTCCCCGCACGTGGAGATCCAGGGCGATAAAGCTGCAGCCAAGAATTACGGAACGCTATTCTGGAATGAGAACGGGCAGTTCATCTGCGGCCGTCTCACCGCCACCCGGTGGGAGTTTGAGCGGGGTGGGCCGGAAGGCTGGCAGGTGACCAAGCGGACGACCATTTTGCTCGACGGCCGAGACGATGCGCGGGCTCTTTTGGCCGAGCCTTTATAGCGATCCATTCAGATTAATTGTCTTTGATCGGTGTCCCAGTCGTGCGAACACGAACCTGCAGACGAGCCTTGGCTTCGTCTCGCGCATGTGATCCGGAGAGGTGAGAAATGGAATTGGGCGCGTTTGCCAACTCACATATCTTGGCCTCGGCGGAGGATGGCGTCCTGAAAATCGTTCTGAACCGCCCGGAAAAACGCAATGCCGTGAATGCGGCTATGTACGATGCGCTGGCAAACCTGCTCGCTCATGCAAAGGACAGCGATAGCATGGGTGCGGTAGCGATCCTGGCCGCGGGACCGGATTTCTGTGCGGGCACCGATCTCGCGGAACTCCGGGCCGGTAGCGGTTCGACTCCCTTCGAGGAACGGCCCGTCGGCCGCTTTCTGAAGGAACTGGTGTGGCTCGACAAGCCGCTCGTGGCAGGCGTGCGCGGCCGGGCGATCGGCTTTGGCTTCACCCTCCTGCTGCATTGTGATGTGCTGTTCGTGGCCAAGGATGCCACACTGAACGCCCCCTTCGCGCGGCTGGGGTTTGCCCCTGAAGCCGGGTCAAGCCGGCTGCTGCCGGCCCGCGTCGGCTATCGCAACGCATTCGACATATTCGCTCGAAACACCGTGTTGATGGGCTGCGAAGCGGAACGCTTCGGGCTGGCGACAGCCGTGCTCGATCCGGCCGAGGTCGATGCTGCAACGCTGGCCGAAGCGGTTGCTCTGGCCGCCCAGCCGTGGGAATCGGTGCGCTCGATCAAACGGCTGATGACGTCACCGGACGAAACCTGGGCAACGATCGGGCGGGAGATGAAGGAATTCGAGGAGCTCAAAGCTCGTCGGAACGATGGTTCCTTCGCCAATTCAGCGTCTCAGCTGTGAACAGCATGGCGGACGAAGGGCGGGTCATGTGCCACTCGCCGGGGGATCATCATATGCCCGATAGAGCATCATGGCCTGACCTATCCGCTTCGCATTCCGGTCTTTCGTCGGATCTGGTCCGCCAGCGTGCTGTTCAACCTCGGCCTGCTTATCCCGGGGAGGGGGGCGGCGCGGCTTGGGCGATGACGCAACTGACCGCGGCTCCGCGCTAGTCCGGGCACGCGATCCTGTCGCTTGCGCCTTCATAAGGCGCGTCGACGGCGGAGGTTCTATCCTGACGTCAGATCGGCCAAAGCAGCAAGGTGGGCCTTCATGTTGCCCGTTCTGGGCAGCGACGGCACAATGTAAATGGCCGTCGGAATGGCGTAAGATACCAGCTTTGTTCGAAGGAAGGCCAACAGCTCCTCTTCGGTCACATGCTCGTTCCCGGTTGCAAGTTCGACGGCCGCTACAGGAACCTGTCCGAGCCGCCGATCATCGATGCCGCCCGCCATCGCGTCTTTCACCGCTGGGTACGCCAGCAGCGCGTCGGTGATCGTCTCGGGCAGTACCTTGAAGCCGCCCCGATTGATCGCCTGATCGGCGCGGCCTTTCAGGAAGATAAAATCATCTTCATCCATGACGGCGATATCGGTCGTGCGGATCCATTTCTCGCCGAAGGCCGGAACCTTCGCTTCGAGCAATCCCTCCTCGCCTCTAGGCTTTTCCGCGCCGGTCTCGGGATCGACGATGCGAACCGTCACCCCCAGATAGGGACGCCCGACGCTGCCGCGCTTGGTCTTGCCGAATTCTTCGCGCAGCGCCGGCGTCCATGAGGCGGCGGTTCCCGCGAACTCGGTGGCGCCATAGGCCCAGATGACGGGAATTCCGTAAAGGTCTTCGAAACTATCCTGCGTTTCGGGCGCAAGCGGCGCCGATCCGCCCCACACGATCTGCACGCTACGGAAGCAATCCTTGGTAATCTGCTTGTCCAGAACCTCCCGCATGATCGCGGGCAGCATGACAATCCTGGTCGGACGAAGGGTCTCGATCGCTTTCAACCAGGTGTCGAGCGAGAAGCGTTCAAGCAGACAGACCGAGCCACATCGGAAGATACTGGCCAGAAACGGTGTCATCCCGCCGAAACCGCTGAGCGGGAAAAATGTGATTTCGGGTTCGGGGATCGGCTCCACTCCGATGCTCATGGTTTGCAGCATGCGATCGAGCACGGTGCCGGGAAACTCGATCCGTTTGGGTTGACCGGTCGTTCCGCTCGACAACAGTTCCAGGCTCAAGGGCTGCGGCGACGTGCGCAGCAGGGCTGGATTGGCAGCGCCGAGCCCGGGAACAACCTCGAACTCCAGCCCCTTGCGGCTCACAAACTGCAAGCCGGCGCTTCCAGTCCGCCGGGCCGCTCCAATCGCCTCAGGCGACCAGTCCTCCTCCGATCCGATCAAGAGAGTATGTTTGAGCTTTTCGATGTCGCGCGCGATCCCTTCGGGGGACTGCATGGTATAAATGATCGAAATCGAACGGCCCGAGGCGATCGCGCTCATGATAGCGGCGGCTTGTCCAGGACGGTTTCGGGCGAGGACGCCGAGAGTCTGCCAAGGATCGATCCCGATCTGGTCCAGTGCGGCTTCGAACTGCTTGGCAAAGGCCCTGATCTCCGCCCAGCGGATGGTGATGTCGTCGAACATGATTGCCGGAGCGTCGTCCGGGAATTGCTCCAACCTTTCCGCCCACCGAACCCTGAAATCCATCTCCAAGACCACCTCATCAATCGAGAAATGGCTGCAATCAGCAGCAGATATCAATGCTGGTTGCAGTCACGCCCTTAGGATTTTCACGCCGGCATTACGTCCGCATCAGATTGAGGATCGCCATTCTATTGAACCCATGAACTTGGAACAGCAGCCGCCTGGCCGCCCCGGCCACCGCGATTTTCATACAAGGACCGGCGTGACCTCGCCGCACAGGAGCCCTGTTGCGAGATCGTTCGGATAATTTCAGGTATCCGGGAAGAGCAGACGACTATTGTCGACGAAGAAGCGCTGGTCGTATCCGGCGGGGAGCTTGTCGAGATGCTTGCGGAATTTTCCGATCGGATCGCGACTGCCTTCGAGGTG
>Ga0207650_10000357_pt1 | contig 44045 bp, 36 predicted proteins | sample KBSS63metaG_FD_184325 | JGI IMG/M metagenome (GOLD analysis project Ga0207650, IMG submission 184325) | Switchgrass rhizosphere microbial communities from Kellogg Biological Station, Michigan, USA - KBS S6-3 metaG (SPAdes) (version 2) | ecosystem: Host-associated > Plants > Roots > Rhizosphere...
TCCGACAGGTATTTGGGGGGCCGCCGCCACGCGCCATCCATGGCGCGGGGCGGCTAAACCGGCATCCCTGCCGGTTTACCCCCCAAATCCCTGTCGAATTCCGGCCAGCGTGTTTGACGGGGCGCCTCAGATCAAAAGCGAGATCAAGATCAAGATCAAGAGCGGCTCGCTTCGCATCGTGGTTAGCGTTGGTTGCTACAGCGTTGTGTCGGTACCTATGGCCATCGTAGGCAAGCCAGCTCTCGCAGGGTTAATCGTATTTAGGTGGTTGTCTTGGGGGGCGTCAGGCACTCGATGGAGCGATCCACGGTGGTCTTGGCAATCTCCAGTAAATGCCACACCGCCAGGATCTTCGCCCGCTCGGGATTATCCAGTGTCTCTCCACAATCCAGCGCGGTCGCCGATGCACTGTCGAGCAAGCTGGCGGTGTAGAGCAGAGCGTCTTCGAAGCTGAGGTCTTCGTTGATGGAGTGGAAGCCCTGGGTGGGCAGGTAGTGATCGATGGCGCGGTTGAAGGCGGCGCGGTCTTTGGTGGGGTCGTTTGCGTCTTTGTTCATTGTTTAGCTTCCTTTTGGACTCAGGGAGCCGAACCTTCCGCGACTAAACGTAGGGTGGCGGCTGTACGCAGGTTAGTCGACCGGCCAAAAGGCAAAATCCGGCGCACCCAAGGGCGCCCTGCGCACAGCCACCATTAAACCTCATGGAGGATCATGCGCCTTTTGGAATACCGGGCGACTAAACCCGATCACTGAATTGGCAGCGACGGACCGCAGACTAGCCACCGATTCCAGCAGGCACAAGGCGGCGAGGATTGTCTAGGAAACGTCCTGCAATTAAAAGGGACCTGCCTTGCTGGCCCTTTACAAACCATGACCAAATGCCACTAACCGCTCGCGGGCGGGTCGTCTCGCAGGCCTATGGCTTCAACTGTTTCCATTCAATGGCAAAGCGGGCCAGGTATTTGGTGGTGGTCGCTTCACCACGCCGCACATGAGCGACCATCTGCACAGCAATATGCAGGTGGTCCAACGCTTCCTGCCCGTGGTGATCGAGTGCCGCGCCCGCTAGAGGTTCTCCGACGTCACAATCTGCGGCGATATATACACCCGATGCCGCACCGGATCGAACCCCTCGGTGCGCTCCCGTTCCTCACTCTGCAAGGCCACCAGCAACTGCACCAGTGCGGTCGCCGTCTGCCCCGGCTGCGAATCCATCACCACATCGATCAACCCCTGGCGCAGCGCCTGGCGTGACAGCTCGGTCGACTCCTGCAAGATGCAGCACAGCGCTGGTCGCTTGGGCAACTGCGCCAGGGCGCTGATGATGCCGTCACCGCCGCCGCCCACCACGCACAGGCCGCGCAGGTCGCTGTGGCGGCTGATCAGGTCAAGAGTGGCTTCCTCGGTGATGTCGCAGTTATCCAGGTTGATCAACGGCTCGAGCGGCTTGAGCCCCGGCGCGTGTTCGGCCAGGTAGCTGTGCAAGCCTTCGACCCGCGCCTGGTGGCCGAGAAAACGATGGCCGCCGAGCAGGATCCCCACGCTGCCTTTGCGCGCGCCGCCAGTGCGCGCGAGCAACCAGCCCATGGTGCGGCCGACCACGTGGTTGTCCTGGCCCACGTAGGGCTCCAGGGCTTGCTCGTGGATATCCGAGAGCAGGGCGACCACGGGCACGCCGGCTTCGCGGATCTGCTTGAGGCAGGCGTTGATCAGCGGATGGGCAAAGCTGACCACCGCGAGGCCATCGCATTGCACGGCCAACTGTTCGATCTGCGCAACGATAGCGCTGGGGGTGCGATCCACGATGTATTCGAACTGGCACGTCAGGTTGGCCGTGGCGTGATGCTGCGCCGCGGTGCTGATCGACTGCGCCAGGTTGGCATAGAACGCTTGGGCGGTCCCCAGCAAGAGGATGCCGAAACGATAAGTCGGCCGACGTTCGCGAATGCGCTGGCCGATCAGCCGCGCGGCAAAATAGCCCACGGCTTCGGCGGCCTGGAACACCTGCTCGGCGGTGTCCGGGTTGACCGGCGCACGCGCATTCAATACGCGGTCGACGGTGGCCACACTCAGCCCTGCATGGGCGGCAACGGTGGCGATGGTTGGGCGTTTATTGTTGTTCATGACAAGCCCTTTGAACGTCTTGATAGAAAACTATCAAGCTCCGCTAGGCCTGGATGATAGCTTGATAGGGAATGGAATCAAGGCCTTGAGGGGGATTTACCGGTTCTCTATGGTGGGTTTCGTAAAGCACTAGAAACCACCGCTTGCGGAGAACAATAACAATGCCTGAACACACCGCTCACACCGCCCGTCGCGACTACAGCCTCACCGGCCCCGAAGCCGCCCGCGCCGCTGAAAAAGGCCTGGTCTCGGCCAACTGGTACCAGTCGCCCATCTCGCGTAAACGCATGAAAGAACTGATGCAGCGCCGTGACGGCCCGGCCTTGCTCGACACCGCCATCTGGGTGGTCGCGCTGTTGGCCGCAGGCTTCGGGGCTTATTGGTTCTGGGGCACTTGGGCCTGCGTGCCGCTCTTCCTCGTCTATGGCGTGCTGTACGGCACCGCGTCCAACCCGCGCTGGCACGAAACCGGCCACGGCACCGCATTCAAGACCCGTTGGATGAACGACGTGCTGTACCAGGTCGCCAGCTTCATGTGCATCTTCGAACCCCACGTGTGGCGCTGGAGCCATGCCCGTCACCACACCGACACCATCGTGGTCGGCCGCGACCCGGAGATCGTCGAGCCGCGTCCACCGAGTTTCTTGATGATGTTCCTGAGCCTGTTCAATTTGCCCTTGGCCTGGAAGACATTCGGCGGCGTGGCGCGCCATGCCATTGGCAAGATGAGTGCCCAGGAAGCGGACTTCATCCCCGAATCCGAATGGCCCAAAGTGTTTCGCGCAGCGCGGATCTGGGTCGGCATTTATGCCGTGGTGATTGGCACCGCCTTGTACCTGCATAGCTGGTTGCCGCTGATGCTGATTGGATTGCCGAGTCTCTACGGCGCTTGGCTCGGCTACGTCTTCGGCCTTACCCAACACGTCGGCCTGGCCGAAGACGTGCTGGACCACCGCAGTAACTGCCGCACCATCTACATGAACCGCGTGCTGCGTTTTATCTACATGGACATGAACTACCACCTCGAACACCACATGTACCCGATGGTGCCGTACCACGCGCTCAAGCACCTGCACGAAGAAATCCGCAGCGACTGCCCGCCGCCCTACGCCAACCTGTTCGAAGCGTACAAAGAGATCCTGCCGACGATCTGGAAACAGCGCAGCGACCCGACCTATTTCGTCCAGCGCCCACTGGCGAACGACGCTGAGGGTGGCGAGGGAGCTTGCTCGCGCTGGGCTGCGCAGCAGCCCCAATAAAACCACCGCATTCATTCAGACATAACTCGACTGCCGATCTTGGGGCCGCTTCGCCGCAGCCCAGCGCGAGCAAGCTCGCTCGCCACAACAAGCGCGCTTGCCACAGGGGCAGTCAGTCATTTGGAGACAAACGCCATGAACGATCAATGGATCGACGTCTGCGCCGTGGGCGAAATAGACGAAGAAGACGTGCTGCGCTTTGACCACGGGCCGCATACCTACGCGGTGTACCGTTCGGCCGAGAATGAGTTTTTCGCCACCGCCGGCCTGTGCACCCACGAGAAAATCCACCTGGCCGACGGCCTGGTGATGGACCACGTGATCGAGTGCCCCAAGCACAACGGGCGCTTCGATTACCGCACCGGCAAAGCCATGGGCGCGCCGGTGTGCGTCAACCTCAAGACCTACCCGGTGCGGGTCGAAGCGGGGCGGGTGTTGCTCGCCGTCACGGCGTGACCATGAGCGCACCCCTGATCATCGTCGGTGCCGGCCATGCCGGTGGCCGTGCAGCGCTGACCCTGCGCGAAGAGGGTTACACCGGGCGCCTGATCCTGATCGGCGATGAGCCGCACTTGCCCTACGAGCGACCACCGCTGTCCAAGGCTGTGCTGCAGGGCACCGTGGACCTGGCCGGGTGCAGCCTGTGCGACAGCGCACGGCTGGCAGAGTTGGGTATCGAGCATATCGCCGGTGACCCGGTGACCCAATTGGAGCCGGAACACCATCGCCTGCAACTCGCCGACGGCCAGTGGCTGCCGTATGCCGGTCTGCTGCTGGCCACTGGCGGACGGGCACGACGCTTGCCCCAAGAGCAGGCCCATGTGCTTTACCTGCGCACCCACGATGAAGCGCTGGCCCTGCGCAACGCGCTAAAGGCCGGGACGCGGCTGGTGGTGGTCGGTGGCGGTTTTATCGGCCTGGAAGTGGCAGCCACGGCACGTGGCTTGGGCTGTGAAGTCACGCTGCTCGAAGCCGGGCCGCGTTTGGCGGGGCGGGTATTGCCGCCGGTCATCAGCGAGGCGCTGCTGGCGCTGCATCGCCAACACGGCGTGGATGTGCGCTTGAATGTGGCCTTGGAGTCCATCCAGGCCGACGCCGTGCTGCTGGTGGACGGGCAACGGTTGCCGTGCGATCTGGTTGTCGTCGGCATCGGCATGCAGCCCAATATCGAGTTGGCCACGGCGGCGGGGCTGGACGTGGGGCAGGGCATTCGTGTCGATACGCACCTGCGCACCAGCGCGCCCGACATCTATGCCGCCGGTGACGTGTGTGAGTTTCGCCTGGGCGGTCTCTACCAGCGCCAGGAAACCTGGCGCAACGCCGAGGTCCAGGGGCGGCATGCGGCGTTGAATCTGCTGGGGCGCGACGTGCCGTTCGACGCGCTCCCCGGTTTCTGGTCCGACCAGTACGACTGGGGCTTGCAGACCGTGGGCGTGATCACGCCCTTGACGGTCAGCCGCCCATTGGCGGGCGGCGGCGTGCTGCTGTTCTACCTGGATGCCGAGCACCGTTTGCACGGTGCCTGCGGTTGGGCGCCGGGCAACAGCGTGGCCAAAGACATCAAGCTGTGTGAGCGCCTGATCAGCGCACGTATACCGCTCAACGCGGCCAGCCTGGCCGACCCCGAGCTGTCCCTCAAACACCTGCTGCGAGGCTGATATGCGCCAATTCCTGGTGTTCCAATCCCTGTGGGCGATGCAAACCGAGCCTGGCACCCTCGACGACCAACTCGACCGCATCAAGGCCGCCGGTTTCGACGGCATTACCGACCATTACTACACACCCGCCGACGTCGCCCGCTTGCACGCCGCCGCCACGGCCAGGGGCCTGCAGATCGAAGGCCAGCTGTTCCCGCATTCGGTGGATGACCTGGCGGCCGCGCTGGATGTGATCAGCGGCTACGGCTGTCACCACCTCACCCTGCAAGCCGACGTGCGCCCGCGTACTCAACGCGAAGCGGCGCGACTGGTCGAAGGCTGGCAACGCCTGGCCGAGCAGGTGGACTTTCCGGTGCTGCTGGAAACCCACCGTTATCGGCTCACCAATGACCTGCTGTTCACCCTCGACCTGCTGGCGCAGATGCCCGACTTGAAACTGCTGGCCGATCTGTCCCACTACGTGGTCGGGCGTGAACTGCCGGAGCCTGGTGCCGCCGAGGACGATGAACAGATCCGCACTGTCCTGCGCCACAGCTGGGGGTTTCACGGCCGCGTGGCCAGCAGCGAACAGGTGCAGGTGTCGTTGGATTTCCCCCAGCATCACGCCTGGGTGCAACGTTTCACCGAGTGGTGGCGCTACGGGATTGAACACTGGCTGGCGCGGCCCGACGCACCACAGAGCCTGTCGTTCACCTGTGAACTGGGCCCGCCGCCCTATGCGATCACCGGCGCAGATGGCCGTGAAATCAGCGATCGCTGGGCCGAAGCGCTGAAGATGCAGGCGTTGATTCGACAGGTGTGGCAGCGCTGTCAGTGATGACCTTGAACCCGCTCAGTCATGAGCACTGTGTTCAAGACCAAGCAGTTCGAATTGCGATAACCCTAGGTATCTACGCATCTTTTGACTGTAGTGAGCGGGCTTGCCCCGCGCTGGGCTGTGGAGCAGCCCCAAAAAGGAGGAACCTGGTGTATCAGATACGCTTCATCGGTCGGTTTTAGGGCGGCTTCGCAGCCCAGCGCGGGGCAAGCCCGCTCACTACAGTGTCGTACTGGGGGTGTGGCGAGGGCGCTTGCTCCCGTGGCCGCTGCTTTCAGCTCAGCAGCCCGGTGCTGACCGCCACAATCAGAAACACCCCCAGCAGCGCGCGGTAGATCACGAACGGCCAGGTGGAGAACCGCTCCAAAAACTTCATCAGCCCCCAGATCGCAAAAAATGCCGAGATGCTCGCCACCACCAGGCCGAACAGCAGGTGCGGCCAGGCATGCACGGGCATATCGGCATGCAGCAACACCCACAATTCTTTCAAACCGGCGAGGGCGATGGCGGGCAGGCCCAGCAGGAAGGAAAACCGTGCGGCTTCCTCACGCTTGAAGTTGAGGAACAGCGCGGCGGTCAGCGTGGAGCCGGAACGCGAGACGCCAGGAATCAACGCACCAATTTGCGCAATCCCCACGATCAACGCATCCCGCAGGCGCATTTCGCTGACTTCGCGGGTGTGGCGTGCACGCACTTCCGCCACCGCCAACAGCACCGCCATGACCACGCAGGAAATACCGATCACCATCAACCCGCGCAACGGCGAGTTGCAGGCATTCAACGTCGACGACAACGCCAGCCCGGCAATGCCGATGGGGATCGTCGCCAGCACAATCGCCACCGCCAGCTTGAACCAGGGGTCGTTGTAGTCGCCCCGGCGCACGGCGCCGATGCTGCCGGTGGTCACCTGGCGCACATCCCGCCAGAAGTAACTAACCACCGCCGCCAGCGCCGCCAACTGCATGGCCGCGGAAAACGCCGAGCCGGGGTCTTGCCAGCCGAGCAGGGCGGGTACCACGCGCATATGGGCGGTGGACGACACCGGCAACAGTTCGGTAACGCCCTGGATCACGCCCAGGATGAAGATCTGCAGGTAGTCCAGGGAGGCAAACCCCACATCCAGGCCGGCGGAACAGACGTTGCTCACAATACGTGTCCTTGAAAAAGAGAGGCAATTTCGCGGAGTTTATTCGAAATGTTTCAGGGTTTCGGGGGAGGCAACGCCTATTTGCAATTGGTTCAGCAAGTAGAAAGGTTGGCGACTCTATTGGACTGTCCCGGCGTTTTGTGAACAATGGCGCCCTGCATTTTTGACCGAGAGCCCCATGCCTGAAACCACCGTCGAACTGATCCAGACCGGCCCGGAGCACGCCGAGCTGATCCGCAATCTCTACCAGTACTACGCCTACGAGTCGTCGGACTGGGAACAGGAAGATGTCGAGGCGGATGGCCGCTTCTATATCCATGACGAACACCTGACCCGTTACTGGCAGGACCCGCAATGGAGCGCCAACCTGTTGCTGGTCGACGGCTACATCGCCGGTTTCCTGCTGATCGAAGGCAGCGAACTGCCGGGCATCGACGCCCTGGAACTGGCCGACCTGTTCATCCTCAAGCGCTATCGCCGCAAAGGCATTGGCCGCGCCATCGCCACCCAGGTGCTGTGCAGCGGCGAGGCCAATTGGCTGGTGCGGTTCTATGATCAGGACGAAGTGTCCCAGGCGTTCTGGCGCACGGTGCTGGATAACCTGCCGCGCCCGGTGCAGACGATTGAACTGGAGGATGACCCGCAGTTGGTGAGTTACCTGATTACGCGGGCGGCGCTGCATTAAAGGCCTGCTGCATCACCTGCGGCGGTTGCCCGAACGCCCTTAAAAACGCCTGGCGCATGCGCTCGCGATCACCAAACCCGGTCTCGCGGGCCACCACCTCGACCGGGTGGCGACTGGTTTCCATCAGCGCCCGGGCGGCTTCGACCCGCAGGGACTCGATGGCCTTGGCCGGTGTCTGCCCGGTTTCTTCACGGAACACCCGGCTGAACTGGCGCGGGCTGAGCCGCGCGACATCGGCCAGGGCTTCCACCGAGAGGTCATGGGTCAGGTTCTCGCGGGCGTAGGCCAGGGCCAGTTGCACGCGGTCCGATTTAGGGTCCAGCTCCAGCAGGGCCGACAACTGCGATTGCTCGCTGCCGCGACGCTGGGCGATCACCAGTTTGCGTGCAATGCGCCGCGCCAGGTCGCTGCCCAGGTCGTTCTCTACCATCGCCAACGCCAGGTCCACGCCGGCGCTCATGCCGGCGCCGGTCCAGATGTGGCCGTCGACGATAAACAGCTTGTCCTCTTCCAGGCGGATATCCGGGTAGCGCTTGCGAAAGGCCGGTGCGTGGATCCAGTGGGTGGTGGTGCGCTTGCCTTCGAGCAGACCGGCTTCGGCCAGCACGAAGATGCCCATGCACAGCGAGGCCACACGCCGCGACTGGGCGGAGGCGGCCTTGACCAGTTCCAGCAGGTTGGCTTCCGGCAGGCGGAATTCCAGGTAGCCGCTGACGATCAGCGTGTCGTAACCCTCCGGCCGGATCGGTGTGGTGTTCACCGAAAAACCCTGGGACGTCATCACCGCGCCGCCGCTTTCCGACACCAGGTGAAACTCATAGGCCGGCTCACCGCGCAGCAGGTTCGCGCACTCGAATACCGAGCCCAGGCTGAGGCTCAGGGATTGGAAGTTCGGGTAAACCATCAGCGCAACGCTGTGCATCGCATGTCTCCAGGGGTGTGGGGGGCAGGGATTGTCGGCGGCTGCCGGGAAAACGGCAACCCACTTTGGCGCATGTCCGAAATCCTTGCGGATCTGACATTGTGCGCGTTTCGCCTGGCTCCTAACATTCACTCAACGAACTAGACGACTGGTCTAATCGATCGAGATGAAGCATGAGCCGCGAAACTAAAAGTGCAAGGCAGGCGATTCTGGAAACGGCGCAGCCGATTGTGGGCGCCAAGGGATTTTCTGCGGTGGGGTTGAACGAAATACTTCACGCCGCCGATGTGCCTAAAGGCTCGTTCTATCACTACTTCAACTCTAAAGACGCGTTCGGGGTGGTATTGCTCGATACCTATTTCGATAACTACTTGAACGTTATGCAACAGCTGTTCAATCAGCCGGGCTTATCTCAACACGCCAAGTTGATGTGTTATTGGCAAAGCTGGATCAACAACCAGACCGGCTGCACCGACGCCGGCAAATGCCTTGCCGTCAAACTCGGTGCAGAGGTGTCAGACCTTTCAGAGCCGATGCGCCTGGCCCTGCAACGCGGCACCGCACGCACCATCGGGTTGCTCAGCGAGGCCTTGCAGCAGGGCGTCGAAGACGGCTCGGTAACGATCACGCAACACCCCGAAAGCCTGGCCCGGCGCCTGTATGCGTTGTGGCTGGGGACCAGCGTCATGAGCAAGATCACCCATACAGCGGCGCCGTTCGACGAGGCGCTGGGGCTGACCCGACAGTTGTTGGGGCAGCCGGAAGAAACTGACACTCACCCCTATCGAGGCACTGGAAAATGAAAGTATTAATGGTACTGACCTCTCACGACCAGCTCGGCGATACCGGACGCAAGACCGGCTTCTGGCTCGAAGAATTTGCCGCTCCCTACTACGCGTTCAAAGACGCCGGTGCCGACGTGGTGCTGGCATCCCCGGCCGGCGGTCAACCGCCGCTGGACCCGGTCAGCGACCAGCCGGACGCCCAGACCGAACAGACCCATCGCTTCGCCGCCGACCCGGCCGCCCAGCAAGCCCTGGCCACCACGGTGAAACTGGACACGGTCAACGCCGACGACTTCGACACCGTGTTCTACCCAGGCGGCCACGGCCCGCTGTGGGACCTGGCGGAATCGCCGGTGTCGATCGCGCTGATCGAGTCCTTCGAGCGCGCCGGTAAGCCCATCGGTTTCGTCTGCCATGCACCGGGTGCCCTGCGTCACGTCAAGGCAGTCAATGGTGAGTCGTTGATCAAGGGCCGTCGTGTCACCGGGTTCTCCAACTCGGAAGAGGCGGCGGTGGAGTTGACCGATGTGGTGCCGTTCCTGATTGAAGACGAGTTCAAGAAACTCGGCGGCCACTATGAGAAGGGGGCCGATTGGCAATCCTTTGTGATTACCGATGGCCTGCTGGTCACCGGGCAAAACCCTGGCAGTTCCAGTGATGTGGCTAAAGCCCTGCTGACACTCACCGCTTAATTAACTAACCGCTTGATGCATTGGCGACTTTTATAAGTCGCTAATGCTTTAGCGCGCCCGCTATTTGGACAGTATTCAATGAATGACCCTATTTTAAGTACCCCGGTAAAACTGGGGCACCACACGCTGAACAACCGTATTGTGCTGCCGCCGTTGACGCGCCAGCGCAGTGCCCAGCCCGGCGATATCGCCACCAACTTGATGGCCGAGTATTACCGCCAGCGCGCCACGGCCGGTTTTATGGTCAGCGAAGGCACGCAGATTGAACCGCGTGGCCAGGGTTACGCGTGGACGCCGGGTATCTACACCCCGGCGCAGATCGACGGCTGGCGCACCGTCACCGAGGCTGTGCATGCCGAAGGCGGGGTGATCTTTGCCCAGTTGTGGCATGTCGGTCGCGTGTCCCACAACGCGTTGCAGCCAGACGGCGCCGCCCCTGTCGCGCCGTCGGCGATCCAGGCGTTGCAGGCCAAGGCCTTTATCGAAACCGGGCCTGGCATGGGCGAACTGAAGCAGCCGCCGGTGCCACGTGCATTGTCCGTGCTTGAAATCGAAGAATTGGTCGGGCACTACGCCCAGGCCGCCCGCAATGCGCTGGATGCCGGGTTTGACGGGGTGGAAATCCATTCGGCCAATGGTTACCTGGTCAACCAATTCATCTCCGCCCATTCCAACCAGCGCGAGGATGAATACGGTGGCTCGCTGCACAACCGCCTGCGCTTTCTGCGCGAGATCGTCGAAGCCGTGAGCGCCGTGGTCGGGCCGCAGCGTCTGGGCGTACGGTTCTCGCCGTTATTCAGCGGCACCGATCAGGACCGTGTCTACATCGGCCTGGTGGAAGACGACCCGCACCACACCTACATCGAAGCGATCAAAGTGCTGGAAGAGTCGGGCATCGCCTACGTTTCCATCGCCGAAGCCGACTGGGACAACGCCCCGGTGTTGCCCGAGTCGTTCCGCCGAGCGGTGCGTGAGACCTTCAGCGGGCGGATCATCTACGCCGGTCGTTACACCGCTGAGCGCGGTGCTGATCTGGTCGAAGCGGGTCTGGCGGACCTGATTGCGTTCGGGCGGCCGTTCATTGCCAACCCGGATCTGCCACAACGGATTTTCAATGGCTGGCCGTTGAACCCGCTGAAGGCGGAAGGGCTGTATGGCGGGACAGAAGCGGGTTACATCGATTACCCGGTCTACCGCCCGGTAGCCCGGTAGCCCGGTAGCGCTGTAACGCTGAACCCTGTGGGCGCTGGCTTGCCTGCGAAAGTATCACCTGGGTACGCCTGACTCACCACGTTGCCTGCATCGCCGGCAAGACTGCTCCACACCACTCAAGCCGGCTGTCAGGCCGCTGTGCTTTTGCTTTTGATCTTGATCTTGATCTTGATCTCAAGCGCCCCGTCAAACACGCTGGCCGGAATTCGGCAGGGATTTGGGGGGTAAACCGGCAGGGATGCCGGTTTAGCCGCCCCGCGCCATGGATGGCGCGTGGCGGCGGCCCCCCGAATTCCTGTCGGATTACGGGCACACCGAGCGTGAGCGAGGTGCCGAGTGTTGGGGCAAGAGCGTTTTGCTTACTTTTGCGCTCTTCAAAAGTGAGCCGCTGTAAAAGCGGAACCCATAGCAGCCGTTACCTAAATAACGGATATGTACCCTGTCTGATCCAACATCCTGGTCGTCTGCCAGGCCGCCAACGGGAGCAAGCTCCCTCGCCACAGGTTCGCCGCCATACCCGAAATGGTGTAGATACCGATGCACCGCTATCGGGGGCAAGCCCCCTCCCACATTTGAATCGCGGTCTAACCGTTAGATGGCGGTCGTCTGCCAGGCCGCCAACGGGAGCAAGCTCCCTCGCCACAGGTCCGACGCCATACCCAGAATTGTGTAGATACCTATGGGTATCGCAGGCAAGCCCGCTCCCTGTATTACTCCACCCGCAACACAATCTTGCCAATATGATCCCCACCCTCCATCCGCGCATGAGCCTGGGCCGCGTCGGTGTAGGCGTACACCTTGTCAATGATCGGCAAGCAACGCCCGGCGGCCAGCACTGGCCAAATGTACTCGCGCAACTGTTCAGCGATGGCGGCTTTTTCGTCTTTGCTGCGTGCTCGCAGAAGTGACCCGGTAATCACCGCGCGTTTGGCGAGAATGCTCAGCAGGTCGACATCATTGGCCTTGCCACCGCCGAGAAAGCCCAGCATCACCAGGTGACCGTCCATGGCCAGGGCCTTGAGGTTGTTGTTGAGGTAGGAGGCGCCCATGATGTCAAGGATGACATTCACGCCCTGGTCATCGGTCTTCTGGGCGATGACCTCGGCAAAATCCTGCTCGCGGTAATTGATCGGCTCAGCGCCCAGCGTGGCAATGGCTGCGCATTTGTCGGCGCTGCCGGCGGTGGCGAAGGCCTGGATGCCGAACTCGCGGCACAGCATCAGCGCGGTGGTGCCGATACCGCTGGTGCCGCCATGGATCAGCACGCGCTGACCGGTGTGCGCATCGCCAAGGCCAAACAGGTTGGCCCAGACAGTGAAGAAGGTTTCCGGCACAGCGGCGGCTTGGATCCAGTCCATGCCCTCGGGGATCGGCAGGGCCTGGCTGGCCGGTACGCTGCAGAACTGCGCGTAGCCGCCGCCATTGGTCAGGGCGCAAACCTTGTCGCCCAACTGGTATTCGCTCACGCCATCGCCCAACGCCACCACTTCACCGGCCACCTCCAACCCTGGGATCGGGCTGAAGCCGGGTTTCATCGGGTACTTGCCGGCGCGTTGCAGGGCGTCAGGGCGGTTGACCCCGGCGGCATGCACGCGGATCAGGATCTCGCCGGGGCCTGCGACAGGCACCTCGGCGCGGCGCGGTTGCAGCACTTCAGGCCCGCCGGGGGTGGTGATTTCGATCAGGGTCATTTCTTGAGGAAGCGTCATTTCAGAGTACCTGCAGCGATGAGCGTATGGGTTGGGACCGTACCAAGCGGTCGACGGTTCAGCATAATCATGCCCAGTTCCAGCGCCAGCGCGACCACGATGGCCCCGGCGGCGATCATGAACAACAGCGCATGCTGGCCGCCGCTGGTGTTGAACAGCGCCGAGTAGGCAAACCCGGACAGCGCCTGGAACGTCGCGAAGGACACAGTAGCGCGGCTCCAGGCCACTTGCTGCTGGTGATGATTCGGCAACAGTTCATGCACCCGCGCCAGTGCCAGCGGCACGATGCCCGGCGGGAAAGAGCCGAGGATCACCGCCAGCACCGCGAGGGCGCTGAACGAGCCGGCGAATGGCAACAAACCGACGGCAATCGCCTGCACCACCAGCACCACGCGGATACTCAAGCGTGCACCGAGTTTATCGGCGAGGAAACCGTAGGACACCGGCCCCACAATCGCGCCCAGGCCGTACATCACCCAGATCATCGCGCCGACGTGTGCGCCGTCACCCAGGCCACGGGCCACGTAATCCACCAGGAACACCATCGCCGGCACCAGGCCCGCCGCCATGAAGGCGTACTGGGCAAACAACAGGTACACGCCGGACGGCGTCCGCGCTGAGGTGTCCGCGGGGGCCGCGGCTTCCTGCAGCGTACCGGTGGGCCAGGCGAACCAACTGGCGGCCGTCAACACCAGCGCCAACAGGCCCAGGCCAAACCAGGTCTGCTGCAACCCCAGGCTCAGCAGCGGCGGCACGAGGGTGCCGGAGCCGGCAATGCCCAGGCCGATGCCAAGGAAGATCGCGCCGCTGGCCAGGCCCCGACGCGCCGCCGGTACATGGGGCAGCACGGTCGCTGCTACCAGCACCATGATCGCGCCCCCGGCAATGCCCGAGAGCAGGCGCCAGGCAAAGAACCACACCACCGACAGCGGGAAGCCACAGGCGAAGAACGCCAAGGTCACCGCCACCATCATGATGCGCAGGGCGGTCTTGTTGGAGGTGCGCTGGGCGATGGGCCGACCGATCAGCGCGCCGATCAGGTAACCCACCAGGTTGGCGGCACCGAGGTAGACCACGTCGCTGGCGGAAAACCACTGCGCCTGGATCAAGGTCGGGATCAACGGCGTGTAGGCGAACCGCGCCAGGCCGATGCTGACCAGGCTGGCGCAGAGGCCGGCGAAGATCGGCAGCCAGACTGAGCGGCGAGGTGGGGTGGGGGCGTCGAGCATGATGGCGGTCCTGGGTATTTTTCTCTGGCGCCCAGCATATCCAGATTTGTTGATGCAATAATGCTGCGATTACACGGCATAGCGATGCATATATGCATCACAAGGGGCAGGTATGAATTGGGATGATGCGCGAGTGTTCCTGGCGGTCTGCCGCGAATCCACGCTGCGCGGTGCCGCAAGGGTGCTGGGCGTGGATCAGGCCACGGTGGGCCGGCGGGTCAACGCCCTGGAAAAGTCCCTGAGCGCCACCTTGTTCCTGCGCACGTCCGAGGGGTATGCGCTCACGGCGGTAGGCGAGGCAGCCTTGCTCTCGGTGGAGAAAATGGAGCGCTCGGCCCTCGACCTTGAGCGCCAGATCCAAGGCCTGGACGAGCGCTTGACCGGCACCGTGCGGGTCAGCACCACCGACTCCCTGGCCATCGATTTCCTGATCCCCGCGATCGCCTGCCTGCACGCCAAACACCCCGACGTGCGCGTGCAGTTGGACGCTTCTACGCAGATCCTCAGCCTGGCCAAGCGTGAAGCCGATATTGCCGTGCGCAACACCCGCCCCGATAACCCCGACCTGATCGCACGGCGCATCGCCCGTTGGTCGGTCGGGCTGTTTGCCTCCCAGGGCTACATCGACCGCCACGGCGTGCCCGAGCCCGGCAGCCTGTTCGACGGGCATGACTTGGTCGTCTACCAGCCCTACCTGCAAAGCCAGAAGGACATGGCCTTGGTCTCTGAACCCCTGGGGCGCGGGCGTATCGTCGCGGCCTTGAGTTCCAGCCTGCTGGTGCGCCGCTCCATCGCTGCCGGCATCGGCATCGGCGAGATCCCGGTGTACACCGGCGAGCGCGACGGGCTGGTGCGCCTGTGGCCCGAGCGCACGCGGCCCTTGCCGTATGACGTGTGGCTGGTGACCCACGCCGACCTGCGCCACACGGCGCGGGTGCGCGTGGTGATCGACGAAATCGTCGCCGCCTTTGCCGGCACCGGGGGCTGAGGTCAGCACAGGCTTGCAAGCAGGCGGAGGGCTTGGTCGACACAATCGACGTTTGTAGCCACCCACCGAGAGCACGTATGAACGAATCGAAAAGTCAGGACTTGGGGCTGTTGTTTCTGCGGGTCAGCGGGGCGCTGTTCCTGCTGTGGGTACACGGTTTGCCCAAGTTGTTGAATTACAGCGAACAACTGAAGCTGATCGAGGACCCGTTTCACTTGGGCGCCCACGTCACGCTGCTGCTGGCAATATTCGCCGAAGTGCTGTGCCCGGTGCTGATCATTGCCGGGGTGTTGGTGCGCCTGGCGTGCCTGCCGATCCTGGCGGTGCTGTTGATCGCCATGGTGGTGGTGCACCCGGAGTGGACGTTGTTCGAAGGGCAGTTCGGCTGGCTGCTGTTGATCATTTTCACCAGCGTATTGATCGCCGGACCAGGGCGCCTGGTCTTGAGCCAGCGTTTCTCCTGAGCAAAAAAAAGGCCGGGCAAGCCCTAATGCCAGTCAGTTAAGAAGCAGCAAGAGCGAAAAGTAACCTGTGGCGAGGGAGCTTGCTCCCGCTGGACTGCGCAGCAGTCCCAGTCTTTTGAAACAAAGAGCTGGGGCCGCTTCGCGACCCAGCGGGAGCAAGCTCCCTCGCCACAGGTACGGTGCTCACCCTTAACTGACTGGCATGACGGGCAAGCCCGGCCAAAATAAGGAGAGGGTGGTTCAGGCGTTTCAGCGGTTCAGGAACGCCAGCAGGTCTTCATTCAACTGCTGCGCGTGGGTCACGGCGAACCCGTGTGGCGCGTCCTTGTAGACTTTCAGTTCGGCGCCCTTGATCGAGGCCGCGGCGACTTTACCGGTGGTTTCGAACGGAACGATCTGGTCGCCATCGCCGTGGATGACCAGGGTCGGCACGTCGATCTTGGCCATGTCCGGGCGGAAGTCGGTTTCAGAGAATGCAGTGACGCAATCCACGGTCGACTTCAGGGACGCCTGCAAGGCGATCTGCAGGGTCTGGGTCAACACGCCTGCGGAGACGGTCTGGCCCTTGTTGATGCCGAAGAACGGCGTATTGAAGTCGGCGATGAACTGCGCGCGATCCTTCAGCAGGCCAGCCTTGATGCCATCGAACACTTCAGTCGGCACGCCCTGCGGGTAATCCGGTTTCTGGCCGAAGAGCGGCGTCACCGCACCCAGCAGCACCAGGCCGGCAACCCGTGCGCTGCCGTGGCGGGCGATGTAGCGCGCGACGTCGCCGCCGCCCATGGAGAAGCCCACCAGGGTCACGTCCTTGAGGTCCAGGTGCTCGATCAACTGCGCGATGTCGTCGGCGAAGGTGTCGTAGTCGTTACCGGTCCAGGGTTGGTCCGAGCGGCCAAAGCCACGGCGGTCGAACGCGAGGGTGCGAAAGCCACGGCTGCTCAGGTATTCCATCTGGTATTCCCACATGTCTGCATCCAGCGGCCAGCCGTGGCTGAACAGCACGGGCTTACCGCTGCCCCAGTCCTTGAAGTAGATCTGGGTACCGTCTTTGGCAACAAATGTGCTCATGGAAAACTCCTTGGTAGTGGGAAAATGGCTCAGCATCACTATGGGTATAAAGCGTGCGCCGGGCTTGTATGGGTGTGCTTGGTTGGGGCTACCAGCTGAATTTCAGCTCGACGCCCAGGTAATTGCTGTCATCACCGCCGGCATCGCGCAGGGTTCGGCCGACCGCGTAATGCACGGCTTCGACGGCGCCGGTGAGGTTCGGCGTAAACACATAGTCGGTACGCAGCTGACCGTAGGCGCCCGTCCAACGTTCACCTTGGCCGGCGGTTCCGGCGACGGGCAGGTTTGGTTGGGTATAAACCGCATCATGGGTGGTTTGTCGCCACAGTAGGCCGATGGCGGTTTGCACGCTGAGCTTGTCGATCGGCTTGACGGTGATCGACGGCTTGACGTGAATCAAGTTGCTGTAGCCGGTGTAGCCCGCGAGGGAAAAGTAATAGCCGTTGGGGAACAGCGGGTTGAACGTGCCGAGGGTGCCGTCCCCGGTTTTACGGTCGCCCGAGGCGATGTCCAGTTGCAGGCCCAGGCGCGGTGTCCAGGCCAGGCTGTCGAAGGTGTAGCCGGTGCGGCTGCCACCGGCCCAGGCGCGGATATCCTTGCTGCCCACCGAGCCGCTTTGCAGCATCGCTTCGACGTCCCAGTCAAACCCCATGGCCGCGCCGCCCAGACGAGCGTCGAACAGGTGGCGGGTCTCGTCGCCGTCCGCGTCGAGGTAATGCGCCGCGCTGCGTTCATACACGCCGTAGTAGGCCGACAGTTCGTTCTTGCCGCCCACCAGCCGCTCCACGCGCAGCATGTGGAAGCGCGCATCGCTGTTGGATTTGTCGTCGAAGTGCCGCCCGTCCTGGTACTGCACCGGCTGGCTGGCAATCCCGATAAAACGCCAGTTGGACGTCTCCCAGTCGGCCCACAGCGCATCGAAGGACTGCCGCACATTCGGGCCGTCCCGCGACGAGATGAAACGCTGCAAATCGAAGGCGAAATCCTGGCGCCCGACGCGGGCCTTCAGCGTGCCGCTGCTGAAGGTATTCACGTATTCGGCAAAGGCCAGGCGCAGGTCGACACGGTTCTGGTCGGCGCCGCCAATCGTGGTTTTGTCGTAGGCGCGCACGTCTTCGAGTTGGGTGAATACCCGCCAGTTTTCGTTCAGGTGCAGGTCGGCATGCACCTGGAAACGCTGGATCAGGTAGCGGTCACGCTTCACGTCGCGCACGCCGAAACCACTGGCGTCGTTCATCTCGAAGCGCTCGCGCAACGTCGCACCGAGGGACAGGTAGGTCAACGGGTCGACACTCGACAACGGGATGTACTTCAAGGTGTCCAGCGGCTGCGTGCGCAGCGCCGGGTTCTGCAGCACCGACCAGTCTTCCTGCCAGCGGTTGGCCTTGATGGCCGGGCGTGTCGCTTGCTCATCGGCGTGGACGCTGCCGGCGAGCAGCGGCCACAGCACGGCCAGGCCCCAGCCTGTGCGACGCGTCATTTTGCTGCGTTGAGTTGATGAATCTCCGCGACATAGCCGCCGGGGAATTCCACCAGTGCACTGCGACGGCCTTTACTCTCAAAGGCCGGCACCACCACGGTGGCGCCGGAACCGGTGGCTTTGCCCAGCGTGCCCGTCAGGTCAGCCACTTGATAGCCGGTGGTCTCATGGCCGAACGGGTAGGGCAGTTGGCCGTTGGTGACCAGTACCGCCATGCGCCCGAACGGCGACTCGATGTCGACACGTCGATAGCTGCCGTTGGCTTGACCGATGTCCACGCCCGGCGCGTGTTTGTCATCGGCCAGGACTTTGCCGTGGGAGAAGCCGAGGAACGCCTTGATAAAGCGGTCGGCACGGTCGGCGCTGAGGTACACGCGGTTTTCCGGCACGGTCTGGAACGCTGCGTAATCCGGGGTCTTGGTGTGCCAGTAGAATTGCATGTTCACACCGCCTGGCCACTGCACCACCGCGTCACGGCCGATCGGGTCGGGGAAGTCGCTGACGATCACCGCCGCGCCGTTTTCCCGCGCGGCCTTGAGGGCGACGTCCATGTCCTTGACCAGGTAACCGTTGCGCTCCTGGCCGAACGGGTGCGGGATCGGCGTGGTGAAACCAAACAGCGACACCGTGCCCGCCGGCGTCTGCAGCAATTGCGAGGTGGTGCTGCTGGGCACCGGCAGCACATTCACCACCACCTGGGCGGTGCTTTTACCGCCGAAGGTGGCCAGGAAACTCTGGGCGAAACGGTCGACATCGGCCGGCGCCACATAGACGTGGCTGGTGTCGTATTGCGGGGCCACGGCCACGCTCGGGGTTGCCGCGAAGGCATTGCCCATCATTGCGCTCGCCAGCAGCGTCAATGCCACAGATACCTTGATTGCTTTGCTACGCATGCCCACTCTCCAGCACTTCTACGCGATTGAAGCCGTGAGGTTAGGGGCACAGAGGCGAAGGAAATTGTACAGACGTGCTCGGTTGAACGGTTCAGCATCTATGCTGGTCCACTGACTTCTACCGTCAGATCACACAGGTGAACGAAATGGCCAAGACTTACAGCTACGCCGCCCAGAACGCCAAGGATGCCCTCAAACCCTTCACCTTCGAGCGCCGCGCGCCGGGGGCGGATGACGTACAGATCGACATTCTCTATTGCGGCGTGTGCCACTCCGACCTGCACACCGCGCGCAACGAGTGGAAGAACACCCTTTACCCCTCCGTGCCGGGCCATGAAATTGTCGGCCGCGTGACGGCGGTCGGGGGCAATGTGACGACCTTCAAGGTCGGCGACCTGGCCGGTGTCGGCTGCATGGTCGACAGCTGCCAGCACTGCGCGTCGTGCGCCGAAGGCGAGGAGCAATACTGCGAGAGCGGCTTTACCGGCACCTACAACGGTCCGGTTTTCGGGGGTGAAAACACCTTTGGCGGCTACTCGGACAGCATCGTGGTCAAGGAGAAGTTCGTGCTGCGCATCTCCCACGACGATTCCAACCTGGCCGCTGTCGCGCCGTTGCTGTGCGCGGGCATCACCACCTACTCGCCGCTGCATCACTGGAAGGTCGGCCCCGGCAAGAAGGTCGGTGTGGTGGGCCTCGGTGGGCTGGGGCATATGGCGGTGAAGATCGCCCACGCCATGGGCGCGCACGTCACGTTGTTCACCACCTCGCCGAACAAGCGCGAAGACGGCCTGCGCCTGGGCGCCGACCAAGTGGTGGTGTCGAAGAACCCGGACGAAATGGCCAAGGTCGCCAACAGCCTGGACTTCATCCTCAACACCGTCGCCGCGCCGCACGACCTCGACGCCTTTCTCAACCTGCTCAAGCGCGACGGCACCATGACCCTGGTCGGCGCCCCCGACAGCCCGCACCCGTCGCCGACCGTGTTCAACCTGATCTTCAAGCGCCGCAGCCTGGCCGGTTCGCTGATCGGTGGGATCCAGGAGACCCAGGACATGCTGGACTTCTGCGCCAAGCACGGGATTGTCTCCGACATCGAGATGATCGATATCCAGGGCATCAACGAGGCCTATGAGCGCATGCTCAAGGGCGATGTGAAGTATCGGTTCGTGATCGACATGGACAGCTTGAAAAAGGAAAGCCACGCGGCTTGAAACGCACGCTATAAACCCCTGTAGAACCCCGTGGGAGGGGGCTTGCTCCCGATAGCGGTGTTCCGGTCAGAACGTCTGTGACTGACCCACCGCCATCGGGAGCAAGCCCCCTCCCACAATTTTATGGGCGCACTGCAGATCGAGAGAGGCTATCTGCCTGACGGCTTAGGGCCGCTGCGGTTTCACCGACGTACCGAAGGTGTTGCCCATACGCACACTGGTCGCCGCCGGAGTGGCTAAACCCACTTTATTGGGCAGGCGCTTTTCGACGGCGATGTGCTGCGCCTCGCGGTTTTTTTGCGTCGCTGTTGTCGCATTCGTTTCACTGCCCATCTGTTGGCTGAGGCAGCCATAGTCAGGCGCCTTGTAGCCATCCACCGTGACCTCTGCGCAAGTGTCGGCATGGGCGATCAAGGGCAGGGCAGTGCACAGCAACAGGCTGGCAAGGGACGCTAACACTTTCATCGGAGCCTCCTGGCGGGCCCGCAGGAGTGGGCCAGTAAGGCTTGAGAGTCTAGTGCAGCTGGCTGCTCGTCACCGTGATGTTTTTTTTGCTATCACCGTAACATCAGGTTCATAAACTGGCCTCAGGATGACGGTTTTCTAGGGCGCGTCGGCCGTGCAGCGATGCAGAGCAGGGGGTGGACAGGGGGGCTGGCGGCGCGCCGTGTGCGCCCTGGTCTTGCTGTTGCTGCTGCTCGGTGGTCGCGCCGCGCAGGCCGAGGCTCCGCTGCTGTCGTTGAACCTTGCGGCGCAAGACCTGGAACACGCACTGCAAGCGTATAGCCGCGCCACCGGGATGGCCGTGCTGGTGGACCGCGAGTTGACGCGGGGCCGGCGCTCCATCGCGGTGCGCGGGCGCTTTACGGCGCAAGAAGCACTGGCAATGTTGCTGACAGGGAGTGGCCTGATGGCACGTTATGCACGCAGCGATGCATTTACCTTGCAGCTGCCCGATGTCAGCCCGCCACCCCCGACCCAGGGGGCGGCGGCACGGCATACAGCGCGGATCAACACCAGCTATGCGACGGCATTGCAGCACGCCATCGAGACCAGCCTGTGCCGTTCGCCGCTGACCCGGCCCGGCGGTTTTCGTGCGCTGGTGCAAGTATGGGTCAACCCGGACGGGGTGATTGCACACAGCCGGTTGGTCAGCTCCACCGGCGACGAACAACGCGATGAAGCACTGGTACGCAGCCTGGCGACAACACGGGTCGAACGCCCCGCACCCAGCTCACTGCGCCAACCCGTGACTTTACTTTTGATGCCTGACACCACAGGAACGCGCATGGAATGCACAGTAGCGAAAGGAGCCTCGGGCGGATGAAAAACTCCGGGCACAGCACCATGGTCAGCTTGTTCCTGGCCTCCTACGAAGACTTCAAGGTGCGTTTGCGCAAGCGCCTGGGCTCGGAGGACCTGGCCAACGACGTGCTGCACGAAACCTACCTGCGGGTCGACCGCATGGAGGTGCCGCCAAACCTGCAACAGCCCAATGCCTACCTGTACCGCATGGCCTTGAACATCGCCGCCGACCGCCGCCAGGCCGACGCGCGCTTGCTCACCGGCAGCGAGGTCGAAGAATTGTTGCAAAGCGCCGACGAAGCCCAGGACCCCTCGCGTGTGGTAGGCGGCCAGAAAGAAATCCAATCCCTGGTCAAAGCCCTTTACGAGTTGCCGGCACGCCGCCGCAAAATCCTGATCGCCGCCCGCCTGGAAGAGGCGCCGCACCTGGAAATTTCCCAGCGTTTCGGCATCTCCACGCGCATGGTCGAGAAAGAAATCAAGGCCGCCCTGGGCCATTGTGCCAAGCGGCTGGAAAGAAAAGTGATTCAGCGGTTCGGTCCCGGTGCCGGAAAACCGTCTTAGTGTCGAGTCCCTGATAAATCCGTGAGTACGTGCGCGCTTGAATATTTTTAGCTTCTCCACCGCCCGGCAGTCCGCCGCCAGCCCCCTGCACGATGAAGCCCGCGACTGGCTGGTCCTGCTGACCTCGGGCCGCGCCACCGTGGCCGATGCCAAGGCCCTCAAGGCGTGGTGCGCGCAGAGCCCCGCGCATGCCCAAGCATTCGAGCAGGCCAAGACGCTGTGGCAGCAAGTGGCACCGGCGCTCGATCATGTGTCGCAACCGCGCAGCTTTGGCCGGCGTGCCTTCCTTGGCGGTGCGCTCGCCGCTTCGGCGGCCGTGGTGATGGTGCGCGTCGGCGTACCGGGCGGTTTTGCCGGGCTCACGGCTGACTATCGCACCGCCGTCGGCGAGCAGCGCCAAGTGGTGTTGAGCGAGGGGGTTAGCCTGGAACTCAATACCCAGACCCGCATCAGCCGGGTCGGGCAGGGCATTGAATTGCTCGAAGGTGAAGTCGAGGTGTTCGCCCACGTTGCCCAACCGCTCAAGGTCCAGGCCGGCGAGGGCTGGGTGAGTGCGGCGCAGGCGCGGTTCAATGTGCGCAACACCGACCATAACGTGTGTATCACCTGTATCCAGGGTTCGCTCTCGGTGGATATCGCCGGGCGCAGTGTGCGCCTGGACCAAGGCCGACAATTGACCTACGGCGCCGCCGGAATCAGCGACGTGACAAGCGTGGACACCCAGGCGGTGCTGGCCTGGCGCGAACAGGTGCTGGTGTTCAACAACGCCACGCTGGCGACGGTGGTGGATGAGATCAACCGGTATCGGCCGGGGATGCTGGTGTTGCTGAATAAACAACTGGGCCAGCGCCGGGTGCAGGCGCGGTTCAGTTTGCAGCAGCTGGCGGGCGTGGCGTTGTTGATCCGGGATGCCTATGGGGCCAAGTGCACGGAGTTGCCGGGTGGGGTGGTGTTGTTGAGCTGACTCACTTCAACGGCCCCACCACCTGCCTATACGTTTCCACCCCCTGCGGCGTCTGCCGTACCAGGCTGATTTCCAATCCCAACGGATCCTCGCGCCGATTCCCGCTTAACTGCCGCCAGCCCTTATCCGGCTCCCACACTCGCACCTGCAGGTCACTCACGCCGGTCAACACCACCAGCCCATCCTTCGCCGCCGGCAACGGGTAGCGGTCACGTGTCGGCGCGGCGGCCCGATACAGGGCGTCGCCCTTGAGCCACCAGCGCACCCGTTGCAGGCCATCGCCTGCCACCGGGGCGCTGCGGATCACGTCGAGACGGAAGCCTTTGCTGTCGGAACTGCGCACCGTGATTGCGGCCAAGCCTGTGTCTTGCGGCGCGTCTGGGGCTGTCAGTTCAACACTGGCCCGCAGGCTGATATCCCGCTGCATCTGGTTCAACGCTCTCAGCAACACCTCGGTTTGCTCGGTACTCGCCTGCAAGTGCTGATCCGCACGGGTGACGCTGTCCAGCCCGCGCCAGGCGATCAGGCTGACCACCGCCATGAGCATGATCGCCACCATCACTTCGATCAGGGTGAAGCCGTGCTGGGATCGGTTCATGGCTGGCTCACCACGCGCATCAAGCCGGCGGCGTCGCGTTGCAGGCTGAGGCTGTGTTGCCCGTCGGACAGCACCACGCGCAGCGGTGGGTTGATCCATTCGGCATTAAGCACCAGGGTTTGCCGGGGTTCGATGTTGATTTGCATCGGTGTGCTTTCCCATAGGCGCGGGCGCAGTTGGCTGTCGCCCTGGAAGGATTCCACGCTCGCGCCATCATCGCTGCGGCGGTTGAAGCGAAAGCCCTTGGCGTCGGCGCGCCAGGTGATGGGGCGGCCGTCGGCGTGGGCTTCGGCCTGGGCGACTTGCAGCAGTTGGCTCAGGCGTTCGGCGTCCTTGCGCAGCAGGTGCAGCGGGTCGGGTTTGATCGTGAGGCTGATGGCGGCGCTGGCGATGCCGATGATCACCAGCACCACCATCAGCTCGATCAGGGTGAAGCCTTGCTGTTTCATCGCGTACTTCCTGGAACACTGGGGAGTGTGTGAAATAAAAGCGTGCGAATTGACCTGTAGGCTGGTGCGACGGACAAACAGGAGGTCCTCCCCATGACATTTGCCCCTCGTATCACCCTGGCCCACGGCGTGCAGGCGCTGGGCGTATTGGCCGCCTTGGCGGGCGTGGCGGTATGGACGCCGCTGCTGCTCACCCGCGCCGAATCCCACACCCCGCAAGCCACGCCCCAGGCGTTGGCGGCGCGCAGCGATAACCCGGCGCTGCAATGGTTTTCGAATGCGCCGACGGCGCTCCAGGTCAAAGTCACAGGCGTGCTCGCAGGTGCCCGTGGTGCGGTGGCGATCCTCAGTCTGAATGACGGCCCGCCGCGCAGCTTTCTGTTGGGTGAGCGGCTCAGCCCCGGCGTGCGGCTGACGGCCATCGAAGGCGACGGTGTGGAGATCGAACGCGGTGGCGAGAAGCTGCGCGTCAACCTCGAAAAGCTGCCGCAGGGCCCCGCGCTGCCGCTGCTCACTCGGCCATGACCTGGGTGTCCAGGCGCGCCAGGGGCGGCGCTTCGCGGCTGGCGTCGAGCACCTGCAGGTTGACCTGAAACAGGCGGCCATCGGCGTTGATGGTCTGCTCGCAACGCAGCTTCAAGCGGCCTTGGTCACACACGAAGGTGCGCTTGCCGCTGCGCAAGTGTCCTTCCAGGCGCAGTTCCGCCAGGCGACTCTGCGCCGCCAGCAACGCGATCGACTTGTCCCGCAGCAAGCCGTTGCTTTGGGTCATCAGCCCGGCCACGCGCACCGCGGCGGCCATGGCCACGGCGATAATCGCCAGCGCCACCAGCACTTCGATCAGGGTAAAACCTTGCGCGTTGCGACGGCCGTACATGGCGCTCTCAAAGCCGGGAAACAGGTCCGCAGACTAGCGCCGGCAGTTGACCGATTGGCGACCGAAACTCCCGAGGATTTTCAATACGACTGACATGTGTTCTTGCAACACTGCGCCACCAATGAACTCCAGCCAAGGAATGTCGAGATGGATATCGCGCGCCTAACGTCCCCATTGCCAGGCCCTCGCGGCCAGCGTGGCTTCACGTTGATCGAGATCATGGTGGTCGTGGTCATCCTCGGGATCCTGGCGGCGATGGTGGTGCCCAAGGTGCTCGATCGGCCGGACCAGGCACGGGCCACGGCGGCCAAGCAGGACATCGGCGGTTTGATGCAGGCGTTGAAACTCTATCGCCTGGACCACGGCACTTACCCGAGCATGAACCAGGGCTTGAAAGTGCTGGTGGAACGGCCGGCGGATGCGAAGAACAGTAATTGGCGCGCCTACCTGGAACGCTTACCCAACGACCCCTGGGGCCACCCTTATCACTACCTCAACCCGGGCGCCAACGGTGAGGTCGATGTGTTCTCCCTCGGTGCCGACGGCCAACCGGATGGCGATGGCGTCAATGCCGATATCGGCTCCTGGCAGTTGTAAGGCCCGTCATGAAAGGGTATTCGCCCCCAGCGGCGAAGCAGCGCGGCATGGCGATTATCAGCGCCTTGCTGATCGCGGCGGTGGTGGCGGTTCTGGCCGGCGCCATGCTCACACGCCAGACCGTGTTCACCCGCAGCCTGGAGGCCGAGCAACTGCGCATCCAGGGCCAGTGGCTGTTGCAAGGCGGCCTGGAACGCAGCAGGCAGATGCTCTGGGACGCGCGCCAAAAGGAGGTGCTGACGCGCCTTGATCAATCCTGGGCCCGTGCCCAAGGCGGCGCGTTCGAGGGGCGGATTGAGGACGAGCAAGGCAAGTTCAACCTGCGCAATTTGGTCAATCGCCAGCAGGTGGACAGCGAGCAGTTGCAGAGTTTCGAGCGGCTGTGCCAGTTGATCGGCGTCGACCCGGTGGTGAGTCGCCGCGTCAGCCAGCGAGTGATCGCCTCTTATCTCCCCCCGGTCAAATACCCGATGCTGCGCAGCCTGGATGACTTGAGTGGCCTCGAAGGCCTCGACCCCCTCGTGTTGCAGCGCATGCAGGCGTACATCAGCGTGTTGCCTGGGCCTACTTGGGTCAACGGCAACACTGCCAGCGCCGAAGTGCTCAGCGCGGTGGTGCCGCAGCTCAGCCTGTCCCAGGCCCATGGGCTGGTGGCTGAGCGTGACAGCGGGCAGTGGTTTATCAACCGTGGAGACTTCGTCAACCGCCTGCATTTACCCCAGGTGGTGATGGATTCGGTGCAGGTCGGCATTACCAGTGAGTGGTTTCGCCTGCAGGGCCAGGCCCGGCGTGAGCAGCGCCGGGTCACGATCGACGCGTTGCTGCATCGGCCCGAAGACCGTCAGCCACGAGTGATCTGGTCGCGGGTGGGCGTATGAAACGCTTGCGCATCGGCTTGCCGCCGCTGGATCAATTGACCGCTGAAAGCCAGGTCAGGTTTGCCTGGCTGGAGCGTGGCGTGGTCGTTGAAGAGGGCTATGAACACCTTGCGCAGTTGGGTAAGTCCCGCCAGGCAGTGGACTGCTTCCTGCACCCCCAGGACAGTCTGCTGACCCGCCTGGATCTGCCGCCATTACCGGCGGCGAAAACCGCTGCCGCCGTGGCCTGTGCCGCCCAGGCGCTGATACTCGGCCCGGTGGACCAGATGCAGGTGGCCCACGGCCCGCGTGACAGCGATGGGGGCGTGCAGGTGGCCTGGGTGCCCAAGGCCGGGTTGGCGCGGCTGGCGCAACTGCCACTCAAGCTGCGCGGCCTGTACCCGGCGCCCTATGCCTTGCCGGTGGGCGCGGCGGCGTTGGACGAAGGCTATCTGTTGACGCGTGACAGCCTGCAACAAGGCGCGGTGCACCCGTTGGGGTTGCAGGCGCTGGATGTGCCGCTGGTGGAGGCCACGCAGCGTTGGAGCGGGCCGGTGCCGGCTTGGGGATTGCACGGTCGCCTCAACCAACCCTCGACCGGCGGATGGGGCAGGGCGCTGGCCTGTGTGGCGCTGGCCACGGCCATCTGGACCGTCGGCCTCAACCTCTACGCGGCCCGCCAGGTGGAGGAAGGCCAGCGACTCAAGGCATCGATGAGCCAGCAGGTGCGCCAGGCCTTTCCCGAATTGCCGGTGGTGCTCAACCCGTTGCAACAGGCGCGTCAACAATTGGCCGCCCGCCAGACCGGCGCGGCGGCCGACCCAGGGCAACGCTTCGCCAGCCTGGTGCAACTGGCGGGTAATAACCTGCCCTTCATGGTGGGCAGCGTCGACAACCTGAGCTTTGAGCAGGGGCGCCTGCACGTTGAATTACTCGCCGACAGTCGCAACCCAAAGGCCGAAGGTGAATGGCAGGCAGCGTTGGCCCAGGCCGGTTTTACCGCCAGCCGCGATGAGCATGGCTGGACCCTTGCCCCGGCGCAGGCCGCAGAACAACCCGCAGGGGCCGGTGATGAATAAAGTCCAGCGACTGCGCAGCCAGGCCCAGGTGTTCTGGAACGGCCTGGCCCTGCGCGAAAAGCGCCTGCTCGGTGGGGCCGGCCTGGTCCTGGCGAGCCTGCTGACCTGGCTCGTACTGGTGCAGCCCGCGCTGAAGAAGATCGATTACTGGCAGGCCGAAACCCCCAAGCTGCGCGCCCAGGCCGAAGCCTTGCAAGTGCTGTTGCAGGATGTCGCCGCGCCCAGGCCGGGCGACGACACCGCACTGCGCCAAGCCCTGGATGGCGCCGGTCTGCAAGGCCATTACCAATTGCAGGCACTGGAATCCGGCGGTTGGCGCCTGACCTTCGACAACGCCCCGGCGGATGCGGTGGTGGGCTGGCTGTTGGGCAATGCCCGTTCGTTTTCCCTGGAGGTGTCTGAGGCGCGTTTGCAGCGCGCCCTCGATACCGTCGATAACTCGGCCGGCACTGTGTCCGGGACCGTTCGCATGGATCAGGCGCTTGGCGCTAAGGAAGCTTCATGAAGTGGTCAGTCCCCTCTTTTCGTAGGGTCGCGCCTTTGCTGGTGCTGGCGTTGAGTGCGTGCAGCAACCCGTCAACCACGCCGTTGCTGGTGGACAGCGAACTCGGTCAACCGTTGGCGAACACCCAGCGCAGCGGCGAGAACGTGTTGGACCGCCAGCGCGACCTCGCATCCAAGCCGCCCGTACAGCACCGCGTGACCAACAGCGCCCGTGGCCACGCCCCGGCGGCCGTGAAGGCGCGCAACCCGCTGGGTGACCAGCCGGTGCAGCTCAATTTTGTCGATGCGGACATCCAGGCGGTGGTCCGCGCACTGTCCCGCGCCACCGGCCAGCAGTTCCTGGTGGACCCGCGTGTAAAGGGCAACCTCACCCTGGTCAGCGAAGGCCAGGTGCCGGCGCACCAGGCCTACGACATGCTGTTGGCGGCGCTGCGCATGCAGGGCTTCAGCGTGGTCGATGTGGGCGGTGTCGCCCAGGTCGTGCCCGAAGCCGATGCCAAGTTGCTCGGCGGGCCGATCTACAGCGCCGGTAGCAGCGGCATGCAGACCCGCACCTTTCGCCTGCAATATGAAAACGCGGTGAACCTGATCCCGGTGCTGCGCCCCATCGTGTCGCCGAACAACCCGATCAATGCCTACCCCGGCAACAACAGCATCGTCATCACCGACTACGCGGAAAACCTTGCGCGGGTGGCGCAGATCATCAGCGGCATCGACACCCCCAGCGCCATCGACACCGACGTGGTGATGGTCCAGAACGGCATCGCCGTGGACATCGCCGCCATGGTCTCGGAGCTGCTGGAAACCCAGGGTGCCGACCAGACCCAAAAGATCAACGTGATCGGCGACCCACGCTCCAACTCGATCATCATCCGTTCCGGCAGCCCGGAACGCACGGAACTGGCGCGCAACCTGATCTACAAGCTCGACAACGCGCAGAGCAACCCCAGCAATATGCACGTGGTGTACCTGCGCAACGCCCAGGCGAGCAAGTTGGCCCAGTCGCTGCGCGGATTGCTCACTGGGGAAAGCGATTCCGGCGTCAGCGACGACGCGCGTGGCAAGCTCAGCGCCATGGGCGGTAACGGCAAGGACACCCAAGGCACCAGCAACGCGCAAAACAGCAGCGGCACGCCGACCGGCAGTGGTGTGCAGTCGGGGTATGGGCAAACCACCGGTTCGACTCCCAGCACCAGCGGCACCTCCACTGAGAACCAGGACACCGCGTTCAGCGCCGGCGGCGTGACCATCCAGGCGGACGCCACCACTAACACCCTGCTGATTTCCGCGCCGGACCCGCTGTACCGCAACCTGCGCGAAGTGATCGACATGCTCGACCAACGCCGCGCCCAGGTGGTGATCGAAAGCCTGATCGTGGAAGTCGGCGAAGACGATGCCACCGAATTCGGCGTGCAATGGCAGGCCGGCAACCTCGCCGGCAAGGGCGGTTTTGGCGGGGTCAACCTGGGCGGTAGCGGCGTGAACAGCACGCCGACCAGCAAGACCAGCATCGACGTGTTGCCCAAGGGCCTGAACGTGGGGCTGGTCAACGGCACGGTGGATATTCCCGGTATCGGCAAGGTACTCGACCTCAAAGTCTTGGCCCGGGCGCTGAAGAGCAAGGGCGGCACCAACGTGCTGTCGACGCCGAACCTGCTGACCCTGGACAACGAAGCGGCGAGCATTTTCGTCGGCCAGACCATTCCGTTTGTCACCGGCAGCTATGTGACCGGTGGCGGGGGGACCAGCAACAACCCGTTCCAGACGGTGCAGCGTGAAGAAGTGGGGCTCAAGCTGAATGTGCGGCCGCAGATTTCCGAAGGGGGCACGGTGAAGCTGGATATCTACCAGGAGGTCAGCACCGTGGATACACGGGCGTCGGTGGACGCGGGCACGGTGACCAACAAGCGGGCGATCGATACCAGTATTTTGTTGGATGACGGGCAGATCATGGTGCTCGGCGGGTTGCTGCAGGATGGGTATAGCCAGAGTAATGATGCGGTGCCGTGGTTGTCGGATATTCCGGGGTTGGGGGCGTTGTTTCGTAATGAGAAGCGCAGTGTGAACAAGACCAACCTGATGGTGTTTTTGCGGCCGTATATTATTCGGGACAGTGGGGCGGGGCGCAGTATTACCTTGAACCGGTATGAATTTATGCGCAGGGCGCAGGGGGGGCTGCAGCCGGAACATAGTTGGGCGATGCCGGATGTGCAGGCGCCGCAGTTGCCTTCGGTGGAGAAGGCGATTCCTGGGGGGCAGCAGCAGGGGCCTAGGGCTGTGATTCGGGCGGTGCCTAAGTGAGCGTACCTATCCGTTGCTGCGGTAACGGCCGCTTAGGGTTCGGCTCTTACAGCGGGTCACTTTTGGCAAACGCCCCAAAAGTAACCAAAAGGTCTTCGCCCCACCACTCGGCACCTCGCCTGGGCTCGGTGTGCCCTCACTCCGGCCAGCGTGGTTTTACGGGGCGCCGAAGATCAAGAGCAAGATCAAAAGCGGCTCGCTACGCATCGTGGGTACGCTGTTTTGTCGGCGTCGGATTGCCGGCGAAAAACGGGCGGGCATTGCCTTCTGTCTGGTGTTTTATGAGTTCAAATGAAGATCCAAATGTGGGAGGGGGCTTGCCCCCGATAGCGGTGGTTCAGTTTCAAATGGGTTGGCTGACACACCGCCATCGGGGGCAAGCCCCCTCCCACATTGGCACTGTGTATTCCTGCAGGAGATGGGTATGAGCCTGCTCCCCTACGCCTGGGCCAAATCCCAACGCATCCTCCTGCGCCCCGGCGAGAACGGCATGCTGCTGACCGTCTGCCCCTCAACCCCCGGCTGGTCGATCAGCGAGGTGCAGCGCCAGTTCGGTCAGTCGCAGGTTGAGCAGATACGCGATGACGAACTCGACGGCCTCCTGGCCAGCGCCTACGCCGACACCGGCAGCGCCGCCGCCGTGGTGGGCGCCGCCGAAAACGAGGTCGACCTCGACCGCCTCATGCAAGACATGCCCGAAATCACCGACCTGCTCGACACCCAGGACGGCGCCCCGGTGATCCGCATGATCAACGCGTTGCTCACCCAGGCCGCCCGCGACGAGGCCAGCGACATCCACATCGAACCCTACGAAACTCACTCCGTGGTGCGCTACCGCGTCGACGGCACCCTGCGGGACGTGGTCTCACCCCGCAAGGCCTTGCATGGCGCGCTGGTGTCGCGGATCAAGATCATGGCCCAGCTCGATATCGCCGAAAAACGCCTGCCCCAGGATGGGCGTATTGCACTGCGTGTGGCCGGGCGGCCCATCGACATTCGGGTGTCGACCGTGCCCACCGGGCATGGCGAACGAGTCGTCATGCGGCTGCTGGACAAACAAGCCGGGCGCTTGCAGCTGGAAACCCTGGGCATGGAGGCGCAGTTGCTGGCGCGCCTGGATACGTTGATCCGCCAGCCCCACGGCATCGTACTGGTCACCGGCCCTACCGGCAGCGGCAAGACCACCAGTCTGTACGCCGCCTTGGCACGGCTGGACGCGAGCACCAGCAATATCCTCACCGTGGAAGACCCGGTGGAATACGACCTGCCGGGCATCAGCCAGATCCAGGTCAACGCCAAGATCGACATGACCTTCGGCCTGGCCCTGCGCGCGATCCTGCGCCAGGACCCCGACATCATCATGATCGGTGAGATCCGTGACCTGGAGACCGCACAAATCGCCGTGCAGGCTTCGCTCACCGGTCACCTGGTGCTGGCGACCTTGCACACCAACGATGCGGTGTCGGCGGTCAATCGCTTGATCGATATGGGCGTTGAACCGTTTCTGTTGGCTTCGTCATTGCTCGGCGTGTTGGCCCAGCGCCTGGTGCGCCGCCTGTGCCCGCACTGCAAGCAGGAGGACCCTGCGGCGCCCGGCACCTGGCGCCCGGTGGGCTGTGCGCAGTGCAACCAGATCGGCTACAGCGGGCGTACCGGTATCCATGAATTGTTTTGCGTCGACGACGATGTGCGCAGCCTGATCCACCAGGGCGCCAACGAGCAGGACTTGCGCCTGGCCGCACGCCGCGCCGGGATGTTCAGCATGCGTGAAGACGGCGAACGCTGGGTGCGCAGCGGTGCCACCGCGCCCGAAGAAATCCTGCGCGTGACACGGGACGCCTGATGAATCGCTATCGCTACGAGGCCGCCGATGCCAGCGGAAAAGTCGAGGCCGGGCATGTGGAGGCCGACAGCCAGAGTGCGGCCTTCGCCAGTTTGCGCAGCCGGGGTTTGACCGCGTTGCTGGTGCAGATCGAAGGCGGCCAGCCAGCGGCGGCGGGCAGCAGCCTGTTCACTGCCAAACTCTCAGACAATGATTTGGCCTGGGCCACGCGGCAACTGGCGAGCCTGCTGGGCGCCAGCCTGCCGTTGGAGGCGGCGTTAAGCGCCACGGTGGAGCAGGCCGAGAAAAAACACATCGCCCAGACCCTCGCCGGTGTGCGCGCCGATGTGCGTGGCGGCATGCGCCTGGCGGAGGCGTTGGCGGCGCGGCCACGGGATTTTCCGTCGATCTACCGCGCGCTGATCGCGGCGGGGGAGGAGTCCGGCGACCTGGCCCAGGTGATGGAACGCCTGGCTGACTACATCGAGGAGCGCAACAACCTGCGCGGCAAGATCCTCACCGCGTTTATTTACCCCGGTGTAGTGGGACTGGTGTCCATCGGCATTGTGATTTTCCTGTTGAGCTACGTGGTGCCCCAGGTGGTCAGCGCGTTTTCCCAGGCGCGCCAGGACCTGCCCGGGCTGACCCTGGCGATGCTCAACGCCAGCGACTTCATTCGCGCCTGGGGTTGGCTGTGTTTCGGCGGGATCGTCGGCGGTTTCTGGAGTTGGCGCCTGTATTTGCGCAACCCGGTGGCGCGTTTGAATTGGCATAGCCGCGTCTTGCGCCTGCCGCTGATTGGGCGTTTTGTGCTGGGCCTGAACACCGCGCGGTTTGCCTCGACCCTGGCGATTCTCGGCGGGGCCGGCGTGCCGCTGTTGCGTGCCCTGGAAGCGGCGCGGCAGACCCTGTCCAATGACCGCCTGAGCCAGTGCGTCAACGACGCCACCGCCAAAGTGCGCGAAGGCGTCAACCTGGCCCCGGCACTGGCGGTAGAAAAGGTGTTCCCGCCGGTGCTGATCCACCTGATCGCCAGCGGCGAAAAAACCGGCTCGCTGCCCCCCATGCTCGAGCGCGCGGCGCAGACGCTGTCGCGGGACATCGAACGCCGCGCCATGGGCATGACCGCGTTGCTGGAGCCGCTGATGATCGTGGTGATGGGTGCCGTGGTGCTGGTGATCGTCATGGCGGTGTTGTTGCCGATCATCGAGATCAACCAACTGGTCACCTGAATACACGCGGTCAAAAAAGTGTGGGAGCTGGCTTGCCTGCGATGGCCATAGGTATCTAAACAACTTTCAAAGACTGAAAAGTTTCCCTACAAAGGGGTGTAGATACCTATGGCCATCGCAGGCAAGCCAGCTCCCACATTTGGATCAGGTTTCTTCAGTTGCGTTTTCCGGTACTTGATGCCGCCACGTCCAACCTCGGGTTCCTCATTCCGTCACATCTCGTCCCCCTACGAGGCCTCCAGGCCCGCAGGCTGAAACCTCGCTGTCACTTCCCTCCAAACCGCTCAAAACCATGACTAAAACACCCGAGAATCTTTTTAAAAATCAAGCCCTTCCTCCCGAGGTTTTTTCCTTTTGCTGTCATCGGAAGCTGCGAAATTTCCTACCCATGGCCTCACCCCTCGCCACCCCCGCAAACCGGCTTGGGACCGAAGCCATGGCGTCATGCAAGAGCCATCTACCCCAACGTACAAACACGACGAAAGGAGATTCTTCATGTTTAAGCGCAACGTTCTCGCGGTATCCATGACCCTCGCTGCACTGTGCTCGGCACAGGCTGCAATGGCTGACATCAACGGCGGTGGTGCCACCCTGCCACAAGCGCTGTACCAGACCTCCGGCGTGTTGACTGCCGGTTTCGCCCAGTACATTGGTGTCGGCAGCGGTAACGGCAAGGCAGCCTTCCTGAACAACGACTACACCAAGTTCCAGGCTGGCGTGACGAACAAGAACGTGCACTGGGCGGGCAGCGACTCCAAGCTGAGCGCCACTGAGTTGTCGACTTACGCTTCTGCCAAGCAACCGACCTGGGGCAAGTTGATCCAGGTGCCATCGGTGGGGACTTCGGTTGCCATTCCTTTCAATAAAAGCGGTTCCGCCGCTGTAGACCTGAGCGTTCAAGAGTTGTGCGGCGTGTTCTCGGGCCGTATCAATACCTGGGACGGTATTTCCGGTTCTGGCCGTACCGGTCCGATCGTTGTGGTTTATCGCAGCGAAAGCAGTGGTACCACTGAGCTGTTCACCCGTTTCCTCAATGCCAAGTGCAACGCAGAAACAGGCAACTTCGCCGTCACCACCACCTTCGGCACCAGCTTCTCCGGTGGCTTGCCTGCCGGCGCCGTTGCTGCTACTGGCAGCCAAGGTGTAATGACTGCCCTGGCCGCCGGCGATGGCCGCATCACCTACATGAGCCCTGACTTCGCCGCCCCTACATTGGCCGGTCTGGACGACGCTACCAAAGTGGCTCGCGTGGGCAAAAACGTCGCCACTAACACCCAGGGCGTTTCGCCTGCCGCCGCCAACGTGTCTGCCGCTATCGGCGCAGTACCGGTACCGGCTGCCGCTGATCGTTCCAACCCGGACGCCTGGGTTCCAGTCTTCGGTCCGGACAACACCGCCGGTGTACAGCCTTACCCAACCTCGGGCTACCCGATCCTGGGCTTTACCAACCTGATCTTCAGCCAGTGCTACGCCGACGCGACCCAGACCACCCAAGTGCGTGATTTCTTCACCAAGCACTACGGCGCCTCCAACAACAACGATGCAGCCATCACCGCCAACGCTTTCGTTCCACTGCCAACCGCTTGGAAAGCCACCGTTCGCGCCAGTTTCCTGACCGCGAGCAACGCCCTGAGCATCGGCAACACCAACGTCTGCAACGGTATCGGTCGTCCGCTGTAACCCACGCTTTCAACGACCTGCACCCCCTGATCAGCAACGGCCCGTGCCGTTGCTGATTTTTGCGTTTGTGCGGTTTTTCGACCCGTTACCAGCCCTCTATGAACTTTGCATGACAGAAGTTCAGTCGCGCCCCTCGCCAACCGCCTAACCCTCATACGTGAGCCTGTCTTGCTCCCTGCGTGATAACAAAGAAGGAAGAACCCCGATGGTCCGCTGCAAATCACCGGTCAACCTGAAAGCCCAAGAAACCGTGCTGCGCCTCAAGCCCCTGGCTCAGGCCATTGCCTTGTTGATGGTGGCCGGTAATGCCCATGCAGCCACGGCGTTCAGTTCCAGTTGGTTTGCCGAAAAAGGCGCGACCCAGGCGGCAACGGCGGCGCGGCTCAGTGCCGGGCAGGTGCCGGGGATTCCGTCGCTGAACGAGCAAGCGCGGGTCAACCAGCAGTTGGCGCGCTCCATCAGTACGCTGAACACCAGTGTGGCGGCGATTGCCGCGCAGCAGGCCGCGCAAGCGGCGGGACGCCAGGCTGCGTTCGGCCAGGTCTCGACGATTCCGGATGGCCTGGGCAAGGGCGGCCTGCAGGTCGACAACAGCCTGACCCAGGGCTGGATCAACGCCAAGAACCCGACCCAGAGCCAGTCCGGCGGCAAGACCACGGTGACTATCGAGCAGACCGCCGACAAGGCGATCCTCAACTGGGAGACCTTCAACGTCGGGCGCAACACCACCGTGGATTTCCAGCAGCAGTCCAGCTGGGCCGTGCTCAACCGCGTCAACGACCCCAATGCGCGGCCCAGTGAGATCCAGGGCCAGATCAATGGCGCCGGTACGGTGATGATCGTGAACCGCAACGGTGTGGTCTTCAGTGGCACCAGCCAGGTCAACGTACGTAACCTGGTGGCCGCCGCCGCGAACATCACCGATGAGCAGTTCACCCAGCGCGGGATTTATGTCGATAGCACGGGCTCCCAGCCAACCTTTATCGACGCGGCGGGCAAGGTCCAGGTGCAGCGCGGTGCATTGATCCAGACCCACAACCCGGCGACCTCCACCGATTCGGGCGGCTACGCCCTGCTGCTCGGTTCGGAAGTGGAAAACGCCGGCACGATCACTACCGCCAAGGGCCAGGCCACCCTGGCGGCCGGCGACAGCTTCTACATCCGCAAGGGCGTGGGCACCACGGGCAACGACCGCTCCACCACGCGCGGCAATGAAGTGGCGACCAGCCTCAAGGCCGGCAGCAGCGCCGGCAAGGTCACAAACAGCGGCCTGATCATGGCCTCTACCGGCGACATCACCCTGACCGGGCATCAGGTGCAGCAAAACGGCGTTGCGCTGGCCAGCACGTCGGTGGACACCCGCGGCACCATTCACTTGCTCAACGCTGCCAGCGACAGCACCGGCAGCGTGACCCTGGGCGAAGGCAGCACCACCGCGATCCTGCTGGACAGCAGCGGCAGTACCGCGCTGAACAGCCAAAAGGGCAACGGCCTGATCAAGCTCGACGGCACCCCCGCCAACCTGATTACCGGCGCGTTCAACAACCTCAGCGCCGTGGCCGACCGCACCGACCAGTCGCGTATCGAGATCGTCAGCGGCGGCACCGTGGACTTCCAGAAAGGCTCGACCACCCTGGCCACGGGCGGGCAGGTGGCGGTCAGCGCGGCCGGGCGCAGCCTGGTGCGTGATGGGGCGATGATCGACGTGTCTGGTGCCATCGGCGTCAGGGTGTCGATGGAGTCCAACAACATCAAGATCAACGTGCAGGGCAACGAGCAGCGCGATGCGCCGGTCAACCGTGACGGCGGCCAGTTGATCAACAATGACGTGTGGGTCGACCTGCGTGAGCTGGTGTTTGTGCCGGCCGGTACCAACGGTTACGCAACGGACCGCTGGTACACCGCCGGCGGCTTGCTGGAGGTGGGCGGTTACCTCGGCACCCAGGGTCACTCGATGGGCGAGTGGATGGCCCAGGGCGGCACCGTGACCTTTACCGGCAAGGATGTCGTGACCCAGCAGGGCGCGCAGATCAACCTGTCGGGCGGCACCGTGGATGTGCAGGCCGGGTATATCCAGCAGACCTGGCTCAAGGGCCCGGACGGGCGCTTGTATGAGCTGTCCAATGCGCCGGGCGATATTCTCTATTCCGGGTTCTACAAGGGCTACGAAGACACCAGCAAGCGCTGGGGCCAGACCGATTACTACTACAACCCGATGATCGCCAAGCAACGCCGTTACGAGAGCGGTTACACCGTCGGCCGTGATGCCGGCAAGCTGGTGATCGGCACCACCAGCGCAGTGCTCGAAGGCCAGGTGATCAGCGACGTGTTCCAGGGCACCCGCCAGACCCAGGCCCCGAACATGAACCTCGACGGCTACCAACAGTCGCAGAAGGCCATGGCCCAGCGCGCGCAGTTGATCATTGGCGGGTACACGCCGGTCTACAACAAGACCACCGGTACCCTGCGGTATGCCCTGACCGGCAACGCCGACCAGGTACTGATCGACAGCAACACGCAGAAAATCGCTGACGGCCTGGACCTCACCACCGCCTTGCCGGCGGATCGCCAGGGCAAGATGGTACTCGACAGTGATCAGCTCAATGGCTATGAGCTGGGCGCGATCAAGGTCGGGGCCACCCGGCAGATCACGGTCAACGGCGCGCTCCAGGTGGCGGACGGTGGTGATATCACCCTGTTCGGGCCTGGCGTCAATATCACTGCCAATCTCACCGCCCACGGCGGCAGCATCAATGCCGGTAACATCCTCAACCAGATCGATCCGCTCAAAGGCACTGTCCTCGATGCAATCGTGGCGGGGAATGGCGGCGTCAACCTGGCCTCCGGGGTCAAGCTGGACACCACTGGGCGCTGGAGCAACCTGCTGCTGGAACCGACCAACAACAGCGGCGTGGCTTATGTGAACGCCGGCAAGGTGTCGTTGCGCAGCACCGGCAACGTGAACCTGGCGGCCGGCAGTGTGGTGGATGCATCCTCCGGCGGCATCCTCGGCCTGGATGGCAAGCTTATCGGTGGCAAGGGCGGCGATGTGACCTTGGCGTCCCTCAGTAGCCTCGGGCTGGACGGCGAGATTCGCGGCTATGGCGTCAGCGGTGGCGGTACCCTGGCGTTGCAGGCGCGCAAGGTACAGATCGGCACCCGCGCCACGGCACCTGACGCAGGCACCGTGCAACTGGCGGGCGATTTCTTCAATAAGGGCTTCTCGGCCTATGACATCACCGGCAACGAAGGGCTGCTGGTCACGGACGGCACCCAGGTGGATGTCACCACGCCGGTCTACCGCGTGGGCGAGCAGACAGTGGCTGCGTCGAGTGGCAGCGACCCCGCCACCGCACTGGAACGCTGGACGCCAGCGCTCTACCAGGAAAACCCGACCCAAGGCGTCCTGACCCAGCGTCGCGGTGCCAGCCTCACGTTGACGGCTGGCTCCAAGGACTCCACCGCCGCACAACTGGCGACCACTGCCCTGACCGTGGGCCAGGGCGCGGTGATCAATGTCGACCCCGGCCAGGGCATCAACCTGCGCAGCGTTGGCCAGTTGACCCTGAACGGCAGCCTGAATGCCTGGGGTGGCAGTGTCAGCCTGGGCGGCCTGAGCGTGTCGCCACAGGCCTGGGAACAGCCGATTGCGGCTGGCCATGACCGCTCGATCTGGGTGGGAGAAAATGCGCTGATTGACGTTGCATCGCGAGCGGTCACGGCGGTGAGCAATCGGGGCAACGTGTACGGCCAGGTCCTCAATGGCGGCAAGATCAGCATTGGCGGCGATATCAACCTCGCCACCGGCATTGCCAGTGCCGGCGATGTGTTTGTGGTGGTCCGTGAGGGCGCGCGCCTGGACGCGTCCGGTGCCCAGGCGATGCTCGACGTGCCCGGTCAGGGCCGTGTGCCGGTATCCAGCAATGGCGGCAGTATCAGCTTTGCGTCGAACAACGGCCTGTACCTGGACGGCAGCTTCGTTGCCCGTGCGGGCGGGGCGGGGGCGGCGGGCGGCAGCTTGGCCCTTGCGCTGGAAAGCCCGTATTACCTCAAGGCCGGCGTCAACGACAGTGTGCTCAACGTGCGTGAACTGGTGCTCAGCCAGACCCATCAAACCAGCCCGAACGCCAACCTGGAATACGGCCATGGCCATCTCGGGGTGGACCAGGTCACCGCCGGCGGCTTTGACAATCTTGCGCTGCTCAGCAACGGCTTGCTGAGTTTTGACGGTGATGTGTCGTTGAACATGGGCCAGAGCCTGCGCCTGTACGGTGGCAGCTATAACCTCAGTGAAAGCGCCGCGGCCAATTCACGGGTCAACCTGTCGGCGCCGTACCTGCTGTTGGCCGGCCTGCTCGCGCCCGCAGAAACCGGCAAGGAGGCCTACACCCGTGCAGTGCCGGTTTCTGCGGATCCATCGGTGCTGGCCACCACGGCGCAGTTCAACGCCAACGCCAACCTGATCGACGTGCGTGGCAATGTGGTGTTCGGCAACAAGAGCTATCTGTTGCGACCCGACAACAGCCAGGCCAGCCTTGAACGGCGTGGGTTTGATGATGTGCAACTGACCAGCCAGGGCGACTTGCGCTTCCTGGCGGGGGCCGGTGCGGATGTGATTGCCCAGGGCATCAGCACGCAATTAGTGACCGGTGGTGACATGACCCTGCGTGCGGCGCAGTTGTATCCGGCGACTGAAGTCGGCGCCCGGGTACTGGCGGGCTATGTGAATAATGCTGCCAGCAATGGCACAGGCTTCAATTATGATCCGACACGCACCCTGACCATCGCACGCACCGCCAATAGCAATGCCGCCATGCCTTACTCGGTCTTTGGTCGTCTGCAATTGGGCGGGCCGACCATCAAGCAGGGCGGGGTGGTGCGTGCGCCCCTGGGGCTGATCGAGATCGGCAACCTGGGTTCTACAGACGTGCAACTGCTGCCGGGCAGCCTCACGTCGGTGAGTGGCAAGGGCCTGGTATTGCCTTACGGCGGGACCGTGGATGGGCAGATCTACAAGTACAACGGCAAGACAGTAACGTTTATAGGCCAAGGTGGCGGCAACGTTGCAGGCAGTCTGAACGTCGGGGTGATTCTCGGTGGCCAGGCGGTGGAGGTGCTGCCGCAGGCGACGTTGGATCTGTCCGGCGGTGGTGAACTGCTCGGCGCTGGATTTATTTCCGGGCGCGGGGGGTCTACGGATGCACGTTACAACCCACTGGTACAGTTCGGTGCGAACGGCGGGTTTGTACTGCCGGGTCTGAGCACCAACCCGATCTATGCGATTGTGCCGGGCGTGCAACCGGGCTATGCCCCGGTGGCGCCGGAAGGTGGCGCGGTCGATCCGTTGATCGGCCAGCAGATCACAATCGGCGCCGGCGTGCCGGGCCTGGCGGCCGGCACCTATACCCTGATGCCGTCCACCTATGCGTTGATGCCTGGGGCTTTCCGGCTGGAGATCAACGGCCTGGCCGGGATGGGCGCCGACGGTGCGACCCAGGCATTGCGCAATGGCTCATGGGCCACGGCAGGGCGCTTGTCCATCGCCAATACCGGTATCAGCAACAGCACGGCCAGCCAGGTGATTCTCACGTCGGCCGATATGTTGCGTCGTTACTCCCAATACAACGAAACCGGCTACGCACAGTTCGCCGTGGCCGACGCCACCAGGCTTGGTATACCTCGGGCACTGCTGCCGGTGGATGCCAAAACCCTGCAACTGGCCCTGCGGCCAGGCGCAGGTGCGGATGCCTTTTCGTTCCAGGGGATCGGCCGCTTCGAGGCCGCTGATGGCGGTTACGGCGGTACCGTATCGCTGATAAACGAAGAAAAGGGCAGCTTGGGAAGGGACATCGAAATTGTCGCGGCAGGCAACGCGGCTACCGCCAATTTCAAAGGCATTACGGTGGATGCGGACAGCCTGAATGCAATGGGCGCGGCTCGCCTGCTGATCGGTGGAATGACCTATGTCACGTACGGCCAGGGTGGCAACTACATCAACCTCCCCAGCAGTATCACCAGTTCCATCATCCTGCGCGACGGCGCGAACCTGGCGGCACCGGAGGTATTACTGGTGACCTCCACCGGAAAAATTACGCTCGAACAAGGCGCCTCGATCAACACGATAGGCCAGGGCAAGGCCAGCTACGACGCACGTGACGGCTTTATCTACAACCTGAGCAATGTGCTGGCGGTGTCCAACGGTTTGCTCAACGTAGTCGCCGCGCCGTCATTGGGCGAAGTCATCAGTGGGGGCATCCAGTTAGGCGTGTGCAACAGCGCGCCCTGCAGCGGCCAGACAGCCCTGTATTCCGAAGGCAGCATCGTTACCTTGACCGACAGCTCCCTGCAGATGGGCGATGAGGTGCGCTATGGCACCCGTCACCTGAACCTGGGCGTGTCCAGCATCAACGTCGGCAGTCCCGAAGCCCTGGCCGCTGCAGCCGCCAACAATCGCCTGCCGGTAGGCATGACCCTCAACCAGCAAGTGCTGGAACGCCTGCTGCGCGGTGACACCCAATTCGGCGCCCCGGCCCTGGAAACCCTGCAACTGTCAGCGCGTGACAGCTTTAACTTCTACGGCACCACCACCCTGGACACTTATGACGCCGTGACCGGCAAGTCGATGCTGAGCAACCTGATGCTCTCCACGCCGGCGATCTACGGCTCTGGCGGCTTGAACGACGTGGCGACTGTCCACACCGCCAACCTGATCTGGCAAGGTGCCGTCGCGCCGCCTGTGGCGGCGGTGACCGGCGGTGCTGGCACCGGCAGCGGGCGCCTGGACATCAATGCCGAGCGTATCGAATTCGGCTATGGGGATTTTGCCCAGCCGAGCACGACCAAGACCTTCGACCGCCTCGCCTTGGGCTTTGCCAACGTCAACCTCATTGCCAGTGAGCGCATCACCGCCAACCACAAGGGCAGCCTCTCGGTGTACCAGAGCCAGGGCGCGTTTGATGCGATCAAGGGCTTTGCCTACAGCGGCGGCAACCTGAATATCCTCACGCCGCTGATGACCGGTGAAGCCGGTTCGGTCAACCGTATTACCGCCGGTGGCGCGATTGATGTCAGCGCCTCGGCTGGCGCAGTAGGCAAGGTGGACGGTATCGGCGGCGAATTGTCACTGCAAGGCGATAGCCTTCGCCTGGCCACTGCCGTGGTACTGCCCAGCGGCAAGGTGACCTTGGGCGCGCGGGGCGACGTGGTATTGACCGATGCCGCCTCGATTGATGTGTCCGGCCGGGCCATTGCCTTCAACGACCTGACCAAATACAGCGCAGGCGGCGAGGTGTTGCTGGAAAGCCGTGCCGGCAATGTGCAGCAGGCCGCCGGTTCGACCATCGACCTGTCGGCGCAGCACAACCAGGCGGGCAAGTTGCGCGCGGTGGCGGTGGACGGCGCTGCGGGGATCGTCGACTTGGCAGGCAAGATCATCGCTGGCAGCAGCGGTGACTACGATGCCGGTGGCACGCGGGTGCCCTACCTCGCGGGTGCGGTGGAGATTCAGGCCCAGCGCCTGGGCGGCAGCGGTACGCTCAGCGACCAGTTCGCAGCGCTCAACCAACGCCTCAACCAGGGCCAGGTCTACGGTGCGCGCAGCTTCCAGCTCAAGCAGGGCGACCTGACGATCGGTAATGACGTCAAGGCCAACAGCGTCAACGTCTCGATCGACAATGGCAGCCTGCGCGTGACCGGCCTGGTGGATGCCAGCGGCGAGCGCGTGGGCAGCATCAACCTGGCGGCCAAGAACGGCCTGAGCCTGGACGGCACGGCGGTGCTCGATGCCCATGGCAGCCAACTGCGGTTGGACAGCTACGGCAAGATCATCGATTCGCCCAACCGCGCCATCGTGGTGCTGGGCTCGGGCCTGGGCCAACTGACCCTGGCCGAGGGGGCGCGCATCGACCTGCGTCACGGTACTGCTGCTGCGACCGGCAATGACGGGCGCAGCCGTGGCACGCTGGAACTCAACGCGCCGCGAGTGGGCGGCAATGACATCGCCATCGACGCCCGTGGGCAGTTGACTATCCAAGGCGCGCGTTCGATTGCGCTCAATGGCATGAGAACCTACGACGATGCCCCGACCAAAACCGACGAAACGCCCAATGGCCGCCCGTACCAAGTGATTGATCAGACCTACCTGCAGGGCGTCAATGACGCGAATACGACATTCATCGACGCTGCGCGCGTTAACGACAACTTGCTGCGCAAACTCGCCGGCTTGAACAACGCCACGTACGGCGATGTTTTCCACCTGCGCCCCGGCGTAGAGATCATCAGCAAAACCCCGGATGGAGACCTGGTAGTGCAGGGCGATCTGGACCTCTCCAGCTATCGCTACGCCAGCCTCAAATCAACGGCCAAGACCGAGTCCGGCAGCCTGACCCTGCGTGCCGGTGGCGACCTGAATATCTATGGCAGCATCAACGACGGCTTTGCCGCGCCACCGGCCACCGACGATGACAATGGCTGGGTGCTGCGCGCCGGTATCGACTACACCGGCGGCACCGTGGTGATACCGGGCAGCGGCGTGACCCTGGAGGTGGGCACCGTGTTCCCCGCGGGCGCTGCGCTTAATTTCGATGTACTGACCAACCCCCTGTTTTTGCCGCCGGGCACCCGATTGCCCGTCGCGGCTACGCTCAAACAACCGTTGGTACTCCCGGCGGGTACGGTGTTGGCGGCGGCTGTTCGGGATGCCTCGGGCAATGTGCTGTTCGCGGCGGGCACGTTGCTGACTCAGAGCCAGACCCTCGCCATCGGCAGTGTCCTGGATGCCGGCAGTTTGTTGAGCACGTCAGCCAGTGTCGACGGCTTGATCTGGCCCAAGGGCGTGCCATTGGCCACCAAGGTGACCCTGACCGCCAGCCA
>Ga0207650_10000358_pt1 | contig 44004 bp, 44 predicted proteins | sample KBSS63metaG_FD_184325 | JGI IMG/M metagenome (GOLD analysis project Ga0207650, IMG submission 184325) | Switchgrass rhizosphere microbial communities from Kellogg Biological Station, Michigan, USA - KBS S6-3 metaG (SPAdes) (version 2) | ecosystem: Host-associated > Plants > Roots > Rhizosphere...
TATTTGTGGAGAACATGGAGGAGACCCAAAATCGGTTGTGTATTGTCACCAAATCGGACTCGATTATGTCAGTTGTTCACCGTACCGAGTGGCCATAGCCCGATTGGCGGCGGCGCAGGCCGTTTTGGGAGAGAGATCCTCGTGATGTGCGTAAAGACGAGCGCATCGACAGCCTGACGGGACATTTCGTTGACAGACTGCTGGTGATCCACGATAATTTAGGCCTTTTAGTAGCACACCATGGAACCACGGTTTGTTGAGCTATTGGTCAGAGGCGGTGTCGTCACCCGTGACCAGCTCTCGGAGGCACAGAAGAAGGAGCGTGAAAACGGATCTAGTATTACTAGGGAAATTGTTCGCCTCGGCTATACAAGTGAGCAAATACTGGGCGAATTCCTCGCTAAGCAATTTGGCATCGAAACCGTCGATCTCATACCTGGCGAAATCGATGACGCGGTGTTTAGCTTAGTTCCTCCTCAGATTCTTCAGAAGCATCAACTCGTCCCCTACAAATTATTGGGCTCGACTCTCACCGTCGCTATGTCCGACCCGACGGATCTTGTAGCGATCAACGAAGTCAAGTTCGTGACGGGATACGGTGTGCGCGTCGTCTTGGCGACACCCTCCTCGATTAAGAAGACCCTGGATCAGCGGTTCGGCGGCGTCAGTTACGATGATGTCCTGAAGAAATTTGGCGATGGTGAGATGGAGGTCGTTCAAGAAAGTGACGACGTCAATCTCCAGGAACTGCAGCAAGCGACCATGGACGCGCCTGTGGTCACCTTGGTCAATGCCATTCTTGCTGATGCCGCGAAACGGCGCTGCAGCGACATTCATATTGAGCCCTATGAAAAAGTTTTCCGGGTTCGGTTTCGTATCGATGGCGTGCTGCAGGAAATTATGAGTCCACCATTACGGCTCAAGAATGCACTCGTCTCCCGTCTCAAAGTTATGGCAGGCTTGGATATAGCCGAGCGCCGACTGACGCAGGACGGCCGCATTAAGCTAAAAATGGGCATGGGTGGGGAATTGGATATCCGAGTATCTATTCTGCCAACCTTATTTGGCGAAAAAGTGGTCATGCGCTTGCTGGACAAGTCCAATCTTCAACTCGATATGTCTAGGCTCGGTTTCGATCCGCAGAATTTGAAAGACTTTCAAGAAGCAATTCATAAACCTTACGGAATGATTCTTATCACCGGGCCTACCGGTAGTGGTAAGTCAACAACTCTCTACTCAGCGCTTTCCGAACTCAATAAGCCTGACGTCAACATTTCTACTGCCGAGGATCCTGTCGAATACAATTTGGTCGGTATTAATCAGGTTCAGGTGAGAGATCAGATCGGGCTCGATTTTGCTGCTTGCCTCCGATCATTTCTGCGCCAGGATCCTGACATTATAATGGTGGGAGAGGTTCGTGACCTAGAAACCGCACAGATTGCTATCAAAGCCGCTTTGACGGGCCATTTAGTCTTAAGTACGCTCCACACGAACGACTGTCCGGCGACGGTTGATCGTCTAATCAATATGGGGGTCGAGCCGTTTCTTCTAACTTCGTCGATCAACTTGATTTTAGCCCAAAGATTGGTCCGTCGTATCTGTGAGCAGTGCAAGGAGCCGGTTCAACTTAGGTCCGAACTCCTGATTAACCTCGGGGTCGATCCCGCCGATCTTGGCGCGGGGTTTCCAACGTTTCACGGACGTGGTTGCAGCAATTGCGGCAATACCGGTTATCGCGGACGATTGGCGGTCTATGAAGTGATGGTGATGCGGGACGAACTTAGAGAATTGATTCTAAAAGGCGTATCCGCAATGGAGCTCAAGCGCGCGGCCGTTAAACTCGGATTGAGCACGTTGCGGATGAGCGCTCTACAGAAAGTTCGTGAAGGGTTGACGACCGTCGACGAGACTCTTCGAGTGACGGATACCGACAAAGGTTTCGGTTCGGTTTTCTCACTGGGCTTCTAGCGGTTTGGGTCACCGCGAACCGGCAATAGCTAGGGAACAACCATATGGACACAAAAAACATCGGATAAACGGGCACGAAGTATGGCGATATTTGTTTGGGAAGGTAGAACTGCCCAAGGGAGGGTCGTTAAGGGGGATAATCTTGAGGCACCGAGCTTGGAGGCTGCGCTCGCACGCCTTCGGGAGCAGCGAATACGCCCGACCCCGAACCGCGTAAAAGAGAAGGGCAAGGGTTTTGACAAAGAAATTTCCATTCCAGGCTTTGGCGATAAGGTCACGACGAAAGACATATCCGTGGCAACCCGCCAGCTCGCGACCATGATCGACGCGGGCCTGCCGATTGTGCAATGCTTGGATATTTTGGCGGAACAATCCGAAAGCAAACTTCTTCGCAATACTATTGGAACCGTCCGAAAGGACGTTGAAGGCGGGTGCACATTTGCGGATGCTCTGCGAAAACACCCAAAAATTTTTGATGACCTGTATGTAAACATGGTCGAAGCCGGCGAAGCCGGCGGCATTTTAAACACGATACTGAACCGAATCGCTCTGTTTATCGAAAAGGCCAACCGACTCAAGAAAAAAGTTAAAGGCGCGATGATCTATCCTTGTGCTATAGTTGGCGTAGCGGTGATCGTTGTCGCGGTGTTGATGATCTTCGTCATTCCAGTTTTTGCAGAGCTTTACGGCAGTATGGGAAAGGCACTTCCGCTACCGACGCAAGTATGTATCGACATCAGCAATTGGTTCGTTGCCTACTGGTATGTATTGGTTGGAGCAGCGGTGGGAACTTTTTTTGGAATATCTGCATACTATAAGACTCCACAGGGTCACATGAATATCGATCGGCTGTTACTACGGATGCCGATCATCGGCGATCTTTTGAGAAAAGTCGCCGTCGCACGGTTTTCCCAAAACATGGCGCTGCTTCTGAGCTCCGGTGTGCCGATTTTGGACGGCTTGGCTATTACTGGGAAAACGGCCGGCAACAAAGTGGTCGAAAAAGCGATTTTGGACAGTCGAATCAGCATCAGTCAGGGCAAAACCGTCGCGGAACCGCTGCGCGATAGCAAGATTTTTCCACCTTTGGTCTGTCAAATGGTGGCGGTCGGTGAAAGCACCGGCGGACTCGATGGAATGCTCAAGAAAGTGGCCGAACTCTATGAGGAAGAAGTTGACGATGCCGTGAACAATCTTACCGCCATGATGGAACCTATGATTATGGTAGTTCTAGGAGTAATTCTCGGGGGCCTTGTCATCGCGATGTACCTGCCGATCTTCCAAATGGGATCACTGGTCGGTGGATGATCCTCAGAAGGAACGACGACCGCAAACATTGAGTGACGACTATAAAGAGTTGACAGAAAAAATTCGCTGGCTACTACTTTTGCGAGTAGTCATTCTGTCGTTTTTCCTTGGCGCCACCGCGCTTTTTCACTTTTTTGGAACCGAGGGCGATCTTTCGTACTTACTGAGTCTCTCGGTCCCGCTTATCTTTGCTTATCTGATCTCCATTATTTCCGTCGTCGTTTTACCACGAGTACGAAGCCTCCCGCTGTTTGCTCATGCCCAAGTCTGCTTTGACGTCGTTTTAATCACTGGGATCATTCGCATCACGGGAGATATCGGAAGTCCCTTTTCGGTTCTTTACAATCTCGCAGTTCTGAACGGCGCAATCTTGCTCTTCTATCGGGGCGCGTTTTTTACCGCTGGCTGTTCGAGCCTGTCCTATGTCGGATTACTTTTGTGGAGTCAATATTATGGTTCCGCCTCCGGAATCCCGCTTTCCTGGTCGATGCTCATTCCTATTTTCCTAAGTATCGGCAGTTTTTTTGTTATTGCGTGGCTTAGCGGGTTCCTGACGAACAAATTGAGTGAAACTGAGCAACTCCTCAAGGAAAAACAAATCGATTACCAGGAACTCGACGCATTTAAAGACGCTCTCCTGAAAGGAATCGGGAGCGGAGTAGCTATCGCGGACCGAGACGGACGAATCAATTATTTCAATCAACAAGCACAGGTCCTAACATCCCTTAGTGAAAACGCGGTAAAGGGAAAACGACTTGAACAAATTTTTCCGGGCTTAAACTACGATTTCCAAAGTCACCGTAATGCCGGGGCACTCGTCAGCGCTGAATTGCCTTTCACGAATTCCCTAGCACCACAATCTGTGAAACAAATCCGGTTGACACTGGCGCCGCTCTGCAGCTTAAATGGGGATCCCATAGGGTTTTTATCCATCTTTGAGGATATCACTCGTCAAAAAGAGATTGAAGAGAAAGTTCGTCTCGAAGAAGAGCTCCGGCGCGCCAGGGAGGTTGAATGGGCCGCCCACTCGTCAGCGAGTGACAATCCGAGTTTTCACTTTGAAGGCGTGATCGGAAAGAGCGGAGGGATCGAGAACATTCACAAACTGATTCAGAAAGTAGCCAGCACGAATACCAACATTCTTATTTCGGGTGAGAGTGGCACCGGCAAAGAGCTAGTCGCGCGAGCAATTCATCTTAATGGCGCGCGCAGAGAGCGAGCGTTTGTCGCCGTCAACTGTGGTGCAATTCCGGAGAACTTAATTGAAAGCGAACTGTTCGGGCACGTTCGCGGCGCATTTACGGGCGCAGTGTCTGATCATATTGGTCTTTTCAAACAAGCTGATCAGGGGACGATTTTTTTGGACGAAGTCGGCGAGTTGCCCCTCCATCTTCAGGTGAAGTTGTTGAGAGTGCTTCAAGAAAAAAGTTTTACCCCCGTTGGAGGAAATAAACCGATCAAGGTCGACGTGCGGGTCATTTCGGCGACCAATCGGAACTTGCGCAAGGAACTCGAAGAAGGACGATTCCGCGAAGATCTCTTCTATCGCCTGAACGTTGTGCATATGGTGATGCCGCCGCTGCGCAGTAGAAGAGAGGACATACCGGCACTAGCCCATTACTTTCTGAAAAAATTTGCGACTTCTCATGCCAAGAAGGTGGAAGAAATTTCCAGCGGGGCGCTAATGCGACTGATGAGCTACTTGTACCCAGGTAACATTAGGGAGCTTGAAAACATTTTGGAGCATGCTGTTGCCGTCGCCGGCAAGAACGTTATAACGGAGGACGATCTGCCACAGCACCTTCAAGGGCTGCCGATCCTAGAGGAATCAGATCTTTTCGAACGCACCGCTCCCGCTGGCGCAGAAATGTTTTTCGGCAAGGGTCTTTCACTCGATGTGGAACTGGAAACTCATGAAAAATGCATCCTGCTGGGTGCCTTAAAACGTGCGAATGGTGTCCAAAAAAAGGCTGCGGAATTGTTGGGAATAAATTACCGCTCGCTTCGGCACCGGTTGGAAAAATATGATTTGCTCCATTCAAAAAGCTTCGAATTTGGAAACCAGCCGGAAGAACAGCAGTAACGAATTTTGTCACTCTTGTGACTCCCAAAATACCGCAATAGGGAAAACGATCCAGGACGCGACCTTAACCAAGCAGCCGGTAGCCGTGGCCGGGACTTTCCAAACTAATTGAAAAACCGCCATTTTGTCGTGCCAAGGTTCCGCTTACCCCGCCGTAGCCGTACGTTGCCCTAGTCTAAAGGGTGCTAAGTATAATGGTCCTCGTTTTGCTGAACTGCGCTGGAATCGTTCAAACTAATTTCGCGCGACATAGGAGGTGAGGCGGAAGAGCAAATACAGTTGTTGAAGTATAACAGAGTCGTTGTGTTTTTAAACGAAGGCAAGAAATAGAAAGGAGATACGGAGTGAATAGATTACGATTGCAGAGTGAATCCGGTTTTACACTGATCGAGTTATTGGTCGTCGTCGCAATTATCGGCATTTTAGCGGCAATTGCGATCCCTCAATTTGCCGCCTATCGAAAGCGTGGCTTCGAGGCGCAAGTGAAATCAGATTTGAGGAATGCGGCAGTGGCAGAAGAAGCCTATTTCGCGTCCACGTCCCCAAGCACCTATAAAACGGCCGGAAGCGCATGGACAAACTCGACCGCGCCAGGCTTTAACCCGACCACTGGCGTTAGTGTAACGTCGGCCGTGGGTAGTAATACATTCTTGTTGACGGCGACACATACCAACTGCTCGAGCGTGTCCTGGACATTTAGCAGCGGTAATGGAACAATCTCTGGTCCTGCAGGTGGATGCCCATAAGTTACTAAGGTTAGTAAAACTGCCAAAAAGGGGGCACGGTCGCCCCCTTTTTTTTTAGAGCGTCACAGTGGTTTACTCATAACAACCTTCATTTCATTGGTTTGTATAGAACATCCCGAACGCGGCGCTGGTGTTGCGCACGTGAGGCGGAAAAACCGTATGCAGCCCATGCCGGCCTATCAATGAACACCACCGCGGCGAGGTTTTTTCACGAGTAGCACTGAGGCAGAAGAAATGCTTCACAATTTGAAATCGCAAAATAAAAAGAGCGATTGCTTAGCGTTGCTGTTCTTGGCGACATTGTTGATGTCTTTCTGTGATGAAATTATTTTTTCAGGCAAGATTCCTTTCTTTCGCGATTTAGTTGCTTATTTTTATCCGATTAAGTTCAGTGTTGCGGAAAGCTTCAAAGCTGGACAATTGCCGCTTTGGGAACCGCGCATGGCAACAGGTTTTCCAATTTTAGCCGAGTTTCAGTCTGCCGTTTTTTATCCGCCGAGCGTGATTTTTTATGTAGTACCATTTTTCGCGGCAATTCAATTTTCATACGTCTTTCACTATGCAGTCGCCGCATCGGGATCCTATGTTCTGCTTAGATCATGGAAGCAGCCGATTTTTCTTTCTATCATTGGCTCTATTCTTTTTTCGTTCGGGGGAACGATGGTTTCCCTCACGAATCTTTTGAACCATTTTCAAAGCGCCGTCTGGTTGCCATGGCTAGTTTACTGCTGGGAGCGTGCCGTAAAAAACAAACGGTGGTCAGATCTTGTTGTGTTTTCAATGATTGCTGTTTGCCAGTTGCTGGCTGGCTCTCCGGAAGTCTTTGCGTTCTCCGCCGCATTGCTTGTAGCAGATATTGTTCGCATGTGCGGTAAAGGACAATGCGGCGTGGTCTCCTGTAATTTGGGGTGGCTGTCAGCGGCGGGTTTAATGATCATTGGAATCGCAATGGTACAACTACTTCCGACGGCTGAACTGATTTTGCAGTCGCGACGTGATCATGCCATTCCGGCGATTGAGGCCTTGGCCTGGTCTCTGCGGCCATCGGCATTAATTGGCCTTTTGCTTCCAGTGCTCGAACCGGACACGTCTTTGTCTGTAGGTGTCAGATTACTGCTCATCGATAGGCTTCCTCTTCTGCTCAGCAACTACATCGGCAATATTGCCGTATTCGGGTTTTGCTCGTGGCTTATTAATGCAGAGGTCAAAGAACGGCTCATCCTCACCGGATTAATTGCGGTATCTTTACTATGTGCGTTTGGCAGTTATACGCCGGTTTATCCAGAACTCTATAAATGGTTTCCGGGTTTTCACTCGATCCGCTTCCCGGAAAAGTTCTTTTTCATCACGTTTGCACTCCTCCTATTTGTGACAATTCGGGGCACTGGAGCCCTGATTCATGAGGCTAATTTTCGTGGGAAGCAGATTATTCTGTTCGGTGTACCAGCTGGATGGATTATTCTCTACTTAATCGTTCGCCCGAATCCAAATTTGCTCGCTGCCTGGATCCGGCCGCTTCAGCCGCCGCAGGCAACGGTAAACGCAGCCAACATTGCGGCGATTCTCTTTAGTGTGGAGAAAGAAATAGCGATCTCAATAGTCCTAGCCAGCATCTTTTTATTGAATCATCTAAAGCTCTTGCGAGCAGGATTGTTGCAGGTTTTGTTAATTCTGGTCGTCTTTGTGGATCTGAGTGTAGCGAATAAACCCTTACACTTTCTCCGGGACAAAAATAGAATCCAGGACGCACCGCGAATTCTTGAACACCCACCGACTCATGCTCGAATGTTTTATTATCCACCTGGGAATAATCTACATCCAAGCTTTGTCAGCGTGACGGGTCAACCCTCGTACGAAAAGGGTACCGAAGTAGTGCTGAACAATCTTTTGCCTAACGCGGGTTTAATGTATGGCTTCGAGTATTTCCAAGATATAGATGCGCTCGGACGCCGTAGCTACACCGATTTCCTAAATTTCATCAATGGGTTGGCAGTGGATCGTAGGGGCAAACTTTTGCGCGCTTTGAACGTGAAATATGTTGTCACGTTTCACTCGCTCAAGGTTAAAGGCCTCAAGCTGCTTCATGAATTTCCAGAACATTATTCCCGAATCTACGAGGTGACGGACAGCGTGCCTCGAACTTATCTCGCCTCGCATCCGATTTATGACCCGGATCCCGTCAGCACGTTGCGGCGATTGTCGAGTGACGCGTTCGATTCAGCCCGGGAAGTGATTATCGATGCTCCGACACGGTTTGAGCAACAGGCCGAGTTCCGAGGTAATGCTAAAATCGAATTTTATCAAAACCATCGAGTTCGGATTACCGCTCGGCTTAACGAGCCTGGCGTTCTCGTACTGACGGATGCGTTCTATCCCGGGTGGAAAGTATATGTTGATAAACACCGTCAACGCATTTTGCGCGCAAACTACTTATTTCGTGGCGTTGAGCTCACGCCAGGAAATCACACTGTGGAATTTGTCTATGACCCGGCGGTGTTTAAAATCGGCGTGTTCATTTCGCTTATGACCGTCGCTCTGATCCTCGCAACACCTCTGTGCGTTAGGCTGTGGCGCGACCATGTAATATCGTTACGCCATAGCGCTCCGGCGCAAATTCATGATGTCGCGAGCGCTGACAGTCACGTTCCAGATCAGATGCCCTGACATCAACGTTTGTTGAACTCGAACACCGAAACCAAAGGAACGCCAGCGAGATCATTACCTAGAAATGGCACAACCGGCGAATCCATAAGTCGTTTTTCCCTCGGTGCCAGTGCGGTCCGCCGGTTGAGCAGGATGTAAAACTGAAAAGTTTGCCCGTCCGTAATTTTGATATCCTCGCGCAAACGCATTTCCCTCTGGTAGAAGCGAAACATGAAGTTTGCCCATGACGCGTTGATGATTGCGTTTGGTGGTAACTTCTGGTTCAGCATCCGCAGGAATTTTGGCGTAAATGCTTCCATGAAGTAACTCGTCTCGAGTCCATGATGGTACGCACCAGGGGGGCCACCGACTAGACGATTGTAATAGCTAAGCTGAAACGGATGAGACAAATAAACGTCCAAAAAAGGACTGAAGCAGACTAACGGCAGGAAAAAAGCTGCAATCTTTAACTTTTCTAGGCCGAACCGAACAGCCTGAAGATGATTGGAACCGAGTCGCGCCAGGAACCTAAACACGAAGTGGAACCCAGCTCCAGCTAAAGCGGCTATGAAGGGCAAAGCGGAAAGTAATTGGCGAACGCCATCATGAAGCACAGCGCCCGGAAGCATGCCGAGCGTCATAATAAATGTGCCACTAAGGAAAAAGAGCATAAGCGCCGCCCGTTGTTTTGAGCTCCAGGGGATTGCTACTATTCCGACCAGCGCCAATACAATAAACGGTTCAGGTGTGGTTATGCCGACGATAAAAAATGCGTAATACCACGGCAGCTGACTCGACAGGAGTGTTTTACCGAAGAATGCCACGCCAAAATTAGTGTCCGGCCGATAGCCACGGCTAATCCCTTCGTACAAAAATTCCAAAACACGAACTCCGGTGTTGTGCCATAAATAGGGCTGTATCGCTACCATGATGATTGGCGCCACAAACAGCATCGTAAAAATATTATTACTGTATCGATTGCGTTGAAATGTCTGTGCCCACAGCACCACCGGAATCGGAAGCAGTACGGCTGGAAATTTGGTTGCGAGAGCCAGCCCCCAAACCACGCCGAGGACAATGCTCCACAGCCAGTTTTTAATGCCCTTCCAAAACGCATACGTCGTCACAAACCACAAGGAAGCCAATGGCAAATCTGTTACCGCCATATGAGCGAATGCAAACAGATTGGGCATCAACACGATGGCCATTGCCGAAAATAATCCGGCTAGTTTTCCAAAAAGCTCTTTGACCCAAAGATATGCCACCGTGACAAGAGCAGCGAAAAACAGAGCCGGTGCCACTCGGTAGGAGGTAAATTTGTCCAAAAAAGGATAGAGCAGTATGTGTGTAAGCCCAGAAATGATCCGGGAAAGCGGCGGATGTGGAACGTTGTAGGGATTCCAATGCCATGCTTCTGCGATGCCGTTATCATTCAGTAACGCAGAGAAATCGCCATGCGGCCTTTCGACCACGCTTTTGAGCCAACCGACATGCAAATCCGAAGCGTGGAAATATGCCGGTTCGTCCCAGACCACGCCATAATCACCGGCTGTGATGATGACGATCAAAAGCGATCCCAAAAAAAGTGCGCTTGGAATAAACCAACGCAGTAATCGCGAATCCCACCAGGCGCTGGTACTTATTACTGTCGTCGACTGCCACTCGGCTATTTGAGAAGTGAGTGGTCTTAGTAACGGTAGGTGTTTGGCCATTCAACAATGAGCTGGGTTTTGCCAAACGGACAACAGTGACTTGCCGAAAGTACCCAGTAAAACGCGGTCGAAAGCTCGTGAAAGCGGAACACAGATACGATCCCACAGTTCAAGCTGAGACGAAGTGGGGAGCGATTGCCGCAGGGCAATTGCATTTCCCAAAGACAGGAAAACCCCGATGCTGTCAAGATACTTCAGCTTTATTTTTTTCCATTCCGATGGCATGAGCTTGCCTAGAGTGCGCTTGTTATAGCGCCGTCGATGTCCGATGTTTTTGTCAAATTCGCTAAAAAGCCATTCATGTGCGGGAGACAACACCACAATATGACCTCCAGGCCGGACGAGCTGTGCTGCTGTCTGAATTTGCAAATAATCATCTTCAATATGTTCCAGAACATCGATGTATAAAATACAATCGAAGATCGGTTTTTGGGCAAAGGCAGCAACGGAACCCGCGACAACAACGGGCGCGTGACCCCGATGTCTCCCCAGAAGCAACTGTAGACGGTTTACTTGATTTTGATCCGGTTCCAGACACAGCCAGCGGCGGGCCGATCCGTCGTTTAGCGCGGTAGTTGTGCCGCCTATCCCGGCGCCGATCTCAAGGACATCGCCAACAAGATACTCATCAATCTCAGACTTGACATAGGATTTCCAATTTCTCGCTTGCGCGAACAGAGCGAGTTCCGCACCCGGATATGAAAACTCAGGCGACTTGCCCATAAACCCGCTGAACAGCCCCGGCCAGATGAACATAATCGCGGGCGGGAATAAAATTGACCCGGTCGCGGGATGCCAATATTACAAAGATGAAAACTAAAACCACAAGAGACATCTGAACCAGAATTACCAATAGAATCCCCGTTGCGTAGGTTGCCCAACCAGGAATGGCCCAGGACGTAAACAAGCGAACGGCAATTACGCTTAGCAGAGCGCCGAGATCGAGCAACATTCCAAGAAATACAAGCAGCAAGAGTCGAACGCCAATCCGATCGCCAAAAACCGCCATTGCGCTGAGTCCGTGTACGACAAGTCCCACAATGTTCATTTGTGAAGGTCCCGCTAGTCGACAGCCGCGCGCCGTCGGAACGAAGTCCACAGGTAGCTTCGCTTTATGCACGGCTGCTGCGTAGTGATTCCACAGTTCGGAGACCGCGACCAATCTTCTAAGGGCAGTTATCGGCACAACACTAAAGTTGCCGACTCGCACTCTAACACCAGTCAGTAAAAAATGGACAACCCGGTACAGCTGATAAAGAAACTTAAAAAGCCAACCTTCTGAGCGACGGGTCCGTGCAGCGAAGACGATTTTGTCGCCACTCGTAATGCATTTTTGCAGCAGGAGAGGAATGTCACTGGGTTCATCTTCTCCGTCGCCATCCATAATAATCAAATAGTGGCAATTCACATTTGCCTCGATGTACGACAATCCGGCTGCTATTGCGCGCTGATGTCCAAGATTGCGGCGGAGGGAGAGTACGTCAATGCTTTGAATGGATGCGTACTCAAATGAAAAAAAATTGTCCGCGGGAACCACGGTGGATCCATCATCTACCAAAAAAACACGCGCATTGATGCGGTTGATAGATAGTTCCCGGTCCAGCCGCGGCAACAGCAACGAAAGCGCGTGCCAATCATTGTAGACCGGTATCAAAATAACTAAGTGATTGGCTGCGGTCGAGAAATCAACCACTCGAATGAAACCTCGAGACGTGGATAAGGCTGCTATCGTAGTCGGGGCTGAGCTTATAGATTGTTTTTGCTCTCGATATGACCGACACCAAAAGAATCAATGAATCGAATGTCTTTTAGAATACCACATCGTCCGAACGGCGAAAACTAAAGTCTGTGGGCCAGTAGGCTAGTAGAGGTGTGGTCTGATTTCGACGGCGCAAGCTCCTAAAACAGGTGTTACCGTTTTTTAGCGGTAGCTTTCGTGAAAATACGGCACGCTATCGCAGGTAGTGTTTTACGAATTCAACGGATCTGGTGTCTCGAATTGTCGTACTCGAGATTCGCCGCACGAGTGGTCTGGTCGAGTAACGTCCTGTGCGAGAATTGAGCTGAAGAGAACTCAGGCGATCAGAAAGAGGAAGATTGCAAGAGACAGACCCGGGCGATCACTTGGCCGGGAGCTGCGGAGCTTTTAACGGCAACGGTCGCGATCAAGCGCCGAAGAACAGGAACAGCGCCGCGGCCATTGTAACAGCGGCACAGAGACCGCCGATTCTGGCCACGACAATCCCTTGATTGGTGGTCTGGGTTATACGCGGGGGAACGTCGGAAATAAGTATTTTTTTGGATTTGAATTGGTGCATCATATCGGCTATTCGTCAGCAGCTTAAGTGTCACCTCGGGATAGTCAGCCGGCAGAGTAACATTTGATAATTGCTGGAAGCTGTCATGCCGGAGCAAGCAAAACTGGTTAAACCATTACGGGGCGAATTAGCCTATTTTTTGCTCGGAATCTTCGAACAGACAATTCTGCCTCGACCGTGGCGATGGCAAGGCTTATTTCTTTGTAATTTCTTCCCGTACGTCGCTTCCCTTTACCCAACCCACTAGACCTTTAGAAGTCTTGACCATGTACCACGAATTTGTGCCCGCGGCTTGTACCATCGGTGAAAGCGCATCGCCTTGTGACAACTGCTCGAGCTTCTCAGTCTCTTCGTCTTGGCGCGGATAAAGCCCAGTGGTCTTTGCCGAAACCACCAAACGAGTCGGCATTGCGCGCCCTCCTACGTCACCGATCGCGCCGACCGTAGCACCTCCTTGTTGACCGCCGCCGGACACTTTGCCACCTGTGATTCCTTGCCCATGCGGAACGCTGCCAACAGCTCGGCCATACTCAAAGAATCCCTGAGAAAAAACCGCAGCCGGGAAGACGGCTAAGAATACAGTCGGCAAAGCAATCGAGATAAATTTATTCATTGTGAACACATCCTCCAATCTTCTCCCGAATCATATAACGCAAGGTTAGGGACAACAACATTTTTCTCGCTAATGGTAAGCTTGCGGCGAAGTCGTTCAGCGATTGGATAGGCTTGACCGTGTGATCAAAGCTGTTTCGCGACCGCTCCTGACTCGCAAATTGTCGGAATTCCTGGCTCGTTCACGTACCCGCAGGATCGGGTAAATCTCGTTGACACGAATTCGCTGCCCACGTATATTGAAACCCCGTGGTGCGCTTTTCGTGAAGCCATCACGGTTTTTCTTTTTCAGCAAGACCGCGAATCTGTTTGGTGTGATCAAATCAAGTATTTTCCAAGCATGAGCCAATGAGCGTGGTCGCTGTGATCCCGGCACGTTATGGCTCGACGCGATTACCAGGCAAGCCGTTGGCGATGATCGGTGACAAGGCCATGATCCAGCACGTTTATGAAAGCGCTTGCAAGGCAAAGGTGCTGGATGAAGTTATTGTAGCCACTGACGATCACCGAATAGAGCAAGCCGTCAAAAATTTTGGCGGCAATGTTGTGACGACCTCGAAAAATCACGCCAGCGGCACCGATCGGATGGCCGAAGTCGCACGGAAGCTCAAATCAGCGGACTGGCTCGTCAATATTCAGGGTGATTTGCCTTTCATTCGCGCACAAACGATTGCGCGAGCGATCAGGCCTTTGATGAATGATCGAAAAATTCCAATGGGGACTGTGTGTACCGCGATTTACGATATGAACGAGTGGCACAATCCCAACGTAGTTAAGGTGCTCAAGGATCGCGCGGGCTTCGCGATTTATTTTTCGCGCGCACCAATTCCTTTTTTTCGAAATAGCAGGATCGACTTGGCCGGCAGAAATAGCACGTCGTCATCCAATCGGCGCTTGTGGGGCTATCGGCATCTAGGCTTGTATGTCTACCGGCGTGATTTCCTGCTGAAATTTGCTGTTCTGCGGCCAACAATTCTTGAGCAAATTGAAAGCTTGGAGCAGCTTCGGGCACTCCAGAACGGCTATCGAATTTACGTTGCAGAAGTGGATGAACATCCGATTGAAGTGGATACACCGGATGATCTCAAAAAAGCCGAACACTATTTGAAAAATAGAATTCACTGAAAGGAAGCTATGGCGACTGTCAAAACCAAGTTTATTTTGTTACCGGCGGCGTCGTTTCTTCTTTGGGTAAGGGACTCGCAGCAGCTTCGATCGGCGCACTTTTAGAGAGCCGGGGGCTCAAGGTGACCATGCTAAAGATGGATCCTTATATCAATGTCGATCCGGGTACGATGAGTCCGTACCAGCACGGTGAAGTCTTTGTCACGGACGACGGCGCGGAAACCGATTTAGATCTCGGCCATTATGAGCGCTATATTTCGACCCGGATGGGAAAAAAGAATAACTGCACGACTGGCCAAATTTACGAGACCGTAATCGCCAAGGAGCGTCGCGGCGATTACCTAGGCGGCACGGTGCAAGTAATTCCTCACATCACCGACGAAATTAAGCGGCGTATTCTTGCAGCGGCGGAAGGTTACGATATCGCGATCGGCGAAGTCGGCGGCACAGTTGGTGACATCGAAGGATTACCTTTCCTCGAGGCGGTTCGTCAGATCGCGTGGGATTGGGGCCGTGAAAATGTTCTCTATGTTCATCTGACCTTAGTGCCATACATCACCGGCGGCGGCGAGTTGAAAACCAAACCGACGCAGCACAGCGTTAAGGAGCTGACAGGCTTAGGAATCCAGCCTGACATCTTGCTCTGTCGCACCGATCGCATTCTCGACAGGAAAGTAAAAACCAAAATAGCGCATTTCTGTAATGTCGCGGAAAATGCGGTCATCACCGCGAAGGATGTGGAATGGATCTACGAAGTGCCGCTGATTTTCCACGAAGAAGGCCTCGATGAGCGGGTTGTCGAGAAGCTCAATATCTGGACCGGCGCGCCGCATCTGGAAAATTGGGAACGGGTGGTGCACGTGCTTAAGAATCCGTTCGATGCCGTGCGCATTGCTGTTGTCGGCAAGTACATGAGCCTCAAAGAATCCTACAAAAGCTTGCTCGAGGCTCTGGTGCACGGTGGCATCGCCAATGGCGTTCGCGTCGATTTTGACTGCATCGAGGCGGAGAAGATCGAGCAGGAAGGCGTCGACGCTTTTCTTAAAAACGCCGATGGCATTCTGATTCCGGGCGGTTTCGGCGATCGGGGTAGCGAGGGGAAGATTGCGGCTATTCGTTATGCGCGCGAGAACAACGTTCCGTTTTTCGGCATCTGTCTCGGAATGCAAATGGCGGTGGTCGAGTTTGCCCGCAACATTTGCGGGCTTGCCGCCGCCAATTCCAGCGAATTCGATATCCAGACACCGCATCCGGTTATCCATCTTATGGCGGAGCAGAAATCGATTGATAGCAAAGGCGGCACCATGCGGCTAGGCGGTTATCCGTGCATCCTACAGAATGAAACCTTGGCGGCGAAACTGTACGGTAAAGAAAAAATTGACGAGCGCCATCGCCATCGCTATGAGTTCAACAACAACTATCGCGCAGACTTCATCGCCAAAGGGATGCTCCTGAGCGGTTTATCGCCCGACGGTAGCTTAGTGGAAATCATCGAGCTCAAAGAACACCCCTGGTTCTTGGGTTGCCAATTTCATCCAGAATTTAAATCTCGACCCATGACCAGCCATCCGCTTTTCCGGGGTTTCATTGAGGCTGCCCTGCAGAACCGCAGGGCAATGCCCGCAGTCCCCCGAATGAAAATCGTCCGCACCTGATTTTGATAATACCGAGAAAAATAGCGGTAGGAGCGCTGCAGATCGGCGGCGGTTTGCCGCTTGCTGTGATCGCCGGTCCTTGCGTGATCGAGAGCAAAGACTCAGCGCTGAGACATGGTGCGGCGCTTAAGGCGGCCTCAGATCGTGTTGGCGTTCCCTATATTTTCAAATCCTCTTACGACAAAGCCAACCGCTCCTCCTTACATTCTTTTCGCGGTCCTGGTCTTGAAAGCGGTCTGGAAATCCTTGCCGCAGTCAAAGAGAAAGTCGGCGTGCCGGTGCTTACCGATGTGCATGAAATCGATCAAGTCGACCGGGTGAAAGCCGTAGCGGATATCTTGCAAATTCCGGCATTTCTCTGCCGCCAGACCGATTTTGTCCTCGCGGTCGCGAGATCCGGCAAAGTCGTGAACCTCAAAAAAGGACAATTTCTCGCGCCGTGGGATATGCGCAATGTTGTCGAAAAGATTCGTTCCGTCGGCAACGAACAGATTCTTCTCACCGAGCGCGGTGCTTCGTTCGGTTACAATAACTTGGTATCCGACATGCGCTCACTCGTGGTTATGCGTGAATTGGGTTATCCAGTAGTTTTCGATGCGACACACAGCCTGCAGTTGCCGGGTGGCCTTGGCAATGCGTCCGGGGGCGAACGAAAATACATTCCCGCCTTGGCCCGCGCGGGAGTAGCCGCAGGCATTGACGCGCTTTTCATGGAGGTTCACGAAGATCCGGAGCACGCGCTGAGTGATGGACCAAACTCCCTCATGTTGAAAGACTTCGAAGGCCTTCTGAGAATCATTAAACATGTCGATGCGATCGTAAAGGAACATCAGCAGTGACCTCTAGCGAGGTTCTCAAGCGAGCCGCTGATGTCTTGCGTATCGAAGCGGACGGAATTACTTCTATCGTCGGGCGGCTCGATGAAAACTTTGTGCGAGCGGTGGAGGTGCTCGCGCACTGTTCAGGTAAAGTCGTTGTGACCGGAATGGGAAAGTCCGGTCTAATCTGTCGTAAAATTTCCGCCACGCTCGCGAGCACCGGCACACCATCTTTCTTTCTGCATTCCGCGGATGCGCTGCACGGTGACGTGGGGATGATCATGAAGGATGATGTCATTCTCGCGGTCTCGAACAGCGGAGAGACGGACGAAATTTTAAAGATTTTGCCCCATTTCAAATTCCTCGAGTTGAAATTAGTAGTCATGACCGGCAACACCGATTCGACTCTCGCCAAAGCGGCTGACGTCGTCCTCGATGTGGGGGTTAAAGAAGAGGCCTGCCCGCTCGGTTTGGCGCCTACAGCAAGCACAACTGCGGCTTTAGCCACAGGGGACGCTCTGGCAATCGTATTGCTCGAACACAAGGGATTCAAAGAGGAAGATTTTGCGCTTCGTCATCCCGGCGGTATTCTAGGCCGACGCTTGCTATTGCGCGTTGAAGACTTGATGCACCGGGACAGAGAGTTGCCGATTATCCGGTCTGATACCGCAATCAAAGAAGCGCTTTTCGAAATAACCGACAAACGGCTCGGGGTTACAGGAGTCATTGATCAACAGGAAAAACTCGTCGGTATCATTACCGACGGCGACGTGCGCCGTGGATTGCAAACGCACGGTACTGAAATTTTCAGTAAAACTGCGCAACAAGTCATGACTGCTGCACCGCGAACGATCTCGAAAGACGCGCTTGCTTCCGAGGCCCTCGCTCGAATGGAACAGAACAGGCCAAGGCCGATCACTTCATTGTTCGTGCTTGACGTCGCTAGCGAAAAGCCGATCGGCATTGTTCACCTGCATGACATTTTCAAGGCCGGTCTTTAGCATTAGTCGTGAAACGCCCTCCTGCTGATGTTCTGAAGAAAGCAGCCAAAATCCAGTTGCTTCTGTTGGACGTCGATGGCGTTTTAACCGACGGCCGAATTATCATCGATGATCGTGGCATCGAAACTAAGCAGTTCTACGTCCGCGATGGTCAAGGAATTGCGCTCCTGCTGCGGGCTGGGATTAAAGTCGGATTTCTGAGCGCCAGAAAATCTGCCAGCGTGCGCCGTCGCGCCAAGGAATTGGGCGTTGACTTGGTATGTGAAGGCGTGCGCGATAAACTTGAAGCTTATTGTGAGATCAAGCGCACTGTGGGCTTTAAAGATGATCAAATCGCGTACGTTGGGGATGACATCATCGATTTGCCGATCTTACGGCATGCGGGTTTAGCAGTATCGGTGCGCGATGGCTGGGAAGGACTCAAACGTACCGTGGACTATGTAACGTCGGCCAGCGGTGGCCAGGGTGCGGTGCGCGAGGTTGCTGAGTTGCTTCTCAAAACTCAGACTAAGTGGCATCTGTTCATAGATTAAAAGCAAATTTCATGCCGAATCTTTACACCGGAAACCAAGAGTGGTATTTTTGTGAACCATGAGAAAAGCGCGACGTTCAATCCTTCTGGCGGCCATTTTGATTTCTTTAACCGCGATCACTTACAAAGTCACAGACATTCTTCGGCGTGTGCATAAGGAGATCAAGGCAACTCCAATGAAAGCGTTGGACTACCTTCCCGAGTCTTCGCTTCGACTGAAAGAGTTCCATCGCGCCAAGATAGAGGATGGCCGAAAGGTCTGGGAATTATTCGGCGACGAGGCCAGCTATTTCAAAGAACAGAAAGAAGCATTGATCAAAAAGCCGCGCTTTTATTACTACGACAAAAAAGGCGAAGTTGCTGAGACGATTGGTAATGAGGCTCTACTCTATCTCAACGAAAAGGAACTGGAGCGAATGGAACTGCATGGCGATGTTCAGGTCACTTTTCAGGGATACATACTGAAATCAGAGCAGGCTAACTACCTGCCCGCCAAGGATCAAATTGTTCTGCCGAATCGGACAACGGTCGTAGGAGAGGGGATCGAACTAGAAGGCGCGAGGATGGAAGTGGAGATAGAAGACAAAAAAGTTCGTCTTGTGCGCGCGGTGAAGTCCAAGATCGAGCCCGAAAAACTCGCGAAGAAGAAGAATAGCCCTAGCTCAGCGGCGCCGATCGGGGGATAATGACTATGGGTCGAATACAGAGAGCTGCCGTGCTGTTAGGGCTGTGTTTGATCTTTTCGACCGTGCCGGCCGGCGCAGCAGCGCCGACGAAAGACGAAGGCAAAAAGGGCTCGACATTTGAATTCAACAAAAAGGACCCTATCTATATCACTGCAGACTGGATGGAAGTGGATCAGACAAAAAACTCGATTACATATAAGGGGCGAGTGGTCACCATTCAAGCCGATATGACCATGCGCAGTGAAACGCTCACCGCTTATTATGATCCCGAGATGAAACAGATGAAGCAAATCGTCGCGGAGGGCAAGGTGAACGCCACGCAAGGCAATCGGGTTGCCACGGGCGACAAAGCTGTGTTCGATGACAAAACAAAAACTGTAACACTGACGGGTAGCCCAGTGATGCGCCAGGGAAATAGCCAAGTGAGCGGTGCTAAAGTGGTGTACTATATGGATCAGGACCGGGCGGTAACTGAGGGTGACGGGAAGATCAGAGTTCAGGCGACAGTTTTTCCAGAGGAGCTGAAGAACCGGGAGCAAGGGGATGCCACGCAGAAATGAGTCTGCTGAAAGCGGTTTCTGTCATGAAGTGCTACGGCGGACGGAGGGTCGTTGACGGGATCAATTTGGAGGTTAGAGGCAGCGAAGTTGTCGGGTTGCTTGGGCCCAATGGCGCTGGCAAAACTACCACTTTTCATATGCTGGTGGGTTTGGTTCAGCCGGATGAGGGTCGGGTGTTTATGAACGACGACGATTTGACCGAAGCGCCGATCTACCAACGGGCCAGAGCTGGCATCAGTTATTTGCCCCAGGAGTCGTCAGTGTTTCGGCGTCTCTCTGTAGAAGATAATCTTCGAGCCGTGCTGCAAACACTCGAACTCAGCAGTGAGCAGCAACAGGAGCGAGCCGACGGATTGATGAAGATGTTAGGTATTGAGCACCTCGCAGCAAACAAGGCATACACGCTCTCGGGAGGCGAACGCCGCAGGGTGGAAATTGCTCGCGCATTAGTATTGTCGCCCTTCTTTCTCCTGCTCGACGAGCCGTTTACCGGAATCGATCCGATTGCGGTGGCTGAGATTCAGAAAATTGTGCGCCGGCTGATCGATAGCGGCATCGGCATTCTTATCACGGATCACAATGTCCGTGAAACGTTGGGAATCTGCGATCGAGCGTATATTGTAAACGAGGGCACAATACTCGAAGAGGGTACGCCCGAAACAATCGCCGGGAGCGAAAAAGCGCGAAAATTTTATTTGGGAGAAGGTTTTAAGTTTTAGATATGGCTCTTGAGATTCGCCAGGTACAAAAGCTGACCCAGCAGCTGGTAATGACTCCGCAGCTGCAGCAGGCCATCAAGCTGTTGCAGCTGTCCCGAGTGGAATTGGAAGAGATGGTCGTCAAGGAGCTTCAGGAGAACCCTGCTCTTGAGGAAGGACCCACTGAAGAACCCGAGGGTACTGCTGAACAGCCAAGGGCCGAGGCGCCAGTGGCGACCGCGAGCGACCCAGCGGATTTGGTGGTTAACCGCGAATTGTCCGCGGTGGACAAGATCGGTACGCTCGACTGGCAAGAATACCTGGATACCCACTCCAATTCGATCCATGGTTCTCTGACGGCGGAAGCGACTTCGGAAGACGGCGACGCACCACCATCCTGGGAAAACAGCCTGACCAAGAAAACCACCCTAGAAGACCATCTCATTTGGCAACTGCGTCTTTCAAAAATCACCGAGCGCGAGTCTACTATCGGGCTGCATGTCATTCAGAATCTCGACGAAAATGGTTATCTCGTGCTTAGCCGGGAAGACATTTGTAGCGCAACAGAAACTCAACCTGAAGAGGTCGAAGTCGTACTGCGGCGCATTCAGTTTTTCGATCCTGTCGGAGTGGCGGCGCGCGATCTTCGCGAATGCCTGTTGATCCAGCTCGAGAACCTCAAGCTGAGCGATAGTTTGGCAGCCAAAATCGTCGCCAATTATCTTAGCTTTCTCGAATCCAAACGGTATGAAAAACTGGCCAAAGAATTGGCCGTGACGATTGATGAAATCGCCGAAGCGGCGCATCTCATCGCCAGTCTTGAGCCGAAGCCGTCGCGAGGTTTCGAGCAAGATGAAGTGCGGACTGTTTTGCCGGACGTCTTTGTCGAGAAGGTCGGCGGCGAATACGTGATTTTCCTGAACGATGATGGCGTGCCCCGGTTACGGGTCAACTCGCTGTATCGCCGTCTTGCCGGTCAGGAAGGAGCGGCCGAGGAACAAGCGCGCCAATATTTGCAGGAAAAAGTGCGCGCCGCCCACTGGTTGATCAAGAGCATTCAACAGCGCCAACAGACATTGTCTCGGGTGACCCAGAGCATTTTCAAATTTCAACAAGAGTTTCTCGATCATGGCGTGAGCCATTTGAGGCCCATGGTCTTGCGCGATGTCGCGGAAGATATCGACATGCATGAGTCCACCGTGAGCCGAGCCACCGCCAATAAGTACGTCCATACTCCCCAAGGACTTTTTGAGCTCAAGTTCTTCTTTCAGAGCGGCCTCAGAGGAGGCAACGGCGAGGACGTAGCGAGCGAAAGCGTCAAAGAAAAAATTCGCCACATCATCTCGGCGGAAGATCCGCGCAAACCCTATAGCGATCAGCATATCGCTGCGGCGCTATCGACGGACTCGATCGAGATTGCGCGGCGCACCGTGGCAAAATACCGCGAGGCGATGGGCATTCTACCTTCTTCAAAGCGAAGACAGCCGTTCTTCCGCAAATAGAGTCCTCCTGAGGAGCGCGCGCCACCGATGAGCGAGATCAAAGTTTCGGTCACGTTCCGACATACCCAACCCACCGCGGCGCTGAAGCGCTATGCGGAACAAAAGATCCAGCGCATCGGCAAGTATTTCGACCATCCCGTGGAGGCTCATGTGATTCTCGCCGTGGACGGAAGAGAGCGCCAACTCGCCGAACTCGATCTCCATACCCGCGGCACGACGATTCTCGCCAAAGAAGAGCATCATGATTTATATGCCGCGATTGATCTGGCCATTGACAAAGTCGAGCGCCAGATCACTAAGCAAAAAGAAAAAATCAAACTTGAGCGAAGAAAGTCCAGCGCGTGAAGATCACCGATTTTCTCAGCCGAGAAACCATAGTTCCTGCACTGGCGAGCCGCGATAAAAATGCCGCGCTTGAGGAAATGGCCGAGTATTTGGGAGCGACGCACCATCTCGATAAGAGCAAAGTCCTCAAAGTGCTACTCGAACGGGAACGAATCAGTACCACAGCGATCGGAGAAGGCGTGGCAATCCCGCACGGCAAACTCAACGGTGTCGAACGAGTCGTCGGGGTTTTTGCGCGCAGCCCCGACGGGATCGATTTTGCTTCGCTGGACGGGGCTCCGACACACCTGTTTTTTGTCCTGGTCGCACCGGAAAATGCCGCCGCCGATCATTTAAAAGCTCTGGCCCGGATTTCACGGCTGCTAAAGGACGAGGCGTTTCGGCGCCGTCTCATGGCGGGCCAGTCGAGCCAGGAACTTTATACAATCATATTGGAAGAGGATGAGAAATTTTGATGTTTGATTGACGATGGCCGGCCCGCTGGACATGATCATCATTACCGGCCTTTCCGGCTCCGGGAAGAGCTTCGCAATCCGCGCCCTGGAAGATAACGGTTTTTTTTGTATCGATAACATTCCCGCCCTGTTGATCCCCAAGGTCATCGACCTCAGTCACGGCCACGAAGAGGAAATTCGACGCATCGCCCTCGGTGTCGATCTGCGCGGCGGCCAATTTCTCCAGGCGCTTCCTGCGGTGCTTTCCGAAATGCGAGACGCCGGTCACCGCGTTCAGATCTTGTTTTTTGATGCCGCCGATGAGGTATTGCTCCGCCGATTTAGCGAAACACGCCGACCTCATCCGCTCGCTGGCCAGGGTTCTATCCAGGAGGGCATTTCGCGCGAAAGAAAGGCGCTCGAACCGATCCGCGCTTTAGCGGACAAAATTATTGATACGAGCGACTTCAATGTCCATCAGCTCAAACGAGAGATGGAGCAACAGTTTTGCGAAATCGCTCAGCCGCGCCGAATGGCGTTGTTCTTCACCTCGTTCGGATACAAATACGGGATTCCCCACGATACCGACATGATCCTCGACGTGCGCTTTCTGCCAAATCCCTATTTCGTCAACGAACTGCGCCCTAAGACCGGACTCGATTCCACGGTCCGGCAGTATGTGCTCGGCAAGCAGGAGACGCGCGTTTTTCTCGATCGTTTGTATGCGCTGCTCGAGTTCACTTTGCCGCTCTACGAACGCGAAGGGAAAAGTAGCCTCACACTAGCCCTGGGGTGCACCGGGGGGCGGCATCGTTCGGTCGTGCTCGTGGAGGAGCTTCAAAAGCGTTTTGGCGGTGGCGATCTGCGCATTCACGTGAAGCACCGCGACATCGATAAGTGATGTCGTGAGCAAGATCGTCAAAAAAGTCGAGATCAAAAACAAGCTGGGCCTCCACGCTCGCGCCGCCGCTTTGCTCGTTCAAACCGTTAACAAGTTTTCCGCTCAGGTGAATTTCTCAAAGGACGGACAAACGACCGACGGACGCAGCATCATGGGTGTGCTCACGTTGGCAGCCACGCAGGGGAGCAAGATCCAAGTGGAGGCGAACGGCGATGATGCCGAGCGCGCGGTAAGGGCAATCGAGAGATTGATTGAAAACCGATTTAACGAAAAGGAGTAAAAGCGCCCTAGCGACCGTAAGAACCCACCAATGTAGCTCCAGCTTTTGAAGCTATCTCCCACTTCCTCTTCTCTGACCAAAAACATTCTTCGCTACGTCACACGGCCCCCAACGTGGGACCGACCTATCCTGCATTTGGCCAGGTTTACACGCTATCTCCGTAGCCAATTTGATCAAGACCACGGGAGGCTCGGTTCTAGAGCACGCCTCGTGGAGACGTGGATAAGGCGATTCGCACCCCTAAATCCTAATATTCAATATTCAGAAGTGTCTCAATCGCTCACCGATCGAACTCATCGCACGGGCCGTAATAATCGACCACGTCCCGCTCAGTCGGCATGAGGGGATCGCCGGCGGTTTCCACTTTCGTATGGCAATAATTATGACCGGCGTAGCGCTGATATATGACGCGATCGTGAGTCGCGGTGCATCCAATGAACGAAGCGGATAAGACGATCAGCAATGCTAATGGTCCAGAATACCTCATTGTAAATCTCCTCCCTGCTTTCTGGAGGTAAGGGGCAAGACATGTGCCACTCAACTAGCGTGTCACAATTGGTTCGATAGTCGCGGCGCAGAGACAAATCAACTAGATAGCGGCGTGAGTGAATCTATTCGGCTCCGCCTTTATTCGATGGATGTGTTCTGTCGGAATTTTTCCATCAGCGAGGTAGACAATTCGCTAATTGGGAGGGTTTAAGAGCCACTGACGAGATCGTTTACCGATTGAACGGCTTGAACCCGCTGTTAACGAAACGTGATCATTGAGAGGTTCGTGAACTGGAACAACTTGTTCGCTTCTGAAGGCAAAACTGTAAATTGGTGAATAGTATATTCCTGTTCATAGCGCGTCGCCGCGTTCACACCATCCATCGGAATCACCACCGTATAGCGATGCATGCGTGCCGCTGTCGTTGCGGTGTAGAGCACGGCGGAGTTCGTCGATGATCCGGTGACAATCAAGGTTTTCACACCTTTGTCTTTGAGAAGCGGCTGGAGTTCGCCGCTGTAAAATTTGTCGAACCCATCAGGATAAATGATCACCTCATTTTGTTTTCGCCTGAGTGGTGCCGCCAGCTCACCGATCGGCTTTCCCTTGGCGGTAGTCGATACGGTATAGATAATTGGCACGGACACAGCCCGGGCTTTGTCGAGGAAATCTCCCAAAGAAGCGGTTATTTTCGAACAAACTTGTTTGGGATCGTCGCAGCGGGCATTGAGGTCGAGTACCAAGACGGCGGTGCTCTTGCTGTCCACCGTCACTGGTTTCGGCTCGGGCCGGTTCGGACCCTCCTCTGCTGCCCAAGCGATCGCCGGAGACAATGTGAGCCAAAGAAGAAATAGGGTTGATCCAATGTTCATTTCAATTCTCCTTATCGCCGGTGATAACGCTAGGCGCGATTTCCCGACCGAGTTTTTTTACAGCTGGCCGCTGGGTCGCCGGGCCATCTTCAATAGCTCGACTTGCGGGCGGTAAATGGCGCATCGAAGAGATACTGCCGCTCTTGATAAAGACGGAAAAAATCGGCGATGAAGTGCATCCGCTGTTGGAAATTCGCCCAATCCGTCGCGCCGGTGGCGTTTAAACTCTCAGGCGTCAAGTCGACCTCCGCGAGAAGGACTCTCAGGGGCCGATACCGGAGCTCCACCAGTGATTGCGGAAATGCTCCGCTCAGATCATGTCCCAGCCGAAGCACCTCTGTGTTCGGCAAGTGAAGCGTCATCAACTGTTCGGTGATCACTTGGCGAATGAGCCGGTTCACCTCCGCCGTCAACCTGACGAACATAGCATCGAGGTGCGGCCTGTGCCTGGTTAAGAGAGCTGCAGTTACGGAGGATAGCGGCACGACATAGCTTAGAAGCTTCCGTTTCAACTCTGTCGCAGCGTCGACGGATGCGTTAAGCGCTTCGGCAATTTCGGGTTGAAGCCGAATCTGCTCGTGATACCCGGCGGCGATGTTCGCGAATAACATTAGCTCGGCTTTCTGCTTGCCGTCCTGAACTGACGCCTCGGAGTAGGCCGTGAACGCTTCGCGGAGCAGCCGCTGTCCGTCCGGCGGGTCTCCGGGACGAAGCGCGGCACAGAAGTGCGCCGTCTGATCGCGATCGAACCGGTTTCCGGCGCTAAACGTTTGCAAAAACCGAGCGAACTCAAAACCGATTTCTTCGAAGACTTTCTTGTTACCACGCGCGACGGCGTCGCTCGCCCGAGCAAATGCCGCGGCGGGAGTGAGCGCCTGAAGAATTTGCTTCGCGAAGAAACCAGCCTGCAATCTGGCGCCGAGTTGAATAAGTTCGGCATTGATTTGTTCGAGAGCCGCCGAGATCTCGGGTGAAAGGAAAAACCGTTCCTCAAAGGCGCGGATGAGATCTTCCTGTCGGATGGTTTGGCCCGCTTGGCATGATGCCCAGGTCGCAAACGTGCACCAATTGGCGCAAAAACCATTGCGTTCGGCGACACACTGGGAGAGCTCATAGTAGCATTGCGTGATCTGAAGATTGCGCAGAGTCGGATCACTCACCCGGGCGATCCGATCGGTCTCTTCAACGTTCGGCGGCGTCATATCCGGCGACCCACAGTATCCCTCACTTACCGATTTCAGCGCTGAGCAGCGCTGAATGTAATGCGATACTTATCGCCTGGCAAGACACGAAAGACGTGTCATAGGTGCGCCTCTCCTTCCGCCGATTCGCGAGCGGAACAACTGTCGGCAATGTGGGGAGTGAATAGAAAGGCAAACACACTGTGGAAACAAGCGGTCATAAGCGGCATCGAGCCAGGCATCGTAATCGACTGGCACAAAGGCGCCGGCTCGGTTTTGCTTGCCAAGGAGGGCCTGTTTGTATAATACCTACGCCACAGGACGCCATGATGCCTTCAACAAAGGTGACATACCGGCTCGCAGTCGTGTCTGCGCTGCTCCTCGTCTGCAGCATTCTGAGCACCGGGGCGATGGCTCAAACGCCGCGGACGCCCCAAATAAATAGAATTACTTTGGGACTGGTTGCCGAGGCCAATCAGAAGGAGGTGGAAAAACATTTTCAGGAGTTTGTCGGGTACGTGGCGAGAAAACTGTCATCCGATGGAAAGACTGAAGGCAGAGTCGTTGCAGTTTCGACGCAGTCTCTCCTAGCGAACCTCCTCAACGAGAGAAGAGCGGATTTTTACATGGAGAGCCCCCATCCGACATATATGATCAACAGCGTCTACGGAGCCGGAAAATTGCTTCTCCGCCGTTGGAAGGGCGGCATGTCCGAGTACCGAGCGTTAATTTTTACGCGGAAAAACAGTGCGACCAAACGTTTGGAAGATCTGCAAGGGAAGATGATTGTGTTCGAAGACCCCGAATCCACTTCGGGCTACTTTCTGCCCAGACTATTCCTCGGTAAACGGGGGTTTAAACTCGTGCGGCTGGATCGAATCGAGTCCAATGTCCCTCGCGGCGAACTCGGTTACGTTTTTGCGTCAACGCAGGATAAACTCGTGGACTGGGTGCTCAACGGACAAGCGGCCGCAGGCGCGTTCAGCAACGATGATTATTCAGTGCTTCCGGACGCTAAAAAAGCTGAGATTGAGATACTCGCAGAGACGGCCAGTTTGCCGCGTCATCTTGTCTCGATTCGAAGAGATTTAACTCCGGCGATCGTCAACCCATTGAAGAATATTCTCCTGTCGATGCATGAGGATCCCGAAGGGCAGCGTATATTGCGACAAACCGACGGGACAACAAAGTTCGACACACTCCCGGGCGGCGAACTCGCAATAAGCCAACGGCTGCTCGATACCTTCTACGCTCCTGAAAAAAAGTAGCTGCAATAATAGCGATACCCCGGTGATCAAGCTTGACGTGCGACGCCGAATGCACGTAGAAGCTCCGCGCTCACGTGTTCCGGACGGATGCCGACGCCGATGACACGAGCCGGGATGCGCCGGAAAAACGGGAATCTCGCGAGTAAGCGCACGGCGAGCGGCGGCTCGAGAGGTTGAGTGTCGGTGAGCACCGGCGCGATGATTCGATCCTGCACCGCGAGCTGCAATTTTTGCGTGACCCGGGTGGGAAGCTCGCGGCGTGTCTGGATGCGGCGCAGATCATCGATTGTGACTTGCTTTTCCTGCAGCGGCTTGAACAGCAGATTGGCCGATGCGACGGCATCCTGAATCGCCAGATTGATACCGACTCCACCTACCGGCGACATGGCATGCGCTGCGTCGCCGATGCACAAAAGACCCGGGCGAAACCATTCATCCAATCGGTTCACGCGAACGGTCAAAAGCTTGACGTCATCCCAAGCACGGAGCTCGTGGACGCTGTCTTGCAGGTAAGGCGCGAGCTTCACGATCGCGGCCCGAAAGGTGTCTAAGTCTTGCCGGCGCATCTCTTCGAATTGACCTTTGGCAATCACATAACCGCACTGCCAATAATCGCCGCGATTGAGCGCGATAAAGATTCTTCCCGCATCGAATCTTCCCATGGTTACGGCAGGATCCTCGGCGGTTCGCCGGATCCGGAACCAGAGAACATCCATTGGCGCGCCGAATTCCCTCGCCTGCAATCGCGCTTTTTCGCATACGCTCGAGCTCCGTCCGTCGGCGCCAACGACGAGATCGGCGCGCACTTCGATTTCCCCGTCGGGAGTTTTTGCACGCATGCCGCTGATGCGGCCCGATTGTTCGATCAAGCCAGTCACCTCGGCATCCATTTTCAGCTCGAAGGTTTTATAAGAAGCCGCTTTTTCAGCAAGGAAATTTAGAAAATCCCATTGCGGCATGAACGCGACAAATCCGCAGCGGGTTGGCAAGTGCCGAAAGTCGGCGATGGTAAGCCGCATCTCGCCGAATTGCCCGTTGAGTTCGTATACCTTCTGATGCGGCAACTTTAAAAATTCATCGAGCAATCCCAGCTCATGCAGCACCTCCAGGGTTGAAGGATGAATGGTATCGCCGCGAAAATCGCGTAGGAAATCGCTGTGCTTTTCCAGGACCAGAACTTCAACTCCGGCACGCGCTAGCAGGTAGCCCAGCATCATGCCGGCCGGCCCGCCTCCCGCGATACAGCAGCGCACAAAATTGGTTCGATTACTCATTGATATTGATCAGTGGGTTTGTTGAAAAACGAGTAACAACAATTGGCACAGAGAACAAAAATCTACCGCCGAAATAGTCGTTCGGTTACAATCAACGCCTTGAACGCTCAACGCTCTGCCTGCCCTGAGTTTTCGCTACGGACGGCTGATCGGTTGTTTCCTTCATGATGAGTCGAAAAAAGATCTCTGTTCGAGAGAGTCTTCGGGCATCATTCAAAGACGGCGTCTGCGCCGCTTTTATGGCCGGGGTGACGGATTACTACACCATACCTGCTGCGCTCTTCTTGGGTGCCACGGTTCAGCAAGTGGGTCTCATCACCGCCCTGCCGAATCTGTTGTCCTCTCTATCACAGTTCTTTTCGGTGCAGGTCATCTATTGGGTAGGCGGCCGGCTCAAGTTGCTGGTACGGCTGGTTCTGTCACAGGCGACGCTCATCCTCTGCGTCGCTATGCTACCGCTGTTTCCGATCGCCCATCCCGTTGGGCTGCTGCTGATCTGTTTGATTCTCGCGGCTATGTGCGGCGGCTTGGCGGGCCCCGCCTGGGGCAGCCTGATGAGCGATTATGTGCCGGCGAAAAAAAGAGGCCAATACTTCGGCTGGCGCAACCGGGCCGTGGGAACCGTCACTGTCGCGAGCATCGTCGCGTCGGGGTTGCTGTTGAATTTGTTTCACCAGAGATACTACAGCGCTGGATTCTGGATGATATTTTCCCTCGCCGCCGCAGCGCGATATTGTTCCGGGTATTTTATCAGCCGCATGGACGAGCCGCCGCACCGGAAAGATCCGGCCAATGATTTTACCTTTATCATGTTCCTGCGGCGTTTCCGGGAGAGTAATTTCCTCAGATTCGTGGTGTTTAGCGGCTGTCTGACCTTTGCCACCTATTTGGCGGCGCCTTTTTTCGCGGTTTTCATGTTGCGCGATTTGCAGTTGAGTTATGTCACTTACATGGCGCTCCAGGTTTGCGCTTCGCTGGCCGCGCTCGTCGCTCTGCCGCTGTGGGGCAAGCACGCGGATCTTGTCGGCAATGTCAGAGTTTTGCGCCTCAGTTCATTTTTGGCTGCCCTGATCCCGAGCTTTTGGTTGTTCTCGCAAAAACCTGCATACCTCATGCTCGTTCAGCTGGTTTCGGGTTTTGCTTGGAGTGGGGTAACGCTCAGCGCCGGCAACTTCATCTATGACGCCGTGACGCCACAAAAGCGGGTCCGTTGCATCGCTTATTTCAATGTGATCAACGGGATTGCGCTATTTTTCGGTTCCTCGTTTGGCGGCTATCTCGCGTCACGCCTGCCGCCGCTTTTCGGCTACCCGCTGCTTGGATTGTTTGCGTTTTCTTGCTTCTGTCGTCTGGCTTTTTACCTGCTCCTGTCGCGAACTTTCCGCGAAGTAAGAGCCGCCCCGCAAGTTTCCATTCACGAACTCTTTTTTAGTGTCGTCGGAATTCGTCCGCTTGTCGGTCCAGCGCGGGACTAAAAGCCGGCCTTCGCCTTCGCGCTCGATACACCACGACCTTCCTTGACAAGAGCGATCCTTTGTTATGTACATTCAGAATAACTCGAGCAAGGAGCGTCTATGGCCACTTGGGACGATATTCTAACTGAACGCGATAAAGAAGTTTTTGCACTGTCCGGATTCGGCAAGAAGGCCGGTTTGGGCCAACGCCCGGCGTTACTCATCATCGACGTCAACTACAATTTTACCGGCGACAAGCCGGAGCCGATTCTCGAGTCTGTAAAACGCTTTCGCACGAGTTGCGGTGAAGAGGGTTGGCAAGCGGTATATCGAATTCGTGAGCTGCTCGCGGAAGCGCGCAAAAAGCATTTGCCGACGTTTTACACCACTGCAGAAGAGAATCGTTCCAACAGCACACTCATGGTTGGCGGTTGGGCGGCGAAAAGCAATCGCACCACCGAAGACATGACCGAGCAGTGGGAAAAGGCCAATGAGATCGTCGAAGAAATCGCACCGCAGCCGGGCGATATTATTGTCCATAAACAAAAACCCAGCGCGTTTTTCGGCACGGCTCTTATGAGCATGCTCAACGAAGTTCACGCCGACACTGTGCTCGTCTGCGGTACGACCACTAGCGGCTGTGTCCGCGCGAGCGTCATCGACGCCTTTTCCTACAATATGAAAGTTTCGGTGGTGGAAGAATGCGTTTTTGACCGCGGCCAGGCATCACACAAGATTAATCTTTTCGATATGGCGATGAAATATGCCGACGTGATCCCGCTCAAGGAGACCGTCGAGTATATCCGCGATCTGCCGGATAATCTCTACGCTCCGCCATTGTAAAATGGCGCTCGACTGAGTTCCTGAGGTACACCGCCAAGCGAGGCTTGTGAGTCTTACAATTTTTCGGCCGCCATGAGGCTGAGGTCGGCGGCGGGGCAGATTTCCCTTGGGTTAATAAACCCAACTTCCTTGAACGTCGATAGGTGTTCGTCAACGGTCATGAAATGCGCGGCCCGGTGAGCAGAGCGTGCAGCAGAGTTGACGTGATCGCAGATCAAGATCTTTCCGCCGGAAACGAGCAGTTCATAGAGCTGAAAGTAAAGCGTTGGGATGCGGCTCGCATGACGCAGCTCGTGCACGGCCTGAAGGGAAACGATGAGATCGAATCCGGGCGGAACCGCATCGGTCCAGTTTTCTTTTTTAAAATCTGCTTGAATAAAAACGACCTGGTCTGTGAATTTTGCGAGCCGGTTTCGGCTGAGCTTCAGCATCTCGGGCGAGAAATCGACCAGCGTGTAGCGCGCGATATCACATTTGTCCAGTAAGGCTTCGGCGAGAAGACCCGGTCCGCAGCCCAACTCGAAAACCGACAATGCACTCTTCTTCATCCGCGCGGCTTCGGCGGCGAAAGCTTTGAATAATTTCTTTCGCTCGGGCCGGTAGCGGGTGATGCTGTCACTCCAGTGCTTTACATAAGCGGGGTCGAAGAAATCGTGGTCGCTGGGTACTTCCTTCACACTCATGAACGACACTTTATTTCTCCTCCGCCGCGGTTGCAACAAAACCTACGCGATTGCGTGAGCAGGGGAGAGCGTGCTTTTTACTGCTCGAGGTCGCAAAAAGATCGCCGTGACTAGTCGGAGTTCGCCTGGATTCTCGCTAAAGGCATGCGGGAACGACTAATAAGAAGTCCTCTACTGGGGAGCTCTCTTGCAAGAATATTTCAGCGCACGCTCACATTCACACGTTGCACGCCGTTATTGCCGTAACCGCCGAAATTCCATTCCTGATCAATCGGCTGCCTATTTTTATGGGCGTCAATGGCGCGGACAAGGAGGACCTGTTCACCCGGCGTGGCGTTCCAGAGGAATGTCCAGGTCCTCCAGCTATAGGGTGATCCTGACTCCCCTAATTCGGCTTTAGACCAAGTGGCGCCGCCGTCGACGCTCACTTCGACATCGGAAACGCCAACACGTCCGGCCCAAGCTTTGCCGGTGAGAGTGACAGCGCCGGCATCGACTAAACGGTTGCGGGTCATAAAGTCTGGAATGCCCGGCGGGATCATCAACGCCCGTGCTCTAATCAATGTGACCGCTTCACCGGGTCCATCCGCTGTGCGCGTATAATGATAGGCGCGAGCCATTTGATAACCTTGAAACGCCTCCGCGACCGCCTCGATGCGATCGAGCCATTTCACGCTCGCCATGCCGTACCAACCCGGCGCCAATAGTCGCAACGGATAGCCGTGCTGCGGCGGCAGCGGCTCGCCGTTCATCTCATAGACCAGCAAGACCTCGTTGCGCATCGCTTCGTCGACCGTGAGACTGCGCTGGTAAAATTGAATCTGTTCGCCTTCGACGCCTTGATCGAGGCCGGTAAAAACAATCTCGACAGCGGCGCTACTGAGGCCGGCGTCCTGCAGGATTCCTCGGAGCGGCGTGCCCGTCCATTCGGAGTTACCGATTGCTTCGAGAAGCCATGGCTGGCTGATGCGGCGGGGCGCGAAAAGAGCTCGGCCGTTGCCGGCACATTCCATGGCGACGGGCATGGTTAGCCGCGGGCGCTTTTTGATTTCGTCGAGAGTCAATTCCAGGGGCTTGCCTACGAGTCCGGTGATTTTAAGCCGCCATTGCTCCGCATTCACTTCCGGTATGTCGTAATGGATCAAGAGATAATGCAGACCGGTCGGTGTGATCGGATATCGAAGCGCTTCCAGAGGCATACCATGATTGCGCAGCGCCAGCTGCAATTCTTCTGTGTAAAGACCGTCCGTTTGGGCGAGGCCGCTGCCGTCGCCGACGTTTGGGAAATATTTGTTGGTAATTTTTTGTTCCATTGCCGGTGACCCTAAACTGCTTTCAAGAGCGAACGATCAGACTTTGGTAATTAAAATGACTCCGCCCCAGCCCAGCAAAGCAACGCCGACCGGCGCACTCAGTTTGCGCCCCCAGGGGAAATTTTTCTCTGCCGCCATCACGGCTCCGAGCCCCAGCATCCAGGCCACATTCCCGACGCCGACGCCGAACATCAAAAGCATCAATGCCCAGCAGCAGCCAACGCAAAAAATGCCGTGGTGGATGCCAAGCGATAATGCGTTCCGCTGCTCATGGCGGCCGCGCCAGTATTCGGTGACGAAACTCAAGGGAGCGCGGCATTTTTCCAAGCAACGATATTTCAAACGGCTGAACTGAAACGCTCCGGCCAATATCAGCGTGGCTGCGCCGATCAGCCACGCTCGTTCTTCCAGCCAGGGACTATGTTCGACAATTTCGTGCAGAAACCAATCAGCTGTATGGGCGGCGATCCCGAAGGCGAGCCATACCGCCAAATAGCCCGAGATCACTAGAGCTAAAAGCTGTGAGCGATCCTTTCGCGCTGCTGTCAATCGACGGAAGATTTCCAGCAGTGGCACGGCCGTCGGCAGCATCATGGCCACCGTCATCAGTGTCCAAGCAGTGAGATAAAACGTGATGGGTAGAAGAACAGAGCCGGCGCCTAACTCGCCCAGTTGCTGATGACTGAGGTAGCGACCATAAGGCGAGCGGCCCCAGATCCACAGCGCAATCCATGCGGAACCGACCAGTGAACCGAGCAATGAGAGAAAAGCCCTACGCTCGGCCATGACCTTCGCCTAATATGCGCCTCGAACGCAGCAATCTAACTCTGAAAAATAAATTTTCCCTGAATCGCGTTGTGATCCTTCAGGTCGATTTTTTGTCCCAACGCGGGATTGTTCATTTTGTATTTGGTTGCTCTGGCAACATACGCCGGCGCACCGGGAATGGTGGAGAATATGGAATCGCGGAGCGTTGTCACCTCTCCATTGGGACCGCGAAAGGGCTCCATCTCGCAATCGGCTACATTGCCGATGCGCAATGTCCCTTTGCCCTCTGAAACTTCGAATGTGATCGGCGAGTGCTCGACTGAGACGACTTCGCCAATCAATTTCACGAGGTCGGCGACGGGACCGCCCTGTTTGCCGGTATAAACTGTGAGCAGGGCCTCTTCCTGAGCTTTGGTCGCTCGCGCATCGATGTGCACCACCACTCGCCAGTTGCCTTTCAAGATGTTTCCCGGAACATGCGCGGTAAATCCCATCGTGAGGCCGGACACGTCGACGCCGTCGATTTCACCTTTTTCGAAGTGATGCGCCAGCGCGGTATCGCAAGTCCCCCGATCCGGGTCCATGCCGACCCAGCAGGGGCACAGCACTTCGCAATTGCAGACTTCCAGAAGACTGCCTTCGAGTTTGTACGCCATAGCGGCCTCCCTTTTGCTTGTTCGCTAGGATATCGTGATCGTTGACGTATCGGATGATCGATCCGATCGGGTCTCGTTGAGAGCTTAGCCGGACCGTAGACCGTGCGACCATTTCTGTCAAGCAAATGATTTTTGCCATAACAAATTATATTTTCGTGGCACGGTTTGTCTATTGAGCCGAATTAAATTTCTCTTCATGCGTCGATTCCGGGTAAACGATCCGCTAGCTCGCCGCATGCTTGGGTCTAACGGTCGAAAAGCAAATCCGCTCTAGCAACGAATTTATGGATGAGCGACCCGATTCTCGCAAGGACTCGCTTCCGACCACATTGACAATTGCTCATTTTGCATGGAATAGTCACGACGAACTTATTTGCGGAGGAGCTTCGATGGCGGGTACAAAAATCGAATTGGATGTCCAGTCCACGGGTCTCGTCATTGTCGATATGCAGGTCGAAGGTTGCGAGCGCCACGGGCCCGGCGTCAAGCCAGTGATCGCCAATATTCGTGGCTTGCTCGATCGGTTTCGGGCCGTCAACGGTAAAATCATCCACGTTCAATCGGTTCGCACCAAAGACCACCCTGAGTTCACCGTGTTCGGCCGACCGTACGGGTTGTTACTCGGCAGTCCCGGCGCGGATTTCGTCGAAGAATTGCGCCCGTTGGCAGGTGAGGAAATCGTGCAAAAGACCTCGCATGACTGTTTTTACAAGACGTCCATGGAAGCGGTGCTGGAGAGACTCCAGCTTCAGGCCTGCAGAGATCGGATCGTTGTTACCGGTATTGGGTCGAGCAACTGCGTCTATCATGCGGTGATCGGTTTTCATATCCGGAACTATTACAGCGTCGTGCCCGAAGATTGCATTCATGGCGTTCATCCTCAGTCACAACCCTTCGCGCTGCACCAATTTCGTTCCAATGCTTACAACTTCAACGTGACGGTTTCCCATTCCGATGATCTTCAACTCTTATCGGAAACCATCTCACTGCAGCGCGCGTCCGGCAGCTAAATTTCTGACCTGGCGCGGCCGTTGCAGATTAACAGTGGGCCTGGCGGCCGTTGGGTTTGCCTGCTGTGCCGTTCCATTGGCTGCGCAAAATCTGAAGGTCCCATTTGCCGCGCTCTCGCCCAATTACGCGCCACTCTGGATCGCTGCGGATACCGGCCTTTTCAAAAAATACAGCTTGGACGTGCAATTGATCTATATCTCCGCCGGGTCCGTGATTGTGCCGGCGATTTTGTCGGGACAAGTGGATGTCGCCAACATGAGCTCCGCGCCTGCGCTCACCGCATGGGCGCGCGGCGCGGAATTGAAGGCCGTTGGCGTGACATCAAACCGCTTGCTGCATGTCATCATGACGCGCAGCTCGATCAAAAAGCCCGAAGAGCTCAAAAATAAAAAAGTAGGAGGCGATCGCTACGGCTCACTTTCGGATCTGATTCTGCGCGAGGCGCTGCGCTATTACAATCTGATCCCGGATCGAGATGTGGCGGTCATTCAATCCGGCGGGTTGCCTGAACGGCTCGGAGCGCTGAAAGCCGGCGCGGTCGACGGCGCCATTGTCACTGGTGACACCGCGCTCGAAGCCGAGAAGTTGGGTTTTCACAAACTGATCGATCTATCGCAGTTGCCGATCCGGTATCCCAGCAGCACCATCATCGTCAGCAAATCGTATTTGGCGGCCAAGCGAGATACGGTGAAAAGATTTCTGCGCGGCTGGATCGAGGGCATCAAAATCGCCAAAACCGACAAAGAAACCACCATTTCAGTCATGCAAAAATTTCTCAAGACGAGCGACCGCTCTGTTCTCGAGACGATTTTTGAAGTCTACAAATCTGTTCATGAAAAAGTTCCGATACCGGATCCCAAGTTAATGGCCGTCGCTCTCAAACAACTCACCGCCAGTGTGCCGCAAACAAATCCGCTCAAGATCGAAGACTTCACCGACCAAAGCTTGATCGCCGAGCTCGAGAGCGAAGGATTTATCACTAAAGTCTACGAAAACCGCTGACGGGTGCGCGAATGAGCAGCGTGAACCTCTGCTCCTATCCACAGAGATTTCTCCTGGAGTTTACCCTGAGTTGTATCGAAGGGGTCGAAACGACAGGAAATGCCGAATTCATTCGCTCGGGATGTGCGAACCACTTGGCAATAAGGAATCGGTCAAATTCTGTTTGCTGCTGCCCTGCAACGGTGTAGTAGACGGGGTTCGCCCATCCTCTCCACATACTTCGTAAATGCTTCGGCAGATCCGCGCCAGCGCAGCGCGTCGATGTTGGTAAAGAGCGGCGCGTCGGCCCTGAGCGTCGCCAAACGCTTAAACAGCAATGCAAGCTCTCGGTTGTTTCCGAGTATGGCGGGTGGAAAATCCTCGATTGTGCCGTTTGCATTCAGGAGCCGCGCCGCGCCGATCGGGCCGATTCCCGCGATGCCGGGATATCCATCTGCGGCATCGCCGACGAGGGCGAGAAAGTCTGGGATCAGCGCCGGCTCCACGCCGAACTTCTCACGCACTCCGGCGGCGTCGCGGATCTTGTTGCTGCGGCGATCCATCTGCACGACTCGCTCTCCGCGGACGCACTGTCCCAAATCTTTATCAGGCGTCCAGATGCAGATTTTTTGCGCTTGGTCATCTTGAAAGGCAATCTTTGCCGCCGAGGCGAGCGCATCGTCGGCCTCGAGCTCGATCATCGGCCATACCACCACCCCCATTGCTGCAAGCGCGTCTTCCAACGGGTGAAATTGCGCGAGCAGAGCGGGGTCGATGCCTGCGCCGGTTTTGTAACCGGGCCAAAGGGCGTTGCGAAAAGATTCAATCACGTGATCGGTCGCGACACCGATATGGGTCGCGCCCGTTTCAATCATCTGTAAAACCGTGTTGAGGACGCCGATGACCGCACCGTAGGGCCGATCTTCGCCTTTGTTGAATCGCCGAAGGCCATAGAAGTGCCGGAACAACTCGTACGTGCCGTCGATTAGATGAACGACGAGGTGATCAGTTTGCGCCGAGTTATTATTCATCGACGAGTTTGTATCGAGCATGAAAGATTTGGATGCCTTAGTCCCAGACCGTTCGCACCAAGTTTGATTCCTGAATCTTACTATCCCCGGTGATCAGTGGTAGGCCTGCAACTCGCGCGTGAGCGACAATCATGCGGTCGTAAGGGTCCTTAATGGCAATAAGAGCTGCCGCCTCAATTAGAATCTGTGTATCGTTAACACCCACGTCAAAATTATCTGCCTGGGCGAATGACACAACTAGGTCGCGGAATGGCAAAGGCAAGTGAATCTTTCCCGCTTCACTAAGGAGCATTACTTCCTCCAGCGTGGTAAAGGGCAAAAGCATTGTGTCGATGCCGCGCTCCACGCGATCGAAAGCGCGGCGGGCATGCCGACCAAGTTTCCTTTTGCGCCCTGTCAAATGATGAATCAACGCATGGGTATCGGTCACGTACGTCATGCTGCTCAGGACGAATAATCGCCGCCTTGCAGTCGAGACTTTCTCAACGTCTGGATCACTTGATCGATGTCAGCGCTGGATTTGGCGATGCCGCCAATTTTTAAAATGCGCTTGTCGGAAACGGCCTTGAGGTATTTCGCGGTCCCTGAAAGATGCCGATAGCGTTCAAGCCCAATAATGACGGCCACCGGTTTATGTCGTTTCGCTACCACATACGTGTCGCCGTGCTCTGCCACACGATCGACGATCTCGCTCAATTGCGCTCGCGCCTCCACAAACGTCATCACTTTTTCTTTGCCCATAATGATTCCTTTGTGTGCACATTAACTGTACACAACTCCCGCCTGAGCTGCAATGCGACCACGGGTCGTTTCACGGAACAGTCGTTTGAGAACAAACGATCAGAGTTGACGTCAGGAAGGGCAGGTCTCACCGGTAGACACTGTCGATGAACCCGCTTTGCTCGAGTTGCCGGACGATACTCGTATCGACGAAGTTTTCCGGTTTGTAGCTCTTGGCCCTGGGAACTTGCGCGGCGATTTCGTCTAGGATCGGCTGAATCCCCTCAAGGGCCGGGTAAGGCGCCTTTTCATAGAGCGCCGAAAATACCCGATAGGTTTCCTCGAGGATCTCGCGATCGCTCGAGCGCAGCATTTTACCGAGCGTCTTGATCGCAAATTCTCGATCCGTTTTCACCCGATGAACGCCCTCGATCACTGCTTTGGCGAATTGCAGAAAAATGTCGCGCTCGCGACGTAGCTGGCTTTCACGCACCACTACCACGGTGGTCGCATATTTGAATTCTTGGCCGAGGTTCGCGAGCTCATTGAAGGCAAATTTCTTTCGGCCGATGTAAGCGCGCGGCGGGTCGAGGACCGCAGCATGGATGCGCCGCTTTTCCAATGCCGCGAGACTTTCAATATAGCCACCGGTCGCTAAAAACTTGACGTCCGATTCCAGTCCCCATTTTTTCAGCAGCCGCTGCGTTAATAAGGTCGGTGATCCGCCCAAGGCGCCGACGCCGATCAACCTGCCTTTTAGATCAGCTGGCTTTTTCACTTCGGGCGCCGCGATAACGGTTAACGTGAAGGAGTTAAGGAGTCCCATGATGATGATCGGATCGGCGCCCTCAATCCTGGCTCTCACCGGCGTGGTTCCTGACAAACTTGCGGCCAACGTATCTCCCGCCAAAATGAGCTGCACCTGGCGGGAAGCCGACTGCAGCCCCAGGAGTTCGGCGTTGAGTCCATATTTGGAAAATAGTCCCGCGTCGCGCGCAGCCCAGAGCGGTAGCTGCGCGGAACCTAAACTCAAGGATATGCGGAATGGTTTAAGATCTTGACCATCGGCAACTCGCAATAACCCGTATAACAGCGCCCAGATCAGCGCCGAACAAATTTTCCATCCTTGGTGGCTAAACACGCGGGCGCCTCGACAGTTACTTGGAAAGTCCGAGCTCCGAAAAGAATTTTTCAGCACCCGGATGTAAGGGAATAGTCAAGCCACGGAGGCCAGTCTCCGGGGATTCACCGCGAAATCCATCGTTCATCTTTTGTAACTCGGCCATGCGCGAGTAGACAATCTTGAGCAGTTGATAAACCACGCCGGGGTTTGCATCGTCGCGCGCCACTAACGGTCCGGGTAGGCCGATCACTCGCGCAGAATGCGGATAATCCGGATAGAAAGTCTTGATATCGACATCAACATAAAGCGGCGAACGTTTTTGCAGTGCTTGGATTTCCGTGGCGTCCAGCGGGATAATTTTGAACGTCCGCCGCCTGACCATTTCGCTGTACGCCGGCACCGGTAGGCGCGCGATGCTGAAGACCGCGTCAATTTCTTTTTTCTCGAGCGCTGCGCGCGCTTTGTCCGTATCGCCTCTTACCGCCGTCACATCGGCAGCGATGCCGTAAACATCCAGAATCTGCTTCCCGATTAGCGCCGAACCGGTGCCGCCGCCGTAGACGATCTTTCGTCCTTTGAGATCCGAGATCGATTGAATACTGGAATCGGGATGAGTGTAGATGAACATCAGACTGAAACCGAAACTCGCGACGTGGCGAATTCGGCTTTGCGGCCGGCCCTGAAACTCGCCGGTGCCGTCATAGGCTTCTTTGACCGATTCCGCCGTACTGGTGCCGAACGACGCACGCCCATCGTTGACCGAAATCATGTTGCTCGGCCCGCCTTCGGAAGGTAGGGTGACCAGAGTGAAATCTGTGGCGTATTGGTTCACCAGATTGGCGAAGTAAAGCATATTCACATATACACTGCTGTTGAGCCCAGAAGTGTGAATCGTGTATCGGTTGTCGGCCGCGAATGCAGCGCCGGCACCGATCAGCTCCTGCAAGGAAAGTATGAGGACCAAGATAATTTGTACGCGCATGGGAGTTTCTCGGGTTTCAATTTTAATAGAGACAGCGCAGGAGCAAGTCAAGTTCAGGAGCCGAAGCACCTTTGACCCACGGCTGAGCGTCATTTCGCCGAACTGAAAGGGAAAAATATGTCGTCGCAGTTTATGCAATCGATGGCGGTCTTGGAGGGAGCACGCGCCGCGTTGAAAGTGGGTGCCGTTAGCAAGGGCGAGAGGGTCGGATTTATTTGCGATCTCCGGGTCGAGCCGGACGTCATCTATGCTTTCTTCACGGCCGCCGGGGAAATCGGCGCAACGCCGTTTTTGTGTATGGTGGATCGCGGTAGAGGCTACGGCCCGCCGGATGAATTTGTCGAAACCATCAAAACGGCGAACGTGCTGTACTTTTCCTGGGAGATGGCGAACTCTTTGGTGATCAAAACCCTGCGTCAAGAGCGGGGCATTCGCTGCGTCGGATTCCCCCATTGTCGCACGGCCGCCTTGCTGGCCGACGATGCCGTGCGTTTTCCGCTCGACGTGCTCTCCGCGTTGTATCCGAAGACGTGGGATGTGTTTCGCTGCGGCAAAGACGTCGATGTCCACATCACCGATACGAAAGGAACCGACTTCCGAGTCACGCTCACGAAACAGAATATTGAAGAGAAGTTTTCTCAGGACCCGCGCTATTCCGGTCAGATCGTGGCCAACAAACCGGGCTTTGTGAGCCACCTGCCGGTCGGCCATGGGCCAAATGTTTTGAGTCCCTCGGAGCCGCACAATTCTACCAGCGAAGGAACCATTCGTCTCGATGCTTTGACGCTCGCGCCGGGTGTTTATCGCGGCTGGTCGGGCGATTCCGCGTATCAGGAACCGGTGACGTGCCATATGAAGCAAGGGCGCATCGCCTCAATTGAAGGCGGTAAAGAAGCGGATATGTTTCGCCGGGTGATCGAAGAAGATCTGGACAACGTTTGCCAGCTTCGGGAAATCGGCGTCGGCCACAACCCCAAGGTGCCGACGTTTCGCGGCGAGCGCGGCTACCACGGAGCGAATCATGCCGGCGCGGTTCATTGGGGGTTTGGCGGCGGCCATCAGAAAAAACGCATTCACGTTGACGCGATCATCTTTCAAACCACGGTTCGCGCCAATGGTACGATCATCATCGATCGCGGCAGGCTCAAGGCGCTCGATGATCCCGAGGTGCGCCAACTGGCAAGCAAATACGGCGATCCCGATCGCGTCTTGGCCGAAGCGCTATAGACGATACATGCCAGCTTGTTTTCAGGCATCGATTTGTGATGCAACTAGTAATGCGATGACTAAAAGCGCCGGTCACGGGAAATGCTAGCCGGCTCTTAGTGCTGTGATATTCGCGGAGGAACTCAGATGAATCAGCCAATCCAAATCATCGATGGCGACGGACATATTTTCGAGGACGGCGACGGGATTGCCCGTCATTTTCCATTTAGCGCGGCCGGCGGGCGTTTGCGCAGCGGCGTGTTTCCGCTGAACAGCCATATTCAATATTCGCTCACGCGGCGGCCGCCGGGCGCGTTCGCGACCACAGCGGACGGGCGATTCGAAAATCCCGGTCCTGAGGGATGGGTTCACTTCATGGACGAAGTGGGAATTAGTCATGCCGTTCTCTTTCCCACAGCAGGGCAACGAATCGGCCGTATCGTCGATCGTGACTATGCGGTTGGCGCAGCGCGGGCATACAACGATTGGCTGGCCGAGACTTATCTTCAGCGTGACTCGCGCTTCAAGGGCATCGCCATTGTGCCGATGCACGATGCCGATGCGGCACTGGAAGAGTTGCACCATGCTTACAGCGAATTGGGCATGTGCGCCGTCCTGTTTCCAGCGACGGGAGTGCACCTGAATCTCGGCGCCAAGCCCTATTGGCCGATCTACACCGAGGCGGCCCGTCTCGGATGTCCGATCGTGGTTCACGGCGGCGGACACTGGGATTTGGGTATGGAAACGATGAACGTTTCCACTGGCGCCAATGCGATCGGTCACCCGATGTCGCTGGCGATCGCTTTGGCGGAGATGGTGCTCAACAATCTTTTCGGTCGCTACCCTGGACTCAGAGTCGCTTATCTCGAGGGTGGGCCGCTCTGGTTTTTAATGGCGCTCGAACGCCTGTCGCGCTCATTCGAAGCCGGAACACCACTCAATCCACGCGGTGAGCTACTCAGTTTGCCCGAGGGCCAAACCGTCGCCGATTACATTCGCGCGCTGGTGCAAGCAGGGCGCTTGGTGGTGGGAATCGAGGGCGGAGAAAGCGATCTTGCCTATGCCATTTCAGTCGCGGGCGAGCAAGCGTTCATGTTTTCCTCGGACTTTCCCCACGAGGTCAACGTCCAGACGGTGAGGAAAGAAATTCACGAGTTGTGCGAGCGCAGAGGAATCAGTGATGGCGCCAAACGAGCCATTCTCCGCAACAACGCCGGGCGCTTCTACGGGTTTCGGGGCATCTCCAACTAATCAGTCTATTTAATCTTTGAAGCCGTGCAGCCTGGCGGGATTGTCGACGAGAATTTTGCGTAGCAGCTCCGTGTCGCCGTCGACGTAGCGATAGAGCAGTTCGACTTCCTCAGCATCGTTCATCATTCGCTTGGTCCACTGTGGGTGCGGCCAATCGCTGCCCCAGATGATCCGCTCCGGCGCCGCTTCGATGAATGCTCTGCCATACGGGATGGCATCGTCCCAGCCGACCTCCATTCGGGAATCACGGTTGCCGTTAGAGATCATCATCCACCAGTTTTCCTGTTTTAAGATGTCCAATACCCAGCGGATCACCGGCCGTTCCATACCACCCTCGAAGCCGACATGGCCGAAATGATCGATCACCATCGGCACGTCTTTAAGGGAGCGGAGCAGATCCGAATTATTGAGAAGATCATCGCCGTTGACGTGCAGCCGCGCATGCCAGCCGAGCTCGCGTAGGCGCTCCATCGAGCGCCTGATCTCAGACTCGCGCTGATCGAGAGTGAGAAAACGGACGAAGTTGAAGCGCGCGCCGCGCACACCCACGGCGTGCAGCCGCGCGAGCTCTTGATCGGAAACCCGATCGTCGACGATGCCAATTCCGCGGTAGCGATCCCGATCGTCCAGACTTTCGAGCGCGTGCAAGAGCAGCCGATGATCGCTGCCGTAAATTGCGCTATGGACGATCACGCCGCGATCAAAACCGATCGCTCGGTGCATTCTTTGCGCTTCGCCGAACGTTGCGCTCTCGATGGCTGGATAGGGCGGACTTGGCCGGGGCGGGAACTTTTCGGAGTCTCATAGATGTGAAATTGACAGTCACAGCTTCCGCGCGGGGGCGTTGGCACGGGCATGCGCGGCTGCTTGTCCCACTCGTAAATTTTGTCTCCGGCTCGTGCCATTGTCGTTCCTTTACTCCTTGAATTCCTGAGTTGGAGGTCGCTAAGCGCCAGCCAGCTCTAAGCAC
>Ga0207650_10000359_pt1 | contig 43905 bp, 34 predicted proteins | sample KBSS63metaG_FD_184325 | JGI IMG/M metagenome (GOLD analysis project Ga0207650, IMG submission 184325) | Switchgrass rhizosphere microbial communities from Kellogg Biological Station, Michigan, USA - KBS S6-3 metaG (SPAdes) (version 2) | ecosystem: Host-associated > Plants > Roots > Rhizosphere...
TCGCGCGCCACCCCTGGAAACAGTCAAGAAAATGCATTCTCGCCCTGAAGGGGCGACAGAATTTGGGATCATTATCGAATGTCTGTCGCCCCTTCAGGGCGAAGATGTTTCTGGCTCTCGATCCAGGGGTGGCGCGCGAAACGCGCTTACCCCTGGCTACCTTCTGTCGCGCCTTCAGCGCGAAAACTTAGCGCTCGGCAACCGCCTCGACCATCCGGTTCTGAATTTGTGTTGACTGTCAGAAGGGGCATTTTACCAGTCATGAAAACCATAAAACTGATCTTTGTCGTCGCGATTATCGTTCTCGGGTCGAGTTGGACGTCGCAGGCGCAACGACGACCGAAGCAAGTTTCACCGGAACAACTGGTGAGTGATCTCTACCGGCAACACAAGCAACGCAGTCCCTTCTTCCAAACTCGCAGCCGCGCTTTGCTCGACAAGTATTTCACGCGTGAACTCGCCGGTCTGATTTGGCGGGATGCTCGTTCGTCAGGCGACGAGGTTGGAGCACTCGATGGCGACCCGCTCTTCAATGCCCAGGATATGAAGATCACGAATTTCCAGATTCAACGAGCGACGGTAATGCCCGGAAGCGCTAGTGTGCCCGTCACTTTTGCAAACTTCGGCGAGAAGCACCAGATCGTGTTTCGATTGGTCCAGGAGCGAGGTATTTGGAAAATCGCCGACATTGCTTACGACGATGGCTTCTCTCTAGTGAAAATCCTGCAGGGTGACGGAGGAACTGCTGAAAAAAGCCAGACGATTAAGATTTATCTGGTCGCCGTGGGTGATGATGGAAAGCGTGGTAAGAAGATCGGCTGCGGCGATAGCCTGGTTCCGATCACCCGCTCAATCAAGAAAACTGCCGCGCCGCTCGCGGTCGCAATTCGCGAGTTGTTAACGACCCCTCAACATACTGAAGGAAATTCGGCGCTGGAGAATTTTTGGAAAGGTCGCAACTTAAACGTTCGCTCAGTAGCAATCGTTAATCGCACGGCAGTCATTCGACTGACGGGTGAAGTTTTTGTTGCGGGCGTTTGCGACGAGCCGCGCATCGAAGGGCAGATCGAAGAAACGGCGCGCCAATTTCCGACGGTGAATAAAGTGAGGGTATTTATTGGGAACCGCACGCTGAGCCAAGCGATACGGTAAGGAACAACGAAATCGGCGCGCTGAAGGCGCGCACCGAAGGTAGCCAGAGGTGAAACCTCTGAAGATAAAGTGGGATCAAGTGCGCACTGAAGGTGCGCTCAGAACTTCTCTGCGCGCCTTCAGCGCGCATTTGATCTGTTACGGTCTCGGTCCAGACGTTCCACGTCTGGCTACCTTCCCTTTGCCGCTGCCGCGGCACCTTTGGAGTAACGATGCGACAAATCGTCAATACGCGAAATGGAGGCGTCGAGGTTCTCCGGGTTCAGCAGGCGCCTGACCCGACGTTCGGCAAAGGTGAAGTCGTCGTTAACGTCAAAGCTGCGGGGCTGAACTTCGCTGACATCCTTGCGCGTCAGGGTTTGTATCCGGATGGACCAAAAAAGCCATGCGTGATGGGTTATGAAGTTGCCGGCGAGGTGGAAGCTGTTGGCGAAGATGTCGATCGCACGCTGCTGGGAAAAAGCGTGGTGGCGATGACGCGCTTTCGTGGTCAGGCAGAGAAAGTCGCGGTGGCAGCCACGCAATTGTTTGAAAAGCCCGATTCACTCAGTTTCGAACAAGCGGCCGCGATTCCGGTCAACTATCTAACTGCTTACGCGTTGCTCCACGTCATGGGTTCGCTTCATGCCGGCGAGTCGGTTCTGATTCACAATGCCGGCGGCGGAGTCGGGCTGGCGGCGATCGACATCGCCGCGAAAATTGGGGCTACAACTTACGGAACGGCCAGCCCCGGCAAGCACCAATTCTTGCGCGAACGCGGACTCGATCACGCGATCGATTACCGCAACCAGGATTGGCTTCCGGTCTTAAAAGAAATGACTGCCGGCCGCGGGGTTGACCTGGTGATCGATCCGATCGGCGGCGCTCATTGGAAGAAGAGTTACGCGGCCCTGAGACACACCGGCCGTCTGGGGATGTTTGGCGTTTCCACGGCGTCGGCCAACGGTTTGCGGGGCAAGTTGAAACTGGTGAAGGCGGCGCTGCAAATGCCGAGATTTCATCCCCTCGGTTTGCTCAACAAAAACCACGGCGTGTTTGGATTAAACCTGGGCCACATGTGGCACGAGCCCGAGAAGGTCGCGGTTTGGATGAAAGAGATTTTAGACGGAGTCGGCGAAGGTTGGGTTCGTCCGCACGTTGACCGGGTGTTTACTTTTGCGAAAGTCGGCGAAGCGCACAGTCACATGGAGACGAGAAAGAACATCGGCAAGGTCATCCTCGTGCCTTAAACGATATCCACAGATTACGCAGATTACGCAGATACAGGAGAGAAATGACGAACAGGCAGGCTGACGTTGTTTACGTTTCAGGTTTGAATCCGTGGAATCTGTGTAATCTGCGGATGATTTAAATGTTTCTGCGTTTGGCGAGGAAGAACGAAATCACCGTCGAATAGATCACGCCGAAGATTAGTGAACCAAGAAACAATCCGGTGTAGGCCATGGCGGCAGTTTGCCAGAGCGGACGGTTGGACGCGCCGGCTTCGGCCAGCAGCAGTTTCGGACCGTAGATGAGGTATTCAATCACGAAGACCAGGCAAGCTGAGGCAGCATAGACGAACGAAATTGCCACGCCCGTTTTCATACCTTCCTTAAAACTCAACTCGCCGCCGGCGTCGTTCTTGCGCCGTATCATGCCGAGAAAAATCGCGAGAATCTGGGCCACGTTAAAAAGAATCGGCGCGATTACATTCGCTTTGGAGTCGGCGCCGACGCCCATGACATGGCGAACAATCACGACCCAGGCGACTACGACGAGAGTAGCTGCCAAGCCATACTTGAATGCAATTTTCATAGGTGGCCCTCACAATTTGTGGCTGGTTTTCCTTTGTGCCGCTTTGTGCACTCTGTGTCTTAGTGGTGAATTGCGGCCCTAACACACACCACGGAGACACAGAGTTCACAGAGGTTGGACAGAGGAAGATCTATTCCCCGGCGTCGGCGATCAGCACGACATCGTTGGAACTAGTGCCGCGAGCCAGCGCCAGCGACTTGCCGTCTTTCGAAACGTCGAAGGTGAAGATGAGGTCGGATTTGAAATTAGTCAACTGCTTTGGCGCGCCACCGTCGATTGGCTGACTCCAGATATTGGAAATGCCGTTGCGCCGATCGATATAGAGTACGGCGCGACCATCGCCGCTCCAGTTCAGCGTACCATCGTTCGACTGGTCGATAACCTTCACTACTTCGCCGGTTGCCAAATCGATGATTGCTAATTTGAAGGGACTCAGGTCCTGTTCGCGATAACGGCAAGCCGCTAGTTTCCCGTCGGGTGAAATCGCTGGTTGAGCCACCAGCCGGTTGCTTACCTGCGCGGGCGTGCCGCCATCACTCGAGACTTTCCAGAATCCCAGATCATTGATGTTCTGAAAGTAGACCCACCGCCCGTCAGGCGAGATTCGCGGATTCACCTCGGCGATGCCGTTGGTCAGTTGTTTCACATTTGTTCCGTCGTTATCCATGCGCCAGATGTGGGGCGCGCCGCTGCGATTGGAGATGAAGACGATCACGCGGCCATCGGCTGATACCGAAGGCGCGCCGTTAATGGCGGCGTTGGAAGTCAGCTGCCGCGGATTGCTGCCGTCTGGATTGACCACAAAGATGTCTGACGTTCCGGCGCCGACCGTATAAACAATTCTACCGTCCGGCATGAAAGTCAGGCCGCGTCCTCCTTCGTTCGTGCCGGAGGTGACTTTAACTGCGCTGCCAGTGTTTGCGATGGGCGTGAACCAGAGACTGGAACTGACCTGCGTTTGCACGGTAGCGATGCTGGCGCCATCGCCGCTGATCGACACGCCGTTGTAGTTGTTCAAGTCGTTAGTGATTCTTTCAACGGCGCCGCCGGGATAGGCGACATGCCAAATTTGATTTCGGCCGCCTTGCACTTCCTGCGCCGAGACCAGCATGCCACCGCCGCGCGGCGCCCAGGCGATCTGTTGCAGGGCGGCCCAGCGTTGCGGCGTAGCCTCTGTTTCAGTTCCCGACTTCGCGTCAAAAAATTTAATGGTCGAACGATCGAGGCCGTTCTCCGGACCAGCAACGGGACAGGCAATGAGTTCTCCTTCGAGCGCCCATGACGGTCCGTTAGCCTGGTTTGCCAGAAATCTTTTGGGCCTCGCCAACGAAGCGATTTTCTGCGCGCCGGTGCCGTCGCTGGCCGCGACCATCAATGCGGTCTCGCCGGACTGCGGGAAATTGCGGATCCACGCGAAGCGATTGCCGTCGGGTGAAAACGTGATCGGTGTATCGACGTCTTCGATGATTTTTCGCGGCGCGCCGCCTAACACTGGAATCTGGTAAACAATTCCCAGCGGGCTGTTTTTTTCGTAGACCACGTAATAGATGTAGTTTCCGTCCTTCGAAAACGTCAGACCGATATAACGCGACTCAGCCGGCGGCACGATCTGAACGTTGCTGGAGGTTGCAACCTGGCGGACCCAAAGACTGGTGAGCGTGCCGTCGCCGATAACGTGCACCGCATATTTGCCGTCAGGTGAAATCGTCGCCAGGTTTGCCTTGCCGGTATTGGTCAACTGCGACATGCGCACCTTGCGAAACGTGCGCCCCGGTGTGGCGCGCATTTTGGACCACAGCATGGCGCCGCCGCCGAGCGCCGCAATTAACATTACAACCGCGATGCCCACGCCTACTTTGTGCCGGCCAACTGAGTTGACCAGATACTCGGCGCTGGAAACCGTGGGCGCGCCGGCCGGTAGAGTTTTTTGTTCAGCGCCATAGTCGCTGATCGTCGAAGCGCCCAGGTTAGACGCGCCGGACAGTGTTTGCGATCCGGGATGAGCAGCGTCGGGAGCGATCGATCGTTCGAGCTCGGCGCTGGCATCCAGTCGCTGTTTCAGCCGGCGCAAATCAGTCAGCATCTCGCGCGCAGTTTGATAACGTTCATCCGGGTTCTTCGTTAGCGCCTTGGTTACGATCCACTCCAAAGCTTCCGGGGCATCGGTGAGGTAGCGCGTAAGCAGCGGCGGATCTTTCTCCAGAATGGAAACGATCACGTGACTTGGCGTGGGACCTTCGAACGGCATGCGCCCGGTGATCATTTCGTAGAGCAGCACGCCCAGACTCCAGATGTCGGTGCGCGCGTCGACCGCATGACCGCTGGCTTGTTCCGGCGACATGTAGTTGACCGTGCCCATCACCGCGCCGGGACTGGTGTTAACCATCGCGCGAGTCGGCGCCTCGGTGTCGGTAGTGGCCGGACGTTCGGTCAACTTCGCCAGGCCAAAGTCGAGCACCTTGAGATAGCCGTCCCGCCGCAGCATGAGGTTCTCGGGTTTGATGTCGCGGTGAGCGATGCCCGCGGTTTGTGAAGCGGAGAGCGCCGACGCAATTTGAATGGCGATGTCGAGCGCTTCTTGCAGCTTGATGCCGCCGCCCTGCAATTGGCCTTCGACGGAAGTTGTGTGCGGGCGCGACAGGTGCTGGCGCAGCGTTTCGCCCTCCACGTATTCCATCGCCATGAAGCGCGTCGCATCGAACTGGCCGATTTCGTAGATCGTCAAAATATTCGGATGGTTCAAAGCGGAAGCCGCGTAGGCCTCCTGTTCGAATCTTCGGAGGCGATCTTCGTCCAGGGTGAAGTTGGTGGGAAGAAACTTTAATGCTACCGGGCGACGCAGTTGTGTGTCGTGAGCGAGATAAACTTCACCCATCCCGCCGACGCCCAGCAGGGAGCGGATTTCATAACGGCCGAGAGTTGTGCCAACAGCGATTGCCATTTTTATGGAACTGCGGGTGCAGCCTTCATGCGTTGCAGAGCTTTATACGGACGAAAATAGATTGTAGTTGCGTTCAATTGGTGCGCGCCAGTCGCGTATTCTTTATCGGTTTTAGACACGCGTTGAGAACGACCACGGTTCCATTTTGGAGAGTTTTCCTCTGTGGCACAGAGATGAAACCACCAGAGCGTGATTTAGATTTTGCGGGAATCGTAGGCCCAGTGCAGCAGCGCTTGTCTTTGCCGCGGACGGCAGTCGAGCGCGCGAGGCGGGCAATGCTTTTTCAGCTGCGCGAGGTGACGGCTGACCGCGCGCCAGCGTTTTATTTGGCGCTCATCGTCTACCGAGCGGCGCCCCATGAAATAGCGGCAATACCACTGAAACCAACCGCGCGGATCTTCTTCGTAAAGCCAACCGTTCCGGCGCCAGACTGATAACGGCTGCGAAGCGTTTACTCCGAAGTAATTCAGTTTTGGATCGTGACGCTCATGACAAAGCTTCGCGTTTGCAAACCAGTCCGTGGGAAACTCGTTCCGGCAGTCCGTCATATACTTGCCGCCGAAAATTCCGAGTCGCAACATCTGTTTGGGCGTTAGCTCCGGACGAAAATCCGGATGAAAGTTTTTGCCGGCTGGCTGGGTGAGATAATAAACGTAGTCACGCTGCATCAAATCGTTGACGGTAACGGAACGTCGCTTCATGAAAGATGAGGTAGGGGCGGACCTATGTGTCCGCCCTTTGCACGGCGCCCTTCACCGAGGGCGGACACACAGGTCCGCCCCTACATACATCACACCTCGCGGCCGGCCGCGCTGGCGATCGACAACACCAGCGCCTCCGGCTCGATCGGTTTGGCAATATGAATCTGGAAACCTGCCGCGAGGGAACGCGCGCGATCATCGTCGGTTGCATAAGCCGTGAGCGCGATTGCGGGAATTTCTCTGGCCAGTTTCAGTCGCAGCTTTCTAAGTTTCGTAATCAGCGCGTAGCCGTCTTCGACCGGCATGCCGATGTCGCTGACTAACAGGTCCGGCTTCCAGGCGCGGAATGTCTTCAGCGCTTCGGCCGCGCTTTCACAACACTTCACGTCGCCGCCGCAGCGAACGACAATCGCGGTGACCAGCTCACGCGAATCAGCTTCGTCGTCAACCACCATGATGCGCAGCCCGTCGAGCAGCTTTGCGAAGTGCGCGGGCAGTCCGTTGCTACCGGCCTGGACCACCGCGCCATTCTCGCTCTTGTCCTCCGAGGCGACGGTAGACAGCGGCAAGCTAACCGTGAAAGTTGCGCCACGATTGTCGCCCTCGCTCTCGACTTCAACTGAGCCGCCGTGAAGTTGCACCAGATGCTTGACGATCGAAAGCCCGAGCCCTAGGCCGCCGTGCACCCGCGTCGTCGAACCGTCAGCCTGCCGGAAACGGTCAAAAATGTAAGGCAGGAATTCCGAAGTAATGCCGATACCGGTATCGCTGACGGAAACTCTTACCTGGCCATCGACACGTTTAGCCTCGACGCGAACCTTGCCTTTCGCGGGAGTAAACTTAATGGCGTTGCTCAACAGATTCCAGAAGATTTGTTGCAAACGATTCGGATCGCCGGGCACAGCACAGCCTGACGCTTCGAGCGCGGTTTCAACTTTGACTTTCTTCGCTTCAAATGCGGGCCGCACTGCTTCCACCGCGGCGTCGATTACCGCACAGAGGTCGACGGCGCGTGGTTCGATTTGTAACTTGCCGGTGATGATGCGCGAGACATCGAGCAGATCGTCGATCAGCTGCGCCTGCGAACGCGCGTTTCGTTCGATCGTTTCGAATGCGCGCGACATCTGCGGTTTGTCGAGTTTTCCTGTGCGCACCAGATGGCTCCAACCCAGGATTGCGGACAACGGCGTTCGCAGTTCGTGAGATAGCGTGGCGAGAAATTCGTCCTTGGTGCGGTTCGCCTGCTCGGCTTCGGCGCGCGCCGCCTGTTCGCGCACCAACAGCCGCGCGCGTTCCTCCTCAGCCTGCTTGCGCTCGGTGATTTCCAACTGCAGTTCGCTCGCGTGCCGCTGCGCGTCGCTGTAGAGCACCGCGTTTTCGTAAGCCACCGCAACCTGGGTGACGAGCGTGGCCGCGAGCCGTTCGTCAGCCTCGCTGAAATCGTCGGCGTCAAGTTTGTTCAGCAAGTAAAGCCAACCGGTGACTCCAGTCGCCGACAGCAGCGGCGCGCCCAGAAATGAATGCACCAGTTCCGAGGTTTGGCCGTTGGGGCGCAACAGCGGATCAGTGTCGTTGAGACGCAGCGGCCGGCGAATCGCTACGAGCCGTCGCAGTGCCGGTTTGACTACAGACGAGATGCCGTTGCTTGATGCGGGAGCGTCAGAGGCGACGCAACGAGTGAAGTAACGCAAATTTTCAGTAGCGCTTTTCCCTATTCCAGCGACGATGCCCACCGCCGTCTCTTGCGCCTGGATAATCTGTCTCGCGGAGCGACAAAATCTTTCCAACACTTGCTCAGGATCGTGTTCGGCAGACAACTCCTGTCCCAGATCGATCAGCATCTTGAGACGCTCGAGGTTTGCGTTCTCCAGTTCGAGATTTTTTTCCTTAAGCTGCTCCGCCTGCCATTTGATCTCTTGTCGTTTCTTGAACAGCTCCACGAAGACGGCGACTTTCGATCGCAGGATGTCCGGCTCGATCGGCTTCACGATGTAATCGACAGCGCCGAGCGAATAACCGCGGCTGAGGTGGCGGCCGCCGGTTGAGTCTGCGGTCAGGAAGATGATGGGAATGTTGCGCGAGCGATGACGGCCGCGGATCAACTCGGCGGTCTGCAAACCGTCGAGCTCGGGCATGTAAACGTCCATCAGAATTACCGCGACTTCGTTGTCGAGCAGGTATCTGAGGGCGTCGTCGCCGGAAGACGCGCGCACGAGGTTGCGATCGGGAGCGTGCAGGATCGATTCGAGCGCCAACAGGTTGGTTGGGCTGTCGTCAACCATCAAAATGTTGATTTGTTCTTCAGCTCCCATAATGTCTCGCCAACTCGGCGCCTTCCCGCGCGGCCGGCCGCTCCGCGCCCTGGACTTCAGTCAGCTTCAGCAGGAGCGGCGCGATCTCATGCAGCGGAACTATCCAGTCGGGCGCCAGTCGTTGAATGGCAGCAGCCGGCAGTTCGCCGCAGACGGCTGTCTCCGGATTCTCGACGATGGTTAATCCGCCGCGCGACTTTATCGCCGCCAGGCCGCGCACGCCGTCGCGGTTGGCCCCAGTCAGAATCACGCCAATCGTTCGCTCCTGAAATTCGTCAGCGGCCGATTCAAACAAAACATCGATCGACGGGCGCGCAAACGCTTCGGGGGGATCGGTAGACAGCGCAAAGCTGCAGTTCTGTATCAACAAGTGGTAGTCGCGCGGCGCCAGATAAACGTAGCCCGGCAGGATCGGCTGCTTGTCTTCCGGTTCGTTAACGGGCAGGCAGCTGAAATCTCCCAGAAATTCCGACAAGCCGTCGTCCGAGACTTTGCCACGATGCTGCACCACGACGATCGGCAGGGGAAAGCTTGCCGGCAAACTGCAAAGCAGCGTCTGCAGCGCTTTCAGACCGCCGGTGGAAGTTCCGATGACTATGATTTCAGACTGCATCCGAGTTTCGAGTTTCAAGTTTCAAGTTTCAAGTTCCAAGTTTCAAGTTTGAATTCCATTCGTTTAGGACAGACCGAACATGGTCCCGATCATTCAACTCCTCGCCTCAGGAGAGGCGAAATGTTTATAGAAGCTAACATTCGTTATGAACCTCGCTCCGTAGGAGCGAAACGTTTTTTGTCGCGCTCCTACAGAGCGCAAACTAGATCGTGCGTGTGGCTATAAACATGTGGCTCCTCTGGAGCCAGAAACCGACACGGGCCCAGGACCACATCCTGTCTGCCTCAACCTTCGTGGCCACGCAGCAGCAGACAAGATGTCTGCGCTCCCAGCTCGAACTTGAAACTTGGAACCTGAAACTTGAAACTGGTTTCACGCAACCTTCCGGTAAAGTTTGTCCTTCTCATTCAAATGCTCGTAAAAATCTTCTCGCGGCGTGAACTTCAACGACTCCTTGTTCCCCAAGCCAAACACCCCAAACATGCTCAAGCTGTCGTACAGCAAATTGTGAACGCGCGCTTGTAGTTCCTTGTTGAAATAGATCATGACGTTGCGGCAGAGTATCACCTGAAACTCATTGAACGAACCATCGGTTGCCAGGTTGTGCTCGGAAAAGACAATGTTCGATCGCAAGGAATTACTGAAGAGCACGCTGTCGTATTGCGCCGTGTAGTAGTCGGAGAATTCGTGCGTGCCGCCGGCGTGGTGGTAGTTTGCGGTGTACTCGCGCATGGCCGCGAGCGGAAAAATTCCTGCGCGCGCCTTGCGCAGCACCGCCTGGCTGATGTCCGTCGCATAGATCCGGCACTTCGGATAAAGGTTCTCCTCCTGCAGCAGAATCGCGAGCGAATAAACTTCTTCGCCGGTCGAACAACCGGCCACCCAAATCTGCACCGTCGGGTAAGTTCTGAGCAGCGGTACTACTCTTCGGCGGAACGTAAGATAAAAACTCGGGTCACGAAACATCGCGGTTGCATGTACCGAGAGCCGCAGCAGGAACCGCTCAAGACAGGCGTTGTCATGCAGCACCTTGTCCTGAAACGCAGAAACCGTCTGCACATTTTCGGCGCGAATCACTTCCAGGATGCGTCGCTTGATCGAGGCGCGGGAATAGTCGCGAAAATCAAAACCGTGGGCACGATAGATACCTTCGAGCAACAAATCGATCTCGATATCTTCCAGACCCAACTCAGCTTTAGCTGCAACAGCACCCATAAGACTTTCTGACTAAGAATCAGTAGTTTGTCAGGCCACTTGAGCACACACTCAAATCTGTGCTCCGTTGGGAGCGAAATGTTTATAGAACCCGAAATGCCCGAATCAAGTCCTCGCTCCGTAGGAGCGAAAGGCGCCACCGTCTTTCGCTCCTACGGAGCTAAAAGAAAACGAGGGACTCTCATTCTATAAACATCTCGCCTTTCTTGGGCGAAGCAAGCCGCAGATAGGATGTTTGCAGCCTTGTGCTCCTTCCCAGCTTACGTCGTTTCGTCCTGTCGATAGAGCCAGACCCTTAACAGCGACAGCAGCTGATCGATATCCAGCGGCTTCGAGATGTAGTCTGACGCCCCAACTTCCAGGCAATGATCTCGATCGGCTTTCATTGCCTTGGCAGTCAACGCGATGATCGGCAGTTGTTTGAATTCCTCCATCTGCCGGATCGCGGCGATTGCCTCATAGCCATCCATCTCCGGCATCATGATGTCCATCAGCACGGCTTCAATTCCTGGAGTGGAACGCAAGAGATCAATGCCCTCCTGGCCGTTCTCCGCGTGAACCACTTCCATGTGGTGCGCTTCGAGCGCGCTCGTGAGGGCGAAGATGTTTCGCACATCGTCGTCAACTACGAGCACCTTGCGACCGGCCAGGACCGGGTCCGTCCGATGAAACTTCTCCAGCATGCGCCGCTTCGGCTCGGGCAGATCAGCTTCAACACGGTGCAGGAACAGCGCAGTTTCCGCCAACAAACGCTCCGGCGAACTCGCTTCCTTCACGATAATCGCATCCGCAACTTTCTTTAGATGCATCTCCTCTTTACGAGTTAGTTCTTTTCCTGTGTAGACGATGATCGGCAAATCATAACGGCCGAGATCGGATTGCAATTTTTCAATCAGGTCGAAACCGCTCATGTCGGGCAGCCGCAGATCGAGCACCATGCAATCGAAGCGTTCGTCTTTCAGCAAACTCAACGCCTCTTCGCCGGTGGCGACAGCGGTCGTGTGTACGTCGCCGTTGCCAATCAATTCCACCACGCTCATCCGCTGCACGTCGTCGTCTTCCACGACCAGCAGCTTGCGAACCCGACGCTCGTTGAAATCTCTGATGTCGTCGAACGCCTTATGCAGGGCCTCCTGCGTGACCGGCTTCTGCACGTGATTGAAAGCGCCCTGCTTCAACGCGCGTTGGCGCTCTTCCTCGACCGTGATGATGTGGACCGGGATGTGACTGGTTGCGGGATCATGCTTCAGTCGATCGAGCACCGTCCAGCCGTCGCGATCGGGCAGGCGGATGTCGAGCGTGATTGCGGAGGGCCGGTATTTCTGGGCTAGAGCCAGGGCCATCGTACCGCTGGTTGCGACCAGTCCTTTGAAACCTTTTTCGCGCGCCAGATCCAGCAGGATACCGGCGAAGTTGATGTCGTCTTCGACAATCAACACTGTGCGATCGCCGCTCTGAATATCGTTGCGATCGTCGAGGATGGCGGCCGATTCACTCGACAACAGCGCCATCGCTTCGCTGTCGAACGACTCGATCGGCGTCCATGCAGCCTCCAATGACTTGGAGCCCGCCTTCGGTCTTGCTTGCTGATTAGACGGAGCGGTCGTTGCGCCCGCGGGCACGTAATTCCGCGGCAGGTAAAGCGTAAACGTGCTGCCTTCACCGGGCGTCGAAATCATGCGTATCTCACCGCCAAGCAGGCGCGCGATTTCACGGCTGATCGAGAGGCCCAAACCGGTGCCGCCGTATTTGCGACTGGTGGTTCCATCAGCCTGCTGAAACGGTTCGAAGATGATCCGTTGCTTCTCGGTGGGAATGCCGATGCCCGTATCGCGAACCGAGAAGCCGACTACCTCGCCGCTGCGGTTCAGCGATTCGAGGTGAAAGACTTCATCCTTCGGCGCCAGACCAATACTCAGAACAACCTTGCCTTCTTCGGTGAACTTGAAGGCGTTAGACAACAGGTTCATCAGAATCTGCTGCAGCCGTTTGTCGTCGGTGTGAATTACCGGATCCATGTCCACGTCGGTATCCAGCTCGAATTCCAGGTTCTTGTCCTTGGCGAGTTGATGGAAACTTCGCTCGAGCTGTTCCGCCATCTCGCGGACTGAAACGTCGGCGACTTCGATGCCCATCATCCCTGATTCAATCTTCGACAAGTCAAGAATGTCGTTAATCAACGACAACAGATCCGAGCCGGAGGAGTGAATAGTCTGCGCAAACTGCACCTGCTTCGGCGTCAGATTCTCATCCGTGTTCTCCGCCAGCTGGCGCGAAAGTATCAACATGCTATTGAGCGGCGTGCGCAGCTCGTGTGACATGTTTGCCAGAAACTCGGATTTGTATTTCGAAGTGAGCGCGAGCTGCTCGGCCTTTTCTTCCATCTCCCAGCGCGCTTCCTCGACTTCGCGGTTCTTCGCCTCGACCTCCGCCTTCTGTCGCGCCAGCAGCGCTGCCTTCTCCTGCAACTCTTCGTTGGTCTGCTGCAATTCTTCCTGCTGGCTCTTCAACAACTCTTCCGACTCGCGCAGCGACTCGGCCTGTTGCTCCAGCTGTTCGTTTGTTTTCTTCAATTCATCCTGCTGACTCTGCAGCTCGGCCGCGAGCGACTGCGACTGCTGCAACAAATCTTCAGTACGTGTGTTGGCGGCAATCGTGTTCAGCACGATGCCGATACTCTCGGTCAACTGATCCAGGAAGGTGAGGTGCGTATCGCTGAAGGTGTTGAAGGTAGACAGTTCGATGACGGCTTTGGCTTCGCCTTCAAACAGCACCGGCAAGACGACGATATTATTCGGCGGTGCTTCACCCAGTCCCGAAGTAACGTGCACGTAGTTATTCGGAACGTTTGTAACCAGGATGCGCTCACGTTCGACGGTGCACTGGCCAACCAGGCCCTCGCCGGGGTGAAATTCATTCGCCAGGTTTTTGCGTTTCTTATAAGCGTAACCGCCGAGCAGCTTCATCACCGGCTGCCCGTTCGGACTTTCGTTTACATAGAAGACGCCCTGTTGGGCATCGACGAGCGGCGCCAGCTCCGACAAGACCATCTGCGCGACAGTCGTCATGTCGCGTTGTCCCTGCAGCATGCGCGTGAAGCGAGCCAGGTTGGTCTTCAACCAATCCTGCTCCATATTTTTCTGCGTGGTGTCTTTGAGATTGAGGATCATCTCGTTGATGTTGTCTTTCAACTTCGCGACTTCGCCCTGAGCTTCCACAGTAATCGATCGTGTCAGGTCGCCCTTCGTCACTGCGGTCGAAACTTCAGCGATAGCGCGGACCTGCGTCGTCAGGTTTGCGGCCAGGCCGTTTACGTTGTCTGTTAGATCGCGCCAGGTGCCGGCTGCGCCCGGAACGTTTGCCTGCCCACCCAGCTTTCCTTCCACACCTACCTCGCGCGCCACCGAAGTTACCTGATCGGCGAAGGTGGCAAGCGTGTCGGTCATGTTATTGATGGTGTCGGCGAGCTCGGCGATTTCGCCCTTCGCTTCCACGGTGAGCTTCCGTTCGAGATCGCCATTCGCGACGGCGGTCACGACGCGCGCAATACCGCGCACCTGGTCCGTCAGGTTGCTGGCCATCGAGTTCACGTTGTCAGTCAGGTCTTTCCAGGTGCCGGCAACGCCGCGCACGTCAGCCTGGCCGCCCAACTTGCCCTCCGTTCCTACCTCTCTTGCCACGCGCGTCACTTCCGACGCGAACGAGTTCAACTGATCCACCATCGTGTTGATGGTGTTCTTGAGTTCGAGAATCTCGCCCTTCACGTCTACCGTGATCTTCTTGGACAAATCGCCGTTGGCCACCGCTGTGGTGACGTCAGCGATGTTGCGCACCTGGCCAGTGAGGTTGCTGGCCATCGAGTTCACGTTGTCAGTCAGGTCTTTCCAGGTGCCGGCCACGCCGCGCACGTCAGCCTGGCCGCCCAGTTTGCCTTCGGTACCTACCTCACGCGCGACGCGCGTAACTTCGGATGCGAACGAGTTCAACTGATCCACCATGGTGTTGATGGTGTTCTTGAGTTCGAGAATTTCGCCCTTCACGTCGACCGTGATCTTCTTGGACAAGTCGCCGTTGGCTACTGCGGTTGTAACTTCGGCGATGTTGCGCACCTGGCCCGTCAGGTTGCCGGCCATGAAGTTCACGTTGTCGGTTAAGTCTTTCCAGGTTCCCGCGACGCCCATGACCTGCGCCTGCCCACCCAAACGTCCTTCGGTACCCACTTCACGCGCGACGCGCGTCACTTCCGAAGCGAACGAGCTGAGCTGATCCACCATCGTGTTGATGGTGTTCTTGAGTTCGAGGATTTCACCCTTCACGTCCACCGTGATCTTTTTGGACAAGTCGCCGTTGGCCACCGCGGTGGTCACTTCAGCGATGTTGCGCACCTGACCGGTTAGATTTCCGGCCATCGAGTTCACGCTGTCGGTTAAGTCTTTCCAGGTGCCGGCTACGCCGCGCACGTCAGCCTGCCCGCCCAACTCGCCTTCGGTTCCTACCTCGCGGGCAACGCGCGTAACTTCCGAAGCGAAGCCGTTGAGCTGGTCCACCATGGTGTTGATAGTGTTCTTGAGTTCAAGAATTTCGCCCTTCACGTCCACGGTGATTTTTTTGGAAAGATCGCCGTTGGCCACCGCGGTGGTTACCTCCGCGATGTTGCGCACCTGACCGGTTAGATTGCCGGCCATCAGGTTCACGCTATCAGTCAGATCCTTCCAGGTGCCGGCGACGCCTTTCACTTCGGCCTGGCCGCCGAGCTTTCCTTCCGAACCCACTTCGCGCGCCACGCGCGTCACTTCAGAAGCGAAACCGTTGAGCTGGTCCACCATCGTATTGATCGTGTCCTTGAGCTCGAGGATTTCGCCTTTGACATCGACCGTAATTTTCTTGGATAGGTCGCCGTTGGCTACTGCCGTCGTGACCTCGGCGATGTTGCGCACCTGACCGGTAAGGTTGCCGGCCATGAAATTCACGTTGTCAGTCAGGTCCTTCCAGGTTCCCGCAACACCGATCACTTGCGCCTGGCCGCCCAACTTGCCCTCCGTTCCTACCTCTCTTGCCACACGCGTCACTTCCGAGGCGAACGAGTTCAACTGATCCACCATGGTGTTGATGGTATTCTTGAGTTCGAGAATCTCGCCCTTCACGTCTACCGTGATCTTCTTGGACAAGTCGCCGTTGGCCACCGCTGTGGTGACGTCAGCGATGTTGCGCACCTGGCCAGTGAGGTTGCTGGCCATCGAGTTCACGTTGTCGGTCAGGTCTTTCCAGGTGCCGGCCACGCCGCGCACGTCAGCCTGGCCGCCCAGTTTACCTTCGGTACCTACCTCACGCGCGACGCGCGTAACTTCGGATGCGAACGAGTTCAACTGATCCACCATGGTGTTGATGGTGTTCTTAAGTTCAAGAATTTCGCCCTTCACGTCGACCGTGATCTTTTTGGACAAGTCGCCGTTGGCTACTGCGGTTGTAACTTCGGCGATGTTGCGCACCTGGCTCGTCAGGTTGCTGGCCATCGAATTCACGCTGTCAGTCAAATCCTTCCAGGTTCCCGCCACTCCCTTTACCTGCGCTTCGCCGCCAAGTTTTCCTTCTGTTCCCACCTCACGCGCGACGCGCGTCACTTCCGAGGCAAAGGAGCTGAGCTGATCCACCATCGAGTTCACAATTTTGACTGTACGCAGGAACTCACCCTTCAGCGGTCGCTCGTCAACCTGCAGGGCCATGCGTTCCGACAAATCGCCGTTAGCGACCGCGCCGATGACTCGCGCCATTTCGCTGGTTGGGCGGGCCATGTCGTCGATCAGCAGGTTCGTCGAATCGACCAGTCGCAGCCACGAGCCGGACGCCGCGGGCACCGCCGCGCGGTGATTGATTTTTCCTTCGCGGCCAACCACGCGGCTGACACGTTCGACTTCCTTCGTGGTCTTGTCACTCAACTCAATGATGTCATTCAGCGTGTCGGCAATCTTTCCCGCCTCTCCCGTCCACTCGCCGGGCAGGCGCACTGAAAAGTCGCCCTTCTTAAATGCCACGAGAGCTTTGAGCAATAACTTGGTGTTCAGGGAATCTTTTGTCAGGGTTTGGGTTCTCATTTGTTCCTTCCCGAGTAGCTAGAATCTGGAGAGAGGGGTCAAAGCATGGCCGCGAGCGCAGCCGGGCAAGAGCGACACGATAACGCGCTCAACACAGTCGTCCGGACTGTGCGGGTTGTGGACTAGGGGAAAATGGGGGAATGCAGCAACGAACTAACGCAACTGCACTGATATTTATACCTAAGCGGGCGGGGAAAAGTAAACCGAATTCGGATGCGGGAGCGAAGGGGCGGACGTCCGTAGACAAACCAGGCTAGGCTCATGGTTCATCGATTCGATATCGCCAATAGCCTGGGTGCCGGCTGTGATGTTTGAAAGCAAGAATATGAACGCGGTCGGAAAAATGTCGATAGTAAAGTGCGTATGGAAAGCGGGGCATGAGGTAACTTCGTACGTCTTCCTCGATGATACTCCAACGTTGCGGAGTTGCCATGATGAGCGAGACTGCGCGATCCGCCTCGTTGAGAAACTGGAACCCCAGCGTCGGAATGCGGCGCTCGTAATATTGCGCTGCCTCGATTAGTTCTTTTTCCGCGTCGGGATGGTAGATGAGGATCATTCGAGCGCACGCCGCGCCGCTTCCATCACTTCTTCATGGGTGCGACCGGCTACCAGGCCTGAGGAGAGTTCTTTATCGCGGCGGAAGGCTTCCTTAACGGCAGCACGTTCATCCGCCTCTGGTAGGTCGGAATCAATGCTTTCCCAAAGCGCCTGGGCGAGAGAGACGCGTTCAGAAAGCGGAAGAGCCATGGCGTCAGCAATAAGTTGTTCGGTACTCATAGCGAAACAGTAGCCAGGACCAATGCTTTCGTCAAGATCTCACAAGTTTGGGTAGGGTCGCCGTTTGAAAGTCTCTGTGCGTCTCTGTGACCTCTGTGTCTCTGTGGTGGATATTTCCGGCAGCAATTCACCACGAAGACACAAAGAGCACAAAGGACGGACAGAGGAAATCTGAAATTGCGATACTACTCAAGTTTGATCACCGGCGAAGCCGATTGAAGATCGAGCCTAAGCCTCCGACAACGTCCCTTATCTACCCCAGCAGCCCGCCGACCTTCGACGCCACATCTCCAACAGCCCCGCCGATGCCGCCGCCTTCGCCGGACATCGCGTTTTCGATCTGGCCGGCGATCGGCGCGGGCAGGCGATCCTTAACAAAGCTCAACACCGTGTTCACTGCCGAGCGCGCCTGGTCTTCAGAAATGCCGGCTTTCGCAGAAACTTGTTTGATGAGTTCTTCCATGATGATTCTCCTGATTTTGTAGCCCTTGGCGGGCGTTGTAGGACAGGCTTGTCCTGACCTCTCGATAGGCAAGTTTGGACAGACAAGTGTCTGGCCTACCTGCGTTCACTCCCACGCGGAAGTTGTTTGTCCGTTCGCGTCGCGCCAGTATGGCGTCCACGCGAGACTCAACAGTTTTATAGTGATGTTCGCTTTCGTAGGTTTCACTACCGTCGTTTCCAGAGTTTCAGTTTGTGGATCACCGGACGTTTCGATCGCTGCGGCTTCTTCTTTGAACTGCGCATCGAGGTCAGCCATCTGCGCATCGACCGCCGCTACCGTTTCCTCTGCACGGCCCACGTCCTGCGATTCTTTCATAGAACGGCCGACACCGCGCACGGCAGTAGTTGCCCGGCCCAACGACGTCATGCTGATTGCCTTGCGTCCCATGAAAGAAGAAAGCAGCGTGGCGCCGAATGAAATCGCCGTCTGCATCTTCTGTCCTCTGGCCTGTTCCGCTTCACGCTCGACCGCTTGTTGAGCGCGACGCTTTCGCTCCTCGAGCGCCGCAATTTTCGGAGCATACTTTTGTCGCAGCCGTTCGAGGGCTTCATCGCGACGCTCGCGTGCAGCGAGTTGCAGACGGACGCGAAAGTCACGTTCCGATTCGCCCGGATTTGAAGTTTGCTCCAGCGATGGACTTCTGAATAACTCAACCTTCTGGCTACGATAAAGCCACGCAGCCATATCCTTCTCCCACTTGCTGTAGTTTTTCGCTTTGCTCGCCGGGCCCGGCAGCTCGCTGAACTGTGCGCCCTCTTCCGGCGACTTTTCCAAATCCTCGATTGCCAGCTCAACCGCCGCGGAGTTTTCCCAATCGACTGCGACCACGCCATCGGAAACTGGCGCGAGCACGGTCAAGTCGCGCGTCGTATCAATTTTCTTATCGCTGAACCGCACTTGCGCGGCGCCAAGGATGGCGGGTTGATAAACCAGCGTCGCCTTGGCCGGTTGACTCGCGCGGACTGGGATGAAGAATTGCGGAACTTCTGATGGCAAAACCGGCTGACGATTTTGAGTCGCCGTTGCTGTTGTCGCTGCCGTCACCGCTGCGGCCGCCGTTCTTGCGCCGACCGAAGCTGCCGACGCCGATGTTCCTGCTCCGCTCGCCTTGATCGGATCCATCAGCAACTTGATTTGCTGGCGCGTCAGTGGTCCGCGCAGGTACGACATGGCCCAGCGCGTCTCAAAAACTTCCGAGCCGTCTTCGTGCACATTGTTCAGAAGAAAGACGCGATTGCTCAGTCCAGCGAGCGTCTGCTCCATCTGCTGCCGGTCAAACTTCATTCCCGTGCCGCCCGCGACTCCCTCCAAACCTTCGAGCACGCGCGCCTTGTCGCGCTCGGTTTGCAGCCGGCCAATAAACCAGGTGCCGGTGTTTGAGAGTCCTTTGTAGTCCAGGTCCACCGGATTCTGCGTGACTAACACGACGCCCAAACCGAATGCACGTCCCTGTTTCAAGAGCGTCAGCAGCGGCAACTTCGATGGCGGATTAGCCACCGGCGGAAAGTAGCCAAAGATTTCGTCCATGTAGAGGATGGCGCGCAGACTCGTGGTGCCTGACTGCGTTCGCATCCAGCCAAGCGTTTGATTGAGCAGCAACGAAACAAAAAACATTCGCTCGGCGTCGCTGAGATGAGCAATCGAAAAAATTGCCATTCTCGGTTTCCCTTCAGCCGTGTGCAGAATTTGCTGAATGTCGAGCGGTTCGCCTTCCAGCCAGGCGCTGAAGCCGGGTGCGGCCAGCAGGTTGTTGAGCGACATTGCCAACTCGAAACGCTCTTTGGAAGGAAACACCGAGTCGATATCCATGACGCCAATCTTCGTCATTGGCGGCGACTGAATCTGTTGAATCAAACCGGCGATGTCGAGATCGTTTCCGCTGGACCACTGCCGGCTGAGGATGTTGGATATCAGGATGTGCTCACGACTCTTCAGCGGATCGGCATCGATGCCCAGCAGCCCGAGCAAGCTGGTCGCCGTAGTGTTCACACGTTCTGACAACAACTCGTCATCTTCCGTAATCTCCTTAGGCGGCGCGGCAAACGACTTCAGGATCGAAACGGGGATACCGGCGTTGCTGCCCGGAGTGTAGACGCGGAAGTCGGCTGCGTTTCGCAAACGTTTGATTCGTTCTCCGTCCTGGCGCCAGTCAGCCAATCCTTTCTTCCACGTCTCCGCCTGCTGCGCGGCAAACTCCTCAGGAGAAAGATTTTTCTTTTGCGCGTCTTCTTCATTAACCCAGGGAAGGAAATCCTCGGGTTTAAGATCGGGAAAGGTGAGCAGCAGATTAGCGAGATCGCCCTTGGGATCGATGATGATGGCGGGAATGCCGTCGATGGCCGCCTCTTCAAGCATTGCCAGGCACAAACCGGTCTTGCCGCTGCCGGTCATGCCCACGCAAACCGCGTGAGTCAATAAATCTTTGGAATCGTAAAGCAGGATTCCGTCTTTTGGTTTTTTGGCACCCAGATCGTAAGGGCGCCCAAGATAAAACGCGCCAAGCTTTTCAAAGTCTTCCATGTTCGTTCAGCCTTTCTCTGTGCCGCCTTTGTGTTCTCTGTGTCTCTGTGGTGAATCTTGCGCGGGTAATACTCACCACAAAGGCACAGAGATCACAAAGGACGCACAGAGATTTCAAATCCTTCTGGCACAGGTCACGCTTTCAATTTTGTCGGGCAATCACTCTATCGGCGAACAGCGCGTAAGCCTTTTCCGACACGATCCCTTTTCTAACGAGGTCGGTTTTTTCGCGATACGGACGACCGTCGATGATCTTTTGCGCGTAAGCTTCGCCGATGCCGGGTAATGAAATCAGCGCGGTCTTCGAAGCGGAATTGAGATCGACCAACTCCGCACTCGCTTTGTTCTCGGCCAGCGAACGTTTTGAATTCCGCTGATCGACAGCGGTGCCACTGCCGCCGCACGCAGTCGAAAATAGAATCGTACAAACGCACGCGAGAGCAAGAACGTCGCGACCGAATATTCGCGAACTTTTGGAGAAGAAGTTACGCCAGCTCATTCAAGCTACCTGTCCCCAACTCACGATTCATCATGTTCGTTGACTTTGAATCAATAGTGACATAGAAACGGCGTGCTTTGCCAACGACAAGCTGTTCGTCTTGTCCAGATTTCTGGACTCTGCGTCTCTGTGACTCTGCGGCAAAGCGTCAATGCTTTTGCCACAGAGACACAGAGACACAGAGTTTGAATGGCAGAAACAATTTAGAGTTCGGAGAGGGCCAACCCATGAACCAAAAAGTTTTCCTGCAAACCATGATTACGCTGGCCTCGGCTTCACTCGGCCTGGTAGCCGCACTTGCCTGGAACGAAGCGATCAAGGCGATCATCAAAGAAGTGTTACATACCAGCGAGAGCATTACCGGCTTATTGACCTACGCGATTCTCGCGACGGTGATCGCCGTGGTGGTAGTGATGATGCTCGGGCGCGCCGCGGCGAGAGTGGGTGGTGAAGCCGCGATCGCACGCGAAGCTGAAGGTTAGACTGCTACGGCCGGATTCTATTTGTACCTTTAGTGGGGACGCTTAGCTGGGAGCGCAGGCATCTTGCCTGCCGGCTACGCCGCGACGAACGTTGAGGCAGACAAGGATGTCTGCGCTCCCAGCATTAGTTCCCAGCTTCACTTGATCCAAACTGTCTTGACGTTCACAAACTCGCGTATGCCGAAGTCGCTAAGCTCGCGTCCGTAGCCCGAGTTCTTGATTCCGCCAAACGGCAGACGCGGATCGGAAGCCACCATGCCGTTTAAGAAGACGCTGCCGGCTTGAAGTTCGTCGATGAAGCGTGCTTGTTCACCAGCATCGTTGGTCCAGGCGGCGGCGCCCAGCCCGAAGCTGGTGGCGTTTGCGAGTTCGATGGCTTCGTCAATGTTCCGGACACGAAACAACATCGCCACTGGTCCGAATACCTCCTCGCAAGAAACCGGCGCGTTTGTCGGAACATTTGCCAGCACCGTTGGCTCGTAGAAATTTCCCGCGCGGTCCAGACGCTTGCCGCCGGTCAGGACAACCGCGCCGGCAGCAACCGATCGTTTTACCTGTTCGTCCACCTCGTTGAGTATCTGTTCCATTGCCAGTGGTCCGATGTCCGTGTTGGGATCGAGCGGATCGCCGACGCGAAGCGCTTTCATCTGTTCAACAAACCGGCGCTCGAACTCGTCATAGATTTGGTCGGCGACGATGAAACGTTTGGCGGCGATGCACGATTGACCGTTATTGATAGTGCGCGCCTTGACTGCCGTGGTCACAGCTTCAGCGAAGTCAGCCGAAGGCATGACGATGAAAGGATCGCTGCCGCCGAGTTCCAGCACCGTCTTCTTGATCTCTTTGCCGGCAATGCTCGCCACGCTGCGACCAGCAGCTTCGCTTCCAGTGAGCGTGGCCGCGACCACCCGTTCATCTTCGAGTATGGCTGCAACCTTTTCCGCTCCGACCAGCAGCGTTTGAAACGTGCCCTCGGGAAAGCCGGCCCGGCGAATGATGTCTTCGATCGCCAGGGCGCATTGAGGGACGTTTGAGGCGTGTTTCAGCAGACCAACGTTGCCGGCCATCAGCGCCGGCGCGGCAAAACGGAAGACTTGCCAAAACGGAAAATTCCACGGCATGACGGCGAGGACCGGACCAAGCGGTTGAAACCGTACGTAACTCTCGCCGGCGTTGGTCGCGACAACCTGATCCTGGAGGTGATGCTCGGCGTTTTCAGCATAGTAGCGGCAAACCAAAGCGCACTTTTCCGCCTCAGCGACGCCGCCTTTCACCGGCTTGCCCATCTCCAGCGCCATCATCTGCGCCAGATCATTCTTCTCCGTTTCAAGAATTTCCGCCGCGCGTATCAACATCGCGGCGCGTTCCGCGAAAGTCGTGCGACGGTAAACGCGAAATGTTTCGGCGGCTCGCGCGAGTTTCTCTTGCAACGCAGAATCACTAAGCGCTTCGAAAGTTTTGCTGGTCTCCCCGGTGGCGGGATTGATGGATGCGATTGGCATTTGTTTCGTCCTGCTAATGAACTATAACAAGACTATAAATGTCTGCCAAAAAGGTAAGGAGGATTGTCAATCTTCGTGTGGCTGGATTTTTTGTTCGGTGTGATTTCGTGGTTCGGTTCATTTGATTTAACATGAAGAACGAACCACGAAAATACACAAAAGATCAGTAAAGATTTGCGTCCAGTGCTTCATGACTAAGCAAACGCGTCTCGACAAATTCGCTATCGCGGCGGCGCTGCAGGAAATCGCCACGCTGCTCGAGTTGAAGGGTGGCAAGGACCGCTTCAAGGCTCGCGCCTATCAAACGGGCGCGCGCGTGATCGCCGGTATGTCTGACGACATCGGCGAAGTGGTGCTGCAAAATCGCCTGACGTCAATGCGCGGTATCGGCGACGCTCTCGCTTCGCAGATTGAACAGCTTTACTTGAGCGGCGAATCGTCTGTGTTGCGTGGTCTGAAAAAAGAATTTCCGCCGGGCATTGTTGAATTGTCGGGTGTGCCAGGGCTGTCGATCGCGAAAATCAAAACCCTACATGAAGCTTTGCAAATCACTTCAATCGCAGAACTAAAAGCTGCCGCCGAGGCCGGCAAAATAAAAGACATCAAAGGATTCGGCGCCAAAACCGAAGCTGCATTACTGGAAACAATTGCCGGACATCGACAGCGCGCCAGGAACGAAGAGCGGCTCCATCTTCATCGCGCGCTGCAAACTGCTACCCAGGTCATTAATTATTTGCAGACGTCTCGCGACGCTGCGGAGATAAGCATCGCCGGTTCCCTGCGACGTTGGAAAGAAACTGTCGGGACAATCCGGCTGGTGGCAAACACAAAGCGACCCGCGGCTTTAGTCGAACATTTTCTTCGCTTCCCGTTAATCGTCGAAGTCATCGAGCAGATGGAAGAAGCGTGCAAGGTGCGTCTGGCGGAAGGCGCTCGCGTTTCACTCGTCGCAGCCCGGCCGGCGGAGTTTGCGATCGCGTTGTTGACTGAGACGGGTTCAAAAGCACACGTGAACAAGCTCCAGCAGATTGCCAGCGGCGATGGCCCACGAGGCAAGTCGAAAAAAGGCAAGCGCCCCGCGCGCGCAAAGGCGCGGGCGCCGAAAAACGAAGCAGATATTTACGAACAACTGGGAATGTCGTACATCGAGCCTGAGTTGCGCGAAGACGAAGGTGAGATCGAGGCCGCGCTGGACGATAAGCTCCCCAGGGATTTGCTGCAGCTGTCCGACATCCGTGGGATGGTGCATTGCCACACCACCTACTCAGACGGCAAACATTCCATCGAAGAGATGGCTCGCGCGGCCGAGACGATGGGGATGAAGTACATAACCATCACCGATCATTCCCCGACCGCGTTTTATGCGGGCGGTGTAACCCTGGATCGTCTCAAGCGGCAATGGGCGGAAATCGACGAAGTACAGGAGAAGGTGAAGGTAAAGATTCTGCGCGGCACCGAGTCAGACATTGTGGCCGACGGGCGTCTCGATTATCCCGATCGCATCCTCGAACAGTTTGACGTAATCGTTGCCAGCATTCATTCGCGTTACAAGATGGATTCGGCAAAGATGACGAAACGGATTGTGACGGCGATGCGCGAACCGGTGTTTAAGATTTGGGGACATGCGTTGGGGCGTCTGATTCAAAGACGTCCGCCGTTCGATTGCGACGTGGAAAAGATTCTCGATGTAATTGCGGAATCGCGCGCTGCGATCGAAGTCAATGGCGATCCCTGGCGGCTGGACATGGAGCCGCGCTGGATACGCGAAGCCCGCAAGCGGAAGATCAAGTTTGTGATTTCGGTTGACGCCCATTCAACCGGAGCGCTGAACAACTTGAAGTACGGCGTGGCCATGGCGCGGCGGGGCTGGTTAAGAAAACCTGAAGTGCTGAACACGCTTGGAACGATAGCTTTTCGGAAGGCTGTGCGTCCGTGATTTCGTTTAGAGGCGGGCATTGCCCGCCGGCTCATTCGACGATAACTGCGCTTTGATCCCAATCTTGAACCGGCGGGCGGTGCCCACCTCTAAACGATCGGTGGGCCCGTCTTTAACCGAAGGTAATCCATGAGCTGTCTGTTCTGCGGAATCGTTAGTAAAGAAGTGGACGCTTCGATTGTTTTCGAGGACGATATTTCGTTAGTCTTCCTCGATCACCGGCCGCTCTTTCCCGGACATTGTTTGCTGGTTCCAAAAACTCACTTTGAGACGCTAAACGATCTCCCGGGAGAACTGGTTGGCCCGTTGTTTACAAATGTCCAGTTGCTGACGAGGGCAGTCGAGCTTGCCCTCGAGGCCGAGGGGTCGTTTGTGGCGATGAACAATCGCGTGAGTCAGAGTGTTCCGCATCTCCATGTCCACATCGTGCCACGACGCAAGAAAGACGGCTTGAAGGGATTCTTCTGGCCGCGCAATAAATACGAAAGCACGGCGCATCTCGGCGAAGTCCAAAAATCGATCAAGGCGGCAATAGCAGTGATTCAAAAACATTCCTGACAGGAGAAACCCAACCATGTTTCGTCGCATCCCCCTTGTCCTGGCAATGGTAGTCCTTGCAATGCTGTTGCTGGCCACAGCCGCTAGTCTGGCGCAAAAACCCGCGCAAAAGAGTCATTCACTTGCGGAACTCGCCTGGTTGACCGGCTGCTGGGAGGGACGAGAGGGTGAAGCGATCATTGAAGAAGTGTGGTCAAAGCCGTCAGGTGGAACTATGCTTGGTTTTGGACGGACAGTTAAAGACGGCAAGACAACGACGTTCGAGTTTATGCAGATCAGGGAAACGAACGGAAGTTTGACTTACATGCCACAACCCGAGGGCGGCGCGCGCGTCGATTTTCCTCTGAAGGATTCTTTCGCGGGAAAGATGACGTTCGAGAACCCGGAGCACGACTTTCCGCAAAGAGTGATTTATGAACCGCAGGGCCGGCTTTTGCTGGCGGCTATTGAGGGAACTTACAAAGGAAAAGCCGAGCGTCAGGAATTTCTAATGAGGAGAGTTCGTTGTGATAAAGGTGAATGAAAAGATTTTGTGCGCCGATTATGCAGATTTCACAGATTCAGCCGACAAACCGCTAACCGTTTTCAATTAGCAGCTTCCTTTTCAGTTAGCAGTTTGCAGTTAGCCGAGTCAAATCCTCATCTTTAATCAATGAAATCTGCGTAATCTGCGGATAAACTGCGTTCGAAAAACCTTTCGCAGAATTTTTTCTCCTCACCAAAAAATAAAACACACGAAAAGTTGATCTAAAAAAAAGATAAGCGTATAAACCTCCCTGTCGCGAGGGTCATGGCCTTCGCGACCGACGAAGGGATCGGCAACCGATGTGGTGACACACGGGAGAGGGGATCAGCAACGGTCTGTTGATTCTATTGACGCCCTAGTCGAAGCCGAAAGGCTTTGCTAGAGGAAGGCTGAGAGGTCTCCTCGAGCCACGCGGATAAAAACGAGTGGCACCCTTTAGACAGGACCCGCTGAGGGGGGCGAATAGCTTGACGCAAGTTGAGCTGACGTTGTCGGATCGTAACCGAAGGTGGAGGAAAAGCCACCACAACAAAAACCTAACGGCACCGCATTCGAAAGAATGCGAGAATCGCGAAAGCGGTTCGCGTGCTGACCGAAGATTAGCTGACCGACAGTTGTTCTTCGGGATACAAACCGGCAGCCTAGTGTGTACATGCGAAGCTGCCATCCTTTTAAAAGCTTCGGCGATTATTAGGAAACGGATTGCGCTACTTTCGGCTTGCCGAAGGTAGCGTTTTCCGTTTTTGGCGCAACCATCTCTGTGCGTCCTCGGTGATCTTTGTGTCTCTGTGGTGAATGCTTTGCCCTGTGAATTCACCACAAAGGCACAGAGAACACAAAGGTGGCACAGAGCAATACCAGCCCTCCGCGTTTTGTAGTCTTACTCAAAAACAAGCTATCATCTCGCCCATCCTTAATAATTATTTTGACGTGCTGCGCAGAGCTTGCTGTCTCCCGGGATTCTGCGCGCCCCACCCCAAGGAGAAAAATAATGACTGAAGCTCGCATGCAGGAAACTCCGGAATACAAGCCGGGCACTTTTTGCTGGGTCGAACTAGGCACCAGCGACAGCGCCGCGGCCAAGAAGTTTTACACCGAGTTGTTTGGTTGGGGGTTTAACGATCACGATGCGGGACCGGGAATGGTCTACACCATGCTGACGCTCGACGGCAAAGAAGTTGGGGCGCTGTATCAAATGCCTCCCGAGATGGCGTCGATGGGAATTCCCCCGAATTGGCTGTCGTATGCGGCGGTCGCCAGCGCCGATGAAAGCGCGGCTAAAGCAAAAGAGCTCGGCGCCACCCTCATGAAAGAACCTTTTGACGTGATGGACGTCGGTCGCATGGCCGTTGTGCAGGATCCAACGGGCGCTGTCTTTGCGCTCTGGGAAGGCCGCGCTCACAAGGGTGCAGGCGTAGTGAACGTTCCAGGTGCGTTGGTTTGGAATGAACTGGCCACTACCGACACCGCCAAAGCGGGCGAGTTTTACAGCGGCCTCTTTGGTTGGAGACCGGACGTAAAGCAGTTTGGGCCAATGGAGTACACGATTTTTCAACATGGTGAGCGAGGCGCTGGCGGAATGTTTCAAATAACTCCGGAAATGACCGGCGTGCCGCCGCATTGGCTGGTGTATTTTTCTGTAGACGACTGCGATGCGACGGTAAAGAAAGCGACGGAGCTGGGCGCGAAGACAATGAAACCCGCTGATGACATCCCCGGTGTCGGTCGCTTCGCGATCCTAACGGACCCACAAGGCGCAGCCTTCGCAGTTATTAAGACTGAACCTTCACCAGCGCATAGTTAATTCAGAGTTGCCACAGTTAAAAGCGGTGGCAGGCGGATCAGGAACTCAAACTTCGAGCCGGTGCAGTTGATATGCCGGAAGGGTTAGGTAGCGATCCGTTGGCCGCCGCTTTGCACAAACAAGAACTGAACATCAGAACCGAGAGCGGTAGCGACCGGCCAAATACTATCGAACGTTTTGTCCTGGTTTAGACTCAGCGCTTTTTCACATTGATTCTTTGGCCGGTCGCTACCGCTCTCGGTTCTGATGTTGCGACCAGCCTGTTGCTACTCTTTGTGCGAAGCCGTTGGCCGCCGCTTATCGCTCTCGGTCATTCTTCTTAATGAATCCCGCTGAATATCGTTTATGAAATCACGCCTCGTTTGGCTGCTTTTGTGCTGCATTTGGGGCTCGACCTGGCTGTTCATCAAGCTTGGTCTCGAGGACCTCCCGCCACTTACCTTCGCCGGAATCAGATTCGTAATCGCCGCATCCATCATCTTCACCATGATTTTGGTGCGACGGATTCCGCTGCCAAACAAATCAAGAGACTGGATATTCCTGGCCATCACCGGCATCTTGTCGTTTAGCCTCAACTACGGGCTGGTCTTTTGGGGAGAGCAATACATCTCTTCTGGACTTGCGGCGCTGTTGCAGTCGATGCTGCCGTTGTTTGGATTGATCATCGCTCATTTCTATCTGCCCGGTGAAAGGATGACTTGGCCGCGGATAGCGGGCGTGATCTTGGGCGTGTTCGGGGTGGCCGTGATCTTTTCCAATCAGTTGCACGCTTCCGGGCCAAGAGCCTTGTGGGGAAGCGCGGCCCTGGTGCTCAGCGCTTTCTGCGCCGCCTATGCAAACGTTCTGGTGAAAACTTATGGCTTGAACTTGCAGCCTTCAGTGCTTGCGGCCGGGCAGATGCTTTTCGGATTAATTCCGTTGTTGTTGATTGGAATTCCGCTGGAAGGAAACCCGCTGCATTATCACTGGACGCCGATCGCTGTGCTGTCCTTGTTTTACCTGGCGATCGTGGGCACCGTCGTCGCGTTCCTGCTTTACTACTGGCTCATACACAACATGGATGTGACGAAGACCATGTTGATAGCGCTCGTGACTCCAGTGGCGGCGGTTGTGCTGGGCATGCTGGTGCTCAAGGAAGAGATGCACTGGCGCACACTTATCGGCGGCGCCATGATTATCTCGGGACTTGGTCTAAACGTTTTTCGCAGGAGAAGAAAGTCAGAGTCGAATTTGGTTACAAATGGTTGAAGGTCTTTCTGGAGGGGCGCACAGGTGTGCGCACTGAGCGGACACGCTGGGTCCAGACCCTGCCTCACTCTCCAGTTTGTAACAGTTCCAAGCCATCCGTTTGCGCCTGTAGATACACCTCGACCGCGCGCCTTACAAACTCAACTTCATTCGCCGGATAGCAGTCAGGTAAGGTTCGTAGTTGATCAATTTGATCTGACTTCAGCCAAAAGCCGCCTAGCTCCGAGCCATAAAGATTTGGCACAGCCAACTCCAGCGCGGTGCGATGTACGGCGCGAAGATATTTCGCTGACTGCGTTTCGACGTGAACGATGCAATCGGTCAGGGCAAACGCACACAGCTTCACGTTTGATAAGTTGTTTTGAACAGTAGAGTCGGTATCAGCCATGATCGTTTGGGGCAGTAGCCCGACCGTTAGGGAGGGCTTCGCAATCCTAATCCGAGCCCTTCCTAACGGTCGGGCTTCTGCCAAGTCTGAGCCCTTCCTAACGGTCGGGCTTCTGCCAAGTCTGAGCCCTCCCTGACGGTCGGGCTTCTGCCAAGTCTGAGCCCTTCCTAACGGTCGGGCTCTGCCCCCAATTAATAGTTGCGAATGAGTCCGCGAACCACGCCTTGTATTTGAATGCGCTCCGGCGTTTTGATGAAGATTGGTTTGAACTGCGGGTTCGCCGGCTCCAGGCGGATAAAGTCAGGCTCACGATAAAACTTTTTCACCGTAGCGTAATTGCCGTCGATCAGCGCCACCACCATTTGGCCATTCTCAGCAGTTTGCTGTGACGACACGATGATGATGTCGTTGTCCTGAATATTCTCTTCAATCATCGAATCGCCGCGCACGCGGAGCGCAAACATGCGTCCGCGGCCAATCATGTTTTTGGGAGCAGTCACCGTTTCGTGAGCCAGGATAGCTTCGATTGGCTGACCCGCCGCTACCAGTCCCAACAAAGGAATCTCAAATTCTTCGCCGCCGCTTTTCAACGGATCAACCTTAACGAGCTCAATGCCGCGGCTGACGTTGGGTATCCTCGTGATCAGACCTTCACGTTCAAGCGCTGACAAAATGCTGTGCACGCTCGCCGGTGAAGTCATCTGAAATTGTTTGCCGATCTCGGCGATGGTGGGCGGCTGATTATTGAGTTCCATGTAGCGGCTGATGAACTGGTAGACCTGCTTCTGCCGCGCAGTTACTGGCATTTCATGAACCCTCCAGAAAAGTCTTGATCCGAATGAACTCGTCGTGCTATTTTCGGTTGGCGGCGAAAATATGACGAATATTAGCGAACAGCGAGTGAATGGTCAAGGGTTTTTGGAGGGGCAGTGACCTGTCACCGCTTTGGTCGGCAGCGGCTTCCTACCTTCGTTCTTCTACGAAGCAGTTTAATGCGCAAAAGCTGCGAACGGGTCGCAGCCGGCCAAAGCGCTGACAGGTCAACGCACTCCAAAAGTTTACTTGATTATGCGCGCCAGCTTTTTTAGGTCGTCTACGAAACGGCGGTGTTCGAGGCGCCGGGTTTCGTCATCAGGAGCACGAAGAATGGAAGAAGGATGGACCGTCGCCATTATGTAGGGCGCCAGAGTGGATTCAAGAAACTCGCCGCGTTGTTTGGTCACGCGAAATTTTGGACCAAGCAGCGTCTGGGCCGCGGTGGCGCCAAGCGCCACTATCACTTTCGGTTTGACGAGTGCAATCTCAGCTTCGAGCCAGGGACGGCAGGCAGAGATTTCCTGCGCGTTGGGTTTTTTATGAATACGACGTTTGCCGCGAGGCTCCCACTTGAAATGTTTGACGACATTGGTGACGTAAGTTTGCGTGCGATCGATACCGGCTTCGGCGAGTGCGTCATCAAATAGCCGGCCGGCTGGACCAACGAAAGGTTTCCCGGTGAGATCTTCTTCGTTGCCCGGTTGCTCGCCGATGAACAAAACAGTAGCGCGGCGGCGCCCTTCGCCAAAGACGGTTTGGGTTCCGAGTTTCCAAAGGTCACAGGCTTTGCAATCGGCGGCCGCTTCGCGCAACGAAGGCAGACTTAGTTTGTCAGGAAAAAAATCGGCAGCTGAACCTGAGGACTTTTTGCGTGGCATGGTTTTAATTGAAGGTAGCCACAGATTAACGCGGATAAGACGGATATAGCCAAAGCTAAAACCAATTCTGATCCTTTTAATCTGTGTTCATCTGTGGCCGATCTGATTGGTTATAAAACATGAGAGCCGCATTTTCAAAAGTTGAAATCGAATCCGATATCGCTTCGCGTTTTGGCTCGGCGTTTCAGGTTCAGAAGAAAAGACCGGCTGAAGTGATCTCCACCGGTATTCCCGAGGTCGACGCTTTTGCCCTCGGTGGTCTTCCGCGTGGCGCTCTCACCGAAGTTTTTGGACCAGCCTCGTCGGGACGGACCAGCTTTATGCTTTCTGCTCTGGCGCACGCGACGAACAACGAAGAAGTATGCGCGCTGGTCGACACCAATAATTCCTTCGATCCTAAATCCGCCACGCGAGCTGGAGTAAACAGCGATCGCTTGCTTTGGATTCGTTGCGATCACAATCTCGAGCATGCATTTAAAGCGAGCGACCTTTTATTGCAAGGCGGAGGCTTTGGCCTGGTGCTGCTCGATCTTGGGGACGTTCCCGGAAATTCAGCGAAACGTATAATTTCATCCTGGTGGTACCGCTTCCGTCGCACCCTCGAGCCCACTCCGACCGCACTCGTGGTAATTGCGGAAGAAAGCTGCGTGCGTTCGTGCGCAACTCTGGCTCTGGAGTTAAACGCGCAAACGCATCGCTGGTCTTCCAGCACCCAACCGCGGAGCAACGCGCGTCGTGATGATTGCAATCATTCGCCATCCTCCTATCCTTCGCTCGCGTCGGTGCCTCGTTCAACAGCTCTGGAGTTAGGCGCGAATAAAAGTTCACTGCCACACACAACTCTTTTGAAGAGCCTTTCTTTCCGGATGTATTGCCAACGCCCCCTTTACTTAAACAGCCGAAAATTAGGTGGGGAACTTCTTGTAGAAGTATCTGTATAGGCATAGCGTCTATGAATATATTTGTTTGAACCAAGAAAGTGAGCCTATAATGCAGTTTATCAAGGCTTCATCATTAACATTAATGGCCGTCATATACCTCATCCTCCTGCTTCTGCTAATCATCACCAGCATCTTCTCTCTTCGTGCGCAGTTCTCATTCTCGGCACTAATCTATAACTTCGCTTTCTTTGTAGCGATCGCTTACGCTTTTTTAGAGTCCCTTTCGAAGAATAATCTTCGAGTATATTTTTGGTGTCAGCGTATTCGCATATGGTGGCATTCTGATCTAGTTACGAAATGGTGGTTCTCAGCTCGATTTGATGGTGATTTTGATCTGGACACAATCAGTAAGCTGCTGAGCTTTGTACAAGATACTGACCGGTTCAAGTTTCCAGTAAGACTTGAATACCAGAATGAACGTGAGGCGCAGGTTGAAATTGATGAAACGCTTACTCTAAGAATTGCCGTAGATACTGCCGGATCATTTGATGACATGGCTAGCCATATTTCACTTGTCTCAAAAACGCTCGAGGTTTCTTATGGCCATGCCAAACGAAAAATCGATATTCAAATAATCCCGGCCCTTAGCGCTATCAGAGACTTTCTAAATCCTGCCAGTTCTTCTTACGAGCTCAATGTAGATTTCAATCATAAAAACCCCTTTTTTGCGATCTATATTGCACACCTTAAGCCTGAGCAAGTAGGAGACTTTCGGGTGCTTCTTTATTTGAATGCTTACTCTCAATCGCCGCGAGCCGAAAAAGCTGAAATCTCAAGGAACTCGGTCCACATTACGTCTCAATCGACCGACAGTCTCAAACAATTGGCCTTAGACTTCATATTGCTATCTCCGGACCTCACCATGCTCGCGGGAGCTCACCAAGATGGCTAAGTCTTATAAGATCGCAACAATCCAAAAATTCGACCTGAAGATCGGCTCACAACCTGTTCGCGTTGGGGCTCAATACAGTCTGCCTGAAGTTCCTGAAAGCCCTCAAACGATCATTTATAAGTCCCGCGACATCGTCAAAGTCGAAGACTTCCAAGCTTTGGGTATCGAACATGAGCATGAAGTTAGAATGCCAGGTCGAGTTAATGATATGAGGTTTGAAAGATATATTCGGAAAGGTTTCATCAATTGTTATAAAAGTGAGAACAAAAATCTCATGCTAATGTCCGGGAAAAAAGATGACATATTGAGTTTTTGTCGATACACGCGAAATGTGCCACAGATAAGAATTTCTACTCTCAGAATAGATATGAAGGCCTTGTTAGCGCGTTTAGCTGAAGTAAAACTTGTGTGGTTTCGTTTCCCTGCCGGAATGATTCATGCTTCGGCTTTGATGGGTGATCATCTTGAGAAGACTTCAGCTTTTAAGCAGGCGAAAAGCGAGGCGGAAATATCAACCCTTTCTTTTTATTTTGAGGATCCAAATGGTCGAGTACATCCTCTTATGGTCACTGGTGACGGCGCCGTAGTGGTGCAAGACCCTTACGAACAAGTTGCAACAGAGGTAGAGTTAGTATTGAGTATTAAAGAACAATTACTAGATGGAATTTATTTAGAAGAGCCAATCGTCTTTAAGGCACCAACTAGGAATTCTCCTTAACCCAGCCTTGACAATCTTCGCCGATTTTCGCTAATCTTCGGTTCCAGCTAATTCAACCTTCAAAATCCATGTTTGCCTGTATTTATGCTCAGCAAATCTCCGCGGAACTGTCTCTGGCGGAGTTTGCCTATTCGTTTTCACCTTTAGTGGAAGCAACCGCGCCTGACACGGCCGTGATCGACGTCGAAGGGTGCGCCTTGCGCTTTGGCTCGCCTTATGAGCTGGCCACGGAGATTGCGATACAGGCGAAAGCGAAAGCTCCAGAGGGATTAGGTTGTCGAGTCAACGTGGCTTTGGCGGCTAACCCTGACGCGGCCATACATGCGGCGAGAAATCTTAAAGGCATCACCTTTGTGGCTCCGGGAGAAGAGTTGCTCGCGCTGGGAGAGCTGCCGATCGAAAAGCTTCTCCAAAGTCCAACGTCCAATGTCCAACGTCCAATGTCAAAAGAAAAGAAAGCGGCAGACAAGATGTCTGCGCTCCCAGCGTCAACGAAGACCTTGGACATTCGACATTGGACATTGGACAAAAAAGAAATCTTTGAGACCTTTCGCCTATGGGGGTTGCGCACTTTTAAAGAATTTGCCGAGTTGCCCGTCGCCGGAGTTTCCGAACGCCTGGGCCAGGCGGGATTAAGACTCCAGGAACTAGCAGCCGGGAAATCCAGTCGTCACTTAAAACTGCGGCAGGCGGCGCCTGAATTTAACAACGCGATTGAGCTGGAATATGCGATCGCCGAATTAGAGCCGCTCGCATTTATCCTGGCGCGACTCCTCAATCAGATCTGCGCCAACCTCAATGCCTACGCCCTCGCCACTAATGCGTTACAGGTGTCGATGAAATTGGAAAACGGCGCCGGGCATGAAATCAATCTCAACCTTCCTTACCCGATGCGGGACCATAAAGTTTTTCTCAAACTTTTATTGCTCGACACGGAAATGCGTCCACCGCCGGCGGCAGTTGTGGGAATCTCGATCACTTGCGAGCCGGTAAAGCCGCGCGTGTTGCAGACTGGACTGTTCATTCCGCTTGCGCCGGAGCCGGAGAAGTTGGAACTGATGCTGGCGCGACTGGCAAAACTCGTGGGGTGGGAAAATATTGGTTCACCGGAAGTGCTCGACACGCATCGACCGGATGCTTTTCGAGTGAAGAGATTTGAGTTGAAGGAAAAGAAAGCAAGCAAACGGCGAACAGCAAAGGACGATCTGAAATTCCAAATTCCAAATTCCAAATCAATAAATTCCAGCCCAAGAAATTCTGGAATAATGAGTTCCAAACCTGAATTTTCAAATTTCACATCTGAAATTCAACATTGCAAATCCATCCTCGGCTTCCGGGTTTTTCGGCCGCCGTTGCGTGCCCTGGTGCAGGCGGAAGGTGGCTGTCCCAGAGAGATCAGCGCCTGGGATAAAAACCGAAGTGTATATGGAAAAGTAGTTGGCGCCGCTGGGCCCTGGCGCACTTCCGGCGAGTGGTGGCGCCGCGATGCGTGGGCGCGCGATGAATGGGATGTGGCGATTGAATGTAGAGGACAGAGGTCGGAGGTCGGGGGGCGGAGGCTGGAGGTTCTTTATCGGATTTATCGCGAGTTGAGTTCGGGAACCTGGTTCGTTGAGGGAGTTTATGATTGAGGAGAATAAACCGCCAAGACGCTAAGATCGCCAAGTACATACTCATAAATAAGAAGCCCCGCGCGGTCCTGCTAAACACTTAATTTTTTTCTTCTTGGCGCTCTTGGTGTCTTGGCGGTTTTTGGTTATGGGATACGTTGAACTACACGCGCGGTCGGCGTTCAGTTTTCTTGAAGGCGCTTCTGTGCCGGAAGAATTGATTGCCGCCTGCCAGGCGCTGGAAATGCCGGCGATGGCTTTATTGGATCGCGACGGTGTTTATGGTAGTCCGCGGTTTCACCTGGCGGCGGAGAAGATTGGGATCAAGGCGCATATCGGAGCGGAACTGAAAGTCCAAAGTCCGGGCGAAGTCCAACGTCCAACGTCCAATGTCCAACGTCAAAGCAAGATTGCAAATTCCAAATTCCAAATTCCAAATCCATTCCAAATTCAAAGGTCCAAACCGGACGTTGAACCTTGGCCATTGGACGTTGAACCAAAAAACGGCAGACAGGATGTCTGCGCTCCCAGCACCTGCGCTCCCAGCAACGACGACGTTGGACATTGGACGTTGGACATTGGACAAAAACACATTACTCACCACAAAGAAACTTTTTCATTACCTCTGCTGATCCGCAACCGTATCGGTTATCAGAATCTTTGCCGCCTGATCACTCTCATGAAGTTGCGTGTACCGAAGCACGCAAAGCCGGGCGAGTGTGCGGTTACGCCGGAGGAGCTGGCGGAGTATGCGGAAGGATTGGTTTGTTTGACGGGCGGCGGGGATGGGCCGCTGGCCCAGTCGCTTAACCGCAGAGACGCGGAGAGCGCCGCGGCAGCGCGGAGAAGAGCCGAGTGGTTAGTCGAAGTGTTTGGCAAAGGAAATGTTTACGCAGAGTTGCAGCGTCATTTCAATCGCGAGGAAGAAGCGCGCAACCAGGCCGTGGTGGATATTGCCAGAAAATTGCAGTTGCCTTTGCTGGCCACCAACGGGGTGTGCCACGCCAGCCGTGCGCAACGCGAAGTGACTGACGTCTTCACCTGCATCCGCAATCACGTGCGACTGGAAACCGCCGGCCGTTTACTGGAGACAAATTCCGAGCGCTATCTGAAATCCGCCAGGGCCATGACGAAACTGTTCGCCGATTTGCCGGAAGCGATTGACAACACTCTCACGCTTTCCTCGCGTCTGGAGTTCACCTTAAAAGATCTCGGTTATGAGTTTCCCAAATATCCGGTGCCTACGGGTGAAACGATGACTTCGTTTTTGCGGCAACGCACCGAGGAGGGCGCGCGTCTGCGTTACACCGGTCGTAATGGCCAGCCTTCATATGAGCGCGCGCGGGCGCAACTCGATCACGAGCTGCGGCTGATCGAAAAGCTAAAACTCGAAGGCTACTTCCTGATCGTTTGGGACATCGTCCAGTTTTGTAAGCGCAAGGGCATCCTGATTCAGGGCCGCGGTTCGGCGGCCAACAGCGCGGTTTGCTACAGCCTCGGCATCACGGCGGTCGATCCAGTCGGCATGGAACTTTTGTTTGAACGCTTCCTTTCCGAAGAGCGCGGCGAGTGGCCCGACATCGATCTGGATCTGCCGAGCGGCGACCAGCGGGAGCGCGCGATTCAATATGTTTACGAGCGCTACGGCAAACTTGGCGCGGCGATGACAGCGAATGTGATCACTTATCGCGGCCGCTCAGCAGCGCGGGAAGTCGGGAAAGCGCTCGACTTCGACGAGGCAACGCTCGCGCGCCTGGCCAGCCTGGTCCACACCTGGGAATGGAAGGACCCGAAAGATTCGACCGAGCGGCAGTTTCGCGAAGCCGGCCTGGATTTGCGAAACCCGCGCATTAAAAAATTCTTTCAACTTTATGAGCTGGTGCAGGACCTGCCACGGCATCTGGGCCAACACTCCGGCGGCATGGTTATCTGCCAGGGACAACTCGACTCGGTGGTGCCGCTCGAGCCCGCCTCGATGCCGGGCCGGGTCGTGGTCCAATGGGACAAAGAGGATTGCGCCGACCTGGGTCTAATCAAAGTGGATCTGCTGGGCCTCGGCATGATGGCCGTGTTGGAAGATTCCATTCAGTTGATTCACGACGTTTATGAAGAAGACGTCGATCTGGCCCAGTTGCCGCAGGACGACCCGGCAGTCTACGCGGCTTTGCAAAAAGCCGACACGATTGGAATGTTCCAGGTCGAAAGCCGCGCGCAGATGTCGTGTCTGCCGCGACTGCGACCGGAAAAGTTTTACGACATCGTAGTGCAGGTGGCGATCATTCGGCCTGGTCCAATTGTCGGCAACATGGTTCATCCTTATTTGAAGCGACGCCAGGGCCGCGAGGCAGTTACTTACGCGCATCCGGATCTTGAACCAGTGCTTCGGCGCACGCTGGGCGTTCCGCTTTTTCAGGAACAGTTGCTGAAGATGGCGATGGTCTGCGCCGACTTTTCCGGTGGCGAAGCGGAAGAGCTGCGGCGCGCTTTTGGCTTCAAACGTTCGGAAGCGCGTATGAAAGAAATTGAAGTGAAACTGCGTCACGGCATGGCCCGCAAGGGAATTACTCCCAAGTCGCAGGAGGAGATTGTGCAGGCGATCACCTCGTTTGCGCTCTACGGATTTCCGGAATCGCACGCGGCCAGCTTTGCCTTGATTGCCTACGCCAGCGCTTATTTGAAGTGTCATTATCTGGCGGCGTTCACCGCCGCAATTCTTAACAACCAGCCGATGGGGTTTTATCAACCGTTCACCCTCGTCAAGGATGCGCAGCGACATGGATTGACAGTGAGGCCGGTGGATGTGACGCGCTCGGATTGGTTGTGCACGATTGAAAAGGAGGAAAGTCCAATGTCCAATGTCCAACGTCCAATGTCAAAAACAAAGGTGGAGGAGCGGACGTTGGACATTGGACGTTGGACATTGGACACAGAAGAGGCAGACAGGATGTCTGCGCTCCCAGCGGTACGGACGTTGGACATTGGACGTTGGACATTGGACAGCTTCGTTCTTCGTTTGGGCTTGCGCTACGTCAAAGGTCTCTCAGAGCAATCGGGGAAGGCGATTGTGCGCGAACGCATGAAGCGGCCGTTTGTGAGCATCGATGATTTACATCATCGGGTACCTGAACTGCGCAAAGATGAACTACGAAAACTGGCGGCGGTAGGGGCGTTTAATTTCATCCAGGACGGAAGAAGTCAAAAGTCCAATGTCCAACGTCCAATGTCAAAAGCCAAGGCGGAGGAGCGGACGTTGGACATTGGACATTGGACTTTGGACAAAGGTATTACCCGGCGTGATGCGTTATGGCAGGTTGAGCGGGTCGCGCGGCCGGCGGGTGAGCTTTATGAAGAGCTTCATGAAGCCGACGGCAATTCGCCGCTCGCCCCCATGACCCGTCCGGAAAGAATGGACGCCGACTTCCGCGGCACCGGCCTCACCATTGGGCGACATCCTGTCGCCTACCATCGTCCGGAGTTAAACAAGCTGGGCGCCTGTCGCGCGATCGATATGCAGCAGCTGCACGACGGCAGTTTAATTACTGTGGCCGGATGGGTGATCGTGCGGCAGCGTCCCGGCACTGCCAAAGGATTTGTTTTTCTAACGATGGAAGACGAAACCGGCGTTGCCAATGTCATCATCACGCCGCAGTTGTTCGACAAGTATCGTTTGACAATAGTTGACCATCCGTTTCTGCTCGTCACCGGTAAACTGCAAAACCAGGACAACGTGTTTTCGGTTAAAGCTAAGACTATTCGCGCGCTTTCGTTTGAGGTTGGCGCAGCGCCTTCGCATGATTTTCATTAAGACTTCAATCTGCCGCAGAGGCACAGAGACGCAGAGGGAACTGACAAATCGAATCGGGCAAGTTGTACCGCGAAGCGGTAAGCCTGGAGTTATCTCTGACTCCTGAGTTTGCTGCTTGCCCTGTCCTGTATCGTGGTACGATTTGCGCAGAGGTAAAAAGTATGACTTTCACCGTTGAATACGAGCAGGAAACGGATGGTCGTTGGTGCGCGGAAGTGATTGAGCTCCCAGGCGTGCTCGCCTACGGGCAGTCTTCGGAAGAAGCAATTGCCAAAGCCCAGGCACTTGCTTTGCGCGTCTTGGCGGATCGCTTGGAGCACGCTGAGGGACCTCCCGAGTTCATGAGCATTTCTTTCGCAGCTGCATGAGCCAATGGTCCCATCAAAGGCTAAGCGTGTGCTCGCGGCACTACTTCGCATTGGCTGGACTATCAAACGAATCCAGTTCTCACCGCGTACTCTCACGTTCTGGTTGGCCCGACGTGGTATTCGCCTTTCATGACAAAGACGAGATAGGACCAAAGATGTTAGCCCGCATCTCGAAACATACCGGCCTTGAGCCAAAAGACTTGTGAGCAACTCGCCGTTGACTTGCCGACACAACGTTATAGAATTCCGCCCGACCTGGACCCTGCGGCATTCCGTCACATCCTTAAGTTTCAACAAACGCCCCCTAAGGAGAACAACAACATGAAAATCAAGTACGCGGCCGTCATCGTGGCGACGATCGTTCATTTCGTTCTTGGCGGACTCTGGTACTCACCACTCCTTTTCGGTAACAAGTTTCTTCAGATCATTGCCTGGACTCCGCAGCAGCTCGCGGCGATGGAAGCCAGGGGAGCGACCAAAGAGCTCATCGTCGCTTTCATCTCGTCACTAGTTTTGGTTTACATCCTCGCGCACTTCGTTCAGTACACCAAAGCCACTAACGCAATGGCCGGGATTCAAACCGCCTTCTGGCTTTGGCTGGGATTCATAGCGACCACGAACATCGCTACGGTTCTGTTTGAGCAGCGACCGCTCGGCCTGTATTTGATCAACGTGAGTTACCAGCTCGTCGCGTGCATGATCGCCGGAGCGATACTGGCAGTCTGGCGTCCACAGGAAGCGACCAGCGAGTCGGCCGTGCAAGCAGCCTAAGGAAGAACTGTAGGGGCGCACCTATGTGTGCGCCCAGGGCGGACACACAGGTCCGCCCCTACATTTTCCCAAAGCTTCTTGAAAGCTGATTAGAAAAGCGTAAACTCTACGCTCAAATGTCGAAGTTGATCATCGGCGATCAATTTTGGGCCACGATGACCGAAGGCCGAAAGATTGAAGCCGTCGTCAAAGGCCACGCGACACTGAAGCAGATGAGTGAAGGCTTGCTCGACGGTTCGGATCAACTGCGCCATGCGTGCCTCGAGTATCTCGGCGACGCAGGCCTGTCGTTTGAGAACCTGCCTCTCGATCCTGCCCAAGCCCACAGTCAAATAACTTCTAGCAGTCAATCCGCGCCGCCTGACTTTACCTCAAGTCAAACTAGCAAGACGGCAACCGAGGTTGAGCATCACAGCTCGAAGCAGCGATTTGGGTTACCCGAAGGGTTCCTGCCGCGACTGCACCGGTACGGACGAACCGTCTTGATCGAAAAGAATGTTTACCGCTTGCCGAACGGACAGGAGTTCATTCCCACGACGCCGACCGGCACGCTCGGCGCGAGGCGTCACCGGTACGCACTCTTAACCGAAGAACAATATCTGAAGAGCAAGCGCGGTTCGGTGTACGTCCGCAGTGACGGAAAAATTTTCGACTACAGTTTCGATACGAGAATTCCGTTGCGCGAGATGTTCGACACCGGATATACAATCGGCGACCTCGAGCGCACCGGGCAATATGCGCCCGAGTTGCGGCGGCGCCGGAAGCGGGCGCCGGCCAAAGCGAAAGCGAAACACGCGAGCGCCGGTACGCCACGTTGATTTATTTTGGTAGGCCTGGGTTGAACTAATTCTCTGTGCGTCCTTTGTGTTCTCTGCGTCTCTGTGGTGAACCATCGCTATCAAAATTCACCACAAAGGCACAGAGAACACAAAGGACGCACAGAGAAGAACCTAAATGAAGTTATTACTTTTATTTTCGGCGTTCGGCAGCAAAACAACAAACGGTGCATCATGATTAGAAAGTTGAAGTCCGGGCAGTATCGACTGTATTCAAAGAAGAAGGATCCGAAGACCGGCAAGCGCAAAAATCTTGGCACCTTTGCCACGCGCGCGGCGGCGGAGAAGCACGAGCGCGCGGTTCAATATTTCAAGCGACATTGAATCAAGCGCAGTTTAGAGTTCAGGCTTTAGCTTGTCTTTTGGCAACGGCAACCTGAAGGTTGAACTCTGAACTGCTTGATCTAAGGGGAGTATATGGTTGAAAAACTTGCTGACAGTTCTGCACGCTTCGATGAGCGACCGTGGGGAAACTACACCGTGCTTGATGAAGCGGAGGGGTTTAAGGTTAAGCGCATCGAGGTGTTGCCGGGCAAGCGGTTGAGTTATCAAAAACATGCTCAACGCGCGGAGCATTGGTTCATAGTTGCGGGCAAGGCGAAAGTCACGCTTGATGACGAGGAAATAATCGTGAATGCAGGCGAGGCGATTGACATTGCTATTGGCGCCGCGCATCGCGTCGAAAACCCTAGCGACGAGACGCTGGTCTTCATCGAAGTGCAGCGCGGCGGATACCTGGGCGAGGACGACATCGTTCGGCTGCAGGATGACTTTGGCCGGGCCGGCGAGTGAAAAGCCGCGGATTTACGCGGAGCAACGCGGATCAGATAGCGATTTTGCAATGGTTGTTTCTTATCCGCGTGAGTCCGCGTGAATCCGCGGCTAATAATATCTACACCCACCAAAAGCATGCATGAAACCGACTCCCAGAGTTTCTGGAGCGCGATCCGGGAATCGCTGCGCGGCAGTCACCGCGACTACACCACCGGCCCAATTGGACGATCCATAATCCTGCTGGCCATTCCGATGGTGCTCGAGATGTGCATGGAGAGCATCTTTGCGGTGGTCGACATCAAGTGGGTTTCGTATCTCGGCCCGGACGCGATGGCCACGGTCGGTCTCACGGAATCGCTGATGACGCTGGTTTACGCCATCGCGATTGGGCTTAGCATTGGCGCCACGGCGACCGTGGCCCGGCGTATCGGAGAGAAGAACCACGAAGGCGCCGCGCGCGCGGCAGTCCAGGCGATCGCGTTGGCGCTAATAATCTCCGGCGTGATTGCGCTCATCGCGGCGCCGCTCGCGCCGAAGTTGCTTTCGTTGATGGGCGCCGCGCCCGAAGTCGTGGCCAAGGGGTCCGGGTTCACGACGGTGATGCTCGCCTGCAATGCTTCGGTCGTTTTACTGTTCATGATCAACGCGATCTTTCGTGGCGCCGGCGATGCCGCGATAGCGATGCGCGTCTTGTGGCTGGCAAACGCCATAAACATTCTGCTGGGTCCGTGTCTCATTTTTGGTCTTGGTCCATTTCCCAAACTCGGCATCGTTGGCGCGGCAGTCGCCACCAACATCGGCCGCGGCACCGGAGCGTTGTATGCCTGCAGCCGGCTGGTTCGTTCGGGTGGACGCTTCGACATTAGACGGCGTCATTTGAAACTCGAGCCCGCAATCATGGCGCGCTTGATCCGGCTGTCGGCTACGGGGACGTTCCAGGTGTTCATCGGCATGGCAAGCTGGATAGGTTTGGTAAGAACAATTTCTACTTTTGGTACTGACGCGCTGGCGGGCTACATCATCGGCATTCGCGTCATCATCTTCGCCCTGCTGCCTTCGTGGGGCATGTCTAACGCAGCCGCCACGATGGTTGGCCAGGCACTGGGCGCAAAGAAACCCGACCGGGCTGAACGCGCGGTGTGGAAAGCGGGTTTCTACAATCTTATTTTCCTGGGCTCGGTCGGTTTGATCTTTGTGCTGTTCGCCAGACACATCGTCGGCCTGTTTACGACTGACCCGCATGTCGTTCCTTACGGCGTCGATTGTCTGCGCATCGTCGCTTATGGATTTCTGTTCTACGCTTACGGCATGGTGCTGACGCAGTCGTTCAACGGCGCAGGCGACACCTGGACGCCGACCATAATTAATCTGTTTGTATTTTGGCTTTGGGAGTTACCGTTGGCTTACGTGCTGGCAAAAGTTGTGGGCCTTGGGCCAAGGGGAGTTTTTCTGGCGATCATGATCGCGTTCTCGACGCTCGCGATCGTCAGCGCGCTCGTGTTTCGCAGAGGCCGGTGGAAAGGCCATGCGGTGTAGAATCGGTTTCACCGCGTAGCGGTGATAGAGAGTAGCCGAGGGTAAGCGCGCAGCGCGCCACCCCCGGAACAGACATTATAAAATGTACAAAGCCCGCGAAGCGGGCGACAGAAGCCGTGAAGACGCGCAACGTTTTTCTGTCGCCCGCTTGGCGGGCTAACAGATTAAACGGCGTCGTGTTCCGGGGGTGGCGCGCTGCGCGCTTACTCCCGGCTACTCTCTGTCACCGCTAACGCGGTGAAGAATAATGCCGTGGCCCTACTTTACGTGCCGGTCTTTGTAATAACTTAACTTTGCACGCAGACAGAATAGCCACAGGTGCAGTAGAGACAACCGCCGTTGTGTTGCAGCGATGAGCCGCAATCGGGACAGATGTTCTTCGCCAGCAGCTG
>Ga0207650_10000360_pt1 | contig 43867 bp, 41 predicted proteins | sample KBSS63metaG_FD_184325 | JGI IMG/M metagenome (GOLD analysis project Ga0207650, IMG submission 184325) | Switchgrass rhizosphere microbial communities from Kellogg Biological Station, Michigan, USA - KBS S6-3 metaG (SPAdes) (version 2) | ecosystem: Host-associated > Plants > Roots > Rhizosphere...
TGGGGGACTCTTGGTTCCAGGGCATGATCAGTTACCTCCTGATCATGCGTATTAACCTGTAAACCATGTCCCCGGTTAGAAATGTAAACGATGTCCCCGGTTTGTACCGGGGCAAGCCCCCTCCCACATTTGATCTTCATCTCACAGCGGATATTTCGGTGTTTTACAGGGCTCTGCTATTTGTAGCGGCTTGCAATCGAAAACAACCGTGCTCGCAATCAGCGCAGTTTTCGGCTCAGATTAATTGCGAGCGAGCTTGCATTCAGCGACATCGGCTTGCATTCCATCGTCTCCGGCTCACATTAACTGCAACTGAACATCCTCCCCCTCAGGCAGCCCAAGAGGTCACTTTTGCATTGCTGGTGACAGAGGCTATTCAACTGGCAAGCTGCTTGATGCGCTCCACCCATCGTCCGAATGCTTCGTTCGCGTAGTCCAGCACCTTGGGTTCTGCTCCCTGCTCACGTAGGGAGGTCTTGAAGTTGTCCAAGTCAGACAGCCATTGCCCATGCAATCTTTCCAGATCCTTGATATGTGGCTGGAGAACTTGCAGGTTCTCGCCCGCATGAAGTGCCTGATAGCCGCGCTTCAGCGTGGCTGCCATTGTCAGCAGTTGAGCCCCCATTTGCTTATGCTGTTCGGAGAACTCGGCCATGCCGTGATAGGGCCGCGATGGCTTGTTGCGTTAGGCTTCGGATGCTTCTTCCATGATACGGGCGTAGCGGTAGAACCCAGGGAGCTCGTGGGACAGCGCCATGAGCTGCTGGTCGGACGTACTGACCCAAATTTGATGCACGTGTCCCATCATGCGATTGATGACGGCCTACGCCTCGATGACACCTTCGACGGCGAGTTGCAGCATCTGCTGATCTATCCTCGCGGCCAGTTGGCGGAATTCGTTTATGCTCATCAGTTTCCCGCCTCTTTTTGGTGTCGGAATGCCAGGACATACACCGCATCAGCGGTCGGCTCGTGGTGATACAGGGCCACATAGCCAGAATCCCCGAAAGCAATCACCAACTCGCGCAGCTCTGGCATTTCAGGGAATGGCCGACCAATGTCGGGGGCTGTTTCCAGTAGCAAGAATTGCCGTTCGATGGCCTGACCGGCCCGCTTCGCGGCTTCCGGCGCCTTTGCGGCCAAGAACTGTCGGCATCGCTCCAATCCTTGCGCCGCGTCTTCGGTGACGATTACTTGCGGCACTCAGGCACCGCCTTTTCGTCTTCGGTGCCCCAGGTGTTCAACCAGGTACGCACTTCCTGGCCGGTCAGGTGCCGACCGGTTTCCTGATAGGCCGCCCAGGATGCCAAGGCTTCCTGCTTGAAGCTCTCGCGGGCTTCCTCACGCTCGACATATTGCTGGATGGCTTCGAGCATGATCCAGTGGGACGAGCGGCGGCGCTGGCTGGCGAGGTGCTGGACGCGACCTTTTAGGGTGTCATCAATCTTGAGAGACGTGGCCATAGTTGGCTTCCTATTACAGAGTAATACCTAGTGATACTCTAGTTCTGCCGACCCTGTCCGTCAAACGTAGGTTTGTTGGGCATCAGGTTGAGATGAGATCGTCCGCTCCGGACGCCGCATTATCTGTATCCAGTAACAGCTTCCAATTTTCAATATCCGACTACACCGAATTTTCATTGAATATATGGACGAAACCATGCTGATTGGATATGTCCGTGTCTCAACCGACGACCAACTCCTCGATCTGCAACGCGATGCATTGGAGAAAGCAGGCTGTGAGCGCGTGTTCGAAGACACCGCCAGCGGTGCCAAAGCCGAGCGAGTAGGTTTGACTGCCTTGCTGACCACGCTACGCCGAGGAGATACCTTAGTGCTTTGGCGTCTGTATCGTCTTGGTCGCTCGCTGAAGGATTTGATCCGGTTGGTCGGGCAGTTGGACGCCGCTAGCGTCAGCTTGCAAGAAAGCATCGACACCGCTTCGAGTGCTGGACGTTTGATATTTCAGCTGTTCGGTGCCCTGGCCGAGTTCGAACGCAACTTGATTCGTGAGCGCACCCAAGCGGGGGTTGTCAGCAGCACGAGCACGCGGGCGTAAGGGCGGGCGTAAGAAAAGGCTCGACCCGCCAAGCAAGAACTGACTTTGCGCCTGTACCGCGAGCGAAAACACACCGTGGCAGAGATCTGCCGTTTGATGGGAATCGGACTTTCGACGCTCTACAACTATCTGACCGAGGCCGAGCGCAATGCCCAGCGGGCGGCATAGCGCCATCCCTGACGAATCGCTGACGCAGTTGCGGCAGCGGCTCGACCGTTTGCCGAAGAAAAGCCGGAGCGAGCTACCCAGGTGGCCGCGATAGCGGAGTTGTGTGGCGTGTCTCCCAGCACCGTGTACCGGGCGTTGAACCTTATCCATAAACCCCATGCGGCTCACCGTGCCGAAGTGCCTACTCCAACTTTCCGTTCCAAGGCCGCCCGAAGATGATCTACCTGGGCAATGGCCGGGTGGCCAAGCGCCGCGTTTTCCAGAACGTCATGCAGGCACTGGGCATCAAGTGGCAGACACATATTCCCGCCGGCAAGGATGGAACACTTACAACTGCTCGCTCAAAGGGCAAGGTTGAACGGCCATTTCGCACCGTCAAGGAAGCCCATGAGACGCTGTATCACTTCCACAAGCGCGGGCCAACGAATGGCTGATGCGTTACCTGGTGCGCACCTACAATGTGCAGAGCCATCGCAGCGAGCGCATTCACGAATTGAGGACTGGCAGTTCAATCTGACCGATGAAGGCATTCGTGAGATGCGTACCTGGGAACAATTCTGCCGCTTTGCCCGCGAGCCCGAACGCCGCCTGATTGCACTCTGTGGTGTCATTGGCAGCGGCAAAACTGTGATGCTGCGACGACTTCAACAGGTGATGGAGGCGGAGAAGAAAATCACCGTCTCCAAATCCCTAGCCATCGAGAAACTCAGCATCAAGCTGGCCACCTTCATCGCTGCGCTCCTACGACTTGTCTACCGAAAAGCAGGTGCGCATTCTGACCCAGGCCGAAAAGCGTGAGCGTGACTTGCGCGAACTGGTGAGGAAGAACAAGCGCCCGGTGGCCCTGTTCGTGGATGAGGCCCATGACCTCAACGGGCATACCCTAACAGGGCTCAAGCGCTTGATGGAGCTGGTCGAGGACGGCGACGGCCGGCTATCGGTGGTGCTGGCCGGGCATCCCAAACTGCGTAACGACCTGCGTCGCCGAACGATGGAGGAAATCGGCTACCGCACTGACATCTTCTTGCTCGACGGCATCGCCGGCAGTCAGCGTGAGTACATTCACTGGCTGCTGGAAACCTGCACGGAGGACAAGGTCGAGGCTGAATCGATTCTGACCGAGGAAGCAATTGAGCTACTCGCCACCAAGCTGCGCACGCCGTTGCAAATTCAAGCAGTTCGACGCCACGCCCACCGAGATCAAAGCGCTGTTCAGCAACGCGCTTGATCCGGCCCGAGCCGCTGAACTGCGTGACAAAATGCTGGCCGCAGGGCTGCCGATTTGATTCGGGCCGAAGACCGGTCAGTTGCAGTTAATGTGAGCCGAAAACTGCGCCGATTGCGAGAACGGCTGTTTTCGATTGCAAGCCGCTACACTTATGTATTGAAGTCAGGGGGGCTTTATGCCTTATGCATTATGACCGCAAATAAAAACCAGCCAGCTTAACTGGCTGGTATAAACCGCAAGGCGGCCATCAAACTAAGTCAACACTCCATATAATCGGATGATGTCGTTATTGAGTAGTAATTATGATAGGGGTACTCCAAGTCCCGCTACCGCCTGGCACATCTGTTAGTTGGGCGCTATACGTATTTGGTGGAGCAGAAATGTTAAGAATGAAATTCCCCGCCGCATCAGCCATAGTGGACCCCAGAAGCCCCCCGCTACCTGTAATACATGCGTAAACTGGGTCGTGCGGCCGGTTAACGGTGCCGGAAATTACAGCACTTCCTGGTGAGGAACAGTAGTTTAGTTTAATACTTGTAACTGCCATATTAGTTTCTCCATTATTTTTTTCGCAGCAAATGCGATCAGTGTTGTTTGTCAATGCGTGTGTTTTAGTTTGCATAGTGCAATAAAAAACGCATAGGCTTTGTTGATCTATTCATTTTGCTTTATTGCATATGCATGAGAGAGGTTAGAGGACTTTATTTTTACCCGCACCTGTAAGAAATGACAGTTTCTTATATTTTTTCGCTATGGGCAGGCGTCGTTGCGCAGGGAGCAAATGCTGTGGCCAGAAGAAGTATGAGCGGATGACCCGCGAGATCGAGAGAACTCTCCATGAGGCCGACTACCCCAACGGCAAGTTGTATACCCAAGAAGAAGTCATCCAGGTGATGCAGGAACGCATCGACCGAGCACTAGACAAGCCATGTTAATTGTCTGACAGAAAATTCGGCGGTTCCGGCTTACAACCTCGAACCGACCAGCTGCAGTTAATGTGAGCCGGAGACGATGGAATGCAAGCCGATGCGGCTGAATGCAGGCTCGCTCGCAATTAATCTGAGCCAGACGGCTCCGACAGTCGCAGTTAATCTGAGCCGAAAATTGCGCTGATTGCGAGCACGGCTGTTTTCGATTGCAAGCCACTACAGCTATTGATCGCCCGGTGCAATGCCACCAGCCACTTCACCAGTTCCTTTGGATCGATTGGTGTTGTTGGGTTCATTATTCAATCCCTCGAAATACAGACCCCCCAACCATAGCTGTCACCTGCCAAACCCGCGAATTCGACGGTTATCTTTTTGGGTGATATGAATATGCTATTTAGGTATTTAAATTTTACTTTTTATACCTTTAAAGTTCGCGCTACCCGGCGTTACCCACGCTGGATCGGACGGCGCTCGCCGCATTACCCCTGCGGCGTCATGGACTAGAAATGACCTTCGATTTCGCTTTTATCCTCAGCACCTTGCCGGCGTTTCTAAAGGCCGTGGGGGTGACGCTGCAAGTGGGCTTGATCGCCATTGTCACCTCCTTGCTGGTGGCGCTGATCAACGCGGCGCTGCTGGTGTTTCGCACGCCGTACCTGTCGCGCCTGGTGGCGCTATATGTGGAGCTGGCGCGCAACACGCCGCTGCTGATCCAACTGTTTTTCGTGTACTTCGCGCTACCGGCCCTGGGCTTCAATATTTCCGGGTTCTGGGCGGCAATCATCACCATGACGTTCCTTGGCGGCGCCTACCTCACCGAAGTGCTGCGCGCCGGTGTGGAAGCGGTGCCGCTGGCGCAGATCGAGTCGGGCAAGTCCATCGGCCTGTCCGACTGGCAGCTGCTGCGCCACGTGATCCTGCCCCAGGCCTGCATTCTCAGCTTGCCGGCGCTGTTCGCCAATTTCATCTTCCTGCTCAAGGAGACCACCGTGGTCTCCGCCGTGGCGGTGCCGGAGATTCTCTACACCACCAAAAGCTACATCGCCCTTTACTACAAGACTTACGAAATGCTTGCCGTGCTGACGCTGATTTGCGTGCTGCTGTTCCTGCCACTGTCGCTGCTGCTCAGCCGCCTGGAAAGGAGGCTCCAGCATGGCCAGTTCGGGTCTTGAGTTGTTGTGGGTGTCGTTGCCGCAACTGGGCAAGGGCGCTGCGCAGACCCTGTCGATTTCGTTTTTGAGCATCGCCTTCAGTACTGTCGGCGGCGTGCTGTATGGCGTGCTGCGCACCTTGAACAACCGGCTGATCAACGCTGTGCTACGGGTGTACCTGGAGTTGTTCCGCGCGATTCCGGTGCTGGTGTGGCTGTACCTGCTGTTTTTCGGCCTGCCGATTTTCTTTGGCCTGAGCATCCCGAGTTTCTGGTGCGCCGTGCTGGTGTTGTCGTTGTGGGGCGCCAGCGAGGTTGGCGAAGTGGTGCGCGGTGCGTTGCATTCGCTGCCCCGTGGCCAGCGTGAAGCGGGGTTGTCGATTGGGCTGTCCGACCCGCAACTGTACGGCTACGTGCTGCTGCCCCAGGCCCTCAAACGCATGACGCCACCGACCATCAACGTCTACACGCGCATCATCAAGACCAGCTCCCTGGCGGTGCTGATCGGCGTGGTGGACGTGATTAAGGTCGGTCAGCAAATCATCGAGCGCACCTATGAGTCCGTGTTGATCTACGGCGTGCTGTTCCTGTTTTTCTTCTTTATCTGCTACCCGTTGTCGGCCGCCTCCAAGGTGCTGGAACGGCGCTGGGCCCAAACATGAGTGCGTTGATCGAGTTCCAGGGTTTCAACAAATTTTTCGGCGACCAGCAGGTGCTCAAGGGCATCGACCTGAGCGTGCAAAGCGGCGAAGTGGTGGTGATCCTCGGCCCCAGCGGCTGCGGCAAAAGCACTTTGCTGCGTTGCCTCAATGGCCTGGAAGTCGCACACAGCGGCAGCCTGCGTTTCGCCGGCAAAGAGCTGTTGGACAACAGCACCGATTGGCGCCAGGTGCGCCAGGACGTGGGCATGGTGTTCCAGAGCTACCACTTGTTCCCGCACATGAGCGTGCTCGATAACATCTTGCTTGGCCCCTTGAAAGTACAAAAACGTGACCCCCGTGAAGCCCGTGAACAGGCAGAAAAACTGCTCGATCGCGTAGGCCTGGCCGATAAGCGCGACGCCTTCCCGCGTCAGCTGTCCGGCGGCCAGCAGCAACGCATCGCCATCGTCCGCTCGTTGTGCATGAACCCCCAGGTCATGCTGTTTGACGAAGTCACCGCCGCCCTCGACCCGGAGATGGTCAAGGAAGTGCTGGAAGTGATCCAGGGCCTGGCCCGCGATGGCATGACCCTGTTGATCGTCACCCACGAAATGGCCTTCGCCCGCGCCGTCGCCGACCGTGTGGTGTTCATGGAGGCCGGTCGCATCCTTGAACACAACACCCCCGAAGCATTCTTTAAGAACCCGCAAACCGCACGCGCGCAGCAGTTCCTGGAGAAGTTTTCCTTTGTTTCAACACTGCCCAAAAAGACCCAGGAACTGGAGCTGATATGAAAAAGTTACTGCTGCCACTGTTGGCCGTCGCCCTGCTGGCCGGCTGCGATAAGAGGGCTGAAGAGCCCACCAAACCTACGGCTGCCGCCGTGAGCTACATCGACAAGATCAAGGCGCGGGACAAGCTGATTGTCGGCGTCTTCACCGATAAGCCACCGTTCGGCTTCGTCAACGAAGCAGGCCGCTATGTCGGCTTCGATACCGACATCGGCCGCCGATTCGCCAAGGACCTGCTGGGCGATGAAAACAAGGTTGAGTTTGTCGCCGTCGAGCCGGCCAGCCGTATTCCGTTCCTGCAAAGCGACAAGGTCGACTTGATCCTCGCCAACATGACGGTGACGCCGGAGCGCAAGGAAGCGGTGGACTTTACCAACCCCAACTTGAAAGTTGCGGTACAGGCCCTGGTGCCTCAGGACAGCTCGGTGAAAAGCCTGGATGACCTGGCCACCCGCACCACCATCGTGACCACCGGCACCACGGCTGATATCTGGCTGACTAAGAACCACCCGGACTGGAAACTGCTCAAGTTCGAGAAGAACTCCGAGTCGTTGCAGGCGCTGTCGGCTGGACGGGGTGATGCCTACGCTCAGGACAATCTGGTGCTGTTCAGCTGGGCCAAGCAGAACCCGGGCTACCGCGTGCTGGAAGAAAAACTCGGTGATGAAGCGCCGATTGCGCCAGCGGTGAAAAAGGGCAACGTCGAACTGCGTGACTGGGTGAATGCCGAGTTGGCGAAGTTGGGTGAGGAAAAGTTTTTGCTCAAGCTGTACGACCAATATGTGCGTAAAGAGCTGAGCGATGACACCCAGCCTGAGAGTGTGATTGTTGAAGGCGGGAAGTGGCAGGGTTGATACCGCTATCGGGGGCAAGCCCCTCCCACATTATTGATCTGTGAATACATTCAAGTGTGGGAGGGGGCTTGCCCCGATGAGTCCCCCAGTCACCCCCTATTCCGGCCAATGCCAAGCCGGCGCATCCAAAATCCCCTGGCCCACGATCCGGGTTTCTCCCATCACCTTCTCCAACACAATCGAATTACACGCCTGGTCCTGCTGCAACGCCGCAATCAACCGGCTGGCGTGTGACACCACCCACACTTGGCACTGCTGGGAGGCTTGGATGATCAAGCGCGCCAACGCGGGTAGCAGGTCCGGATGCAGGCTGGTCTCCGGTTCGTTCAGCACCATCATGGTGGGTGGCCGAGGCGTGAGCAGCGCTGCGATCAGCAGCAGGTAACGCAAGGTGCCGTCGGACAATTCCGCCGCTGACAGTGGCCGCAGCAAGCCCTCCTGATAGAACTCAATCGCGAAGCGTCCGCCCTGTAACGGTTCAATGTTCAGGCGTGCGCCGGGGAATGCGTCGCTGACTGCCCGCTGCAGCGCCTCGGGGTCGCCGATCTCGCGAATGGTCTGCAACGCCGCCGCCAGGTCGCGGCCGTCGTGGTGCAGCACCGGCGTGCGGGTGCCCAGTTGTGGCTGGCGTACCGGCGCATCGACATCGCTGCGAAAGTGATCGTAAAAGCGCCAGCCACGAATGCTTTCGCGCAGCAGCAGCACTTCCGGCGAGCCGCGCAGGCTGCCGACCTGGTCGAACAGGCTGTGGTAGTTGGACGTGTGCTGGGCCAGTACATCCCAGTTGCGACCGTCACGGGCACGCACCATCGGCCCTGAGCGCTGCACCAGCAGGCTGGCCGGGCGGTAGATCTGGCCCGCCCAGATGCATTCTTTCTTCACCTCAGGGTCCAGGGAGAAAAACGACCGGCTCGGTTCGGGCAGCCCCAGTGAGATGGCGTAGCTGAAATCCTCCCCGGCAAACCCCAGGCGCAAGCGCTTCACGCCCTGGTGCACCACGGCCTCGACCGGCACCTCACCGTTGCGCATACGCCGGCTGATGGTTTCCGGGCCGGCCCAGAAGGTGGAGTCCAGCCCGCCCTCACGGGCCAGTGCATTGATCACCCCGCCTTGGGCGGTTTCCGCCAGCAGGCGCAGGGCGCGGTACAAGTTGGACTTGCCGCTGCCGTTGGGGCCGGTGACCAGGTTCAGCCGGTCCAGGGGCACCACCAATTTGTTGATCGAGCGGTAATTGGCCACCGCGAGGGTCTTGAGCATCGGTCACCGACCTGTAGTGAGCGGGCTTGCCCCGCGCGAGGCCCTAACGGCCTGCACAAGGATCATAACCTTTTGGGACTGCTTCGCAGTCCAACGGGAGCAAGCTCCCTCGCCACAGGGTACGTCTTGCCCTTAACCGGATGGCAGTGGGGCAAGCCCGCTCACGACAAGCAGAAAGCATGCATCGGTGGAACCCTGAACTAAGCTCACAGTCGCATAAACACTGGCAAGTCGGCATCACGCAAAAGGAGCCTGCATGGGCGGTCGTATTTCCACCTGTATTGTTGGTCTTGGCCTACTGGCGCTGTTGAGCGGCTGTGGCGAGGAAAAGGCTGAACCCAAGGCGCACTCACGGGTGTTTGTGCAGACTGTGCAGCCGGCGGATTTTGCCGCGGCCGTCACCTTGACGGGGGATATCCAGGCCCGGGTGCAAACCGATCTGTCCTTTCGCGTGGGCGGCAAGATCATCCAGCGCACGGTGGATGTGGGCGACCGTGTGAGCGCCAAGCAGGTGCTGGCCAAGCTCGACCCCAAGGACCTGCAGACCAACGTCGATTCCGCCCAGGCCCAGGTCGTGGCCGAGCAGGCACGGGTCAAGCAGACCGCCGCCGCCTTCGTGCGCCAGGAAAAACTCTTGCCCAAGGGCTACACCAGCCGCAGCGAATACGATTCCGCCCAGGCCGCGTTGCGCAGCAGCCAAAGCGCACTGGCCGCCGCCCAGGCCCAATTGGCTAACGCACGGGAGCAACTCGGCTATACCTCGCTGGTGGCCGAAGCGCCGGGCGTGATTACCGCGCGCCAGGCCGAAGTCGGCCAAGTGGTGCAGGCCACCGTGCCGATTTTCAGCCTGGCGCGCGATGGCGAGCGCGATGCTGTGTTCAACGTGTATGAATCCCTGCTGGTGGAGCCACCGCCGGATGCACCGATCACCGTGAGCCTGCTGGATAACCCAAGCATCAAGGTCCAGGGCAAAGTACGCGAAGTCACGCCTGCCGTGGCCGCCAACACCGGCACTGTGCAGGTGAAAATCGCCCTGCAAGCATTACCCAAAGGCATGGAATTGGGCTCGGTGGTGAGCGCGACCGCCAATGGCCCGGCCAAGGCGAGTATCGAATTGCCGTGGGCCGCGCTGACGAAAGACCTCAGCGAGCCCGCCGTTTGGCTGATTGATGGCGACGGCAAGGCGCAACTGCACAAGGTCACCGTGGCGCGTTATCTCACCGGCAAGGTGATCATTGGCGACGGCCTCAAGGGCGGTGAAAAAGTCGTGGTGGCCGGCGGGCAATTGCTGCACCCCGGCATGCTGGTCGAGATCGCCCAGCAAGGAGCCCAACCATGAAGCGCCTGACGCTCATACTCGCTGCCAGCCTGTTACTGGTGGCCTGCTCCAAAGAAGAACCGCCGCCCGAGCCGGTGCGTCCGGTGTTATCCATGGAAGTGACGTCTGAGGACCAGGAAAACCTTGGCCGCTTCGCCGGCACCATCCAGGCCCGCTACGAAAGTAACCTGGGCTTTCGCGTGCCCGGCCGGATTGCCCGGCGTGCCGTGGACGTGGGCGCCGAGGTGGAGAAGGGCGCCTTGCTCGCCGTCCTCGACCCCACCGACCAACAGAACCAATTGCGTTCGGCCCAGGGCGACCTGGCCCGCGTGCAGGCGCAATACATCAACGCCCAGGCTAACGCCCGCCGTCAGCAGGAACTGTTCAACCGTGGCGTCGGCGCCCAGGCTCAGTTGGATATCGCCCAGACCGACCTGAAGACCACCCAGGCTTCCCTCGACCAGGCCCAGGCTGCGGTCAATCAAGCCAAGGACCAACTCAACTACGCCGAACTGCGCACCGACCACGCCGGCATCGTCACCGCCTGGAATGCCGAGGCCGGCCAGGTGGTCAGCGCCGGCCAGCAAGTGGTGACCCTGGCCCGACCGGACATCAAGGAAGCGGTGATCGACCTGCCGGCCGGCCTCGCCGAGCGTCTGCCGCCAGACGTGGTGTTCCTGGTCGCCGGGCAACTCGACCCCAGCGTGCAGACCACTGCCATCGTGCGCGAGATCGAACCCCAGGCCCAAAGCGCCACACGCACCCGCCGAGCACGCCTGACCCTGGCCGAAACACCGCCTGCATTCCGCCTGGGCACAGCGATCAGCGTGACCTTGAGTACCGCCATCGCCCCGCGCATCGAACTGCCCCTGAGCGCCTTGCAGGAAGTCGATGGCAAGACTCGTATCTGGCTGCTCGATACCCAGAACCAGACCGTGCAACCGCGCGACATCACCGTGATCAGCCGTGACGCCGACAGCGCGGTGCTCAGTGGTGGCGTCAAACCCGGCGAGCGTATCGTCACCGCGGGCGTGAACAGCCTGAAACCCGGGCAAAAAGTCAAAATCGACGAGGACAGCCCGCGATGAAAGGGAGCTTCAACTTATCCGACTGGGCCCTCAAGCATCAGTCCTTCGTCTGGTACCTGATGTTCGTCGCGCTGCTGATGGGCGTGTTCTCCTACATGAACCTGGGCCGCGAGGAAGACCCTTCGTTCACCATCAAGACCATGGTGATCCAGACCCGTTGGCCGGGCGCGACCCAGGAGGAGACCCTCAAGCAGGTCACCGACCGCATCGAGAAAAAACTCGAAGAGCTGGACTCCCTCGACTACGTGAAAAGTTACACGCGGCCAGGTGAGTCCACGGTCTTCGTGTTCCTCAAGGACACCACCAGCGCCAAGGCCATCCCTGAGGTCTGGTACCAGGTGCGCAAGAAGATCGACGATATTCGCGGCACCTTCCCCCAAGGTCTGCAAGGGCCGTCGTTCAACGACGAGTTCGGTGATGTGTTTGGCTCGGTGTACGCCTTTACCGGCGACGGCCTGTCGATGCGCCAGCTGCGCGACTACGTGGAGCAGGTGCGCGCCGAGATCCGTTCGGTGCCGGGCCTGGGCAAGGTCGAGATGATCGGCCAGCAGGACGAAGTGATTTACCTGAATTTCTCCACGCGCAAACTGGCCGCCCTGGGCATTGATCAACGCCAAGTGGTGCAGAGCCTGCAATCGCAGAATGCGGTGACCCCCGCCGGGGTGATCGAGGCCGGGCCGGAACGGATTTCGGTGCGCACGTCGGGGCAGTTCGCCTCGGAGAAAGACCTGGCCAACGTCAACCTGCGGCTCAATGACCGTTTCTATCGGCTGGCGGACATTGCCGAGATCAGCCGTGGCTATGTGGACCCGGCGCGGCCGATGTTCCGTTTCAACGGCAAGCCGGCGATTGGCTTGGCGATTGCCATGCAGAAGGGCGGCAATATCCAGTCGTTCGGCAAGGCCCTGCATGAACGCATGGACGAATTGACCGCCGACCTGCCCGTGGGCGTCGGTGTGCACAAAGTGTCCGACCAGGCGGAGGTGGTGGAAGAGGCCGTCGGCGGCTTTACCAGCGCGCTGTTTGAAGCGGTGATCATCGTGCTGGTGGTGAGTTTTATCAGTCTCGGCATGCGCGCCGGGCTGGTGGTGGCGTGCTCGATTCCATTGGTGCTGGCGCTGGTGTTTGTGTTCATGGAATACAGCGGCATCACCATGCAGCGCGTGTCGTTGGGCGCGTTGATTATCGCCCTCGGCCTGTTGGTGGACGACGCGATGATCACCGTCGAGATGATGATCACGCGTCTGGAAAAAGGCGAAACCAAGGAGCAGGCGGCGACCTACGCCTACACGTCCACGGCGTTCCCGATGCTCACCGGTACGCTGGTGACCGTGGCAGGCTTTGTGCCGATCGGCCTCAACGCCAGCTCGGCGGGCGAGTACACCTTCACCCTGTTCGCAGTGATTGCCGTGGCCATGCTGGTGTCGTGGGTGGTGGCGGTGCTGTTTGCGCCGGTGATCGGGGTGCATATCCTCAGCGCCAACGTCAAACCCCACAGCGCTGAGCCCGGGCGTATTGGCCGTGCCTTCAATGGCGGCATGCTCTGGGCCATGCGTAACCGTTGGTGGGCGATCGGCATCACCGTGGCGCTGTTTGTGGCCTCGGTGTTCTCCATGCAGTTCGTGCAGAACCAGTTTTTTCCGTCGTCGGACCGTCCGGAAATCCTCGTCGACCTGAACCTGCCGCAAAACGCCTCGATCAACGAGACGCGCAAGGCCGTCGACCGGCTTGAAGCAATCATCAAGGACGACCCGGACATTGCGCGCTGGAGCACCTACATCGGTCAGGGGGCGATCCGTTTCTACCTGCCCCTCGACCAGCAACTGGAAAACCCCTACTACGCGCAGTTGGTGATCGTGAGCAAGGGCCTGGAAGAGCGTGGTGAGTTGATCGCGCGCCTGCAAAAGCGCCTGCGCGATGACTTCGTGGGGATTGGTAGCTACGTGCAGCCGCTGGAAATGGGGCCGCCGGTGGGTAGGCCGATTCAGTATCGCGTGTCGGGCAAAGACACCGACCAGGTGCGCAAACACGCCATCGAACTGGCGACCTTACTGGACCAGAACACCCACCTGGGCGAGATCATCTACGACTGGAACGAGCCCGGCAAAGTGCTGCGCATCGACATCGCCCAGGACAAGGCGCGGCAACTGGGGCTGTCATCGGAAGACGTGGCGCAGTTGATGAACAGCGTGGTCAGCGGTGCCTCGGTGACCCAGGTACACGATGATATCTACCTGATCAACGTCGTCGGCCGCGCCGAAGACGCCGAACGCGGCACGCCGGAAACCTTGCAGAACCTGCAGATCGTCACGCCCAACGGCACCTCGATCCCGCTGCTGGCCTTCGCCACCGTGCGCTATGAACTGGAGCAGCCGCTGGTGTGGCGTCGCGACCGCAAGCCGACCATTACCATCAAGGCCTCGGTGCGCGACGAGATGCAGCCGACGGACCTGGTCAAGCAACTTAAGCCTGAGATCGACAAATTCAGCGCCGGCCTGCCGGTAGGCTACAAGGTTGCCACCGGCGGCACCGTGGAAGAAAGCGGCAAGGCCCAGGGCCCGATTGCCAGCGTGGTGCCGCTGATGCTGTTCCTGATGGCGACCTTCCTGATGATCCAGCTGCACAGCGTGCAGAAGATGTTCCTGGTGGCGAGTGTCGCGCCGCTGGGGCTGATCGGCGTGGTGCTGGCGTTGATACCCACCGGTACGCCCATGGGCTTCGTGGCGATCCTCGGGATTTTGGCGCTGATCGGCATCATCATCCGTAACTCGGTGATCCTGGTGACGCAGATTCATGAATACGAAGTGGCCGGCTATACGCCGTGGGACGCGGTGGTGGAAGCCACCGAGCACCGGCGCCGGCCGATCCTGCTGACGGCGGCTGCGGCAAGCCTGGGCATGATCCCTATCGCCCGCGAAGTGTTCTGGGGGCCGATGGCGTACGCGATGATCGGCGGGATTATCATTGCGACCTTGTTGACGCTGTTATTCCTGCCCGCGCTGTATGTGGCCTGGTACAAAATCCGCGAACCCAAGCAGGACCCTCAGGAAAAACGCGTTTAAAAATGTGGAGGCTTGCTGTGGTGAGCAAGCTTGCTTGCGCTGGGGTGCGAAGCGCCCCAAAAAAGCCGGAGACTGCTACGCAGTCAACGGGAGCAAGCTCCCTCGCCACATCAAGGCCGTTCCCACATTTTGATCTTCATTGACCTTTTGCTCCGTGGGAAACGTCTGGAGGTGATACGCGTTGCCCCCGCCAGTCATTGAGTGGTCTACCCTCCCGACTTTCATTCCGTTCGGGTCCAATCCCATGCGCTACCTGCGTTCTGTTCTGTTGCTCTGCGGTCTCTTCCTCTCGCCGCTGACGTTCGCCACCATTCTGGAAAACACCTTGTGGCGGGTCGAACTCGACCCGGCCACCCTTGCTATCCGCGTTACGCCTAACGGCCAGCCGACGATACAGGCCTCCAGCGGCGTCGCGGCACGTGCCGTCAGCCAGCTTGAGCACCGCGATCAGCAAGCGAGCTGGCAATGGGATGACGGCGCTTTTCGGGTGAGCGCCAGCCTCCAGCAGCGTGACCTGGCGCTATCCATCACAGCGCGGGAAGCGGGTGAGCTGCCGATCCTCTTGCAACCGGCGAATGCCCTGGGCAGGGGGCTGATGTGGCCGTTGGCCGAGGGGCATTACGTGCCCACCGGGAATGCCGTGTGGAAGGCTTTCCTGCTGAAGCAAGGTGACTTCAACACCACCCAGGATCTCAGCCTGCCGCTGTGGGGTGTCGATCACGGCGGGTTCACCCTCAGCTGGTTACTGACCAATCCCTACAACAACCGCCTGCGCTGGCAAGAAAACCAGGCCCTGTCAGTGGCCCATGAATTCACCACGCTCAACCCCAGCACCCCCATGACCCTGCTGTTGCACCTGGGTGAGGCCGATCCGTTGGCTGGCGCCAAGCGCTACCGGCAATGGCTGGTGGAGCAGGGCCGGTATGAGCCACTGGCTGACAAACTGCGGCAGACGCCCGAGGCCGAGAAGTTGCTGGGCGCCAGTCATGTCTACCTGTGGGGCAATGACTTGCTGGCCCCCGAGGATGTGCGCGATTGGCCGATGTTGCTCCAGCGCTTGCGCGGGCATGCGCTCCAAGGCTTATTGGATAAGGAATCCGCCAAGTTCCTCGCGCAGGGTTCCCCTTTGAATCGCTATGAACAGACGGTAGTGCTCCGGGGCCTGAATGCGGCGATCAACAAAAAGGCTCGGCAGCGTTGGCAGGTAGAGGAGCCCGACATGACCCAGCTCGCCGCACGCTATGGCGAGCTGCGTAGCGAGCTGGCCGTGGACTTTGCCGGGGCGCTGAGTGATACGCCCGCACACTGGGGCGGCCAGGTGATCCAGGCATTGCGCAGCTCAGGCCTGCCGCGTTTGCTGCTGACCTTGGGCGAAGGCTGGGAAGGCGGTCTCTGGCACCCCGAGGCGATCCGGGCCGGGGTCGACGCGGGCTTCCTGATGGCCCCCTATGACTCCTATGAAACCGCGTTGTCGGCCACGGAAAATCCGGATTGGACCACCGCGCACTTGGGCGGCAGGGCGTACCGCGAGTGCGCGATTGTGCTGAAGGACGGCAAGCTGAAAACCGGTTTCCAGCAGTCCGGCCACTACACCGATCCGCGCTGCGTGCGGCCTCTGCTGGAGGCACGTGTACAGGCTGTCCAGGCAACGGCCGGTTTCAACGCCTGGTTTCTCGATGCTTACGCCACCAGCATGGTCTTCGACAGCTACCGTGACGGGGCCACAATGACCCAGGCGCAGAACGCCGAAGGCAACATCGACGCTTCGCACTGGCTCAATACCGTACTCAAGTTGCCCGCCGGCTCCGAAGACGGCAACGCCATTACCGCCCAAGGCATCCTGTTCGCCCATGGCATGCAGACGCCGGTGATTGGCTGGGGGGATCGGGAGATGACCCAAGACAAGCAATCGGCCTATTACGTGGGTAACTGGTATCCGCCGGAGCAGCCGGCCGTGTTCTTCAAGCCCGTGCCGTTAAAAGAGCCGTTTCGTACGGTGTATTTCGAGCCGACCATGCGCCTGCCGCTGTACCAGGCGGTGTTCCACGGCTCGGTGATCACTAACCATCACTGGCTGTTCGACAGCTTGAAGCTGAGCAATGTGCGGGCTGAAAACGAGCTGACTCAGCTGCTCTATAACGTGCCGCCGCTGTATCACTTGAGTGCTTCGACGGTTAAGCGGCGGCTGCCGGTGATACAGCGCCAGGACCGGTTTTTCCGGCCGTTGCACCAGCGGTTGGCGACCCAGGCGATGACGGGTTTTCGTTGGTTGACGGCGGATAGGCAGGTGCAGGAAACCACCTTTGCCGATGGGACGCGGTTGGTGGCTAATTTTTCTGGCGAGGAAAGAGAGGGCTATGCCGGGCGCAGCGTGACTGCACATGGGGTGGGTGAAAAAACGCTGGCGTATCAGGTGGAGTAAGGTTGCCTCAGCAGGCGTCTGACTGTATTCACCAATCAAACTGTGGGAGGGGGCTTGCCCCCGATGGCGTCAGACGAGGCAACGAAAATCTACAGCTTGCGCCACACACTGGCCAACCACGGTTGCTGCTCCCTCGGCAATCCCGCTGGTCGATAGTAATGCTCCAGCTCCACAAACCCTGCCTGCGTCAGCAACGCTTGCCACGCCGCCAGGTCGTGATACGACCCGTACCGCGGTCCATTCCAGCCTTCCTGGTTTTCACCCCGAGGGTTGGAACTGAACAGCACGCCACCCGGCTTCAACGCCCCTTGCAACTGCTTGAGCACACGCGGCAGTTCCTGCTTGGGAATATGAAATAGCACGGCATTGGCGAAAATCCCGTCGAAGCGTTCGGCGGGCAGGTCCAGCTTCAGGAAGTCCTGCTGCATCACCTCACAACCACTGTCTTCCCGCGCCATCTGCGCAAACCGCTCGGAGCCGTCCAGTCCTACGGCGATATGCCCCATGCGCGTGAACGTCTGCAAATCGCGCCCCGGCCCGCAGCCGAAATCCAGCACGGTAAAGGGCGCCGTGCCCTGGATATGCCGCAGCAGCGCGTCGATGTTCTGGCTCACGTCGTGGTCGCGGGTGCCTTCGCGGAAGTCTTCGGCCACTGTGTTGTAGTGGCCGAGGGTGGTGGCGGTGATGGTGTTGAGGTCGTCGGGCTTAAGAGTCATGACGGGTAATACCGGGCGTCTTCGATGGCCCGACTATACCTCACCTCTTGTTGAGCACCCGAGCCAACCGATCACCGCCCAACTGAATCACCGCCACGAGGATCACCAGCAGCACAATCACGGTGAGCATGATCTGCGTATCAAAACGCTGGTAGCCGTAGCGGTAGGCGATATCGCCCAGGCCGCCCGCGCCAATCGCGCCGGCCATGGCTGACGAGTTGATCATGGTCACCAGGGTGATGGTGAACCCGCCGACAATCCCCGGCAGCGCTTCCGGCAGCAGCACGTGCCAGATGATGTGCCAGCGGCGGCAGCCCATGGCTTGCGCGGCTTCGATCAGGCCGTGATCGACTTCGCGCAGGCTCACCTCGGCAATGCGCGCAAAAAACGGCGTGGCGGCGATGGTCAGCGGCACCACGGCGGCCCATACGCCGTAGGTGGTGCCGACGATCAGCCGCGTGAACGGGATCAACGCTACCATCAGGATCAGGAACGGAATCGAGCGGAACAGATTGACGAACGCCCCCAGCACGCGGTTCAACGCCGGTGCCTGGTAGATGCCGCCCTTGTCGCTGGTCACCAGGAACACCGCCAGTGGAATCCCCACCAGCAGCGCAATCAATGACGACACGCCAACCATCAACAACGTGTCGATGGCGCCCTGCACTAAACGATCAAACCACATAGCCCAGCACCTCCACCTGTTGTGCCCAATTGCCGGCGCGGTTACGCAGTTCTTCTGCGCTGTGGGGCGAGCCCTTCACCGCCAGCAGCAGTTGCCCCAGGGCATGCCCCTGGATGCGTTCCACGCCACCTTGCAGCAAGCGCACGCGCCCGCCGAGGGCGCTGAACAGCGCGGCCAGGTCCGGCTCGTCGGTATCACTGCCGGTGAATCGCAGGCGTAGCACCACCGAGGCATCGGCGCTCGCTGGTTTGGCCTGTAAACGGCTTTGCAACTCGTCCGGCAGCCCATGTTGCAGCGGTGCCAGCAGGGTTTTGCTGACCTCATGTTGCGGGTTGCCGAACACTTCCCACACCGGGCCTTGCTCGACGATGCGCCCGTGTTCGAGCACCACCACGCGGTCGCAGATCTCGCGGATCACCGCCATCTCGTGGGTGATCAACACGATGGTCAGGCCCAGGCGCTGGTTGATCTCGCGCAGCAGGCCGAGGATCGACTGGGTGGTCTCCGGGTCGAGCGCCGACGTGGCCTCGTCGCACAGCAGGATCTGCGGGTCGTGCACCAGCGAGCGGGCGATGCCCACGCGCTGTTTCTGCCCGCCGGACAGCTGCGCCGGGTAGGACGTGTGCTTGTCCTGCAGACCCACCAGCTCCAGCAGCTCGCGCACCTTTTTCTCACGCTGCGGCTTCGGTACGCCCGCCACTTTCAGCGGTAGCTCGACGTTCTGCCACACCGTCTTGGCCGACATCAGGTTGAAGTGCTGGAAGATCATGCCGATGCGCCGACGCAGCGCCACCAGGCGGTCTTCGTCGAAGTCACCGATGTCCACCTGGTCGATCAGCACCCGTCCGCTGCTAGGTTGTTCGAGGCGGTTGATGGTGCGAATCAGCGACGACTTGCCGGCACCGCTGCGGCCAATGATGCCGAACACTTCACCGCGCTGGATCGCCAGATCGATGCCTTGCAAAGCATGCACGGTGCCGTCGTAGGTCTTGCCCAGGTTGATAAAACGCACGTGGGCGCGGTTCAGGTCCGGATGCAGTTCGGTCTGCTCGGCGTCCCTGGGCGGCAAGCCCAGGTCGCGCAGTTGAGAATGGGCGGCGGTCATTTTTTATCTTCCCAGCCGACCTGATAGAGCTTACCGAGGGACTTGTCCAACGCAGCACGCACCACGGGCGAATGCTGGTAGATGTCGACGAACTTGATCACCCGCGGGTCGGTCTTGCTCTTGGGCTGGATCACGAACTGGATCACGTACTCCGGATGGTCGAGGCCGTCGAACAACAGCGCCGACTCGGCATCGAAGGTCTTGGACAGGCGGATATACGCCGGGTAACCCTGCACCAGGTCGGCATCGTCATAGGCGCGCACCAATTGCACGGCCTCGACTTGCAGGATCTTGATCTTCTTCGGGTTGGTGACGATGTCTTCTTCGGTGGCCTTGTAGCCTACGCCCGGTTTGAGCGTGATCAAGCCCGCCTTGGCCAGCAATTGCAGGCCACGCCCGCTGTTGATCGGGTCGTTGGCAATCGCCACGCTGGCGCCCTCGGGCAGGTCGCTGATGCGCTTGTACTTCTTCGAATACAGGCCGACGTTGTTGATGATGCCCGGCGCGTACGGCACCAGGTCAAAACCGGCGGCGGCCTTGGCGTTTTCCAGGAACGGGATGTGCTGGAAGTAGTTCACGTCGATATCGCCGGCGGCCAGGCTGACGTTGGGCGCGATCCAGTCGGTGAACTCCACCAGCTCGACCTTCAGGCCTTGTTTACCGGCTTCGGCCACGGCGGCTTCCAATGGAATGGCGAAGGCAGCGGTGGTGCCGATTTTCAACGGTGCATCGGCGGCGAACACCGCCGAGCTGAACAGTCCGAAAGCCAAGGCCAGTGCTTTGACTGGGTGGGAGAGCAGCGTTTTTTTCATGGTCGATTTCCAGTCATAAGGTGTTGGTGAAAGCAATGGAGATCCAATGTGGGAGTGGGCAAGCTCCCTCCCACATTTTTGATCAGTGGCGGTAGGTGGATCCGGTGTGTTGTTCGGGCAGGCGAGCTGTGCCGTGGAAGACTTTTTCCCGAAGGGTGCCGGTCTCATAAGCGGTCTTGTACGACCCACGGCGTTGCAACTCCGGCACCACCAGGTCGATAAAGTCCACGTAGCTTTCCGGCGTGACGATGCGCGTGAGGTTGAAGCCATCCAGGCCGGTTTCGCTGATCCAGGATTCCAACTCGTCGGCAACCTGCTCGGGTGAACCGACCAGGGTGATGTAGCGGCCGCCCAGGGCGTGTTGCTCCAGCAACTTGCGCCGGGTCCAGTCGTTGTTCTGCAGGTTCTTGGTGGCCGACTGGATCGCGTTGCTCTTCACGTACTGGATCGGTTCGTCCAGTGCGTATTGGGCAAAATCGATGGCGGTGGACGCCGAGAAATGTGCCACGCCGGCTTCCGGGCTGGCGTAGCTCAAATATTCAGCGTGCTTGGCCCAGGCCAGCTCCTCGGTGGCGCCCACGATCACGTTGAGGCCCATGAACACCTTGATGTCATCTGGATTACGCCCGGCCTCGACCGCACTGGCGCGCACCTTATCGACTTGGACCTTGGTCGCCGCCTTGTTCTGCCCGCTGATGAATACACATTCGGCATGCCGCCCGGCGAACAGCAAGCCGCGATCCGAGCTGCCGGCCTGGAACAGCACCGGCGTGCGTTGTGGCGACGGCTCGCACAGGTGATAACCCTCCACTTGATAAAACTCGCCGTGGTGCTCGACCTTGTGCACCTTGCCCGGCTGCGCATACACCCGCGCCTGCGGATCATTGAGCACCGCGCCGTCTTCCCAGCTGCCTTCCCAGAGTTTGTAGAGCACCTCCAGGTATTCATCGGCCTGGTCGTAACGGCGGTCATGTTCGACCTGCTCGGTAAGGCCCATGGCCTTGGCGGCGCTGTCCAGGTAGCCGGTGACGATGTTCCAGCCCACGCGGCCACGGCTCAGGTGGTCGAGCGTGGACATGCGTCGGGCGAACAGATACGGCGGCTCGTAGGTGAGGTTGGCGGTAAGGCCGAAGCCGAGGTTCTTCGTGACAGCCGCCATCGCCGAGACCAGCAGCAACGGGTCATTCACCGGCAGCTGGATGGACTCCTTGAGCGGCACATCGATGGAGTTCTGGTACACGTCGTAGACGCCGACGATATCGGCGATGAACAGGCCATCGAACAGCCCGCGCTCCAGGGTTTGCGCCAGGTCGGTCCAGTATTCAATCGTCTTGTACTGGGTGGACGTGTCCCGTGGATGGGGCCACAGGCCGTGGTTGATGTGCCCGATGCAGTTCATGTTGAAGGCATTGAGCAGGATCTTCTTTTTGCTCATCAGAGGGTCCCCCGCAGCGGCGGGTTTTCATCGTTGAGGTAGTAATTGCCCACCGCGTGGTACTTCCAGCGCACCGGGTCGTGCAGGGTGTGCACGCGGGCGTTGCGCCAGTGGCGGTCGAGGCCGTGCTCGGCCAGGGTCGCCTGGCTGCCGGCGAGTTCGAACAAGGTGCTGCCGGCGGCCAGGGAGATTTCGGTGCTCAAGGCGCGCACTTCAGCGACGGCAATCGAGGCGGCCGCAACCGTCTCGGCATTGCTGTCGGCCTGGGCACGGTCGAGGAATTCGCCCGAGCGCTCCAGCAGCGCTTCGGCGGCGTGCAGGCGGATGCTCAGGTGGCCGAAGCTTTTCAGGGTCAGCGGGTCTTCGGTGGCTTTGTCGCTGCCGGAGTCGATCCATGGGCGGGTCTTGGTGCGTACGAAGTGCAGCGCGTCTTCAAAGGCCGCACGGGCGATGCCGGTGTCGATGGCGGCGTGGAGGATCTGCGCCAGGGGGCCGACCGTGGTCGGGCGCTCGAAGGCGCTCTGGAACGGAATCACGTCCTGGGCGTCGACCCACACGTTGTCGAACACCACCGAACCGCTGCCGGTGGTGCGCTGGCCGAAGCCGCTCCAGTCGTCGATTACGGTCAAGCCGTCGCTGTCGCGCGGCACAAAGGCGAGTTGCTGCACGCCCTGTTCATCCACCACCGAGGTGGGAATGCGTTGAGCGTAGATCGCACCGGTGGAGTAGAACTTGCGGCCGCTGATGCGCAAACCGTCGCCGTCGCGGGTGATTGAAGTGACGCGGTCATGGGCGGTCTTGGTGCCCAGTTCCGCCAGGGCGTTACCGAAGCGTTGACCGGCCAACACTTCGGCGTACAAGCGCTGTTGTTGTGCGGGGCTGCCGTTCACACGCAGCACTTCCAAGGCATAGAAATGATTTTGCGGGATCTGGCCCAGGGACGCATCCGCCTGGGCGATCAAGGCGATGACCTTGGCCAGGGTGACGTTGGACACGCCCGCGCCGCCGTACTCCTTGGGCACGCTGATGCCCCACAGGCCGGAGCGCGAGAACACGTCCAGTTCGGGCAAGGGCAGGCGGCGCTCGCGGTCGCGCTGGGCGCTGTCGCGGCGGAAGTCTTCGGCCAGGTCGCTGGCGACAATAAGGGCTTGTTCGTCGCTGGTAATGACCGCGACGGGGTGAGAGAAAGTCATGATGTTCTCCAGATGTCTGGTCGGTCAGATCCAGGAATGGCGAGCCGGCAAGGTACCGTTCAATCGATAGGCGCCGATGGCGTGATACTTCCAGCGCACCGGGTCGTGCAGGGTGTGCACGCGGGCGTTGCGCCAGTGGCGGTCGAGGTTGAATTCGGCAAGGGTGGCGCGGCTGCCGGCCAGTTCGAAGAGCTTTTCGCTGACCAGCAGCGACACTTCGGTGGTCAGCACCTTGGCCTCGGCCACCGCGATGGATGCACGAGCCGCGGATTGCGCGGTGATCGGCGCGGCGCTGACCTGGTCCAGCACCTGGCCGGCCTTGCGCAGCAGTGCTTCGGCGGCGTGCAGTTCGATCTTCAGCTTGCCGATGTCGGCGATCACATACAGGTCATCGCTGGCGCGTTCGACCTTGGCGTCGATCCACGGGCGCGAGCGCTCACGCACGAACGCCACGGTGTCATCCAGTGCACCACGGGCGATGCCGGCGTCGATGGCGGCCTGGATCAGTTGCGAGACGGCACCTTGGATATTCGGGGTTTCGCCGATACGCCAGTTTTCAACGACCAGTTCGGCGTCCACCGGCACGTGGTCCAACAGCACCGTGCCGCTGGCGGTGGTGCGTTGGCCGAAGCCGGACCAATCGTCAACGATGCGCAGCCCTTCGGTGCCACGGCGCACAAACGCCATGACCTGCTTGCCGTCATCGTTCAGGGCTTTTACCGCGACCCAATGGGCAAACAATGCGCCGGTGGAGTAGAACTTCTGGCCGCTGATCACGTAACCGTCACCTACGGTGGTGAGGCGCGCCTTGAGTTCCAGGGTGTTTTTGGTGCCGCGCTCCGGGCCGCCGTTGCCGATGCGCCAGCCGTCGAGCACACTCTGGAACAGCTGCTTTTTCTGGCGTTCGGTAGCGGCGCCCTGCAACAGGTGCAGGATGCCGAAATGGTTCTGCGGGATCTGCCCGAGGGCTGGGTCTGCCGCGCTGATGATCGCGAACACGTCGGCCAGGGTTACGAACGACACCTGCGGGCCGCCGTATTCACGCGGAATGGAAATACTGCCCAGCCCACTGCGGGTGAACTGCTCGATCTGCGCCCATGGCAGCTTGCGCTGCTGGTCACGCTTGGCGGCTTGCAGGCGCGCAGCCTGGGCCAGCTCATGAGCGGCCGTCAGCGCCTCTGCGTCGTTACGCAGCACGGTGGCCGGCAACAGCAGGGGGGCTACGTCCAGATCACTCTGGGGGGGTGTTAGAGCCAAGTTAGACATCAGCGCCGCTCCTTGGCTGCACGTAATGCCCTGGCGTTATGCACCGGGGTAATTCTGACCATACCGACCTCGCATTCAATGAAATAAAAACAGAAAAATCAGGAATGTCCGGTGGTCCGGTGTATATACCCTAAGCGTGTTAAATATTTAAATAAACTAACTTTTGGGAATAAGCATAGAAGGTCTCTCACCCCGGTTCGCAAGGTGACCCCATTGGTCGCGGCTGGTAGATCAGCTCAGCCCCGGCCGTGCGGGTGGGGGCCTCGGCGGCAATGCGCACAGTACGGGCGGGCGCCCAGCGTGAATTGTTGCCGACGCGATCCAGAATGCAGTAGGTCACTTCCAGTCGGCAGTCGTCGCCGGCTTCGATAATCACCGTTGACGGCACCCATACCTGTAACGCCAGGCCGATGTCCTTGGCCTGGACCTGGGGCAGATCCAGGCGCGCATCGCCCCAGCGCAGCGTGATGGCATCGCCGCGGGTCATGTTCAGGTAGGGCTCGATGGTCAGGGGAATGCCGCGTCGCACCTGCCTGGCGTTGACGCCATAGCGGCGGATGGTGTCGGGCAGGCCTACGGGGGCGAGGTTGTGGTTTTCGTCGCGGTACAGGGGCGAGGGCTGGCCGCCTGGGTAGAGGGTCTTTACGCGCACTTGCGCCACCGCCGAACGTGCAGGGCAACGGCCGACTTGCATGACCTGGTAATGCACCCGGGCCGGGCCATCCAGCACGAAACTTTCCGGCACCCGAAGGTGGGTGATCGCGCCGATCCTGCAGGCCGTTACCCGGCGTGAAGCGGCAAAACAGTTGTTCCAGAACAGCTCGATCAGGTCGCCTTCATCCATGCCGGGATACGGCGCAATGTCGACTTGCAGGTGGGTGGCGGCCAGGGCGTTGATGCCATGACCGATGGCCTGGGGCAGCGTCGGGGCGGTGAGCAGGGTGTGCGTCATAAGTAATCTCCTTGATGCAGCCAGCAGCAATCGTTCCGGACCTTTTGGCGCGGGTGCGCGGGGGGCCGAAAAGAACGATTCAGTGAGTAGCCGGGATAGGATCCAATCCTCTGGGCGCTAGATAAGAGGGTTGGCCAAGGAGCGTCAATGGCGGCAAAAGGCTAAACGGCGGGTTTGGAGATATTCAGAAGGGTCTGACTGGGAGGGGGCTTTTATGGCGGCTGCGAAGAGGGCTTTTACCGGGGGGGTACGCGGAATTCCTGTAGGAGCCGCTTGTTGTGGCGAGGACGCTTGCTCCCGCTGGGTTGCGCAGCGGCGCCCAGCTTTTTGGCACTCCAGCGGGAGCAAGCGGCCTCGCCACATTCAAGGGTGTATCAGTGGGCGAGGAATTTACTCAGGAACTGTTTGGTGCGCTCTTCCTTGGGGTTGGCAAACAGCGCCTTGGCTTCCCCTTGCTCCACGATCACACCCTTGTCGAAGAAGATCACCCGGTTGGCCACATCTCGGGCGAAGCTCATTTCGTGGGTGACGATGACCATGGTGCGGTTTTCTTCGGCGAGGCTGCGGATGGTCGCCAGCACTTCACCCACCAGTTCCGGGTCGAGGGCCGAGGTGGGCTCGTCGAACAGGATCACCTCCGGCTCCATGGCCAGCGCACGGGCAATCGCCACGCGCTGCTGCTGGCCGCCGGACAGGCGCCGTGGGTAGGCGTCTTCCTTGCCCGCCAGGCCGACCCTGGCCAACAACTGGCGGCCCAACGCGACAGCGGCGTCGTGCGGCATCTTCTTGACCACGGTGGGGCCTTCGATGACGTTTTCCAGCGCGGTGCGGTGGGGGAACAGGTTGAAGCTCTGGAACACAAACCCCACGTGCTGGCGCAAGCGCCGCACCAGGCTCTGTTGCTGGTTGATCGGCTTGCTGGTGTCGATCTCGATGTCACCCACCTTGATGCGGCCGCTGGTGGGTTGCTCGAGGAAGTTCAGGCAGCGCAGGAAGGTGGTCTTACCGGAACCGCTGGGGCCGATGATGGCGATGACTTCGCCTTCCTTGACCTCAAGGTCGATGCCGTTGAGTACCACCTGACCGTTGAATTGTTTGGTCAGTTTTTCAACCACGATCATGCTTCAGGACTCCAGGTCATGCCGGTTGACCCGGTCTTCCAGACGATTTTGCAAATGCGCCAGGATGCTCGCCAGGATCCAGTAGATCAGGGCTGCGGACAGGTACATGGTGAAAATTTCGAAGGTTCGCGCAGACACCAGTTGCGCCTGGCGGAACAGCTCGGGCACCTGGATGGTGGCGGCCAGCGCCGTGTCCTTGACCAGCGAAATAAAACTGTTGCCCAGCGGTGGCAACGCCGTGCGCATCGCCTGCGGCAGGATGGCCCGGCGCAGGGTCTGCGCACGGGTCATGCCGATACTGGCGGCAGCTTCCCACTGGCCACGCTCGATGGAGGCGATGGCGGCGCGCAGGATTTCACAGGCGTAGGCGGCCATGTTCAGCGAAAAGCCGATCATGGCGGCCGGGATCGGATCCAGCTCGATGCCCACTTGCGGCAAGCCGTAGTAGATCAAAAACAGCTGTACCAGCAAGGGCGTGCCGCGAAAGAACGACACGTAGACACGGGCGATCCAACTGACCAACTTGAAGCGCGACAAACGCATCAAGGCCAGGCCGAAGCCCAGCACCAAACCGAAAAACATCCCGCCCAGGCTAAGAATCACCGTGTAATACGCGCCCTTGAGCAGAAAGGGCGCGGAGTCCAGCGCGAGTTGGAAACCTGCTTCCATTATTGAGTGACGTCAGCGTTGAAGTATTTCTCGGACAGCTTTTTCAAGGTGCCGTCGGCGCGCAGCTTGTCCAGAGCCTGGTTCACAGCGGCCAGCAGCTCAGGCTCGCCTTTGCGCAGGGCAATACCGGCTTCCTGACGGGAGAAGGCATCGCCGGCGGCAGCGGTGTCCGGGGCTTTCTTGGCGTATTCCAAAGCCGCGAGGCGGTCGATCAGGATGGCGTCGATGCGGCCGATGCGCAGGTCCTGGAACTTGGTCGGGTCGTCGTTATAGGTCTTGATGATGGCTTTGGGTTGGTTGTCCTTGAGCCATTGTTCGTAGTTGGTGCCCAGGCCCACGCCAACTTTCTTGCCGGCCAGGTCGTCGGCGGTCTTGATGGTGTCGACGTTTTTCTTCAGGACCAGCGCCTGGATACCCGAGACAGTGTAAGGCTTGGAGAAGTCGTATTTCTTCTTGCGCTCTTCGGAGATGGTCACTTGGTTGACCACGGCGTCCAGGCGCTTGGACTCAAGGGCTGCGAGGATGCCGTCCCACGGGGTGGCTTGCAGCTTGACCTTGACGCCCAGCTCTTTGGCCAAGGCTTCGGAAAGCTCAACCTCGAACCCGCTGAGCTTGCCGCTTTCATCGACAAAGCTGAACGGTGGATAGGTGCCTTCCAGGCCGATCTTGATCTCGCCGGCTTTCTTGATGTTGCCCAGTTGTTCACCGGCAACCGCCTGCCCCAGCAGGCCCGCCCCGAGAGCCAGGCCCAAAGTGCCAACCAACAACGTGCGACGGAATACAGAAATAGTCATGAAGAGCCCCTGTGTTTTTTATGTTGAGCGAAGCAGGTGACGCAGTAGTCGTATCCTGCCTTAAAGCGCGTAGCGCGTCTTCGCCTACGGCGCGATGATAAAGCCGGTTTTTAAGACTTGAAAATAATATAAATCTAAATTCATATTCTATTTTTGAATATATGTTGAGTCTAATGTGGGAGGGGGCTTGCCCCCGATAGCGGTGGGTCAGTGATACATGCATAAACTGACACTGCCCTATCGGGGGCAAGCCCCCTCCCACATTTAGCCTGCGTTTATTCAGTTGAAAACCGAGTCATAGGCAAACAATGCCGGGGCCCCACCGGTGTGCAGGAAAATAATCGGGCCATCCTCGAACCGCTGACGCCCGATACCGTCCAGCAAGCCGGCCATGGCCTTGCCAGTGTAGACCGGGTCCAGCAGCAGGCCTTCCTGGCTTGCCAATAGCTTGACCGCCGAAAGGGTGCCGGCGTTCGGTTCGCCATAACGCGGGCCGAAATATTCGTCCCACAGGATCACCTTGAAGGCGTCGGGGATCGCCACGCCCAGCAACTCGGCGGTGCGTTCGGCCAGGCCCTGCACTTTCGGGCGCTGGGCTTCGTCGGTACGCGACACGGTGACGCCCATCACCGGCAGGTTCGGCAGCACTTCGCTCAAGGCCAGGGCCAGGCCACTGTGAGTCCCGGCACTGCCGGACGCCAGCACCACGGCGGCAAAGTCGATGCCGCTGTCTTGGATCTGTCCGGCCAGCTCCAGGCCGGCGCGCACATAACCCAGGGCGCCGAGGGCATTGGAGCCGCCGATGGGCACCAGGTACGGCTTCTTGCCGTTGCTGCGCAGACGGTCGGCGAGGGCGTTGAGCTGGTCGTCGACGTTGTCGAGGTTCTCCACCAATTCCACCTTGGCGTCGAACAGGTCCAGCAGCAGGCGGTTGCCGTTGCCCAGGTAGCTAGGGTCTTCGGTGCCGGTGGGGTTTTCCAGCAGGGCGACACAGCCCAGGCCAAGCTTGGCGGCCAGCGCAGCCGTCTGGCGCACATGGTTGGACTGGATGGCGCCGGCGGTCACCAGGGTGTCGGCGCCCTGGGCGATGGCATCGGCGGCGAGGTATTCGAGTTTGCGCAGCTTGTTACCGCCCATGGCCAGCGGCGTGGTGTCGTCGCGTTTGACGTAGATGTCCCGGCCCAGCCAAGTCGACAGCCGCTGGAGTTTTTCCAGGGCAGTGGCGCCGCCCAGCAGGTCCAGGCGATTAAAACGGTCGAGCTGTTGTTTGATCATGGTTACGCACGGTTGCTGAGTGGTGGGGCGACTATAGGCAGGCACTTTTCATCGGGCAACCGACAATCGCTTATGTCGGATGGTTCTTAGCATCGCACCATTGGTTCTTAAGGGCGGCCAGGGTGCATACCGTAAAGTGAGGGCCATTTCGTCAGGAGTGAATACCGTGAGTGAGCGTTCCAGTCATTGGCAATTACAGACCATCGTCAGCCAACTGCGCGGCGCCCGGGACCAGTGGCGAACGCGCAACGGTCGCTTGAGTGGTGAGCATGGCGGCCGTGAGCTGCCATCGCGCGAAGCCGTGGCGCAGATCCTTGAAGCCTTGTGCGGTGCGTTGTTCCCGATGCGCCTGGGGCCGGTGGACCTGCGTGAAGAAAGTGAAGACTTTTACGTCGGCCATACCCTCGATGTCGCCCTCAACGCATTGCTGGCCCAGGCGCGCCTGGAACTGCGTTACGCCGCGCGCCAAGGCGGCCAGGATGACAGCGCGGTCGACGCCCTTGCCATCCGCCTGATCCAGGATTTCGCCCTGGCCTTGCCGTCCCTGCGCAGCCTGTTGGACACCGACGTGTTGGCCGCCTATCACGGCGACCCGGCCGCGCGCAGTGTGGATGAAGTGCTGCTGTGCTATCCGGGGATCCTGGCAGTGATTCACCATCGCTTGGCGCACCACCTGTATCGCGCCGGTTTGCCGCTGTTGGCGCGCATCAGTTCGGAGATTGCCCACTCGGCCACCGGTATCGATATCCACCCCGGCGCCCAGATTGGCCCGAGCTTCTTCATCGACCACGGGACGGGCGTGGTGATTGGCGAAACCGCGATCATCGGCGAGCGAGTGCGCATCTACCAAGCGGTGACGCTGGGCGCCAAGCGCTTCCCGGCGGATGAAGATGGGCAGTTGCAGAAAGGGCACCCGCGCCATCCGATCGTTGAGGATGACGTGGTGATCTACGCCGGCGCGACGATCCTGGGGCGCATCACCATCGGCAAGGGCTCGACCATCGGCGGTAATGTGTGGCTGACGCGCAGCGTGCCGGCGGGAGCGAATATTACCCAGGCGAATTTGCAGCATGAGGACGGCGCGCAGAAGTAAAGCACCTGCACAAATACCCTGTGGGAGGGGGCTTGCTCCCGATAGCGGAGTGTCAGTCAATAATGAATTGGCTGAACCACCGCCATCGGGGGCAAGCCCCCTCCCACATTTTGTGTGCATTTCACCTCCAGACCGCTGAACGATTTCCCCTTCTCGCCCGTCATACCAGTCCTTGAGCTAGTGTAGGAATCACCTACCACTCAGCCTTGCGATTAGTCCCAGACCGCCTATCCATGTTTAACTTGAATGCTCGTTCAAGTTAAACCCGGTGGTTCGCTGCCCGCTCACAACAGGAGGCTTACCTTTGCTGAGTCCGTTATTGACAGCCACATCTCACACACCAGGGGTGCATCGTTCATGAGTGCATCGTCCACCCCAGCCAGCGGCATGGTGCGCATGAATGCGCCCGTCTTCTACTTTGCCGCGACCTTCATCCTGCTGTTCGGCATCACGGTCATCGCTATCCCGCAACAGGCCGGTGCCTGGTTGCTGGCGGCGCAAAACTGGGCGGCCAATACGGTCGGCTGGTACTACATGTTGGCGATGACCCTGTATCTGGTCTTCGTGGTGGTCACCGCGCTATCGGGCTACGGCAAGATAAAACTCGGTGCCGACCACGACGAGCCCGAATTCAGTTACCTGTCCTGGGCCGGCATGCTGTTCGCCGCGGGAATCAGCATCACGCTGTTCTTTTTCTGCGTGTCCGAGCCGCTGACGCACCTGGTGCAACCGCCACAGGGCGCGCCGCTCAACGCCGACGCCGCGCGTCAGGCCATGCAGGTGCTGTTTCTGCATTGGGGCTTGCATGGCTGGGGCGTGTTCGCCTTTGTCGGCATGGCTTTGGCGTACTTCGCTTACCGGCATAACCTGCCGCTGGCATTGCGATCGGCGCTGTACCCACTGATCGGCAAGCGCATCAACGGCCCTATCGGTTATGCGGTGGATGGCTTCGGCATCATCGCCACGGTGTTCGGCCTCGGCGCCGATATGGGCTTTGGTGTGCTGCACCTCAACTCCGGGCTCGATTACCTGTTTGGCATCGCCCACACCCAGTGGATCCAGGTTGGCTTGATCACCCTGATGATGGGCGCCGCGATCTTGGTCGCCGTGGCCGGCGTCGATAAAGGCGTGCGGGTGATGTCCGACATCAACATGCTGCTGGCCTGTGCGCTGCTGCTGTTCGTGTTGTTCGCCGGGCCCACCCAGCACTTGCTCAACACCTTGATCCAGAACATCGGTGACTACTTGGGTGCCTTGCCGACCAAGAGCTTCGACGTGTACGCCTACGATAAACCAAGCGACTGGCTGGGCGGTTGGACCGTGTTCTACTGGGCCTGGTGGATCGCATGGTCGCCGTTCGTGGGCCTGTTTATCGCGCGTATTTCCCGTGGTCGTACCATCCGTGAATTCGTCTTCGGCGTACTGCTGATCCCGCTGGGCTTTACCCTGGCGTGGATGTCGATTTTCGGCAACAGCGCCATCGACCAAGTGCTCAACCACGGCATGGCCGCACTCGGCCAGTCGGCCATCGATGACCCGTCGATGAGCCTCTACCTGCTGCTGGAAACCTACCCGTGGAGCAAGACCGTCATCGCGGTCACGGTGTTTATCAGCTTCGTGTTCTTCGTCACCTCGGCAGACTCGGGCACCGTCGTGCTGTCGACGCTGTCGTCCAAGGGCGGCAACGCCGATGAAGACGGGCCGAAGTGGCTGCGGGTGTTCTGGGGGGCGATGACCGCGCTGGTCACCAGTGCCTTGTTGTTCGCCGGCAGTATCGATTCGCTCAAGTCAGCGGTGGTGCTGACCTCGTTGCCGTTCTCGATGATCCTGCTGCTGATGATGTGGGGACTGCACAAAGCCTTCCATCTGGAATCGCAGAAGCAGATCGCCCAGCTGCATTCGCTGGCGCCGATCTCGGCGGCGCGCAAGGGGCGTGGCGGCTGGCGTCAGCGCCTGAGCCAGGCTGTGCACTTCCCGTCGCGTGACGAGGTGTACCGCTTCCTTGAGGCAACGGTGCGTCCGGCCATCGAAGAAGTGACGGCGGTGTTTGTCGAGAAGGGCCTGAATGTGGTGACTCAGCCCGACCCGGCCAACGACAGCGTGAGCCTGGAAATCGGCCATGGCGAGGAGCATCCCTTCGTCTACCAGGTGCAGATGCGCGGTTACTTCACACCGTCCTTCGCCCGTGGTGGCATGGGCTCCAAAGAGCTCAACAACCGTCGCTACTACCGGGCGGAAGTGCACTTGAGCGAGGGCAGCCAGGACTACGACTTGGTGGGCTACACCAAGGAGCAGATCATCAACGACATCCTCGACCAGTACGAACGGCATCTGCAGTTCCTGCACTTGGTACGTTAGTCGCCTGTGGGAGCGGGCTTGCCCGCTCCTTAAAACCCCGCAAAGCCCCGTCCTAGAGGGCTTTCTTAAATTTAATTTCATCCGTCAAACCCTCGGTTTGACGCGCAACTGTCATCTGGCCACTGCGTAATTGTGTGAAGCGTTTGACGCTTTCATTTCAAAACAGTGACGGAGACCGGTGCCGATGAAGACGTTATTAAGCCCCATGGTGGGTGCCGCCATGGCAAGCTTTATGCTGTCCGCCCATGCCGATTTTATCGATGACAGCCACGCTGATGTGACCCTGCTCAATCGCTATCTCAACCAGCAGGGGCGTGATGTGGTGAACAGCAACGCCAAGGCCCACAGCATTCGCGATTGGGGCCAGGGCTTCGAGTTCAACTTCAAGTCCGGCTACACCGACGGGCCGGTGGGGTTTGGCCTGGATCTGCAGGCGTTCTACGGGCTGAAACTGGACTCGGGTGGCGACCTCAACGACAAGGATCACCAGGGCCGTTACCCCGGCAGCATGTTCCCGCTGGACAACGGCAAGTCCGCCGACCAGTTCGGCGTGCTGAGCCCGACGTTCAAGATGCGTTTTGCCAAGGATGAACTGCGCGTCGGTACGCTCTACGGCAACAACCCAGTACTGGCCAACACCGACGGGCGCCTGTACCAGCAGACCAACACGGGTGTGCAACTGGTGTCCAAGGACCTCAGCGATTTCACCTTCACCGGCGGCGATATCTTCAAGACCAAGATCCGCAACGAAACCGGCGACCAGGGCATGATCACTGCCGGGGGGACCCAAGAGAGTGATCGCTTCCTGTTCGGCGGTGCGGACTACACCGGCCTACAGAACACCACGGTCAGCCTGTGGTACTCCAACCTTGAGGATTACTACCAGCAGTTCTTCCTCGGCGCCAAGCGCCATGACGCCTTGTCCGTGGGCGCCATCGACACCGACGTGCGCGTGTTCCGCAGCCTGGGCGTGGGTGGCAACGCCGATGGCGACAAAGACTTTGCGGCGGCTGGCCTCTATGGTGACGGCACCGGCAAAGGCCGCATCAACCAGACCACCGCCAGCTTGCTCGAGAGCTACAGCCTGGACGGTCACACCGTCGGCCTGGGGATCCAGAAGAATAGCGGCGACAGCGACTTCCCGTACTTGGATTCCGGCCTGAACAGCGGCGACAACCGCCAGGGCCCCGGTTCAGGTGCCGACACCCCGGCGCTGACCAACCTGCAGTTGAATAAATTCCAGCATGCCGGTGAGCGCACCTGGCTGGCGCAGTACAAATATGACTTCGGCACACTCGGCCTCACCGGCCTGACGTTCTCCGCCGGCTACGCCCACGGCGATGACATCCGCACGGCGCAGGGCACTACCAGCGAATGGGAGCGTGACGTAGCCGTGGCTTATCAAGTACCCACCGGCACCCTCAAAGGCCTCGGTGTGACCTGGAAAAACGCCCACGCCAGCCCGGATATCACCGGCGCCACCGTGCAGGATGAAAACCGCCTCTATGTCAGCTATGTCGTTCCACTCTGGTAGGAAATTGCTGTAAAACGGACAGGCAGACTTAAGCGATTCAGCTGGTTAAAAGGCCTGGGAATATCGTTATTCCCAGGCCTTATTTGCCTACGTCCAAGAGAGGATTCGATGACTTACATTGCTGCCGAAAACCGCTATGAATCTATCCCGTATCGCCGTGTAGGCCGCAGTGGATTGGTGCTGCCGGCACTGTCCCTGGGCCTGTGGCACAACTTTGGCGACAGCACCCCGATCGACACCCAGCGCGCCCTGCTGCGCACCGCGTTCGACCTGGGGATCAACCACTTCGACCTGGCCAACAACTACGGCCCGCCCTATGGCAGCGCCGAGATCAACTTCGGCCGTTTGCTGCGTGAAGACTTCAAGCACTACCGCGATGAACTGATCATCTCCAGCAAGGCCGGTTGGGACATGTGGCCCGGTCCTTACGGCCAGGGCGGCGGTTCGCGCAAATACGTGCTGGCGAGCTTGGACCAGAGCCTGCAGCGCCTGGGCGTCGACTACGTGGATATTTTTTACTCCCACCGTTTTGACGCCGACACCCCGCTGGAAGAAACCGCCAGCGCCCTCGCCACCGCCGTGCAGCAAGGCAAGGCGTTGTACATCGGTATCTCGTCCTATTCGGGGGTAAAAACCCGCGAAATCGCCGCCCTGCTCAATGAGTGGAAAGTGCCGCTGCTGATCCACCAACCGGCTTACAACCTGCTCAACCGCTGGGTGGAAAAAGACCTGCTGGACACCACCGAAGAACTCGGTGCCGGGGTGATTGCCTTCACGCCGCTGGCCCAAGGGCTGCTGACCGACAAATACCTCAACGGCGTGCCGGCCGATGCGCGAGTGAATCGTCCGGGTGGTGGTTCGTTGCAGGCCAAGCACCTGTCCGAAGCCAACATCGCCCACGTGCGGGCGCTGAATGAAATTGCCCAGCGGCGTGGCCAGAGCCTGGCGCAACTGGCATTGGCCTGGACGTTGCGTGATCCACGGGTGACCAGTGCGTTGATTGGTGCGAGCCGGCCTGAGCAGATTATTGAAAACGTCGGGGCGTTGAAAAATTTGAGCTTCAGCGCCGAAGAACTGGCGGAGATTGATCGGTTCGCGCAGGAAGGCGGGATCAACCTGTGGGAAAAACCCTCCACTGCTGAATAACCGGTCAATGGGGGAGGGGGCTTGCTCCCGATAGCGGTAGATCAGTCAGTGATTGGTTGACTGACAAACTGCCATCGGGGGCAAGCCCCCTCCCACATTTGATTTATGCCAGGCTTTAGAAGGGGATGTCCCCCAAAATCGTGGCCCGATGCATCACCCGCCGTTGCGGCCGGTAGTCATCCACCGCGTAATGCTGCGTCACGCGGTTATCCCAGAACGCCACATCGTTTTCCTGCCAACGCCAGCGAATGGTGAACTCCGGGCGTGTCGCGTGGGCGAACAGAAGTTTCAGAATCGCTTCACTTTCGGCCGGTTCCAGTTCGTTGATTTTGGTGGTGAAGCCGTCGCTGACAAACAGTGATTTGCGGCCACTGACGGGATGCGTACGCACCACCGGGTGTGACAGCGGTGGATTCTTCTTGCGGGTTTCTTCCCAGCGCACCAGGTCTTCGGCGGTGTTGCCAAAGCGCTCCAGCGGGAAGGATTTGGTGAAGTCATGCGTCGCGGTCAGCCCGTCGAGCAACCGTTTGAACGGTTCGGACAATGCCTCATACGCCGCGATCCCGCTGGCCCACAACGTGTCGCCACCAAACGCCGGCAGCAGCTTGGCGCTGAGCACCGCACCGAGCGCCGGGGTGGGCAGGAAGGTCACGTCGGTGTGCCACACGGCGTTGTCGCGCACGTCGGTGACGGCGGTGTCGAGGATCAGCACTTCGGGCTGTTCCGGTACGTTGGGGTAAATCGGGTGGATATGCAGGTCGCCGAAATTCGCCGCAAACCGCGCTTGCTGCTGCGGGTTGATGGCTTGGCCTCGGAAGAACAGCACCGAGTGCGTGAGCAACGCCTGTTCAATGGCGTGGCGCTGCTCGAGGTCCAGCGGCTGGGTGATGTCGACGCCACTGATCTGGGCGCCCAGTGCGGTACTTAAGGGGGTAACGGTCAGGCTGCTCATGCGGTTCTCACTCAATGTGCCTGGCCATGCCAAGGCACCAGTTTGCGTTGCAGTGCACGCAAGCCCATTTCCATGGCGAAGGCGATCAAGGCGATGACCAGGATCCCCAGCACCACCACGTCGGTGACCAAGAACTGCGCCGCTGACTGCACCATGAAGCCCAGGCCGCTGGTGGCGGCGATCAATTCTGCGGCGACCAATGTCGACCAACCCACACCCAGCCCGATGCGTACGCCGGTGAGGATATCGGGCAGGGCGCTCGGCAGGATCACATGACGAATCAACTGCGCACGGCTGGCGCCCAGCGACTGCGCGGCGCGCAGCTTGGCCGGGTCGACCGTGCGCACGCCGGTGGCCGTGGCGATGGCAATGGGCGCAAAGATCGCCAAGTAAATCAGCAGCACCTTGGACAGCTCGCCGATGCCGCACCAGATCACGATCAACGGCAGATAGGCCAGGGGTGGGATCGGCCGGTAGAACTCGATCAGTGGGTCGAGCACACCCCGGGCGATACGATTGGAACCGATGGCAATGCCCACGGGCACGGCGGTCAGTACGGCAAAACCCAGGCCCAGGCCGATACGGCTGAGGCTCGCGCCCAAGTGCTGCCACAAGGTGGAATCCATGTAGCCGCTGGTCGCCAACAGCCAGCCTTTTTGCAGCACGGCGGACGGCGGTGGCAGGAATAAGGGTTCGATCAAACCGGTGGCGGTCACGGCCCACCAGAGGGCCAACAAGGTGAACAGGGTCAGCAGGCTGATCCAGCGCGTACTCAAGCTGCGACGCACCGGGATAACCGCGTGCGCCACTGGCTGGGTGGTGGTGGCGGGGAGTTCGTAGCTGCTCATGCGGACACCTGCCGTTGGGAGAACACTTTGCCCAGCACGTGTTCGCGGGTTTCGATAAAGCGCGGGTCGGACTTGATCGCCCGCGCCGATTCACCGGCGGCGTAGCGCTGGCCGAAGTCCAGGCTCAGGCGTTCGACGATCTGGCCGGGGTTGGGTGCCAGCAGGATCAGGTCGGTGGCGAGAAATACCGCCTCTTCGATGTCGTGGGTGATCAGGAACACCGGCTTGGCCGTGCGCCGCCAGACTTGCAGCAACAACTCCTGCATCTGCTCGCGGGTGAAGGCATCGAGGGCGCCGAAGGGTTCGTCCATCAGCAGTACGCGCGGGTCGGCAGCCAACGCGCGGGCCAGGCCGACACGTTGCTTCTGGCCGCCGGAAAGCTGCCAGATACGGCGGCTGTCGAAACCGGCGAGGTCAACCAGCGCGAGCATTTCCCGGGCGCGGACTTCGCGTTGCGCCTTGGGCACACCGGCCAGCTCCAGGCCGAAGCCGACATTGGCCAGTACGTCCTGCCAGGGCAGCAGGGCGTCGTCCTGGAACACCACGCCGCGCTCGGCGCTGGGGCCGTTGACCGGCACACCATCGAGGGTGATGCGCCCGGCAGACGGTTTGACAAAGCCGGCAATCAGGTTCAACAGCGAAGTCTTGCCACTGCCGGACGGGCCGAGGGCCACCAGCAATTGCTGGGGCCCCAGGTCGAGTGAAATGTCTGACAGTACCGGTTCTGTGGCGCCTGGGTACTGTGCGCTGATGCGCTCCAGCTGTAGCAAGGCCATCGCAATGAACTCCTCAATCAGTGAGTGATGAATTTGGCACTGACGTAGGGGGCGTAGTCCGGCAGCACCGCGTCGACCTTGCCTTGCTCCTTCAGGAACGCAGCGGTATCGGTGACGGCTTTGGTGGTCGGTTCGCCCAGCAGGGTCACTTGGTCAGCGGCCAGCGGATAGACGTTGCCTTGCAGCAGCAAGGGGATGTCACTGGCCTTGGCGCCGGAGAGCTTGACCAGTTTGTCGACGTTGCCTTTGTCGGCGAGCCAGGCTTGTGGGTCTTTGCGGTAAGCGGCGTAGGCGTCCAAGGTAACTTTGGCGAACGCGGTGACGATTTCCGGGTGCTTCTCGGCGAAGTCCTTGCGCACGATCCACGCATCGAAGGTCGGCGCGCCGAACTTGGCCAGTTCGCCGGAGGTGATCAGCACGTTGCCGTTCTCTTTGGCGACGCCCAGGGCGGGGTCCCACACGTAGGTCGCGTCGATATCACCACGCTTCCAGGCCGCGATGATTGCCGGTGGCGCGAGGTTGAGGATGGTCACTTTGGACGGGTCGATGTTCCAGTGCTTCAGCGCGGCGAGCAGGCTGTAGTGCCCGGTGGACACGAAGGGCACGGCGACTTTCTTGCCGATCAGGTCCTGCGGGCTGTTGATCCCCGAACCGTTGCGCGCCACCAGGGCTTCGGCGCCGCCGATCTGGGTGGCAACGAGGAAGGTTTCCACCGGCACTTTGCGGGTAATCGCAGCCGTCAGCGGGCTGGAACCGAGGTAGCCGATCTGTACGTCGCCGGAAGCGATGGCGGCGATGATGTCGGCGCCATTGTCGAATTTGCGCCAGTCGATCTTGGCGTGGGTGGCTTTTTCATAGGCACCGTCGGCCTGGGCGACTTTGGCTGGGTCCACGGTGGTCTGGTAAGCGATGGTCACATCCGCCGCCTGGGCAAACAGGCTGGTACCGGCCAGGGACAATGCGGCCAAGAGGCGCAGAGGGGTTAGCAGTTTCAAGGGGAAGCTCCTCAATCAGGCGGCCGAGGGTCGGCGTGTGAGGAGACTAAATGATCTAAGAATCCGAAAATAAATAACGTTTTCGAATTAGCTTATGAGGAGAAACATGTTGCTCTGTAGTGAGCGGGCTTGCCCGCGCTGGGTGGCGAAGCCGCCCTAAAATCTGGCGCCGCGTGTTAACTGAAGCAATGCGGTTGCCTTATTGGGGCGGCTTCGCCACCCAGCGCGGGGCAAGCCCGCTCACTACAGTAAATTACCCCAACATTTTTTAGTTGCTGATGGCGAGGATGCTGGCTTGGTAGGAGCCGACAAACACATCGAAATCGCCCACTTCGTTCTGCTCCAGCTCCGCCTGCTGTGCCAGCGACGTGCGTGCCAGCTGTTCAAAGCGCGCCTGCTCTTCGGCCGGCAGTGGCTCCTTGCGGAAGTGCTCGGCGTGCAGCTGGCTCTGGTGCAAGGAAAACTGCGCAAAACTTTCCTTACGCTCGGCCATCGCCGCCAGCACCTGGGCCGATGGCGTCAGGGACGGGTCCTTGACCTTGGCCAACTGAGCGTCCAGCGCCTGGCTGTGCTCGGTAATGCCGTGGCTCTGATCCAGCAGGGCGGCCAGCGGTGCGATCTGTTCCAACAGCTCGGCGGCCCATTCCTTCATGTCCACCGCCTGGCCCTGGCGCTGCAGTTGCAGGCCCGGACGGCGACCTTCCTTGACCACGCTGAGGAAGTTGGAGGTGGCGTTGCCGCACTCGTTGTCGGCGAACAGCGGGCTGTCGTTCAGCGCGCAGTACAGCAGGAAGGCGTCGAGGAAACGCGATTCCGGCAAGTCAATGCCCATTGGCAGGAACGGGTTGATGTCCAGGCAGCGCACTTCGATGTACTGGATGCCACGCGCCACCAGCGCCTGGATCGGCCGCTCGCCGGTGTAGGTCACGCGCTTGGGACGGATGTTGGAGTAGTACTCGTTTTCGATCTGCAGGATGTTGGTGTTGAGCTGCACCCACTCACCATCCTTGTGGGTGCCGACCTCGACGTACGGCGCATAGGGCGTTGCCACCGCTTCGCGCAGGCTGTCGGTATAGCTGGCCAGGTCGTTGTAGCACGGCGTAAGGCCGGCCTGGGCGTTGCTCTGGTAACCCAGGTCGCTCATGCGCAGGCTGGTGGCGTACGGCAGGTACAGGGTGTCGGCGTCCAAGACTTCCAACTGGTGCGAACGACCGCGCAGGAAACCGGCGTCCAGGGCTGGCGAGGCACCGAACAGGTACATCAGCAGCCAGCTGTAGCGACGGAAATTACGGATCAGCGCGATGTAGGCGGTTGACTGGTAGTCGCGGTCGGTGCCGACGAACCCTTCAGTCTCCTTGAGCAACGGCCACAACGCTTCCGGCAGGGAAAAGTTGTAGTGGATGCCGGCGATGCATTGCATGGTCTTGCCGTAACGCAGGGCCAGGCCCTTGCGATACACGTACTTGAGCTGGCCGATATTGGAGGTGCCGTAGTAGGCAATCGGAATATCTTCCTCGGCCGGCAACGGGCACGGCATCGAGGGGCTCCACAGGTATTCGCTGCCGAGCTTGGTGTAGGCAAAGCGGTGGATCTTGTCCAGGCTGCTCAGGGTATCGGCCGGGTTGGGCAGCGCGGGAGTGATGAACTCCAGCAGCGATTCCGAGTAGTCGGTGGTGATCAGTTCGTTGGTCAACGCGGCGCCCAGGGCTTCGGGGTGCGGCGTTTGTGCCAGGCGGCCCTCACCCGTGACGCGCAGGCATTCGCGCTCGATGCCGTGCAAGCACTGCTCTAGCAGGGAGAGGTGTTCGCGCTTGCCGAGCAAAGCCAGGCGGCGGTTGAGAAGTTCGCTCAAGTTGGATTCCTTCACGCGTCAGTCGCCCCAATATGGGGGTGGGCAGGACGGTCTACAAGGGTGAAGTTAAAACTGGCGTTATCGCCTGGTTTAGAGTCGATTTGACCCGCTGTGAAAATGCCTACTTCACTCCATGAATTTGGCTACAGCGCGGCTAGAAAATTCCGACGCTGTTGTCGCAGCGCCGAAATTAACTCAAATCGAGGGTGAGGAGCTATAGGACAGCGAAGGTGCCCTGCGCTTTTGCGACAAGTCTTTCGTCCTGGTACACATCCGCTTCGACCACCAGCGTGCGGCGGCCGGCATGAATCACCCGGCTGGTGCACAGCACGTCGCCGTCTTCCACGGCGCGGATGTAATTGATCTTGCACTCGATGGTCGCGCTCTGCTGGTCGAAACCATGTGAGCTGGAACAGGCCAGCCCCATCGTAATGTCCACCAGGCTGAAAATCGCCCCACCATGGAGCTTGCCCGCGCGGTTGCGCAAGTGCGGCTCCAGGGTCAGGGCCACCTCGGCAACGCCTTCTTCAAGGCGCTGCAGGCGGCAGCCGATCAGCTCGCTGAATGCGCTCTGGGTCAACCCGGCCGGGATCTCCATCAGCGTTTCTTCAACTGTTTGGCGTTGGCGAACAGCGAGGCCATGGCGTTGTTGCTTGGGGCTGCCGTGGCGGCTTCCTTGCGCGGTGAATTGTTTTGCGACTGGCGCGGCGCCGAGCCTGGGCGTGCGCCACGGGCACCGTCAATTTTTTCGCCGGGGGTGTCACTCATGCGCATCGACAGGCCGACGCGTTTGCGTGGGATGTCGACTTCCATGACCTTGACCTTGACCACATCACCGGCTTTTACCGCTTCGCGTGGATCCTTGATGAATTTCTCCGAAAGCGCGGAGATGTGCACCAAACCGTCCTGATGCACGCCGATGTCCACAAAGGCGCCGAAGTTGGTCACGTTGGTGACCACACCCTCCAGGATCATGCCCAGCTGCAGGTCCTTGAGGTCTTCGACGCCGTCCTGGAACTCGGCAGTCTTGAACTCGGGACGTGGGTCGCGGCCAGGTTTTTCCAGCTCTTGCAGGATGTCGGTGATGGTCGGTACGCCGAAGGTTTCGTCGGTGTACTTCTTTGGGTCCAGGCGCTTGAGGAACGCGGCGTCACCGATCAGCGAACGGATGTCACGGTCGGTCTCGGCGGCGATGCGTTGCACCAGCGGGTAGGCTTCCGGGTGAACCGCCGAAGCGTCCAGCGGGTTGTCACCGTTCATTACGCGGAGGAAGCCGGCGGATTGTTCGAAGGTTTTTTCACCCAGGCGTGCGACTTTTTTCAGTGCCGCACGGGTTTTGAAGGCGCCGTTTTCGTCACGGTGAGTGACGATGTTCTGCGCCAGCGTGGCGTTAAGGCCGGAAATACGCGCCAGCAGTGCCACGGAGGCCGTGTTCACGTCCACGCCCACGGCGTTTACGCAGTCTTCCACGACCGCATCCAGGCCGCGCGCCAGTTTCAGCTGCGACACGTCGTGCTGGTACTGGCCGACGCCGATGGATTTAGGGTCGATCTTCACCAGTTCGGCCAGGGGATCCTGCAGGCGACGGGCGATGGACACCGCGCCACGGATCGACACGTCGAGGTCCGGGAACTCCTTGGACGCCAGTTCCGACGCCGAGTACACCGAAGCACCGGCTTCGGAGACCATGACCTTGGTCATCTTCATGGCTGGGTATTTTTTGATCAGTTCGGCGGCCAGCTTGTCGGTTTCACGGCTGGCGGTGCCGTTGCCGATGGCGATCAGGTCCACCGCGTGCTTGGCGCACAGGGCGGCAAGTATCGCCAGGGTCTGGTCCCATTTATTGTGCGGCACATGCGGATACACAGTGGCGTGGTCCAGCAGCTTGCCGGTGGCGTCGACGACGGCGACCTTGCAGCCGGTACGCAGGCCTGGGTCGAGGCCCAGGGTGGCGCGCGGGCCGGCTGGGGCCGACAGCAGCAGGTCATGCAGGTTGTGGGCGAAGACGTTGATCGCCTCGGTTTCGGCACCGTCGCGCAGCTCGCCGAGCAGGTCGGTTTCCAGGTGGGTGTAGAGCTTGACCTTCCAGGTCCAGCGCACCACTTCACCGAGCCACTTGTCCGCAGGACGGTTCTGATTCTGGATGCCGAATTGTTGACCGATCATGCCTTCGCACGGGTGCATGGTGCCCGGCAGCTCGTCGCCGACCTTCAGCGCGGAACTGAGAATGCCTTCGTTGCGGCCACGGAAAATGGCGAGTGCACGGTGGGACGGCATGCTCTTGAGCGGTTCGTCGTGTTCGAAGTAATCGCGGAACTTGGCACCTTCTTCCTCTTTGCCGGCGATGACGCGGGCGCTGAGAATGGCTTCCTGCTTGAGGTAAGTACGCAGTTTCTCCAGCAGGCTGGCGTCTTCGGCGAAGCGCTCCATGAGGATGTACTTGGCGCCTTCCAGGGCGGCCTTGACGTCGGCGACGCCTTTTTCGGCGTCGATGAAACGGGCCGCTTCGGTGTCCGGGGTCAGCGACGGGTCGTTGAACAGGCCGTCAGCCAGCTCGCCCAGGCCGGCTTCCAGGGCGATCTGGCCCTTGGTGCGACGCTTCTGTTTGTACGGCAGGTAGAGGTCTTCGAGACGGGTCTTGGTGTCGGCGAGCTTGATGTCGCGCTCAAGCTGCGGGGTCAACTTGCCCTGTTCCTCGATGCTGGCGAGAATGCTGATACGCCGTTCGTCGAGTTCTCGCAGGTAGCGCAGGCGCTCTTCCAGGTGCCGCAATTGGATGTCGTCGAGGCTGCCGGTCACTTCTTTACGGTAACGGGCGATGAAAGGCACCGTGGAACCTTCATCCAGTAGAGCGACGGCCGCTTCGACCTGTTGTGGGCGTACACCGAGTTCCTCGGCGATGCGGCTGTTGATGCTGTCCATAAAACCACCTGAAATTCTTAAAAGCAGCTCGCAGGCCCGGAGAACAAGGCCTTGGGAGGCTGGTTGAGCGGCCCGACTGGCGCCGCTGCCTGGGTCAAGAGGCAGCCTATTGACCCTCGAAATCGAAAAAATCACGACAAGCGGGTGAAAAAAGCCTCGGCATCAAACGGTAACGATCTGACGTTGCCCTGCACGACGGCGCCGCATTATAACCAGCGTTCTGCCCTTGGGGGGGATTGCGCCAACGGTTGTAGGGCGCGGGTTCGCTGGCAGTAGAGGAAAAATCTGCTAACAATGCACACGGTGCGTATAACGGCAGCTAGGCCATAATGCGCGCCGAGATAAGAGGAGCATCCAATGAGCAGCACTGCACAAACTGCTGAAGGCGAAAAAATTCTCATC